>Ga0302316_10000306_pt1 | contig 43964 bp, 20 predicted proteins | sample III_Palsa_N3_2_FD_200456 | JGI IMG/M metagenome (GOLD analysis project Ga0302316, IMG submission 200456) | Peat permafrost microbial communities from Stordalen Mire near Abisko, Sweden - III_Palsa_N3_2 | ecosystem: Environmental > Terrestrial > Soil > Palsa > Peat permafrost | place: Sweden...
CGTTTTTTGATGTATTCCAGCAAGACGGCATCCGCGCTGGCGCGCATCTCTTCGTGCTTGCGAAGTTCGCCGGAGACAGAGAACCAGGGGTTCAGATAGGGCTGAAGCGTCTGCCGAACGATGAATTCCTGGACAGTACAGATGGTGTGGCTGACGAGGTCGATATCTTCATCTTTCAGCCTCGCCCCAAATAGCGATCGGGCAACCATCGCAAAGGTAATCCTCATTAATTGCGGGTAAATATCGACCGGCCCATTGCGAATCTGCCTGTCAAAATCCCTCAGCGAATCTGCTAGCGAATCCTGCATGATGATGGACAGCGCATCGAGTTGCTTACGGTCAAATCCTTTTTGGATCAAGCGGCGCTGGGTCTTCCAGGCTTCCCCTTCCGTGGTGAGAAGGCCCTTGCCAAGGAAGTGGCCCATCCGCTTCACCTGTATCTCAGACTTGCGGTAGTTTTCCGCATTCGTCTTCAATACATGCTGAATGACGGAGGGGTCGATGGTCACGATCGCTTCCTTGATGCCACCCAGGTAGAAGCGGAAGGTGTCACCGAAGGCTTTGTTATACTTCGTCAGAACCTGCACGGGATTGGCGGCCATGGCGCGCGAATCCGCAAAGGAACGCCAGCGCGAAACGGCCGGAACAAGTGTGGACGAGGTCATGCCCGGCCTTTCTGATGGATCTCTTGAACCGCAGATGGGCTGGGAACGCTGGATCCGCACAAATCGGGACCTGTTGGGACCAGAAGGAGGCGTCGCATCAGCCTTCGTTCCCTAACTGCTTCAGCAACTGGAGATGATGCCAGATAGCCGTCGTCATGGTGGTGTGCTGCCGATACGGCACGCCAAACTCCTCGGCAGTCTGCTTCACGATCCTGGTCAGTGGAGCATAGTGGGTGTGGCACACATACGGGCAAAGATGATGCACGACATGATGATTGAGTCCGCCGACTAGCCACCCGACGACCGGGTTCTCTGTCGCGTAATCGGCCGTGGTTGCGAAGACGTGGTACACGCCGTTTTCAAACTCACTGCGATGCAACGGGAAGTAGGTATCCTCGATGACGTGCGTCGTTTGAAAGACAAGTACAACGCTGAGACCTACGATGAGATGGACAACGAAGAAGGCCACTAAAACAAGCAGCAGAGGCTCTTTCATCACCAGAATCGGCAGAACCAACATGTACGTGAGGTAGAAAGCCTTCCCTGCGAAGAGGATGAAGTATTCGCGGAGAGGATGCTTGGTCCGCGTCAGGTAGGCGTGACCGGGAAAGAAAAAGCTCTGGAAGTCACGCACGAATACGTATTCCAGAGAGAAGAGCGCATATAAAAAGAGCGCGTAGATGTGCTGGAACCGATGCAGGGGTGCACGAGGGTCGTGCGGCGTAAAGCGGAACAGACCGCGTCCCTCAATTGCATCGTCTTCGCCGTGCAGATTGATACAGGAATGGTGGCCACGATGATGCAGGATGCGCCACATATAGGAGCTAATCCCGCAGAGATCGAAGACGTAGTTCAGGCTCTTGTTGATCGCGGGACGTGACGAGATTGCATTATGGTTGCTGTCATGGGCGATATTCAGCAAAAGAAACGTCTGCGCAAGACCGCCTAGAACGTAGAGAGCGACGAAAAGCCAAGCTGCAGGATGGAGCATATACAGAGCAATCCAGCTGCCCGCCAGCACAGCCATCCCGATGGCGATCTTTGCCCACATCATCGGGTCTGCTTTGGGGGAAAGATCGGCCTCTGCGAAGAACTTCTCTAGACGCCCTCGGAGAACCTTTGGGAAGGAGGGCACGCTACCGGGTTCGATCGTCGGCGCGGAATTCTCCGGCGGCACAAGATCAGCCGCGTCCGGTGCTTCAGCAATGGTCGCTCCCGCCGCAAACATCACTGACACCTCCACTATTCTCTGACTTGGACTCGGCCACCGTCCGTTTGTCGATTGTAGAACGAACGCCGGATACAATCCACGAAGACTGGAGCGCGGCATTGTCTTCATGCTTTGCTACCATAGGACGACTACATGGAACGTCAAAGGACGGCTTCCGCATGGGCATGAACACCTGGAAGCACTTTGCATCTTTTTTCTCGGTCAAAAAAAAGAAAATAGTCTTCGCACGAGCCGCAAAGGGCGCGAATGCTTAAGAAATGAACGTTTCGTAACATTCGGCTTTGCTTTCTACGTCAACTCGTTGAGACTTCAACGTGTGTCCGCTCGTTCTCTCAGAAGCGAGTTCGTTCTTGAATCCCGTTCCACACCTCCTGGAGGATCGCTGATTGATCAGGCCGTCGATTTTGGGGCAACTTGAAATACTTGCAGATGAGCACCCCGACAAACTTTTGTATTCGTACCTCGACGTGGATGGCGATCCGATCGAAAGCTACACCTACGCTTCATTTCTTCTCCGTGCGGAGGCTATCGCCGGGCATCTGCTGAGTGACCGCGGCTTCTCCGCTGGCGATAGACTGCTCCTGGCCTATCCTCCTGGACTGGAAATGATATGTGCCTTTTTCGGCTGCGTGCGCGTGGGATTGATCCCAGTGCCGGTATACCCACCCAGCTCGCGGGGCTTCCAAAGCGCGCTGTACAAGATGGTGCACATCGCAAGAGATTGCCAGGCTACCGGAGTCCTGACGAGTCTTGACTATCACGCATCTCTTAAGACAAATCTCGCCAGGAGTGGTGTCTCGACGTCCGGTGTTGACGTCGATTACATCTCCGGTCTGCCCTGGATCGCGACCGAAGACTTCGTCGAAACAACTGGCGGCTTACCGACGGTCGTTTCTTCAGAGATTCTTTTCCTGCAGTACACTTCGGGTTCAACGATGGAGCCGAAGGGCGTCGTCGTATCGCACGAAAATATTCTGGACACCTGCCCGCTGGTGATCGAGAACGATGCCCCAATTGTTGTTTCATGGCTGCCGCAGTATCACGACATGGGGTTGATTGGGTGTTATCTGTATCCCGCACTGCGCGGCGGCACAACGTATGGCTTCTCGCCAACAGACTTTATCCAGCGGCCGGTGTTGTGGTTCGAAACGATCTCCAAGTACCGCGCGACATCCACCGCTGCGCCCAACTTCGCCTACGATTACTGTCTGCGCACCGGCAGGCTTCCCAAGGAGACGCTAGAGGCCTGCGATCTGAGTTCGCTGCTTGTACTCATGTGCGCAGCGGAACCCGTGAAGCCGGATACGTACACGCGATTTCTGGAAGCCTTTGAGCCGTACGGGCTCAAGGCCGAAAGCTTCTACGTCGCCTATGGTCTGGCGGAGAATACGCTTGCCGTCACGCTCCATGGTCGGAATATCGTCTCCGTCAACAAGCGGGCGCTCACGCTCGGCAAGGCGCGCATGACCACTGAGGTCTCCGAGATCGACATGGCGAAGCAGATTGTCAGTTGCGGCGTACCGCTCGCCGGTCTCGATCTCAAGATTGTTGATCCCGAAGGCCATTTCGCACTCGAACCGGGACGGGTTGGCGAGATATGGCTTGCAGGCAAAGGGAAGTGCCTTGGTTATTGGAATAATTCCGAACTGACATTGAAGCAGTTCCGGGCAAGGCTTGTGGACGATCGCCCATATGACGACGGATACCTGCGAACCGGCGATCTCGGATTTATGCACGACGGAGAGCTGTACGTCTGCGGCCGCATCAAGGACATGATCATTCTCCGTGGGCAGAATTATTACCCGCACGATATTGAGAGTGTTGTAGAGAAATCGTCCAGCCTCATCCGCCACAACTGCGTTGCCGCCTTCCAGATTCATGATGACAACGAGCCGGCATTGGCAATCGTTGCAGAAGTGAAGAACCCGAAGGTGTTGCCCGACGCGAGAAAGATTGCGACTGCCGTCCGGAACTTCCTAAATGTCGAAGTTGCGGTCATCTCCCTCATTGCACCGCGTGCCGTGCCTAGGACAAGTTCGGGCAAGATCATGCGTCATAAGACTCGGCAGATGTGGATGGCGGGTGAGTTCACGGTTCTTTCGGACTTTTCTCGAGACGGTGATGTTGATGCAACGCAGTCCACCGCAGACATGGACTCGCCTTTTGCGGAGTTGAAGGCACGCTACAACCTGACGGGGCAGGAATCGTACAACCTGGTGGAAGCAGGTCTCGATTCTCTGGATCTCGTCGGCTTCATGCACGAGTTAAAAGAACTGCTCAAAGACAAAGGCGCCGACATGCTCGCACGGCAAGTCGACATCGGGCTGGTGCAGCGCGTCAGTGTTGCGGAACTGTTCGGTCTCGCCGACCAGCTGGAGAGCGCTCCGGAAGAGGCACTCCTGCATCTGCGCACATTCCTCGCGGCGTTCCGCGAAGAGCAGAACGCACTGGAGATGCAGATGATGCGGGAGGATACCAGGCTACTCTTCGAACCTCCTGAGCCTGCGCCCGTTCCGAAGGTGTCGTCGCCAAGCCAGATATTGCTCACCGGCGGTACTGGTTTCATCGGGCCGTTCCTGATGAAGAGTCTGCTGGAGCAGACGGACGCTACGATCCACGTTCTTGTCCGTGCGTCAGATGAAAGTCAGGGCAAGCAGCGCCTGAGAGGCGCCATGCATTCCATGGGATCGGTTCCGGGCGATCTGATGGAGATGTTTGAAGCTCGTGTCCTCCCCGTCTGCGGCGACCTGGGACAGAAAGGTCTTGGTCTCATGCAGGAGACGTGGGACTTCCTGACCACCGAGATCGACACAGTCTTCCATAACGGCGCAACCGTGAACTACCTGTTCAACTACGACATGATGCGCGATGCCAACGTTCTTGGAACAAACGAGATTCTACGGCTTGCTTTTGAAGGTCGCTCGAAAGAGTTCAACTACGTTTCGACGACGTTCATCTTCGGCTGGGCGGTGAAATCTGTTCTCTATGAGACAGATTCGAACGCGAATATGGAGCTTCTCGACTTCGGTTACAGCCAAACGAAATGGGTCGCGGAACGGGTGGTCTTCGATGCGCAGCGCCGCGGACTTTCCGTGCGGGTCTTCCGTCCGGCACTCGTCAGCCCTTCGGTCGATGGCGGTGGAAACAATTTCGACATTGCCGTTCGCCTCGTGGCTTTCATGGTCAATCACGGCATCGGCGTGGACACGCTGAACCAGGTCAGCTTCGTACCGGCGGACATCGTGGCGAATAACATCGTTGCAATCTCCATGAGCCAGGGGACGGCCAATGAGACGTTCCATGTGGTTCGGGATGAATACTCGAACATGACCGACATCACCCGTCTCATCACAGAATCGACCGGACGGCAGTTTGACTCGTTCCTTTTGCCCGAGTTTGTTCCGGAACTCATTCGTCGTTGCCGCAAGGAGGATCTTCTCTTTCCGCTGCTGGATTTCCTGGTAGGTTCCGTAGACAACATCTCATCCATGGAGTTCAAACGCTACGACAGTTCCACGTACCAGGCGGCGCGGGATGCTTCCGCATGGGGCAGACCCGACCCATCTCTCGAAGAAACGGTGAACGGTATTCTCAAGTTCATGAACCGCAAGGGGATCATCTCTGTAACGGTTCGTGAGGATAGCCAGGAGCCGACGAGCGGGTCACCGGTTGACTCCAATGCACTCTCCGTCACTGCTTCTTGAACACGAGCTTTTCGGTCACATGCTGGCCTGTTTCCAACGTCGCGGTCGTAGAACAGATCATCTGCTGTCCGTCCGCGGAAACTTGCCAGCGATCCTTCTGCGTGACTTGATTGTCCCGGCGAAAGGTCTCATCCACCGTGTGCGGATCGGCAAGCGCAAGCGTTACGGTGTCGTTGCGCGAGTTCTTCACGTCATACGGTTTTCCGTCAAAGCGCGCGGTATAGCTGTAGTCACCAAGAAAGCGTGCGCCGCCGCTACCGTCCGCCTCGATCTTGATCAGTGACCCTTGCTGCATATGGGTCTTGCTTAGGTCTTGTGTCCAATCGCCTGCAAACGGGTCTTTGGGGTCTTTCGTTCCGCCGGTGCGCGTCCAGACCGTAGTCTGGGAAGGATGGCCGGCGGAGGAGGTCGTGCTCGTTAACGCTGTCCCGTCCTTCGAGAGCTTCTCGCGCACCGTAGCCACGAGAGCGCCGTCCTTCATCTCCCGAACCTCGGCCTGGTGCTTATCGATCCGGTGCAGCTGGATCTGGTTGAAGCCGAGATTGCCCGGCGCTGCCCCCGGGTGTCCGTTCGCGTTTGCGGTGAAATCAAGATGCGTTTCGCCCGACATAACGACGTGCGTTCCAGTCTGCCCAGGAATGATCGAAAGCCGGTTGGCTGGCTCCATGTTGGACTGCGCGGAAACCAGCGACCACGATCCGATACGTGGGTCAGTGCCTCCGGGCTGGAAAGCAGCAAACAGTGCGAGCAACAAAAAGATACGAATGGCATCTCCTAACGCGACGTAGTATGTGGCAGCCAGGCCGGGTGCCCGGCAACTCTACACGAGTGTAATACTCGCCTGTAGGATGCAGAACGGCACACCCGCGTCCGAACTCTATTCTTTTGGAAGACGCTCCCTCACACGCCATGCGGCAGCCATCATCTGCATCTATGAAAGGATGAGTTCTATGGTTTTTCGCCGATTTCTGGTGGCTGGAATCGTCCTCGCAGCAGCTCTTGCGCTTCTGCCGTTTTCTTTCCACGCTGAGCGCTCGCTCGAAACCGCGACCCGCGTTGAAGGCAGTCAGGCGGAAACTGTTCGCGATGAGCTGACGAATCGTTTTCGATCTCCGTTCGTTGACCAGGTGGTCCTCGTCGTCGAGGGCCTTCCACCCGCAAATTCCGATGAAGGTGCGCAAGCGTTGGAGACGATCGTTGCCGGATTGAAAGGCCAGAACGGTGTGTCGGGGGTCGTTTCCTATCTTGATCTGCGCGATCCCATCTTCCTTGGCCGTGGAGGCGGAACATATATTCTCATCGGCCTGGCCTCAACTGATGTTCCGGTGGAGTCGCTGGTTCCAGGACTTCACCAGCTGGCAACATCACTTGCTGGCCAACTCAAAGGCCGTTACCCCGCGATCAAGCTCGAACTGACCGGCGAAATTCCGCTGAACTTCGACATTCGCAAGGCAAGTGCAGACGATGTCCGTCGTGGCGAAAGCCTCGTGATTCCCGCAACCCTCGCCCTTCTGCTGGTGGCGTTCGGAAGCATCATCGCCGCCGTGATTCCATTGGCCGTTGGCGAACTTGCGATTGCAACCACCCTTGCGATCACGGGATTTCTCGCCCATCGCTGGCACCTGTCCATTCTTGTCCAAAATCTGGCCACTATGCTCGGGTTAGGGTTGGGCATCGACTACGGTCTGCTCATGGTTAGCCGGTTCCGGGAGGCCATCTCCACCGGACTAAGCGCATCCGAGGCGTCGATCATCGCAGCGCGTCAGGCAGGACGTACGCTGCTGATTTCCGCATCCACCGTCGGCATCGGGTTTCTCGCGCTCCTGACAGTGCCTATAAGCGAAATTCGCTCTATCGGTATCGCCGGGTTTCTTGTTGCAGGGTTGAGCGTGCTGCTAACCAACACGATTGTTCCAGCGGTGCTGGCGCTCCTCGGCCGGCGGATCGATCTTGGCCGACTGCCCTTTGCGCCGAAGCTCGATGCGCATCGTGCCGAACATACAGGAGTTCGCTGGCGGCAATGGGGAAAGGTCATCGTTACGCATCCTTGGCTTGCGCTCGTGCTGGCTGGAACTCCCTTGCTGCTCTTGGCGCTGCAAGTCCGACATCTCAACACCAGCGTTCCCCAAGGCGATTGGTTGCCGCACTCCGCGGAATCAGTACAAGGACTCCATGCCTTGGAACACATGGACCGAGGCGGTATTGTGGAGTCGCTGCGCCTTGTCGTCGAACTGCCGAAAGACTCCATCGCGCAGACCGACACAGGCTGGAACGCTGTGGAGGGTCTCACCAAGCGCCTTGCGAGCGATCCGCGCAGTGACCGTGTCATCTCAATCACAACCATTGCTGACGGTAACCGCTCATCTCTCACAGAGCTCTCGCGTGAGACGCGCCGAACACTTCTGAGCAGCGATGGACGAGCCGCGCTGATTCAAGTGTTGCCCAAAGGTTCAGTGTCGCTGCGCGATCAGGTTGACTGGGTGCGGGAGCTTCGAAAGACCGGAGCTCCAGCTTTAACTGGTGTGCCTGGAGCAACGCTGCTTGTAGGCGGTATCCCAGCTCTAAACGCGGACTACGAAACAATCGTCCGAGGCCACTTCCCATTCGTCATGGGCCTAGTCGTCGGCGGGACGTTCCTTGCGCTTCTCTGCGGATTCCGATCGATCTTTGTCGCAATAAAGGCCATCGCGCTTAATCTCTTCTCGGTCGCTGCTTCCTTTGGGGCACTCGTTCTCGTCTTTCAGGATGGCTATGGCAGCAGGTTCCTCGGTGTGCCCGGGGGAACGGGCAGCATTTTTCCACTTGTGCCGATCGTCACCTTTGCCATCGTCTTCGGGTTGAGCATGGATTATGAGGTGTTTCTCGTGGCGCGTGTGCTCGAAGCCAGGCGGAGCGGCCTGAGTGAACTGGAGGCGATCCCGGAAGGCATGGCGCGAACCGCAGGCCTGATTACAAGCGCCGCTGCAATCATGATCGTCGTCTTCGCGGCATTTACCTTTGGGGGCTTCCTAGTCGTAAAAATGATCGGGTTTACTCTCGCTGTTGCTGTTTTGATTGACGCGACCATTGTTCGCATCATCATCGGACCGGCACTGCTTCGTCTCGCGGGCGACTGGAATTGGTGGCCAGGCGGTCTCGATAGATCATCGGCTAAATAGAACCGTCGATTTCAGTGGGGACTCGACGCCAGACCACTCATCGAGATCGACTTAGCCTACCCGAAGGCGGATTTGTATCGTGAGACGCGCTGCTCGTCAGCTCTGATCTCGATGAGTGCCAAATCGCCAATGCACTCATCGACCGACCGACGAGTCTTCATAAGTCGGTCTCTCGGACCCAATCTCTGGGGCTATGAACCTCGACGACGCTTACATGTTCACCAGTGTCGCTGCGATATGGACGTGACCGAGGTGGTCGACCAGACCAGCGGAGTCCATGTGCTTTGTCCAAAAGCGCCACTAGTAAACCAGAAATAGCTTGCCAATGCAGGATCTCTGATTTTTCACTCGGTGGCCCAGTTCTACTGGGTCGTCGTAACTTGTTGAAAACGCCGAAAAATCATAGGTCAAAACGAAAGCGTCCTGCACGATTTGTAAAGAAGCACTATGATTGGCGTCATATTCGATTTTTGCAAATTCCAGTGAACTGAACTGGCTCCCGGCTGTGGTTTCCCCACCCAGTAGAGCAATGGCAAATCCGTACAGAAAAGGACTCGCCGCGAAGGCGCTTCCAAACGTAGCTCCGCTATCCATCTCTCTTCGTGACGGCCGGCACGTTTTCCGCATCCGCCGAACGTCTTTTATCCAGAACTGAAACAGCTTTCCTGATTCTTTTCAAGAGCGAGAGACATATGACATCGATTCTGATCATCGACGATGACATCGAGTTCTGCACCATGCTGCGCGCTTACCTGGCGTCGCATGAGATGAAGCTCGATGCCGTACACCATGGAGATGCAGGTCTTGCCGCATTCCGCGAGAACACTTACGACTTGATTCTGCTCGACGTGATGCTCCCGGATATGGACGGGCTGGAGGTGCTGGGCAGACTCAGGAAAATGTCAGAGCTGAGCGTTTTGCTGCTCAGCGCACAAGGAACCGAAGCAAACCGTATCGCCGGCCTCGACGAAGGCGCGGACGATTATCTTCCCAAGCCGTTCAACCCTCGCGAACTCGTTGCGAGGATTCGAGCCATTCTCCGGCGCAGTGAAAGCCGCGCCGCCGCCAAAGCCGCGGACGATTCTTACTCAAGAGACATGAGCGGTCTGGTACTTAATTTTGTTTCCCGCCAGGCCTTCTATCGCGGAACAAAGCTGCGCCTAACGGACGTCGAATTTACACTCCTGAATGTTTTTATGGACTCCCCTGGCACGGTACTTCAGCGGGAAGACCTCGTTCTACGGGTCTTTCAACGCCCCTTTCATCCTCTCGATCGGAGCCTGGACATGCACATCAGCCGTCTGCGTAAGAAGCTCGCGGTGGTGGAAGAGTTCGTCGATCCGATCAAGACGATTCGAAGTTCGGGATATTTGTTCACGTCCCACGCTGTCAACAACTGATCGACCGCATAGCTTGCTCCGTCCGATCTGGACGGAAGATACCCCTCTGCAAAAGGATTTCTCGTCATGCATAGTTTGATCGCCAAGATCTTTTTCGCATACTGGCTTGCGGCCGGAGTGGCCATCATCTACTCCGATCTTCAACCGCATAAGCTCATCCACACGCCTGAGCTTTCCGATGCGCTGGATACTTCTCTGACCATCAACGGCCAGAGCCTGGTGGACGCCTATCGAACAGGGAAATGCTCCAACCCTGCTCTGTGGCCAGCACAGGGCACCGACGCTATCGGCCTGGTTTCCGTGGATGGAAAGATGCTTTGCGGAAACCTCGACGCGTCGCGGCTCACTCGACTGATTGCGGCGGCCAATAGTGGTAATAAGCGTATTACGCGAGACTTTACGCACTACCAGGTGATCGCGGTCCCCGTCGTCGGCAAGGATGGCGCTCGATACATTTTGCTGGTCAAGAGCCGATACACGTCTGCCCTTCAGGTCTTTGGATTTCTTCCGGGCACGAAGACGCTTGAGATTTCTATCGTGGTGACTTTCTTCCTCGCCATTCTCATCGTGCTTCCTCTCAGACGACTTCGTGCTGCGGCGCGCCAGATTGCGGACGGCAATCTCGACGCAAGGGTGAGCGCGGGCTTCTTTGCCCGCGCCCTGGAACGTGTGGGGCTTCGTGACGATATTGATGGACTGATGCACGACTTCAACGGCATGGCGGTGCGTCTTCAATCGCATGTCAAAGGACAGCAGTTGCTTCTTCGCGACGTTTCGCATGAACTTCGCTCACCGTTGGCGCGCCTGGCCGTTGCTTTAGAACTTGCACGAGACACGACTCGTGAAAACGTTTCCGGGGCGGTGCGGGCGCATCTCGATCGCATCGAGCTCGAATCAGTGCGACTGAACAGCCTTATCGGACACATTCTTTCGTTTTCCTATATTGAGAGCATTCGAGATCTGCACCACTCCGTCGATCTTTCGCTCACGAGCCTGGTGAATGAACTTTTGCCTGACGTGCAGTACGAGGCTGAAGGACGGCAGTGCCACATTGTGACTTCGACACCGCGCGACTGCATTGTGAGCGGCGACTCCGACATGCTTCGCCATGCTCTTGAAAACATTGTGCGAAATGCTATCCGGTACTCGCCGACAGGCGGAACCGTCGAAATCAATGTGACTCCTGAACAAAACAATGGGCAGTCCAGTGCCGTGCTGCGCGTGTCCGACACGGGACCCGGCGTCGCAGAGGAAAAACTGAGCCTCATTCTCAATCCGTTCTATCGCGCCAGTGATGTCCGCCGTGGTCCTTCCAATGGTTTCGGTATTGGTCTTGCCATTGCGGACCGTGCCGCACATCTGCACGCCGGCAAGATCGTCGCCAGAAACAGGGAAGGAGGAGGGCTCGTCGTTGAGCTCTCTCTTCCGCTTGCCGCCATGGCTTCCTGACGTGAGAGGTTGCATAAGAGTGAGTGGAGAGCGCACAGTGTCCGTTACAAATTGTTACAAAACTCTAGCCTGAATCGCTGGGCGGCTGTGTCACACTTTGGTTCAACAAGTAAGCCCCTTCGTTCTTAGCGCCGGTGTCGTCTCATGACGCCGCAGAAAAACTGCGCTACTGGCACATCAGAGTAGCCACATCGAAAAGTTTTGCCGCATCACCGACAATTAGCCGGCCGTATCTCACCATCGGTCCAAGAGGAGAGTCTTCTATGAAAGTCCGCCTCGTATTGGCAGTTCTGGCAATCATGCTTTTCGTGTCGCCCGCCTTACGGGCCCAGCAAACATCGATTACAGGGAAGGTATCTGATGCGCAGGGCGGGACCTTGCCGGGTGCGGTCGTTCATCTCAACGCCGTGGGTGGCGGCGTCAGCCTCACTTCGAAGAGTAACGCTGATGGAATCTATATCTTTCCTTCCGTCGAAGCGGCAGACTACATTTTGGAAACTCAATTCACGGGCTTTGCCACCGTGAAGAAGCAAATCACGATACTGGTGGGCCAGGTGGTGACGGCGGATTTCAACCTGCCCATTGCTTCGGCAACCTCGTCCGTGGAAGTCACGACGGAAGCAGCTTCTATCTCCACCACCACCTCTGAAGTCGCCGGAAATATCGATCCAATCCAGATGAAAGAGGTTCCCCTGAACGGCCGTAACTGGCTGGAACTCGCATTGCTCATTCCAGGTGTCGTGAAGAACGATGTCGATGGTCTTTCGCCGGTCGTTGGCGATGATGGTGGCAGCTTTCAGATCAACCTCGATGGCCAGCAGACAACACAGGACCTGACCGGCGCCAGCACCGGTCAACCGCGTTATAGTCGCGATGCCATTGCGCAGTACCAGATCATCACGAACCGTTTTGACGCCACGCAGGGACGCTCACTCAACATGATGATCAACGCCCAGACGAAGTCTGGCGCGAACTCGTTCCATGGTGTCGCGTTTGCTTACTTTCGCGACTCCTCGCTTATTGCCAAGGACTTCGTGGCGAAGACGAACCTGCCGTACTCCGATCAGCAGTACGGCGGAACACTGGGTGGTCCCATCCTCAAAAACAAGCTGTGGTTCTTTGGCAGCTACGAAGGGGAGCGCACGCCGCAGACCTATTACATGACGCCCCTCGACTTTGGTGGAGAGACCTTTAGCCAGGCCTCAACGACCGACCTCAAGCAAATGGTGGAGCGGCTCGACTATCAAGGCTCCGAATCCACCCATTACTTCTTCCGGGTCAGCGGCTACACGCAGTCCATTCCTTTCTCCGGCCTCAGTGGCAGCACAGTTCCGTCCAGGGCCTACTCGTCAGCGAACAAGGCTTTCAGTTCTCTGCTCGGCATGGACAAGACGCTCTCGCCCACGATGGTCAACTCACTTCGTCTTGGCTTTGCCTACTTCAACTACTCCAACGTTCCGCTTTATCCGAGTCCTCAGCTTTCCTTCAGCGGTGGCCCAACGGTAGGCGCGCCCTATAACTATCCGGGGCTTCGTTTTCAGAACACATGGAGCGCACGCGATGATTTTTTCTGGTCCAAGGGTAAGCACAGTATCAAGATGGGTGGCGAGTACCTGAACGACTGGTCGCATGGCATCTTCGAGCAGAACTTCTCCGGCACCGTCTCCTTGACGCTGAACGGAATTGCGAAGGACTCCAGCGGTAACCCCAACCTGGCGCCTTACTTCCCCAACGCCACCGACCCCAGCACCTGGAACCTTGCCGGACTTAGCCCCTATGCTCAACAGTACGTTCTTGGCCTCGGCGGCGACTCGCTCTCGATCTATCGCAGCTCCATCGGCTTGTGGTTTCAGGATGACTGGAAGGTTCTCTCCAGGCTCACCCTCAATCTTGGCGTGCGGTATGACGTCGACCTCGGCATGGAAGGCGATGGCATCAAGCTGAAGAGCGGCCTCGCAACCTCCGACAAGAACGACTTAAACAACATCGCCCCACGTTTCGGTTTCGCGTATGACGTGTTTGGAAGCCATAACACCGTCATTCGTGGTGGGGTGGGTATCTTCTATGCCGACGTACAGGCCAACCAGTACTACGATCAACAGATTTTCAACGGCCAGACCAGCCTGCAGGCCTCCGTTTCTTCGGGCACCGGTATCAATTTGAACGCGCCGTTCGGAGCGACCACACCGGCGCAAATTCTCAGCGGTGCCGACTACATCCCGCAGGCGGTTCAACTTGTCGATCCTGCAACGATCACCCCTTGGGCCGCGCAGGGCACCATAGGCGCCGCCCAGAAGATCGGTTCAAAGTGGACGCTCCAGGTGGACTACGCCAAGTTCCGCATCCATCGCCAGTGGATTCGCTTCGATGCAAACCAGACTTACAATCCAACCACCGGATATGAGGTCACGGCGGCAAGCGGCAAGACTCCGCTTTACGCCAACCCACTGTTCACAACCATCCAATACTTCGAAACCCCGCGCGGCTCCGGCTCAATGAACGACGAGATGTTGGTCGATCTGCATCGTACTTTCGCCAATAACTTCACTCTTGCGGCGGCCTACACACTGGCTCGCGGCAAATCCAATACCGGCGGAGCCTTTTACGTCCCTGACAATCAGTTCAACATCCAGGACGGCTGGGGGCCGGTAGCAGGCGACCAACGTCATACCTTCAACATCAACGGCCTGTACCACTTGAAGTATGGATTCGAGCTTGGCGGTCTTTTTCGCGCAGGCTCCGGCGCCGCCCAGAGCATATCAGCCGGGACACAGCCTTTTGGAGACGGTGGTTCTGATCGTCTTTACCTGGCGACCACAAAAACCTACAACAACCCCGCGAATGACTATGCGTCCCCCACCGCCAAAGGATATGACCTGGTCCGCTATGACTCTTTCTACGGTCGTCCGGTGTATCGCGTAGATGGACGTCTCCAAAAGTCCTTCTCCATCAAGGAACGGTATAAGCTGATCCCGATCGTCGAAGTGTTCAATGTGTTGAACCACCCGAACTACGGCTCGTACAACACCACCATCACCAATAGCACCTATGGAACTCCTGTGCAAAGCACCAGCTTATCCTACTGCCCGCGTTCGATCCAGTTCGCGGGACGTTTCGAATTCTAACCAGCGGAGAAGGTAGGTCCAATTATGAAGAACAACAGTTTCGTACGATCGGGCAAGCATCACGCGAGAACGATTTCCAAGAGCGACCGAACATGGCTAAGCCTGGCGGCGGGCGTCATTGCGGCAGGGGTGATTGTGGCGGCCACGCATCTTGTACACGCACAGGATGCGCCGACGAGCACACCACCAGCCGCACCCAGGCGTTCTCGCGCCGCGCAGAGCGGGACAACGGCCTTCCCTGAGGCGAACGCGGCCCGTGGTGCGACGGAGAAGACCATGTTTCCAGAGGTCCGCACCATGCATGAGATGGTCGGCGGCGGCAATAACTTTGTCGTTGCGGCCGGCCTTCGGATTCTGCACGAAGGCGGCAATGCCGTCGATGCCGGAGTCGCGGCAACGTTGGCTGCTGCTGTCACTGAAGAAGATCATTTCAGCATGGGTGGAGAGATGCCTTTGCTGGTGAAGATGAACGGGCAGCCGCTCCAGGTAGTCTCCGGCGTGGGCACTGCTCCCGCCAAGGCGACGGTGGACTTCTTCAATCATCGTCCGCTGGAATCCTGGGAGACGCCCGACCGCAAGCCGCCCATTCCTTCGCAAGGTATCCTCGCCACCACGACCCCGGGTATGTTTGACGGTGTCATGTTGGCCCTGCAGAAGTACGGAACGATGTCCTTCGAGCAGGTCTCGGCCCCGGCCATCGAACTTGCCGATAGCTTCCCAACTACGGAGATCTTCGCCGGCACTCTTAGTCACGACGAAGCGATGCTTCGCCTTTGGCCTTCGTCCGTCAAGTTTTTCTTCACCGATAACAAACTGCCCGTTGCAGGTGAGGTCTTCCATCAACCCGATCTCGCCCGCACGCTGCGCTCGATGGTCACCGCGGAAAAATCCGCGAAGGGTTCGCGCATCGCAAAGATCGATGCCGTCCGCGACTACTTCTATCGTGGCCCTGTCGCTAAAAAAATTGGTGCTTACTCCGAAGCCAATGGCGGCCTTGAGACCTATAGCGATATCGCCAAGTTCCACGCGGAAATCGACACTCCTCGCACCACCACCTACCAGGGCTACGAAATCGACAAACCCGGTTTCTGGACACAAGGGCCCGTTCTGCTTGAGATGTTCAACATTCTTGAAAATTTCGACCTAAAGGCCATGGGGCATAACTCGCCCGAGTACCTTCACGTCCTTGTGGAAGCAGCCAAGCTCGCCTTTGCCGATCGCGACATGTACTACGGAGACCCCAAATTTTCAAAGATCCCGGAAGCGATTCTGCTTTCCAAGTCCTACGCCGCGGAACGCGCCAAGCTCATCGACCTCCATCACGCCTCTATGGAGTCGCGTCCGGGTAAGATTCCCGGCTACAACATCCCGATGCCGAATGGCCAGGTGGCTAAGGTTGAAGTTCACGATACAACCTGCGTCGATGTAGTAGATAGCAAGGGCAACGTCTATTCCGCCACACCCAGCGGTGCCTGGCTTCCTGCCGACATAGCGGGCGATACCGGCATAGCTTTTGGCTCCCGGTTGCAGACCTTTCTCACCGTGCCCGGACATCCCAACGTCGTAGAAGATGGCAAGCGCCCGCGCGTAACCCTGAGCCCCACCATGCTGCTCAAGGACGGCAAGCCGTTCCTCGCTATCTCTACGCCTGGCGCTGACAATCAGGACCAAGCTCTTCTTCAGGTAATTCTCAACATCATCGTCTTCAACATGACGCCGCAGGAAGCCGTCGAATCACCACGCTTCCAGACCGAAGCCTTCTATAGCTCATTCGCCATGCATGAGTTCATTCCCGGCAAGCTCAACCTCGAGTCACGTATCCCCAAGGCGACTGCTGACAAACTTACCGCTCTCGGCCATATCGTTACTGTCACAGGGCCATGGACGAACGCAAGCGCTCCTATCGCCATCGAGATCGGAGCGAACGGAGTTCTCCAGGGAGGCGCCGATCCGCGGCGTGGCCGTTTCATCGACGGCGACTAAACACCGCTACCGAGGGCACTTTCTTGTCCACTGCTGACGCCACAAGACGACGCTTCCTGGCCCACTTCTCCGCCTGCGGTCTTGGCACGACCCTGCTCCCTGGAGTTCTATGGTCGCAGATGCAGGCCGCAGGAGCTCACACGGTAACGCCGGAGATGATCGCGAGCGCGCTTGCGATCGCCGGACTCTCGTTCTCTGATGCGGAACCGAAGGCTCTTCTTCGCGGTGTCAACCAGAACCTCGCGCGCTATCAAGAGCTACGCGAGTTGCACATTCCCAACGATGTTTCTCCGCCCTTCTACTTCAGCCCGCTCGTCCCTGGGATGAAGGTGGATCGCAAGCGCGAACCCTTCCAACCGAGCACACCGGCCGTAAAGCGTCCCGCGAATTTGGAGGACCTTGCGTTCTGGCCAATCGTCAAGCTAGCTCAGCTTCTCCGGACCCGCCAGGTCTCCTCGCTTGAACTTACGAAGATGTATCTGGCACGTCTGCACAAGTACAACGCCAAGCTGAACTGTGTCGTCACGTTTCTCGATGAAGTTGCCATCGCCCAGGCCGCACAGGCCGATCGAGAAATCGCCTCAGGCCATTACAAAGGCCTGCTTCACGGCATCCCGTGGGGTTGCAAGGACATCATCTCTGTCGCGGGATATCGCACGACATGGGGTTCCGGCGCCTTCAAGGATCAGGTATTCCAAGAAGACGCCAGCGTCGTTGGGATGCTCCGCGAAGCGGGAGCAGTGCTGCTCGCCAAGCTTGCCTCTGGAGAGCTTGCCGGCGGGGATCAATGGTGGGGCGGTCAAACCCGCAATCCGTGGAAGAACGACGAAGGCTCCTATGGTTCTTCTGCCGGACCGGCCTCAGCAACCGGCGGGGGATTGGTAGCCTTCGCCATCGGCACCGAAACCGGCGGTTCCATTCTCCATCCTGCCTCCCGTTGCGGCGTCACCGGCCTTCGACCCACCTTCGGCCGTGTCAGCCGCCACGGCGTGATGGCGCTTTCCTGGACTCAGGATCGGCTTGGCCCATTTTGCCGCTACGCGGAAGATTGCGCGCTGGTCCTCAGCGTCATCGCGCATGCCGATGATCGCGACATGAGCGTCTCGGATATCCCTTTCAACTGGAACGCGCATCTCGATCTGAAAACCATTCGCCTTGGATATCTCAAGGAGAGCTTCGATGAAACAACAGACGCCGTTACCAAAACCAACAACCGGAAGACGCTCGATCAAATGCAGTCGCTTGGCTTTAACCTTATTCCCATCAACGTTCCTGAGTGGCACATGGACAGCTCCGGGTTTGGAGTCGAGGCGGCCGTCTTCTTCGATGAGTTCATCCGCAGCGGACGCGACAAGCAGATGACAAATCCCGCACGCGCAGCTTCCATGCGCACCGCACGCCTTGTGCCCGCGGTTGAATATCTGCAATCGCAGCGGGCCCGTTCAATGCTGATGGCAAAGCTGGCTGAAGCGACGGTTGAGGTGGATATCTATCTCGCGCCTGCGGACCGCAGCGTGACCGGTGCCGACCCTGATAAACCCGGCGCGGGACGCGAGTCCGATGGCTCTGACGCCCATGCTCCTCAGGGGCCCACGATCCGTCATTTCAACATGGCGAACGTCGCGGGCTATCCGGCGCTTGCGATGCCGAACGGCTTCAATGCGAATGGGACCCCCGGCTCCATCATTCTCTATGGGCGGCCATTTACAGAAACAAAGATTCTTGCAGTGGGAAAAGCCTGGCAGGATACCTCCGGCTTCCACCTCAAACATCCAGATCTCGCAGTGTTGGATTCTATCGCGACGCCCTAATCCGCTTTGCTCTCGCTCTGCCGGTTTGCCATGTTCCGGCGCAAGCAGGTCTAGTCCTCGTTACGTCGCTTCCGAGAAGCCTACTAATGACGTGGAGGCCCTTCTTCTCAAGCAACGACACCACCTTGACCCAACTTGACCTGTCGCCCCATGCACCATACACGAGGACCACGTTATGAATCAGTTGTGTCGCATTGTTTTATCCACTTGCGGTAAGTGGCAGCACACACGAAAGCAAAAAGGATATTTGGAACAAGCTGAAGGTTGCTAATTGGAGCTTCATGGAAACGTCCCTCCGAGGGAATAGATCTTCGAGATAAGTACCTGGGTCACGAAGCTATTCGATACGGAGGAGACGTACAGAGCCATTCAGGGGTCCCTATCGATATTTGGAGCCCTCGTCGATGCCTTTCGTATCCTCGTCAGGATCTCTCAATCCGATTCATCCGTCGACGGAGAACTATCCTCTTCTGACCCAGCCTCATAGATTGGAAAGATGCGCTGTGTATACGGCCCCTCTCTCCTTCGGAGTAATTCGTGCACCATGCGAATGCTGATGCGCGATGCAAAGCTCGTCGCCTTCCAGTGTTTACAGGATCTCCTCTACCACTGGGGTCCGTGGAAAGTATTCTCCACTGGACTGGTTGCAGCCTGGGCAAGGCACATCCGATAAGTCAGGCGGTCCTTCACCAGCTTCTCTCTGAATCACCGCCGATACCGCAAACGCCCTACTGTCGATCTGGGAACCGTGCGGAACAAATAATCAAATTGATGAAGACATGGAATAAGGGTTTACCTGGCAAACATCGCAGCCTCAGCCTTAAGGCAGTTAGGAATTTTCTCTCCGATTCGTGGCGGGCGGAAAGGAGATCGTCCATCTTTGCGCCATCCAGAATTGACGAAAATTGAGCGTTGATTTGCGTGATTCGCGTGACAATGGGAAGTAATTCCTAACGTCGATGAGCCGGTGAGCGCAATCCGATCACTCTCGTTGCTGACGATCCTCATGATGGTGCAATGCCCTGCGACATTCGGGCAGGCCGCTGTTGCCTCACCATTCGACATTCTTATCCGCAATGGGCACAGATGGACGAGTGGAGATGCTGGATTGCGTAGAGACATTTCTTTGAAGGCCTTCGTCATTGCGAAAAGGGATCTTGAAGTTGGCAATGCCGTTGTGGCAAAGCAATAAAGTGATGGTCGATGGTTGCGGCGCATCTGTCGAAGCGTGACTTGCGCAAGCGCTTTTCAGGGACACCTGCTTACGGAAGCACGCTGGTAACAGCAAAGGTGCTGCGCAGATGCCATAATGCACCGCGCTTCATCGTCGCCGTCAAATGATTGCGTATTGAGGCTATCCTCGGACCTATTGCGTGAGTACCTGAAAAGTGCGGTATCGATCTGATTGTGCATAATGCCACAACAATCGACAGCGGCGTTATGAAGATGGGTGCAAACTTCGCCGGCTACAAACGCCGCTGAAAAATCGAACGCACCATTCCAATGGACGCAGGACTGCCGCTCCAGATCAACTGTTTACCAGGGTTCTTCAATTTATTGAATCTTCTCTTATCATCTCAAGACATCACGCACCTAACCGTAAATGTTTCAAAGTGAGGTTGTGTGAAACCAGTATCTATAAACGACTACAAATGCCTGAGTAATTCATACCTTTCTAAGGTGGAATGAACTTCGGATTATTGTCTGTAAATGTTAGTTGTCTAAGTATTTACTGGCAATAACTTGTATCACCGGCCCTTGGCAAGGAGGTTCAGGGTCCCATTGTAAAAAGAAGAGACCGATCTCTTGACAGGCTTATCCTGATGTGCATATAGTTCCGGCGAATATAACAACGCAGTAGCAGAAGTCCAAGAGCTGCGACTTTTTGGAGGAGAACGCGCATGGCTAAGGGCAGAGCGAAAGACTTGAAGGCAGAAGAAGCTACGTCACGGAGTGAACGTCGGCCGGAAGGCTATGCAGTTAATCAGCAACGGGATAAGGGGGTGTCCCTTTTTAGAATCCTGATGCTTTTCATCCTCACCTCTGACGAATTGCTTCTTCCAAAGTCATGGTCGCGTTGTATCTGGATGCCCCTGATTGCCGGCGCGCTGTTTTGCGCCCCCGCGCTTCACGCGACGACCCCCGGGCAGTTATGGCCTCGTTTTTCAACACCGTCGACAATCATCAATGTCAATCTCGTCGGCGCAGGCCAGAATGGTTACGACTTCATGGCGACAACTACGTTTCAAGGAGCCTACAACCAGAATCAGCTCTCCACGCGCCTGTATGTCAGCACCATCTCGGACGATCCCTATTGGCTCGCGAACGCGGTGCCTGCCAACAGTTCCGGCGTTACGGTCTCGCCGCTTAGCTTCAACACAAGCAACCCAGACGGAGCCCTCATAGCACTGCTACAAACCTATGGCTCCTCGATCAAGGGATATTACATCTGCGATCCATACAACGCCCCGGAGACCTGCAATATGGCCACGACTCTGGCCGGTATTAACGACGCCATGGTGGTCAGTGCTGACAACCTTTCGGTCATGCAGAACTCCACCGACAACCCGAACGTCCCCCTGCTGGGCGATCTGCGCGTCTACTCTCTGCCTACTACGGGTCAATACACTTGGATCGGCAGCTACTCGCCCCTGGTCAACACCACAGCGATCAACATGATCAGCAATCCCAGCGGTGCCAGCAGCACCACTGGCTGGAGCACCAGCGGCGGCACCGTCGCCACGGCCACGGGCTCAGGCACTTGCGCCGGAGAGGGACAGACACTGAAATTTACCAGCACCACGAGCGGATCCGCTTGGGCCTATTTCCCGCCCACCATCACCGCAACCTCATCGACACGTCCGTATATCTTCTCCGTGCAGGCATGCGTAGCCTCGGGATCACCAGCTTTTCTCGATGCATGGAACGGAGGGGAAGACATTCAGAGCGCAACGATCGCAGCCGGCTCCGGCTGGCAGACGCTGCAGCTTGCCGTACCCATTCCATTGAGCGATGTCTCCGGCAACACAACCATCAAGCTTGAAGTTCGCACCACCGGCACCGATGGAACCGTCATCTACTTCCATAACGCTGCAGCCATTGGAAACCGTGTCGCTGTCGACACGTTCCAATATGTCAATCAACTCTCCGAGACCACCAGCACAATTTTGGCGCAGGATTTCTCCAACAGCTACAACCTCCGCGATTATGCGATCGCCGGAAAGATGTTCACCTTCGATCTCTCGTCCGACAACTCCGATGAGGTTGCGCTCTATAACAGCATCCTCACCACAAGCTCGTCCAGTGGCACGACAAGGGCGCACAACACGCCCATCATGGGCTACATCGACGATGAAACCAACGACGTTGCCTACCTGAGCGGTTCGGGTCGCGGCTTATTCCTGAACGCCTCTGACGACTACAACAACGGCTCGGTGTGGGCCTCGCTGCCCCAGCCTACAGGCCTCTCGCAGCCGGCGCCGGTGGCAATTGCACCCGTCAATAACACCATCTACGTGGCGATGGCGGCGTCAGACGGCGACAATTTGTCCATCGTCGAGCACCAGAACTACCAGCACTGGACGCAAGGCCAGTATCTGGGCGCCGTACCCATGGCCTGGACCATCTCTCCCGGAATGATCTACAACTCGCCGGGCATCATGACCACTTTTTATAGGTACCTGCCGCAGAGCCAGGAGATGATGGCTGGGCCTTCGGGCGTCGGCTATGGCACCGATACGACCGGTTCGGACATCTCGCCCTTCGCGAGCCTGACCAACGGGTTCATGACCATGGAGGGCATGAGCTCGGTCACCAATTGGATAACATCATCGACCGACGCGACCGGCTTTGCCACGGATGTAAATGTGCCTCACGTAGTGCGGCGCGGCCCAGTGACTCCCTACACCCACACCATAGAATCCAACACCGCGCACACCGTGCTCGATCAGCAGCAGGTTGACTACCATGCATTCCCCGAGGCGCAAATTTCGGCGATCCAGGCGGTACCGTTTGTCTCCGGTGCGCCCAACTACATCGAGGTCCTGCACGACAACCTGACCATGGCGCCGGATGACGTGTTGTACATCGCACAGCAGTTACAACTCCGCGGTAGTCATCCGTACGTCTTTATGACCCCCAGCGAACTGGCGGCAACCGTGTCTGCCGCCGGCACCGGGGCCACCAATACACAGGCCGTTCCAGGTTCGACTCTGACCAGCGCCTTCCCGGTCAACTACCTGTGGAATGCGCAAGGACAGGAGCCAGGAGCGGGCGTCGAGAATGGAGCGAGCGCCGCCGGCTGGGGCATAGGCAACCCAGTTCAAGGCCAGGTTCTCTACAGCAATCAAGACTTTCTGGGCGGCGGCAACACGATGTTGACGACTCCCAAAACAGCCACCAGCAACAGCTATGTCTGGCAGTATCTCGGAACCAACGCTAACCCGATGGTTGTCGGCCGCTATTACCGCTTCTCGGTCAATGTTGCCGGGACCAACGGCGCCACAGCTTTCATGACGATCTACGATGGCAGTGCCAACCATCAGGTAACGGGCACGATCTCCTCGACAGGCTGGACGAACCTGTCGCAGATAGTCGAGATGCAGTCCGCGACCACAGGCCAGATCCAAGTCGGAATAACTCCATCGAGCACGACGAACCAAACGCTTTACTTCGGCGGCACCCCGGGGGATATGCCGGGCTGGTTCTACAGCCCGACCGGCGGCAGCACCAGCACCCCAAGCTTCGGCTCTACAACCTACGCCAGCGCCCAGGGCAATGCGCAGGCGTTCTACCTCAATGTCCCCGCCAGCGACGGCAGCCAGTGGATCTCTCAGTTCCCGACAAGCCTGGCGGCAAACACCACCTATGTCGGCTCCGTGGATGTGGCCGGCACCGGTTCCGCCTATCTGGATCTGTGGAATGGAAGCACCGACGCCGTATCGTCGACCGTTGCATTGACCACCAACTGGCAGACAGTATCGGCAACCTTCATCACGGGCAGCTCTCCAAGTGGCACCGTTCAGTGGGAGATTCGCGTACCCAACTCGAGCTCGTCCCAGGAAGTCTACTTCCGGAACGCGATGCTCACGCTTCGGCCCGCCAACCTACCCTTGTTCACCACAGGCCTGGAGACGAGCGAAATCCAGCTCTCTGATACCAATACCGTGGATAGCACCGCTCCAGGCGGTGGCGAAACCAACGTTAGCAGCCCTATCTTGCAAGCGACTTCCACCGGGTCGCACGGAGGAACCTATGCCATTCAATACGGTGGCGACGCCGGCGGCGGCTCCGCAACTCATGCATACATGGAGGCATTCACCAGCGGTATCACACTCAGCTCTACCAGCCAGCTGTCGTACTGGATCTACCCAATAACATCGACGGGTTCCGAGACAGGCGCCAGCTCGATGACAGGCAACAACAGCACCTGCGTAGCCATCGACATCGTCTTCACCAACAGCACAGCGCTGCGCAATAACGCCGCAATCGTGGATCAGTACGGAAACAGAATCAATCCAACCTATCAATGCAACCACCTGCAGCCGAACCAGTGGAACTACGTAACCACAAGCCTGGGCAGTCTGTCGGGACTGGCCGTCAGCCGTATCGACATCGGCTACGACCAGCCCGGCGCCAGCGGTAGCTACGGAGGCTATGTGGACGACATCACCATAAGCCACTGAGTCGGCAAGGGCAAACTTATCCGATAAGAATCGCCAAGCCATTGGAAAGCCGTCGATTTGTGAACGACAAAAATCTCTGGGAAATGGTATCATTTCGCACTGGCAGATATATGGCGGACTACGAGAGGGTTCCGGTACCCCTGTATGGCGAGCACGAGAAAGGTGACATCCTTCGTCAGCTGGATTGCCTTTTGGATAACCCTCATTTTTCCCACAGTAAGCGGTTTCCCAGCTTTCTCCGTTTCATCGTTCAAGAAGAACTCGAAGGTCGCGGCAACCGGCTTAAGGAGCGTACTCTAGGCATTGAAGTCTTCGGCCGCCACGCTGGCTACGATACCGCCTCCGACCCCATTGTGCGCGTCACCGCCGCCGAGATCCGCAAGCGCATCGCACAGTATTACCAGAACACTGATAATCTCGATAATCTCCGCATCTCCCTTCCGCCTGGTTCCTACATTCCCCGTTTCGAGTGGCCCCAAGCCGCCGCGGCCACGCCAGCTACTCCATCCACCGAATCGTCGTTCGCCCTGCCCATGAATGGATCCTCTCACGCTTCATCCGGGCAGAATGCTATCGCCGGAGACTTTCCACTGCATCCAGCTCATTGGCGATTTCATGCCTGGTGGCTGATCCTCGCTGGCATCCTCCTGTGCGCATCGATTATCGGCAGTTGGTTCTGGGTAGGCTCGCGTCCATCCACACTCGACCAGTTCTGGGCACCCGTCTTCGGTTCAACCGACACCATTTACCTCTGCTTTCCTCAGAGCTTCTTCTCGGGGCAAAACCTCCTCGACGCCTCCGCTCCCACGCAGGAGCGTCACCTAGACGAGCAAATGCGCGGTGTTGTCCTTGACGATCTCCAGCCCTTGATGAGCTTTTCCGGCCTTCTCGAGATGCGTCGCCGCCACTACACATTGCTGGGTGATGATACGGCCACGCTGGGCGATCTGCGTCAGGGCCCAACCATCTTCCTCGGCGCTTTTGACAACCCGTGGACGCTGCGAATGACCAACAACCTTCGCTATCGTTTCGGGAACGATCCCGATATGACCCATTTCTGGATCGAGGACACGCAGTCTCGCCAGCAACTCCGCTGGAGCGTGGACCGCGAAGTTCAGCAAACGACACACAGCTATCTCGACTACGCGATCGTCGCCCGCTTCCGGGACGCCAACACTGGCAAGCTCGCCGTCGTGGCCGCAGGCATCGCTCGCGGTGGAACCGTCGCCGCCGGCGAATTCCTCACCCAGCCCGGCGAAATGGACGCCATCAAAGCCCACGCCCCCAAGGGCTGGGACGGCAAGAACATGGAGTTCGTTCTCAGCACCGAGATCATCGAAGGTAGCTCCTCGCCGCCCAAGATTGTTGCGGCGTACTTCTGGTAAGAATTATCGGTGAATCTGCCAATCCCGTTTCACAATGGCTTGCCCCCATTAAGAGCTGCCAGTTCGATCGCAGCGAAATGGAGTCGAGAACTCCTGTATTTTGCTTGCACTTGCAACAGATACAAGGAAGCGGTTCTAGCAGGCAGGCCGCAATCTTCTGATAAGTTGATCCCCATTGGAAATAACCACCAGCCCCGCTTGACCCGAGGGTTGCGTCACAATGGCTTGGTGCCCAAAAAGTGATTTCCCAGCATGCGCTCAGCCGTCGCTTCGGTTGTTCCTGGAGCATGGAAGTGTGTCCTCACCAAACGCCTCATGATTGGCCGTTCTGGTTTTGCTTATCATGCATATTGCTGTCGCTAATGTTAGCCCAGAATAGACCTCGGCGCTCCCGGTGATAATTTCATAAAGCCATGATACTAAAAGACTTTCCATAAGACTTATCTGATAAGAATATGGCTCTATGCCGCAAAGACCTTGTCAGGTCGCAACTCTGCCGCCTACAAGGGGTGTGCTTTGGAGAGGTCTGGTCTTTCGGTTTGAACGCGATGCCGTAAGACGAGGATGAACCGCAAGCCTATTCGATGTCACATATTTGGAGGCACCACTTGAAACGAAAGATATTCACACGCGTCAGCAGATTCGCCATCCTGCTTGCGTTGTTGATATGCGGCCCCAGCGGTTTGCACGCGCAGTTGGCGGTAACTACGGCAACCCTCGGTGGCTCCGTGACCGACCCTTCCGGAGCAGTCGTACCGCAGGCGGTGGTAAAACTTACCAGCACGCAGAACGGGGTCAATCGCACCTATACGACCGACGCGAGTGGACGTTACACCTTCCCCCAACTTGCGCCTTCGACCTATTCGCTGTCAATCGTCGCTAAGGGCTTCGAAGCCTATCAACAGACAGGAATCTCGCTCGACCCTGGCCAGTCAGCCACGCAGAACGTTGCCTTGGTTATTGGCTCGGCGACCGAGCAGATATCCGTCAACGCTCAGGCTTCTCAGCTCAATACCGACAATGCCAACGTCTCGGCGGATATTGACGCCAAGCAGATCGTGGAACTTCCTCTGAACAACCGTAATGTCTATGGATTGGCCACGCTTAATTCGTCGGTAAACAATACCACGGAAGGTCAAATGCTGCTCGGCGGCGGCAGCAACAGCACGGACAATGCCGATCAGGATATTTCGTTCCTCAACTTTGGCGGCGGCTTTTTTGGAACCTCGGCCTTTATGCTCGATGGCTCCTGGGATACCGATCCGGAATGGGGTGCGGTCATCTATGTGCCCTCGGTTGATGCCGTTCAGGAATTCAAAATCCAGAGCAACTCCTTTACCGCTCAGTATGGGTGGAGTACCGGCAATGTGGTCAACGTTGTCACCAAGTCTGGAACCAGTTCCTTCCACGGCGACGTCTACGAGTTCTACCGCAATCAGGCTCTTGACGCCAACCAGTGGTTTGCTGATCACGACAATACGCCGATCGCCAAGCTTAGCCGCAATCAGTTCGGCGTATCCGCCGGTGGCCCTCTCTACATTCCCAAGATCTACAAGCAGCGCCAAAAGACCTTCGTCTTCGGGCTTTATGAGCACTACAAAGTCACCACTCCTAGCATTGGCACTTACACGGTCCCCGATTCCAACTTTCTCAACGGCAACTTCTCCGAGCTTCTAGGCTCTCAACCGACAGGCAAGGATGATCTAGGCCGTCCAATTTACCCGGGACAGATCTATGATCCCCGCAGCGCGCACCAGATCACGGTCGGCGTCACGCCCGGCGCGGTAAACAATGACGGACAATGCAATCCAACCTGCTACATCCGCAATCCCATTCCAGGCAACATTCTCAGCAACCTTTCCAACTACACTCCTGATCCCGTAGGCGCCAAGCTGTTGAGCTATTACCCTAAAGCGACACTCCCTGGATTGGCCAATAATCTCGTCGTATCAGGGGCAGCACCTGCCGTCTCCGACGAATACCTGATCCGCGTGGATCAAAACATTTCCAACTCGACCCGTGCCTACTTCCGCTACTCCTACAAGAAAGAGACCAAGACTGGATCGGCGGCGAACTGGGGCAATAATCCAGCAGGTCCCGGCAACCAGCGCCCTAACAACCGCTGGGGCATGTGGGCAGGACTGTCGCAGGTATTCAGTCCCACCTTCATCATGAACATCTCCGCCGGTGTCCAGATCTGGCATGAAACTTCGGATAACCAGTCGTTCGGATTCGATCCTTCCGGGCAACTTGGACTTCCGGCGTATGTCTCGCAGACCTACCCCTTGTTCCCCGTTGTTGACGTCGGCAGCCAGTCCCCACTTGGTCCTGGTGCCCAAGATCAGCAGGCGGTGACGAACCATGGCCCCGTTGGCTCGGTAGCAGTAGACTTCGTTAAAATTTATGGAAAACACACGCTCAACTTCGGATTCATGGGAGTAGAGCAGGTGGATAGCCAGCACAACTACTTCCAAGACACGCTGCAATTCAATGGAACCTTTACCGCAGGGCCGAATCCCTCCTATGGATCAGGGATTGCCAGCGGCAATGGCGTGGCGGAGATGCTGCTTGGCACGATGGACTCGGCAAGCGCTGGAACCGCCTACAACCCGCTAGTCTCAAACCATTTGCTCGGCGAGTATGTGCAAGACGACTGGAGACCGACCTCCAAGCTTACGCTGAACCTCGGGATTCGGTATGAGGTTCAAACCCCCGATACCTATCGGCACAACGAAGCGTCCATCTTCAACCCCGATGTTCTAAACCCGATTAGCTACGCGGTTAGAACGCCGCACCTTGGCGCGCTCCAGTTCCTGGGACCCGGAAACCGCTATGCCTACAACCCCAACTACGACAATTGGGCGCCACGCTTCGGTTTGTCCTATAGTCTGATGCGCAATACCGTCATCCACGGTGGCTATGGCATCTTCTATCCTCAGGCCGTTACCTGCTGTTTCCCCGGCGATCCAGATGGCTTCTCAGCCTCCACGTTTGCCAACACCAGCCTGAACGGCGGAATCAATCCCAATCCAAACATCAGCACCAGCAATCCCTGGAATAACACCTACAACCAGATCACCGGTAATTCCATGGGCGAATACCAGCAAGACGGTGACGGGGTAGGCAGCGTCTTCAGAAGCCGCCAGTCCCCCTATGTCCAGCAATGGTTGCTCGGCGTGCAATATGCAATTACACCGAACGACTCGCTCGAGGTCAACTACATTGGAAATCGCGGTACGCGCATGATTGCCGGTAGTTACCAGCATAATCAGTTGAACCCGCAATATCTGTCGATGGGGACAGCAGCTCTCCAGGCGCAGGTCGCCAATCCATTCTACGGCTCCATTACGTCGAGCAACTGCAGTCTGAACAGTTCAACCGTACAGCAAGCGCAGGTCCTTGCTCCATACTCGCAATACTGCTTGGCCAGCGTTACTGAAACCGATGCCCCTGTAGGCTTCTCCGATTACAACGCCTTGCAGGCTACGTACAATCACCGCATCACCCAGGGGCTGACCGCGATGATCTCCTACACCTACTCCAAGTTCCTCGATAACGTCGAAGGCAACCAGAGCTGGTCGTACAACGGAAGCAGTGGCCCAGCCAACAACTACAACCTGGCTGCTGAAAAGAGCGTCGACGGCTCCGACATTCCTCAGAGTCTCGTCGCAAGTTACATCTATCGCTTGCCGGTTGGCCGTGGCCTTCGGTTCGGTTCGGGCATGAATCGAGCTGCCAACGCGGTACTCGGCGGCTGGGAGCTTTCCGGAATCGCGACCTTCAAGTCGGGCATTCCGATTTCCATCTCAGGTAATGACATCAACACCTTCGGCGGCGACCCACGGCCAGACTACACAGGAAGCCTGCATGTCTCCCACCCCAATATTCAGGAGTGGTTCAATACAGCGGCCTTCAGTTACTCCAAGCTGGCTACCGATGGCGGCGACACCTGGGGCAATGTTCCACGCTACTTCTCAGATCTGCGCGGACCGCACTATCAGGACTGGGATACAAGCCTCGACAAGAACTGGGCCTTCACCGGAGCGATGAGGCTTCAATTCCGCTTCGAAACCTATAACACCTTCAACCATCCAAACTTTTACTCTCCATCGGGTACGAGTTACAGTGGTTGCGATCCCAATGCGACCTCGTCCTGCGCGAGTAGCCTGGGGCAGATCACAAATACATTCCCCTCCAGGAATGTTCAGCTTGCGGCGAAGTTTTATTGGTAAGTCCGTAATGAAACCATATTTCACCTTCTTTATCTTCCTTCTGCTGGCCGGACGCTTGTTCGGCCAGCAGGAGCAATTATCCAGTCTTGAGTCTCTGATGGCGGCGGCGCAGCAGGCGCAAGCCGCGAACAACTATGCCGCCGCAGCGGCAAATTACAGACAGGCAGTCAAACTCCAACCTAATATCCCGGAGCTGTGGGCCAATCTCGGGCTCATGCTGCATGAATCCGGAGAATATTCCGAAGCAATCCGGAGCTTTCAGGAAGCGCTCCGGCAGAAGCAATCGCTCTACGTTCCAAATCTCTTTCTCGGCATCGATTACGTACGTGCTGGAAAAACGAGAGAAGCCCTTCCATTGCTCCTGAAAGCGGAAAAGATGAACGCAGCCGATCCTCTTCCCTCGCTCACGCTTGGCCGCGCTTATTCTTCGCTCGGCGAATACGCCCATGCCATCCCCGAGTTGCGCCGCGCAATCCGCCTCGATCCACAGCAGGATTCAGCGTGGTTCGATCTTGGAATTGCCCAACTCGACATGGTGGAAGAGGATGCTCGCGCCATGACCGGCAAATACGCCGAAACCTCATACGCCAAAGCCATCTATGCCGAATCGCTGGTGAAGCAGTCCCGCTACAAGGAAGCGGCGGATCTATACAGCAGTATTCTCGCTGCAGACGATCAGCCTCCCTGTATGGGATCGGAGGTAGGCTTTCTCTCCCTAAAGCAGGGAGATACGCAAAATGCCGCGCTGCAATTCATGGCCGAGCGCCGTCTGCATCCAGAATGCACCCTCGCCATTCTGGGAGAGGCGCGTCTGCGCATCGATGCGGGAGACAATCAGGCCGCGTTTTTGCTGCTCCAGCAAATCTGGAACAAGGATCATGGATTTTTCGCCCTCAGCGCTCCGCTACTCTTCGATGGCATCGCACCCGATCGTGCCCAGAGCTTTCTGAATGAGCTTGCGCAGCAGCAATCCTCAGGAGAAGTCGATCATCAGATATACGCCGCGATCCTGCAGTCAATGCAGACTCCAGCGAATGCAGCACAGGATTCTGGCGCTGCCCAGAATACAGCGTCATCCCGAATCGCCGCGCACGATCAGGGCCGCCAAGCGTATCAGTCGGGGCAATACGCCCGTTGCGCCGGCCTTCTAAAAGATTCTTTGAACAGCGGCAACGCCGCCACGCTCGAAACTCTGGCTGCCTGTTCGTTTTTTACCGGTGACTACACGCTGACCTCCAACGCCGGAAGCGCGCTTCAATCGCTGCCCTCGCACTTACAGGCGCAGGCACTTTACTGGTCTATCAAGGCGAATGAAAAGCTGGCATTTGAATCGCTCGCGCGCTTCCAGCAACTCGAACCGAACTCCGCGCGCAGCCACATCCTGCTTGGCGACATCTACCGCCAGCGCGAACGGTACGACGACGCGCAGAAAGAATACTCGAAGGCTCTCGACCTTTCACCCGACAATGCCGCTGCCCTGCTCGGCCTGGCGGCTGCATACTTTGGCGACGCGAACATCACCAAGACAATTGAAATTGCGCATAAGGCTCTCGCCCAGAGTCCAGACGATCCGGAGATCAATCTGCTCATGGGTGAAGCATTGATGTCTCAGCACAATTTCCCTGGCCCGGAGCCATATCTCCTCAAGGCTCTCAATGCCAAGGGACAGATGCTGCCACACGTTCACGCTCTGCTTGGCGAAGCCTACGCCGCGGAAGGGAAAATACAGGACGCGTTACGTGAGCTGAAGCTGGGCGTGGATAGCGATCAGGACGGCAGCATTCATTACCAGCTTGCACGCCTGTACGGCAAAGTCGGCGACACTGCCGATGCGGCCACCGCCATCCAGCAGATGAAAGCTCTCCAGCAGAAGCGACGCGAAGGCGCGGTAATCGCAATGCAGGATTCCCACCCCCCCAGCGCCGATGACGTACCGTAACCCGTCGCGTTTCGCCGCCACGCTCACTCCCCAAAATGACGGCCCGAACCAAATAAGTTTCATCACCCAAAAAATTATTCTAGGATCCAAATGCGAAAGTTTTGCTCTGTAAGCGCGGCACTCTTTTTATGTCTCGCTGCTTCCTCCCTCATTCTCCATGCCCAGCATGCACCGGGAAAACAAGATCTGTTTGTCCTCGACCACGCCACCAGTTTCACGGCGCTGGCTGACGGAGTTGCCGTCGCAGACGGCTCCGCACGCGAGGAAGTAACGGCTCTGCGCGACAACGTCATCCGTGTCCGCATCGCGCCCGACGGCACAATGCCGGAAAATGCCTCATGGGCTGTTCTGTCGGATGTCCTTCATAGCCAAGTCAACGTAACACCCGAATCTTCCGCGATGTCTTTCGGTTTCCGTACCGATGCGCTCGATATCGCGATCGACAAAAGCACGCTGCAACTCACTGTGCGCGATCTTTCCGGAAAAATCGTGCAGCAGGACGTCCTGCCCACCCGCTTTGAAGGAACCAGCTTCCGCGTCTACAAATCGATGCCGCTCGACGAGCACTACTTCGGCCTCGGCGACAAAACCGGTCCGCTCGACCGGCGGGAAGAAGCCTTCTCGCTTTGGAACACCGATGCATACCGCTTTCAGGAATCGACCGACCCCATCTACAAAAGCATCCCCTTCTTTATGATTTATCGAGCCGGGGTCGCATCCGGCATTTTTCTCGACAACACCTGGCGTACAAGCTTCGATTTCGGCAAAGCGCTTCCCTCGGTCTACTCCTTCGGCGCTGTGAACGGCCCGCTGAATTACTACATCCTTTATGGACCGTCCCCAAAGCAAGTGGTTGAGACGTACGCGTGGCTCACGGGAACACCGCCGCTGCCGCCCATGTGGTCCCTTGGCTATCAGCAGTCGCGTTACAGCTATGTTCCGCAGGCACGAGTGCTTGAGGTGGCCCAGCGCCTCCGCGACGATCACATCCCCGCCGACGCCATCTATCTCGACATCGGTTTTCAGGAGAAGAATCGTCCTTTCACGGTGGATACAAACGCCTTTCCGGATTTTCCCGGCATGATCGCGAAGCTGAAGGCAGAGAACTTCCACGCCGTCGCCATCACAGATCTTCACATCGCAAAGCTTCCCAACCAGGACTACTTCCCTTATGACAGCGGAATCGCCGGCGATCATTTTGTGACGAACCCCGATGGCTCCGTCTACAGCGGAATCGTCTGGCCCGGCCCAAGCGTCTTTCCCGACTTCACGCGACAGCAGACGCGCGCGTGGTGGGGAACGCTCTACGGGGACTTTCACAAGCTCGGCATCGAAGGCTTCTGGAACGACATGAATGAGCCTTCTATCTTCAATACGCCCACGCACACCATGCCGCTCGATGTCGTCCATCGCATCGACGAGCCGGGATTCGTCAAGCGCACTGCCACCCATGCCGAGATTCACGATGTATACGGCATGGAAAATGCGCGAGCTACCTTCGAGGGGCTGAGAACGCTCGATCCCAACCTGCGTCCCTTCGTACTTACCCGCGCTACTTACGCAGGCGGCCAGCGCTATGCCGCTACATGGACCGGAGACAACAGCAGCAGTTGGAACCATCTGCGCATGACCACGTTCATGCTCAAAAATCTCGGCCTCAGTGGATTCGCTTTCAGCGGCGCGGATGTAGGAGGATACGCCGGAACGCCGCCAACCGACCTGCTAACGAAGTGGCTTGAAGTAGCCGCCTTCCAACCCATCGATCGCGACCATACCGAGGCTGGAACCGGCGATCAGGAGCCGTGGGTTGGCGGTCCCGCACAGGAAACCATCCGCCGCCGCTTTATCGAAGAACGCTACAGGCTCATGCCTTATCTCTACACGCTCGCGGAAGAAGCTTCACGCACCGGCCTTCCCATGGTTCGCCCGCTATTTCTCGAATATCCCAATGCCGCTCCCGACCGTCATCCAATCGACACCGATGTTCAAGCCTCGGGAGAATTTCTGCTCGGACGCGATCTGTTGATTGCTCCGTCGCCCTTCCCCAACGAATCCGACAGCTATTCCATCGAGTTCCCCTCGGCCGATTGGTACAACTACTGGACCGGAGAGAAAGTCACAAGTCCGCGCCCTGCTGATCCCGGCCCAGGACCGGCGCTGTCCGCATCCTCTCAGGTTCAACTTTCCATCCCGGTCAAACCGGAACCTGCAACGCTTCCGGTCTTCGTTCACGCAGGCTCTATCCTCCCCATCGCGCCACTGGTCGAAAGCACGAATCAAATCCCACAAGGACCGTTGACACTTCGCGTCTATGCCGGAGACGACTGCAGCGGCAGCATCTATCAAGATGATGGGCGTACCTACGCCTATAAGAATGGCGCTTACCTGCTCATGAAATTCGCCTGTCAGATCGCATCGGACGGCTTTTACCTGCGCGCAGATTCTCAGGAAGGAACATATCCGTCATGGTGGAAAGAAATCCGAGTCGAGATCTATGGATGGAAGCCTTCTGCGAATACCGCATCGCTCAATGGCGAACCTCTTCAATCAACCGTTTCTCCGATTGACCACGGATTTGCCATCACCATCCCCGCAAGTTCAGAAAGGTTTGAACTGCAACTCAGGTAAGCTTCTGCCGCATCCGGTCAAATAGAATCGGCCGTTGCGGCCAAATCCGTCGCAGATCGGCCAGAAACAACTCTGACGTAGTCCGCGCCATATCCGCCATTCGCGCCCGGTTGGTCATATCCGATGTCGATGCGGCTTATTGTCTTTCCGGAGATGCTGCTCAGGTTCGCAGTCACATAGTTCCATTGGTCCGGTTGAAGATGGATATAGACGATATTTCACTGACTCACTGAAGACCTCTGTAAACGAAGTGCGAAATGGGTGCCTGCGCGTCACTAAGGACGGCGGCGCCCTTTCTGGTTTGTCGCCAGGCCTCACGGTTCGGATTGCTTACTTCCGATCAGTTCTACACGATGAAACTCTTCGCGCAAACAAAGAATGAACCAGACAACAAGTTAGATCAAGTACTTGACCGCAAAGGATTAGTTAAAATGCTAACTGAGTTTGCGGAGAGAGGAACGTGCAAGGAAATAATGGGCATCCCAATAGGATCAGGAAAAGAACTACATGAATAAAATATCTGGACGGCTTTCAAGATACCGTGGGTGCGGGATGATGGGCCAACATTGAACCAAAGTTGTTGTCACCGACAGTTGGGAGGCGGATCCGCAATGATAAATGAGCTGTTCGCCATCGACGCCCAAGCGCGCATTGAGAAGGTGGACCAAGTGCAACGTCACCTGCTGCGCAAAGCAAAAGCGCCCGCGATGCTCGCCCAGCTGCGAACCGAACTCCTCGCAGTGCAGAAAGCGTGCTGCCAAAGAGCGCCGCCGGCAAGGCTGCCAACTATACGCTTTCCTTATGGAGCAAGCGACTCCTATGAGGGAGCGGGAAATATGTATATAGTGTCTTTCCCAAATCCTCTGTTCTCAGAAAACGACATAGTATTGGTGCATGCTGGGTCATCAATCCTGAGTGCGGTTGAAGATGATCTTTCATTGAGAGCGTTTTATGGCTACTCGGTTTGGACCAGGGCGGGTATTCCTATCGACGCGGGCTATCTCCCTTCTTCAGTGCAGGACGGTGAGTCGCTTAACAAAATGGCACGACATTGATGGTGTTCAATCTCTCTCTCGCGTTTATTTGAGTCGTGCTTAGATTGAGATTGATTGCTCTGACCCCCCGACGTGCCCGGCAACATGTGAGCGCGTTGCGTCCGCGGTTCAAATTATCGACACGAAAACAGAATGACCTGCTGGAACGCTTTCTTCCGGCTACAAGCAATGGAGATATGAAGGGCCTGGTCGATTTGCTTGCGAGCGATGTCGTTCTCCACTCCGATGGCGGAGGCAAGGCGATTGCTGTGCCAAATCAGATCTATGGGAGCCGATAACGTGTCCCGTGCGATCTTGGGCGCTCTGAATAAACTTGTGCCAAAGGATTTAGTGCGACGTTTGGCACAATAAACGGCGAACTCGGCGTAGTCGCATATCTCAATCGAAAACCGTTCGCTGTCTTTACCCTCGATGTATTGGAAGGGCGTATTCAAGCGATCTATATTCTCACGAATCCTGAGAAGCTTTCCCACTTGCCTCCGCTTTCGCCTGTATCAGCTGGATGAGATAACAGGTATTGCGCCAGAAACTCCCGGGCAACAGATGCGTAAATCTTGCCGGGACTATCACAAACCCTGCTTGCTTCCGGTCTTAACGTAAGGGATCGCTCACAGCCAACTGTTGGGGCTGTGCCGCTTCTGTGTTCAGAGGTGTGAATGAGGCCGAGGGAGCGGAAAGATGAAAGTAGTTGTGCTTGATGCGACGTAGTGCTACGGATTACCAAGTGCGGGCGAATTTGCCCACCACCTGCTGGACGAGGGCCAACTCGAGGCCGGGGTATTGTGCTTTGCGGAATTCGCGGAAGTCGCCGCGCACAGCGTCACGGAAGGTCTTGGGGCGACCCGGCCTCTCTGGTATTGGGGCGAAGCGACGGTAGATTACAAGCGCCTGATCGAGGCGCCCCTGAAAGAGATAGCCGTGGGCCGCGTTGATCATGACCCATATCTGGCTGTTATCGAGAGCAAAGCCTTGCTTGGGCTCGGCGACTGCTGCCGTAAAGTTGCCGAGCAAGGGGTTGCACCACGAAGCCGCCGTAGAGCTTGGCCATTGACTTGACCGCGGGGCGGCGGATCTCTGGGTTCGAAGCATCTGCTTTGCGGACGCGGAAGGCGTTTATGGCTTTTCGGTTCAGCCGCGTTCGAGGCGGAGATCGGCGGCCTTGTCGGCCCGGTGTCTTTGCTGAGAGATCATACTGGTCTTCGTATGCCTGCTGGATAGTGAAATAGGATTCGTAGGCACCGTCATTATCAATTGGAAAGTCCCGGGAATTGAGTCCTCGACCTGCTGGAAGATTGCCGCTGCCTCCTCTTAAACGTGCTTCTGTTGATTGATCAGCCCGTCACCACATTCTCGACAATTTGGCTTCCCGGCGAGGGAACAAAAAACGTGGGCCACTTGATCTTTGACAATATCAGCGTTTATATAGGACGATGCCGTCAATTTTAATTGTCGATGATGACGTGAAGCTCTGCGAGATGCTAGAGGATTACTTTGCGCGTCACGATATAGCGACAACCATCCGTCACGATGGAGAATGCGGCTTGGAGACGGTGGACAAGGGTGTGTATGACCTGATGCTCCTGGATGTCATGCTGCCCGGTATGGATGGCTTAGAGGTTCTGCGCCATTTGCGCCAATTTTCAGACATTTACGTTCTTCTCCTCACGGCTCGCGGAGAACCCGCTGACCGCATTTCCGGCTTGCGCTTAGGCGCCGACGACTATCTTCCAAAGCCCTTCGTTCTGGAGGAATTGTTTGAGAGAATACAGGCTATCCTTCGCCGTCGTCCCGGACGCATCGCGCCCGCCTCTGCGAATTCGAGCAAGTCGAAGCTACAGCGGGTTGGCCTGACGATCGACGTGGTAACACGTAGTGTCTCCTACGGAGGCGCTGTGCTTGACCTTACCAATATCGAGGTCACCCTGTTGGAAATGTTCCTGCAGTCTCCAGGCATTGTGCTAACTCGTGAAGAGTTGGCGATCCGTGTCTTTCAACGGCCTTTTCATCCGTTCGACCGGAGCCTCGATATGTATGTGAGCCGGCTTCGGCGAAAGCTGCGAATCTCGACACCCCTCAGCAACCACATCAAGACCATACGCAGTTCAGGTTATCTGTTTTCTACGGTGGATTCTGATCAGAGTCCCTGCTAAGTCCTGCCAGACATTGCGAAGAGAGGAGCTTTCATGGGTCGTCTTCTGCTTAAAATCTTCCTGGCTTATTGGCTCGCGGCAGGGATAGTGATTGTAATTTCGGACTTTGAGCCGCATCGACATATCCATAATCCAGAACTCATGGATGCGCTCAACAGCGCTCTGGCTATCAATGGCCGGACCATGATTCGCGCCTACGAAAATGGGAGTTGCAACGAGGTGCAAACAGGGCTTAGCTCTGCCAGGGAATCGCTATATTTGGCAACCCCGCAGGGTCATTTGCTCTGTGGGGAGATGAAGAGCCCTGACATCGTGCGACTAGTTGAATCAGCCACTCGGCAAGGCAAGCGGATCACGGCAAATTACGCACGGTTCCAACTTATCGCCTTCCCTGTTACATCAGCTGGAGGAACGCGATATGTCCTGCTTCTCAAGAATAGCTACAGCACTGCGCTCCAGGTTTATGGATTGTTGCCGGGCTATACCACTATCTCTATATCGTGCGTTGTGACATTGTTTCTTGCGTTGCTGGTAGCGCTTCCGATTCGCCGCTTGAGGACCGCGGCAGGAATGATCGCTGTCGGGAAGCTCGACACCAGAGTTCATTGGACCAAGCCATCGGCAAGCAAATTGAAGCTCGGCGACGACGATATCAGCCTGCTGGTCCGGGATTTCAACTACATGGCTGAAAAGCTTCAACAGCTCACGAACGCGCAGCGTCTCCTGCTGCGAGACGTGTCTCATGAATTGCGTTCGCCCTTGACGCGTCTTGGTGTCGCCCTTGGTCTCGCACGGTCAGAGGCTGAAGACAGCATGAAGGACCACCTCTATCGCATTGAAGTGGAAACAGGCCGCCTCAATGATCTGATTAGCCAGATTCTATCGCTATCGCAGATGGAGATGGTGCATGAGCTTCATCGGGCCGATCTCATCTCTCTGAGTGAACTCGTCGTCAATCTCCTGCCCGATGTGCAATATGAAGCAAATCAAAGCCGGTGTGCTATCAGCAAAGATCTCGGTGCCGACTGTTACCTGCGGGGCGATGCATCGCTGTTACGAGAGACTATAGAAAACGTCTTACGTAACTCGATCAAATACTCGCCCGATGCAGGTGAGATTCATATAGAGACAAGCGCCGAGCAAAATTCCGGAACGAGCTTTGTCAAGCTATGTGTAAGCGATAACGGCCCCGGCATTCCGGAGACGGAGTTAGCCTTGGCTTTGAAACCCTTTTACCGGGCAGACCGTGTAAGACATTGGGAGAAGAATGGATCGGGAATAGGCTTGGCAATCGCGGATCGTACGACGAAGCTTCATGGGGGAACAATTAGTTTGCGAAATCGTGCGAATGGCGGGCTTATCGTCGAGATGCGTTTCCCGGCAGCCCACATTCCGTAAGCGATTCGTACTGTACCGGTCCACATCATTTAATCGCTTGGAACTAATTGCAAAGAAACGAGTATCGCGTTTTCGCGATACCCGCGTATTGTCTGTTGACAATTTGTTACAAATTTATTCTTTGCGTTAGCACTCGGCTCTGTCATAGTAGCTCCATCGCGGCAATAATCTGGCTGAATGCTGAGGCAACCCTGCTTTGCCTATATGGCAAAGTCTATTCCTGAGTCGTCACCCCAGCACAGTTAAAAGCATGAGTTTCTGTCTCTTGCAAGGCGGAGCTATGCCTGACAATCACCTGAATCACGAGACTCCTTACGAGGTAGCCATAGCATGTTACGTACGCGTGTAGCTGGAATGTTGTTATCGCTCTCTCTCTGCATCGTTGCCATCGGGCAAAGTACCTTTCGTGGTGGTTTGGCCGGCGTCGTTACCGATCCGCAAGGCGCGAGTATTCCCGGTGCCGCGATCGAAGCCAAAGATGTCGCCACCGGTTTGATATACAAAACGGTTTCATCCAACGCCGGCGACTATGTAATCCAGGATCTTCCGCTGGGCGACTATACGGTGACTGTGACCTTCGCCGGCTTCGCGACTCTAAAGGTCGACCAGCTACGCATATCGGCCGGCCAAACCTTCAGTCTTCCTGTAAAGCTGGCGCTGGCCACAACGAGTGAGGTGGTCGAGGTGGACGCTAACACCCTGACGTTGGACACGGACAGCCAGGTGCGCACGTTCACGCTTCCCAAAGAAGAGGTTTCGGATGTCCCGATCAATGGCCGCAGCTTCAGTGCAATGGTCACCATGCTGCCGGGAAACACCACCGGGACCACGAAGTACCTTGTGGACGGCGTGGACAATAACGACGTATATAGCAACAGCTCAGCCTCCAACCAGGGCGGTGTCGACGGCATTCCCGGAACACTGCTTCCCCTCGACTCGATCGAGGAGTTCTCCGCCGAGACTCAGGGCGGCGCTGAATCGGGCGGTTACTCCGGCACCTTCGTAAACCTAGGCATCAAGTCCGGCACCAATACTATCCACGGCACGGCTTATTACTTCAATCGCAACGAGTTCTTCGCTGCCCTGGGTCCGTTCACGAAAGCTACCAATGCCGCTGACCTGGCCGCAGGCAAAATCCGCCCCAAGAAGCCGCCCATCCACTTTCAGGAGATGGGCGGTTCTGTCGGCGGCCCGTTCCTGAGAGATCGGATGTTTTACTTTCTAAACTACGAGCGCCAGCAGTACGTTCTGGCGCAGGGAACTTCAGCGCAGACCGAACCGTCGGCGGCTTACGTAAACAAAGCCTTGGCTCTGCTGGCAGCAGGCGGCGTGACGCCTGCGACGAATCCGACGATCACCATGATGGAGAACCTCATCACAACTCTGTGGCAACCGGGCATGTTGACGGGGGGAGCGACTACGGGAAACTGGACGCCTCCGACAAGCGCAGCGCAGAACGGGTATAGCAACAACTTGATGGTGAAGTTCGACCAGAACCTCAACGCGAAGAACAAGCTCTCCGAGCGCTTTTATTATGGCGATGGCAGCCAGACAGCGCCTCTCAGTACCAGCCAAAACCCCTGGTACTATCAGGTCGCGGGCGAGCGTGTCGAAAACGCGGCAATCACGTTGAACACGGTGATCACACCCAAGATCACCAATCAGATCCTTTTTGGCTTTGACTACTTCAACCAGCCTTTTACGGATGCGAAGCCCAACAACGGTGCGGCGGGCGTCGGCTTTATCACCGGCCTGGGGCCTGGCAATACCTACGGTCAGCCAGGAATCCAGATAGCCGGGTTCGACGGCACCGGCGGCACTTCGGTCCAAGCTCGCTATGACTATAGCGGCCATGTGACGGACACCCTGACGATGCTGATCGGCAAGCACCAGATCCGCGCCGGCGGCGAGTTCCGACGCATACAGATCTTCGCGGTCGCAACCGGCAGGGGCAGCAGCAGCATCTACACCCGCGGCACCTTCGCCTTTAGTGGAACCCGCGGGTATAACGCGCCGAGCGGCGGCAACGGGGCGTCCTACCAAAACTCGGATCCTCTAACCGAAGCCCTTGCGGACTACCTACAGGGCGAGGGCAGTTCTGCCACTCTCTATAACGGGGATCTCGACCGCGACGACACCGAAAACAACTTCGACCTATTCGCGCAGGATTCCTTCCAGGTGACGAAGAACTTAAATATCAACTATGGGCTGCGCTGGGATTATCTGTCGCCGGCCACCGACGACACCAAGGACCTGTCGACCTTCAGACCCGGCCTTGCACCCAACACGCTTGATCCTATTGGTGGTCTCGCAGTCGTCGGGAGTGATATTCCTCAGGCGTATCAGGCCTCCGCGAAACAGATTGCTCCTCGCGTCGGCTTCTCCTGGCAGCCGTCGTTCCTGCCTTCCATCACCAAGGGGATGGTCGTCCGCGGCGGCATGGGCCTGTACTTCGATACTCCAGGGCTCGGCACGTGGTTGTATGCCACCAGCCTGGCGGGTAATCCAGCCGGGACCAGGCCGCTTTATAACGAGGGGCAAACCAATCTGAACATCAAGCCGAATACTTCCATCTTTCCACCCAATGCGGCAGCGAGCGTATACGGCCCATGCATCGGCTTTACATCCGCTACCTGCCCGGCCCTGGCCATCGGTTCCGTCGATCCCCATTTCTCAACAGGCGATACGACGAACATCTCGGCGAGCGTCGAGAAGGCGCTGGGTAGCAAGGCGCTTATAGAGGTCAGCTACGTGGGAGAGCGGGGACGCCATCTGGCCAACTCACTCGATCTCAATCAGTCGGCCTATGGTTCCGGGACCAACACGGCGATCACGAACGGGTTTACCTACGCACAACAGCAGCGGCCCTACTTTGGCGAGTATCCCAACTACGCCAAGATTGTCCAAACGTCCAGCTTTGGAGCGTCGAACGCCAATGCTCTTCAGGCGTACATCAGGACCCGAAACTGGCATGGACTGATCTCGGAGCTTTCCTACGCCTTATCGACCAGCAAGGGTACAGGCACGATCGAAGACTACAACAACCCAGCCCTGGACTATGGTTCCAATGCCGTAATCACGAACCAGGTGAAGGGGTACTGGACCTACAACATTCCGAGCCTCAAGCGCGGTCCTTCTTGGCTGACCAACAAGTGGCTGACCGGCGGTTGGCAGACTACCGGCACGCTGACTTTCCATGGTGCAGCAGCGATCACAGCAAGCTCCTCGGGTACTTGCAACGATAGTGCTGGTAACACCTATGCGACCACATGCTCCGGTCTTAATGTGGGAGAAGGGGCCGGTCGTGCCGATCTCACGGGGCTACCGCGCTTTTGCCCAGATGGAAATTGCGGGGGTCCTGCGATTACAAAAACATCCAGGAACACCATTAGCAATGGCGTCCTTCAGTGGTACAACCCGTACTCGGTGATTGCGCCTCCTGGGTGTTCGGCAATTGTGCCCGTTGGTGGCAACGCAAACCCAACCGGCTCTGACTGTTCCAAGCCACTCACGGCGTACTACGGTACGACTGCCCCCGGCGCGATCCACGGAGCGCCAGGATTCGGAGATGTCGATCTCTCCATATTCAAGAACTTCCCCATCCGTGGAAGGGTTAAAGGACAGTTCCGTGGGGAAATGTACAACTTCTTCAACCAGGTCAACTGGGCGAAGCCGGCCCTGGCAGCGAGCAGCACAGCAGCGGATTTGAGATATGGTGGCTTGAATCATGCCACCACTACCGGGCAGATCGCTACCACCATCGGCGGCACCAGTGACCCTGGCATCACTGAAGGGGAACCGTTCAACTGCCAGCTTGCGTTGAAGATCCTCTTCTAGGCATGGTTGCAGTGTCTGTATCAGCATCATTTGTAATGCAACCATGGGGTCGTTTTCAGACTGGACACTGAAGGCGGCTCTTCTCAACACTTCCAGAACGATCGCAGACGGAGTCACTCCAATGAGAACCAATCGATACATCAAGACATTCGCACTTACCGCGGCAATGGCAATCACGCGTCTCTGCTTTGCGGCGGACCTTTCCGGCGATTGGGTGGGGCAAACCACGGGTCCGTTCGACTCCCAGTACACCGCGCAGTACAAGCACGTCATCCTGAAAGCTGACGGAGCGAAATTGAGCGGCACATGGGGCGCCGACATGTTGTCCGGAACGGTGACCGGATCAAAAGCAGAACTCACGCTGACCGACGCGACCGGTAAACAGTCTGGCACGCTCACCGGCACTCTGCACGGAGAAGAGTTCTCTGGCAAGGGCAGTGTCGTCCCGGTGCGCAGAAACGCAGGTGGCAGCATGGCCCCGGTGCAGCCTCCGGTGGAGGTCACATGGAAGCTGACACGCGCGGTGAAGCCTCCGGCTACGGCTCACACGTATGACTTCGAACCGAACGTCGCCTATGGTACGTACTCCGCAGCCGAGCCACCTAATCTTCACATCTTCCCCGGCGATACCGTGAATACGCGGACGATGGATCAGGCCCGGGACACCAACATCATCCGCCACGGCACGGGCGGCGACGCCAACATTGGCCCCTTCTATGTTGAGGGCGCGCTACCCGGCGACACCCTGGTGGTGCATCTCATCAAGATCAGGACGAACAAACTGATCGGTCGTCAGGGTAGCCGGTTCAATCAGTACGCGGTGACTCCGGCATACAACCAGGCAGCGAAGTATGACCTCGCCTTCAACGGTAATTGGGAGCAGTATCCTGATCAGGGCATAGCGAAGCTCCCTCCTTCGCCTGGCCTGCCGCACCTGACGATTCCGCTGAAGCCGATGCTTGGCTGCATCTCTGTAGCTCCTCCCGGAGAGGAGCAATATGGTGGAACCGACCTCGGAGTGTTTGGCGGAAACATGGATTACAACGACAACGCACAAGGCACCACCTTGTACTTTCCCGTCTTCCATCCCGGAGCGCTGCTTGGATTTGGCGATGCTCATGGCGCCATGG
>Ga0302316_10000310_pt1 | contig 43819 bp, 40 predicted proteins | sample III_Palsa_N3_2_FD_200456 | JGI IMG/M metagenome (GOLD analysis project Ga0302316, IMG submission 200456) | Peat permafrost microbial communities from Stordalen Mire near Abisko, Sweden - III_Palsa_N3_2 | ecosystem: Environmental > Terrestrial > Soil > Palsa > Peat permafrost | place: Sweden...
ACGGTCAACCAGATCGGCTACGACGACGCGCTCAAGGGCTTCGACTCCAACACCTGCGCCGTCATCTCCACCATCAACCGCCAGTCACCCGACATCGCACAAGGTGTCGACACCGGCGGCGCCGGCGACCAGGGCATGATGTTCGGCTACGCCACCAACGAGACCCCCGAGCTGATGCCCACCCCCATCTCGCTCGCCCACAAGCTCGCACAAAAGCTCTCCGAAGTTCGCAAAAACGGCAAGCTCCCCTACCTCCGCCCCGACGGCAAGTCGCAAGTCACCGTCGAGTACGACTCGAACCACAAGCCCGTCCGCGTCGACGCCGTCGTCATCTCCACCCAGCACGCCGAGTTCTCCGACAAGGATCCCAAGAGCACCCTCACCAACGAGCAGCTCCGCGCCGAAATCATGGAGCACGTCATCCAGGCCGTGATCCCCGCCAACCTGCTCGACGCCGACACCAAGTACCACATCAACCCCACAGGCCGCTTCGTCATCGGCGGCCCCATGGGTGACACCGGCTTGACCGGCCGCAAAATTATCGTCGACACCTACGGCGGCATGGGCCGTCACGGCGGCGGCGCCTTCTCCGGCAAGGATGCCACCAAGGTAGATCGCAGCGCCGCCTACATGGCTCGCTACGTAGCGAAAAACATCGTAGCCGCCGGCCTCGCCTCGCGCGTTGAAGTTCAGCTCGCGTACGCGATCGGTGTAGCCGAGCCGGTCAGCATCCGCGTCGACACCTTCGGCACCGGCACCGTCTCCGAGCCCCGCCTCATCGAGCTGGTTCGCGAGAACTTCCAGCTAACCCCCAAGGGCATCATCGAAAGCCTCAACCTCCGCCGCCCCATCTTCAAGCAGACGGCAGCCTACGGCCACTTCGGCCGCACCGGCGACGCCTTTACCTGGGAAGCCACCGACAAAGCAGCAGCCCTGAAATCAGGCGCTGCCGCGGAACTAGCAGCCAAGTAAACTCACCGCACGTAACCTCATCGCACCCAAAGAAGTAGGGCGAGCCGGCCAGGCTCGCCCTACTTCTTCTCCGGCGCCGGCCACCTTTGCGTCTCCTGATACGCCCGCCCCGGACTCGCCCCATACCCTGCCGCCTTCAGCCGTCCCAGCGTCAACGCCTCAGCCGTAGAGATACGCATCGCGGTCTCCTCATCCGCCGAATTCCGCAAGCGCTCCAACTCGCTCGTCGAAACCGTCTTCGGAAAGTCCGGAAACTCCTGCGCAAGATACTGCAGATCGATGCCCCGAATGTACTCTGCAGACATCACCTTCTCCGTCAATCCAATCTCCTCACCCACCTGCACCGGCGCCAGGTGCGACGGATCACGGTCCGCATACAGGTACTGATCCGCAGCGTTCACCGCAAACCAAACCTGGTCATGCGCATCCTCGATCCGTTGCAGAAGCTTATAGAGCTTTGCGTTTTCCGCAGTCTCGTCTCCCGGCATCAGCGCGGCAATCCCGTCGCGCTGCGCCGCGTCCCAGGCGGTGTGCACGAAGATCGCGGAGTGCTGTCCCCACACCAGCGTGCCCGGAAGTTTCTCCTCCGGCGTCCCGGGATGCTTCTGCAAATACTGAAGGACCAGCATGTTATTTTTCAGCGCCGCCACTTCGACTCGCCATACTGAGGTCTCGAGCACAAGCTGCCGATGATTGTCCCGCCGCTCCTCCCGCAGCTTTTCGCGCGTGTCGCGGACCTCATGCCGATGATGAAAGAACTCAACCACCTGCTCCAACCCCACAGCAATACAAAGTCCAACCACAATCGTCGCGATGTGAATGAAAAAGTCTTTCCAGCTATGAACCGCTTCATCCGGCGGATGTACGTCCAGCATCTCAACCCCTCACATGCCATTCTATTTCGTCATCAAATCTGTAAACGTAATCCGCCGAATCACCACAGTCTTCAACGGCCGATTATGCTCGTCCCGCGGCACCGCCGCAATCGTCTCTGCCACCTTCACGCTAGCCTCATCGCACTGCCCAAAAATCGTGTAGTTCCCATCCAGCCGATGATTCGGCGCCACGGTCACAAAGAACTCGCTCTCATTCGTATTCGGCCCTGCGTTCGCATACGCCAGCCGCCCCGGCCGATCAAACACCAGCCCCGGCACAATCTCATTCTCAAAATGAAATCCAATGTCGCCATCCCCTGAAGGATCGCCCGGCAAATCCGCATTCTGAATCATGAAGTCAGGAATCACCCGCCGAAAACTAAGCCCGTCATAAAACTTCTTCCCATGCATCTCCACATGCGTCGCAGGATTCTTCCAGGCCTTCGTCCCCTCCGCCAGCCCAATAAAATTCGCCACCCCCACCGGCGCCTCTTTCTCAAACAGCCGGCAACTCAACGTCCCCATCGTCGTCTCAATCACCGCAGTCCGCCCCATGGGCTCAGGCGATGGAATCGCAGCCACCGGCGCAGGCACAGGATGCGGCGTCACCTGCTCCAACGGCACAGCAGCCGCCACCGCAGGCATCGCCTCGCCCTCCCTCACCACCGCAATATGATTAATCGCGATCGCCTCCGTCGGATGATTATCCGTGCTCAGCAGCGCATGCGAGATCGCCGTCACCACCGGCAGCGATGCCTCATCACACTGCCCAAACACCGTCCCCCGCCCCTCATACTCCTTGTCCGCGTGATCCAGCACATAAAACACGGAGCTGCTAGTCAACTCCGGAGCCTTCGCTCCCGCCGCCGCCGAGCCGCTCACTTCACCCACCGGCGGCTTGTACTTCGCCATCACCAACCGCCCCGCCCGCTCAAATCCTAACCCACTCTTCTCCATCGGAAACGGCGCCCCCGCCGTCCCCAACAATCTCCCCAACCGATCCCCACCCAGAATCCCATCCGACGTCCCCGCCAATCCCGTCCCGTCATAGAACCCCTTGCCATGCACCACCTGATCCGTAGCAGGATCCTTCCAGTCTTTACTCCCGTCAGCCAGCCCCACAAAGTTCGCCACCGTCACCGGCGCCTGCTTCTCATACAGCCGACAAGTAATCCTCCCCATCGAGGTATCGATCACCACCGTCGGCCCCGTCGGCTCCACAACCTTCGCCCCCGCACTCGCCGCATGCCGAGCAACCGTATGCGCCTGCCCCATCCCCACGCCCAACGCCAAACCGACCGCAATGCTCGCCTTCAACATGACCACTCCTCGCTGCAGACACTGGCGAGATTGTAGCAATCCACCCCCAACCCCCAGCCAGCGGGCCTCTTACCCTTCAAACCAACGTGGCATACAGTCAGAGCAGCCCCACCGCACACTACCCGCATCTCATTCGCAGTACCCGCGCGTCTCTTTCGAGTCTTCGTGTGTCCGCCGATCTCCGTGAACGAAAGGCACCCTTGCTCATCCAGTCCGAGTACGACATCCAGTTCTACCTCACCCACCCCACCCCCATCGTGGCTCTGCTACACCTCCATCCCAAGCACACGGCCCACCTCGCCACCGTCCCCGGCATCGATGCCGACGACCGCTTCCACGCCGAACAACTAGGCCCCAACCGGGAACTCCTCCAAAACATCCCCGTAGACGAGTACCTCGACTCCTTCGGCAACCTCTGCTCCCGCTTCCTCGCCCCCGCCGGCGCCCTCCGCCTCCACGGCCGCAACATCCTCACCGCCGACGACTTCCCCGAGCTCCAGGGTTTCAACCTCCCCCAAACTCCCGTCGAGCTTCTCCCCACCGAAACCCTCCAGTTCCTCCTCGCCAGCCGCTACTGCGAGGTCGACCTCTTCGGCTCCATCGCTCACGACCTCTTCGGCCATCTCGGCACCGGCTGGTCCCTAGCCGCCTCCATCCGCGACTGGGTCCACGAAAAAGTAGCCTTCGACTACAACAAGGCCCGCCCCACCATGACCGCCATGGACGTCTTCTCCGAGCGCATCGGCGTCTGCCGCGACTACCAGCACCTCGCCGTCACCCTCACCCGCTGCATGAAGATCCCCGCGCGCTACGTCACCGGCTACATCGGCGACATTCGCGTCCCCTACTCCGGCGCGGGCGACTTCAGCGCCTGGTACCAGATCTGGATCGGCGGCCGCTGGTGGGATATGGACGCCCGCCACAACTATGCCCGCACCGGCCGCATCCTCATGGCCACCGGCCGCGACGCCGCCGACGTAGCCATCACCACCAGCTTCGGCCGCGCCAACCTGACCCACTTCTACGCAGACTCCTTCGAGATCGATGCCCAAGGCAACCATGTCCCCTTAGTCACCAACTTCAACGCCCCCGCACCTCCACCTCCCACCACGTAGCTCTGAGCTCCTACCTTCCTCATACTCATCGCAAAAATCAAAGGCGCCAGCATTCTCGCTGGCGCCTGAGTTGTTGTTGCCTTGCTTTTCTTTCTGTCATTCCCTCCGGGAATCTGCTTCTTCTTTGCCTAACCCAGGAGCCAACAAAACCTACCGAGCCGCCACCACCGCCGGCGCCTTCGCCCCCGCCACCAGCACCGTCCAAGACCCAGCCTTCATGTCATGCAGAATCGGCTTCTGCCAAGCAAACTCCGGATGCGCCACAAAGAACGGCTCCGCGAGAAAATCTTCGCCGCAAGGATGCCCCGCTCTCCCAAGAAAGCTCATCTTCTCGGCCATATCAGAATCCATCACCTTCCCCGTAACCGCGCCGCTAGGCGAGAACGGAGGATTTCCCCACACCGGCTCTCCCACCGTCGACGTCTCCTCATGCCCGCACAAGCTCCTCTTCCCCGCGTCCATCTTCTTCTCATACGTGTCAAAGTGGTCCGATAAATAAGCCTCCGCCAGCGCAGTATCCAGCTTGCCGTAATGCTCCTTCATAAACTCCAGCGCCCGCGCATGCCGAGCATTCATCGTGCTCTCAGGATTGTTCGGATCAAACCCCGGCGTATCGTCGCGAATCACCATCGGATCCTGCGAAAAGTTCGCACTCACAAAAAATCCATCCTTCTTCACGGTCAGCGGAGTATGCCGCAGCCCCAACTCCAAATACGCAATCTCGTTCGTCTTCCGATCGCCAATCATCCACGAGTTCGCATAGCCCCCGTTATTCCCCTTCCTCATAATCGCTGCGTACTCCGCAATCGAGCTCGCATACTGCATCGCCTTGCGCGACCGCTGAAACTCCGGAATCCCGTTCACATCGAAACCCTTCGCCATTGGCAGCGTCGTCTCGGTAATCATCAGCCCCGCCGAGTTCACGCCGAAATCATCCTGGCTCGTAATCAACCCCGGCGACCCATCCATGAAGAAATGATTTCCCTGCGAAGGAACAACGTCGAACGCAACAGCCCAACGCTCGCCCTCCGCGTAGGAGGACCAGTTGCTATGCGCAATCACGATCTTCCCATCCTTCGTCGCCGACCCCGTAGCAATGAACGCGCTACACTTCCCCGGCGCCACCGCCTTCGCCGGATTCTTTTTCCCCTCCTTCTCATTCAGCCAAGGAAGGTAATACCCCGTCAGCTCTTCATTCCCATTGATCGCCACTACATCCCAAAGATCAATCTTCGACCCCTGCGCCTTCAACCCTTCAGCAATCCCCTTCAACTCCGCCTGGTACTCCGGATCCAACTTCGGCCACAACACCGTCTTCCCCGCCTGACGAAAAAACTCCCAGGGCCGCTTGTACTCATTCACGCCCTCAACCGAGTACACCTGCACATTGTCCTCAATCTCCCGCGCCAGCAAGTACCCATGCTGAAATCCAATCTCCTCCGGCGTCCCCGAAAGGTGCACATACGTCCACCCACCCTCATGGAACTTATAAGAATCTCCCAGCCGCGCATCCGGAGCAGCAGCAACAGCACCAAGCGCAGCGACCGAAGCAGTCGCAAGAAGAACCAACCCAGCCAAACGCACACCAAGACGCATAACGATTGCTCCTGACCAGACAGCAGAATATGGAAATAGAACCCGTTGCGGAATGTATCCCAGTGTAAGCCATGGCATCCTCACCCTGCGCCGCAGGGCCATCCACCCGGAATCCCCAACCCGCATGCAGCCGGGTTAGCCGCCTGAAGAACCTTTCGTCAAACTCCATGACTGTCCACAACTTATCCGTGGACGAAAAATGGAGCAACAGAGGAATCCCAGACGATTGCATTGCCGCGCTCATCTCCTCCACAGTCCTCCCGCAACTCAGATGCACCCCAGCCGGGCATGACCGCAACGCCCCGCCCGCACCTTTTCCGCAACGCTGCCTCCCTCCTTCTCCCGGTTCCGTGGCGCCATCCACTCTGGCGCCGACCTAACCTATGCCCACTTCACCACCTACTCGGAGATCGACCTCATGAAACAGCTAAGACACTTTGCGGCCGCGATCGTTTGCGCTCTTCTCGCCGCCGTCACCCCCGCCCACGCTTCCATCGACAGCATGAACCTTGGCGCCTCCTACAACTCCGGAAAGACCGACATCACCTTCCGCGTCTACTCCTCCCAGGCCACCAACATCGTCGTCTATGTCTACTCCGCCGGCTACGGTGTGCAGGAATCCGCCAAGTACACCCTCAGCCCCGCCGGCAGCGACGTCTGGCAGGTCATCGTTCCTGTATCCGAAATCCAGAACGCCGGTATCACCGGCACCATCTATTACGGCTATCGCGCCTGGGGTCCCAACTGGACCTACAGCACCAGCTGGACCAAAGGCTCCAATACCGGCTTCCTCTCCGACGTCGATTCCCTCGGCAATCGCTTCAATCCCAACAAGCTCCTCATCGATCCCTACGCCCGCGAGATCAGCCAGGACCCCCTCAACGCCAACAACCAGAACGGCAACATCTTCGCCTCCGGAGCCTCCTACCGCGATACCGATAGCGGCACCTATGCTCCCAAAGGCATCCTCCTCGCGCCCATTACCAACAGCACCGGAACCAAGCCCACCCGCGCCCAGAAAGACGACGTCATCTACGAGGTCAACGTCCGCGGCCTCACCGAACAGGACCCCAACACCGCTTCGCAATATCGGGGCACCTACTACGGCGCTGGCCTCAAGGCCAGCTACCTCGCCTCGCTCGGCGTCACCGCCATCGAACTCCTCCCCATCCAGGAAACCCAGAACGACGCCAACAACGTCACCCCCGATTCCGACGCTAACCAGAACTACTGGGGCTACATGACCGAAAACTTCTTCTCCCCCGATCGCTACTACGCCTACAACAAGGCCGCCGGTGGCCCCACCGCCGAGTTCCAGGCCATGGTCAAGGCCTTCCATGCCGCCGGTATCAAGGTCTACATGGACGTCGTCTATAACCACACCGCAGAGGGTGGCACCTACACCAACACCGATCCCACCACCGCCTTCATCGACTCCTGGCGCGGCCTCGATAACACCACCTACTACGAGCTCTCCTCCGGCAACCAATACTTCTACGACAACACCGGCACCGGCTCCAACTACAACACCTATAACCCCGTCGCCCAGAACCTCATCGTCGACTCCCTCTCCTACTGGTCAACCACCATGGGTGTCGACGGCTTCCGCTTCGACCTCGCCGGCGTCCTCGGCAACACCTGCCTCAACGGAGCCTACAACTCCAACGCTCCCAACTGCCCCAACGGCGGCTATAACTGGGACGTCTCCGATACCAACACCGCCATCCAGCGCATCCTCAAGGAGTTTACCGTTCGCCCCGCAGTCGGCGGCTCCGGCCTCGACCTCTACGCCGAGCCCTATGCCATTGGCGGCAACTCCTACCAGCTCGGCAACTTCCCCATCGGCTGGTCCGAGTGGAACGTCAACTTCCGCGATACCCTCCGCCAGGCTCAAAACGAGCTCGGTAATCAGACCATCGCCATCACCATGGACGCGAACGACTTCACCGGTTCCTCCCAACTCTTCCAGCCCAACGGCCGCTCCCCCTGGAACTCCACCAACTTCATCGACATCCACGACGGCCTCACCCTCAACGATGTCTACTCCTGCAACGGTTCCAACAACTCGCAGGCCTGGCCATGGGGTCCCTCCAGCGGCGGCACCTCCACCAACTACAGCTGGGATCAGGGCCTCTCCGCCGGCACCGGTACCGCCTATGATCAGCGCCGCGCCGCCCGTACAGGGCTTGCCTTCGCCCTGCTCTCCGCCGGGACGCCCATCATGCAGGGTGGCGACGAGTACCTCCGCACCCTCCAGTGCAATAACAACGCCTACAATCTCGATTCGTCCGGCAACTGGCTCAACTGGGCGCCCACCACCAACCAATCCAACTTCTACAACTTCGCCTCGCGCGCAGTTGCCTTCCGCAAAGCCCATCCCGCTCTTCGCCCCGTCACCTGGTACACCTCCAGCCAGGTCCAGTGGTACGAACCCAGCGGCGCCGTCATTACCTCCAGCTATTGGGATAACACCAGCAACTACGCCCTCGCCTACACCGTCAACGGCTCCTCCTTTGGCGACGCCAACTCCATGTACATCGCCTATAACGGGTGGTCGGGCAGCACCATCTTCACCCTTCCCACTCCGCCCACCGGCACCAACTGGTATCGCGTCACCGATACCTGCGACTGGAACGATGGCGCCAACACCTTCGTCACCCCCGGCAATGAAACTGAGATCGGCCCCGCTGGCACCACGTACAGCCAGTGCGGCCAATCCCTCCTCCTCCTCATTTCGAAATAGCCCCCAACCTCAACCCAGAAGGCGTCCGGTCAAACCACCGGACGCCTTCGTCCCAACCACCCGGCCCCTCGCCCTCCGAGGCCTCACCTTACTTCGCGCTCGCGCCAATCGCGTCCAACTCCTTCAGCGTCTCCGCGTCTAACTCCAACTCCGCCGCCTTCAAGTTCTCGCGCAGATGCCCCACCGACGATGTCCCCGGAATCAGCAAAATATTCGGCGACCGATGCAACAGCCAAGCCAGCGCCACCTGCATCGGCGTAGCCTCCAACCGCTCTGCAATTTCGTTCAGCTCAGTCGACTGCAGGGGCGAAAATCCTCCCAGCGGAAAGTAAGGCACATACGCAATGCCCTGCTTGGCAAGATCATCGATGAATCCATCGTCTTCCCGCTTAGCCAGGTTATAGAAATTCTGAATGCAAACAATCTTCGTTATCGCCTGCGCCGTCGCAAGCTGTTTCGCAGAAACAGTACTAAGCCCGATATGCTTCACCAACCCCTGCTGCTTCAGCTCGACAAGCGCAGTGAGCGGCTCCTCAAACGGTTCATCCTCAGGCGCAGCAAATCCGCCAAGACGCAGGTTCACAACATCCAACGCATCCAGCCCAAGATTCCGCAGGTTGTCATGCACCGCATCGATAATCTCCTGCCGCGACCGAGCATGAGGCCACGACCCATCGCTTCCACGACGCGCCCCCACCTTCGTCACAATCACGAGATCTTTCGGATAAGGATGCAACGCCTCTTTGATAATTTGATTGGTCACGTGCGGCCCGTAGAAGTCGCTCGTGTCAATGTGGTTCACACCGGACGCCACAGCCTCGCGCAGCACAGCAATCGCCCCCGGTACATCCTTCGGTGGCCCCCACACCATCTTCTGGCCATCCTTCCCCGCCAACTGCATCGCGCCATATCCCAAGCGCTTCACCAACATCGTCGTGCCCGGAAACGTAAACGTCCCGCCCAACTTCTCATTTGTCTCTGCCATGAATCCTCCAACGGCCCAGTGCATCAACCCTATCTGAACCATAAAAACTAAGCTGAATCAGCTCGCATATAGAAACACTAAGCTGAATCGGCTTGCATACAGTTAGATGAAGCTATCTTCAGTTTCGGAGTTCGCATTTGCCTACTCTCCTCCAACCCGTACTAAAGGCCCGCAAAACCCCCATCCAGGCCCGCTCCAACGCCACGGTTGACGCGATTCTCCAGGCCACCCTTCAGGTTTTGACCTCGGTCGGAAAAGAACGCCTCACCACCACCCGCGTCGCCGCACGCGCCGGCGTCTCCGTCGGCACCCTCTACCAGTACTTCCCCAACAAGAGCGCTCTCCTCCAGGCAACCCTCCGCCGCCACATGGACGCCGTCCGCCACGCCATCGAAACCGTCTGTGCAGCGCACAAGGGCGACAGCCTTCTCGACATGGGCACCGCCCTCATCCACGCCTACCTCGCCGCCAAAATGCAGGACGTCAAATCCAGCGCCGCTCTCTACTCCGTTAGCTCCGACATCGACGGTGCCGCCATCGCGAAGGCCGCGAGCCTCCGCTCCCGCCGCGCCATCGTTCAACTCTTCGCCACTGCCCGCGAACCCCTCACCAAGGACCCCGAACTCATCGCCAACGCCGTCGTCTCAGCCCTCAACGGCTTCTCCCGCAGCCTGCTCGAATCAAAATCCCCCGAGCTCCAACTCTCCTCCACGCGCGAGGAACTCACCATCCTCGTCCACGCCTACCTCCGCACCTGCATCCGGTAACGCCGTCCGCGTTCCTACATGAATTTGACGCCGCTCTCCCCAATCACGGTGAACACCTTGGTCAGGTCCGTAATTCCCAGCAGGTGCCGAATCTGCTTGCTCAAATGCGTCAGCTCGACGTCGCTCCCCACCGACCTTCCCGCCACGTATAGCCGCACCAACGTTCCCAATCCGCGACTATCCGTATGCTGCAGGTCCGCAAGGTCCAGCACAATTCTCTTGTTCGCCGGCATCAACTCGCGCACAGTCGCGTAGAAACCATCTTCGGTCCCCGCCACCAGGCGGCCATGGCACACCACCACCGCGCAGTCATCCGCACAAAGCTTTATCTCGGTCGTCAGAACAAGCAAAGCCGGTAAATTTTCAGCCATCGGGAGCACTCCTGGACACAACATAAAAACCTGGCCCGAAACCCGAGAATTATCGCACGCAACTTCACTTCGGCGGCGCATCCTTCACATACTTATCAAACCAGCGCAGCATCTCGTAAACCAGCTGCTCATTCGACTCCATCGCCTCATACCAATGAGGCTCATGCGGAAGAATCACCAGCCGCGCCGTCCCGCCGTTCCCGCGAATCGCCTCGTACAGCCTGCTCGACTGCAGTGGAATCGTCCCCGGATTCGCATCCTCCGCTCCATGAACGATCAGCAGCGGCGTCTTGATCTTGTCCGCATAGAAGAACGGCGACACCTTCATATAAACGTCCGGAGCCTCCCATACCGACCGCTGCTCATTCTGAAATCCAAACGGCGTCAGCGTCTTGTTATACGACCCGCTCGTAGCCACTCCCGCGCGAAACAAATCCGAGTGCGCCACCAGGTTCACCGTCATCAACGCACCATGACTGTGCCCAGTCACACCAACCCGATTCGGATCCGATACCCCCAGCAGCACCGCCTCATCGACAGCCGCCTTAGCATCCGCCACCAACTGTTCCGTATAGGTGTCATACGCCTTTTTCGGATCACCCACAATCGGAAACGACGCGTTATCAATAATCGCGTAGCCCGCAAGCAGCAGCAGCCTGTACTGATACAGCTGCGTAAACCGTTCCTCCGACCCGGTCACCTGCCCTGCCTTCGACGGATCGGCATAGTCCTCCGGATACGCATACAAGATCGTCGGAAGCCGCGTGCCCTCCTTGTAATCCGGCGGCGTATACAGCGTAAACGACAAATCCAAACCATCCGCCCGCTTATACTTCACCAGCCGCTTCTTGATCGCGCGCACTGCAGGTGACGGATCAGGAATGTGCGTAATCTCCACCCTCGACGAAGCAAACACCGCCTCGCCAGCCGGCGCATCCACACGCTTGCCCAGTGTGCGCTCGTACGCGTTCGGCGGATCCATCGGCGACTGCTCCCACGTCAAAATCTTCCGCGTGTCCGGCCCGGTGAACGATAAAAATCGATCGTAGGAAGTCTTGTCACTGCGGAACAGCCGCTCATACGTCAGCGTCTTCACATCAAAGCGATCCAAAAACGGCCGATCCCCATCCGGCGACGAACCCAATCCCGCCAGGTAAATCCAATCCCCATCCTGCCGCATCACCTGAAACCCGTTGGCCAGTTGGATCGTCACGGGGTAGCCCGGATCGGCGTAATGTTCGTCGCTCGACAGGTCCCATATTTGCCGAGGCTGCTGTTGCGGATCGTCAAAGTCCACGATCAACGTGTGCTGCATATGCTTGTTGTTGTCGTACTCATGGACCAGCGCAACGCCTGGTCGCTCGCTCCAATCAATCCCGGCGTAGCGCTGCTCGGTCTGCACAATCTCCACCGCTGGCGACGCGAACGGCGCCTTCTGCAGCATGACCTTGTCGCGCTTTGGAGCATCTACATTCCAGTCGCCCTTATCCAGCGCCTCCGCCCACACCAGCGTCGCCGGATCCGTCGGCCTCCACTCAAACTCGCGCGGCCCCAGCGGGACACCGCGAATCGGTACCCGATCTGCCAACGGCAGCGACGCAATCGTATGCGTCGTCATCGCAGCGCGATCAGAAATATCCCACACCTCCACCTCGTGTGGAAAACGATCGTACGTCGTCACATACGAGTAAGGCTTGTGGATCGCGGTGACCAAAATATGCTGCCCACCAGGCGCAGCCGACACCGCATCGTAGTTCGCAACCTTCCCTACCTTCGTGACCACCCCACTCCCTGCATCCACCGACGCCAACTGCGATGCCGCATAGTAGTCGAACACGTCTTCATCATGGGTGTTCCCCAGCGTATCGCGCGTCTCATATGTGCTGCTCTGCCCCTTCTGCCCACCCGTCTCCTGGATCGACGGCCCGATCGGCGTCACCGGCTCCGGCGGAGGCCCGCCCATTCCTTCCGGCACGAGCTTCACCAGCAACGCCTTTTGATCCGGCATCCACTGCATCTCGCCACCGAACATCGGGTTCAGCCGCACACCCTCGACCCGATGCACCGCGCCCGTCGCCGCATCCCCTATCCACAGCTCCACCGAGTCCGTAGCAATATTCGCAAACGCAAACTTCTTCCCATCCGCCGCCCACACCGGCTCCTGCGGACACGCACCCGCAGGCAGCGCCACATGAATCAACGCACCAGCCGGAATCGTCGCCAAGTCAAACGAGGTCGCGCACGGCGTAATCCCATACCCGCCCGGAGTGTCATGCTTGCTATGATTTTTCGGCTCAACCCGCACACCAGCCAGCCGCAGGTAGGGCGTCGCCACGCGCGCAATCGACGGATACAGCTGCCACACCACCAGCAGCATCTTGTCCTTCGTCGGACTCACCACCGGCACCGCGGGCAACGGAGCCCGCATCACATCCAGAATGTTCTTCGGCGGCAAATCATACCCGGAAGTCTGCCCCACCATCTGCAGCGACGCACACGCCGCCATCACCCCAACCGCACAAAACCTAAACGCTCGTTGCAAAGGCATAAGCTTCCTTTCCATCCTATTCGGCGCCGATCGCCAACCTCCGGCAGCCTCAAGAGCAGTAATGCGGCAAGATCCGATGCTGAATTGTATAGCGCCCAACATCGGTCGTCCTGAGGAGCTAACCGTCATCTCATCCCTCGCCACCCCTTAGCTCAACACGCGTCATACCCCCACCGTTGTCCGACGCCATCGCATTAGCTGGCGAGGGAACCACTATTGCATCGGTACAATGTCCGCACGTGACCTTCATTCCTCACCCCGGCCTCCACCCCGTCTTTGAAGCCCTCGCCTACGCGGTCGGCTTCGCCATCTACCGTCGCTCGCGCCGCCGTTCCGGCGACTTTCTCCCAGAAGATCATCGCTGGCTAGTCATCGCGGCCGCATCCATCGGAGCGCTCCTCGGCTTGCGCCTTCTCGGCCTTCTCGAAGAGATTCCCATGACCCAACTCACTTGGCGAAACGTCCTCCTTCCCGGCGGCAAGACGATCGTCGGTGGACTTCTCGGTGGCTGGGTCGCGGTGGAAATAGCCAAGCGGCTCAAACACATTCATTCCCGGACCGGCGACCTCTTCGCCGTTCCCCTCTGCCTCGGTATCGCCATCGGCCGTATCGGCTGCTTCCTCGCGGGCCTTGCCGACGATACCTTCGGCACCCCCACCTCTCTCCCTTGGGGAGTAGACTTCGGCGATGGTATTCCCCGTCATCCCACGCAACTTTACGAGATCCTCTTCCTCATCTTTCTCGCCTTAGCCCTTAACCGCTATGATCGCCATCCGCACCCTCAAGGGTCAACGTTCCGCCTCTCCCTCGCCGCCTACCTCGCGTGGCGCGTTCTCATCGACTTCATCAAACCCCAACCCGTCCACTACGGCCTCAACCTCATCCAATGGGCCTGCATCGGCGGTCTCCTCGCCCTCGCGCCCAGCATCCTTGAGCTGTTTCGTCGCCAGCAAATCTCAGTCAGGAGCACTTCATGAGTACACCGCCGCCAACCCCTGAACCCCAGCGCACGTCCATCACCCTCTCCCGTCTCGCAGCCATCTTCGCCGTCACCTTTGGTCTCGCCTTCGGTCTCTGCACCGTAAGTGCGAATTTCAACGAAAAGTTCAGCGCACCCCTAATCAAGGCTTCTCTAGCAATCGAAGGCATCTGCCTCGTCGCGCTTCTCGTGATCGGAATGATCGCCTTTATACGAAATTACATGTAGCCACCACCAGAGGACACCCATGCCCGCCAGCGTTCGCCCGTACCTCTACTACGACACCGCCGTTTCCATCTGTACCACCTGTTACCGCCGCATCGACGCCAAGATCGTCTTCGAAGAAAATAACGTCTTCATGCTCAAGCGTTGTCCTACCCACGGCTTCGAGCGCGTCCTCATATCGGATGATGTGGACTACTACCGGCGCTGTCGCGAAGTCTTTATCAAGCCTCCCGAGATGCCTGACCGGTACAACACGCCCATTAAATTCGGATGTCCCTACGACTGCGGCCTCTGTCCCGACCACGAGCAGCATTCCTGCCTCTCGCTCCTCGAAATCTGCGACGCCTGCAATCTTTCCTGTCCCATCTGCTACGCGCAGTCCGGAACCCATCGCACCGAGTTCAAGCCTCTCGACCAGATCGAACGCATGCTCGATTGCATCGTCACCAACGAGTCCGAACCCGACGTCGTTCAGATTTCCGGCGGCGAACCCACCATCCATCCCCAATTTTTCGAAGTCCTCGACGCCGCCAAGCGCCGCCCCATCCGCCACCTCATGGTGAACACCAACGGCATCCGCATCGCGCAGGACGAAGCCTTCGCCGAGCGCCTCGCCACCTACATGCCAAAATTCGAACTCTATCTGCAGTTCGATTCCCTCCGCCGCGAACCCCTCATGCAATTGCGCGGGGCCGACCTCCGTTCCATCCGCGAACGCGCTCTGGAACGCCTCAACAAACTCGGCATCTCCGCAACCCTTGTCGTCACTGTCGAGCGAGGTGTCAACGACGACGAGCTCGGCTCCATCATCGACTTCGCCCTGCAGCAACCCTGCGTCCGTGGCGTCACCTTCCAGCCTGTGCAACAGGCCGGCCGCCTCCTGAATTACACCAGCGCCGAACATCGACTCACGCTGTCCGAGGTTCGCCGCCGCATCCTCAACCAAACCACCCACTTCAAGCCATCAGACCTCATCCCCGTCCCCTGCCATCCTGACTCCCTCGCCATGGGCTACGCCCTTAAGCTCGCTGGAAAGGTTGTCCCCCTCACCAGCCTCGTCCCGCCCGATGTCCTCATCAACGGAGGTCGCAACACCATCATCTACGAGCAGGACCCCGCCATCCGCGCCAGCCTCGAACAGAGCCCCGACCTGCGCAACCAGATATTCAAACTCTTCTCCACGAATCACTCTCCCCAATCACAAGCCAGTACTCTTCGTGAGCTCCTCTGCTGCCTCCCCCAAGTACTCGCTCCGCAAAACCTCGGCTACGACAATCTCTTTCGCATTCTCATCGTCCAGTTCATCGACGCCCAGACATTCGACCTGCGCTCCATCAAGAAGACCTGCATCCACATCGCCCACCCCGACGGAGAGCGACTCATCCCCTTCGACACGTACAACATGTTTTATCGCGACGCTCTCGAACAAACTCGCCTGGGCCCACTTCGCGACGAGACCGTAGCCGCGCGACAATCGACGGCTTAAGCCAGGCAAGGATGTTCTACCCCTAAACTTCCCCCGCAATCCCCGGAGTGCGCCCACCCCAGCCCCGCATGCACGATACTGGTATGGCGACCTCAATCTTCACCCTTGCAGAAATCAACCCCATGGCAAAGAGCACCTCAACCCCGTCCGTCTTCGCAGGCCGCGCCTGGCAGCAAGTCCTCGCGCGCGACGCCGCCGCCGACGGCCAGTTCGTCTACGCCGTAAAATCCACCGGCGTCTTCTGCCGACCCTCCTGCCCCAGCCGCCGACCCGAGCGCAAGAACGTCAGCTTCTTTCCCACCCCCGCCCTCGCCGAAGCCGCCGGCTTCCGTGCCTGCCTCCGCTGCGAGCCCACCCGCGTCGCTCCCAAAGCCGACCCGCAAGCCGAAGCCATCGCCAAGGCCGCCACCTTCCTCACCACCCACGCCGGTCAGCGCACCAAGCTCGACGACCTCGCCGCCGCCTCCGGCCTCGGCAAATTCGCCCTCCAGCGCGGCTTCAAACGCGTCCTCGGCGTCACCCCCGGCGACTTCGCCCGCGAGCAGCGCAAAGACCGCTTCCGCGACAAGGTCCGCACCCCCAAACTCTCCATTACCGACGCTGTCTATGAGGCCGGCTTCGGCTCCTCCTCCCGCCTCTACGAAACCGTCGACCAAACCCTCGGCATGAGCCCCACCGCCATGAAGTCCGGCGGCGCCGGCGAGACCATCCACTACACCACCACCAACTCCCCTCTCGGTCGCCTGCTCGTCGCCACCACCGAACGCGGCCTCTGCGCCGTCCTCTTCGGTGACGCCGACCCCGACCTGGCCATCCAGCTTCGCGAGCAATTCCCCCAGGCCGTCCTCCGCCCCTCCATCACCGACGCTACCCTCACCGAGGCGGTCACCGTCGTCCTCTCCCGCCTCACCGAACATCCCACCGCCCAAACCCTCCCGTTCCACGTCCGCGCCACCGCCTTCCAGCAGCGCGTCTGGCAAGCCCTCCTCCAGATCCCCCGCGGCGAAACCCGCACCTACGCCCAAATCGCCGAAGCCGTCGGCTCCCCCAAAGCCGTCCGCGCTATTGGCACCGCCTGCGGCTCGAACCTCCTCGCCGTCGTCATTCCCTGCCACCGAGTCGTTGGCTCCGATGGCAAGCTCACGGGCTACCGCTGGGGCACCGACCGCAAACACCAGCTCTTAGCACTTGAGCAAATCCAGTACAAGGAACCAGCCGCCGCAACCGAACGTACGAAACAGGGTTGAAGCATACGATTTGTGTCGCGAAACGCGACTAAGTCTGCACGTAAAATACGATTGTGTAGGCGCTTCTGCGCCAAGTAGGTCCTCGATCCATGAAACTGCGTCCTGTCCTTCTGGTTCTCCTGATCCTGTGTGGCTTCTATTTCCTAACCACCCGCTGGCTCCCCTCAGGCGCCATGGCCGGCCTCATGCGCCACACTCCAAACAACTTACCGGCGACCACCACCACCTCCCCCACCCCCCATTTCACCCACACCGAAGCCGACGCCGCTCCCGCCTACGACAACGAAGAGCTCCAAAACATCGCCGTCTACAAAAAAGCCCTCCCCTCCGTAGTCAACATCACGAGCACCGAAGTAGTCTGCTGCGATTTCTTCCTTCGCCCCGTCCCCCAGCAAGGCCAAGGCTCAGGCTTTATCATTGATAACCAAGGACATATCCTTACTAACTACCACGTCGTCGAGGATGCACAAAACGTCGAAGTCATCCTTTGGAACAAAAAACATTTCCAGGCGAAGCGCATCGGCGTCGACCCTATTCACGACATCGCCCTCCTCCAAATTACTGGGGCCCAGGACCTTCAGCCAGCAACACTCGCTGACTCTACTCATCTCATGGTCGGTCAGCTGGTCTACGCCATCGGCAATCCATTCGGCTTCTCCGGCACCATGACTCGCGGCATGATCTCAGCCATCCGTTCCGTCCTTCTGCCCTCCGGCAACCGCATCGAAGACGCAATCCAGACCGACGCCTCCGTGAATCCCGGCAACTCCGGTGGCCCCTTGCTCAACTCCCATGGAGACGTCATCGGCATCACAACGATGATTGCCTCGAACCCCAACGGCGGCGCAGATCAATCAGCCGGCATCGGTTTCGCCATCCCCATCTCGACCGCGAAGGCTGTCGTCGAAGACATCATGAAGTATGGGCACGCACGCCGCCCGTCGCTCGACATCGTCACCCTTCCCATCGGCCCGGATGAAGCTCAGCAAATTGGCCTTCCCGCCGACAACGGCATCTTGATTGAGCGTGTACTTCCCGGCGGCGCTGCCGCACAAGCCGGCCTCCGCGGCGGCACCCAGCTAGCCTACAAAGGCCGCACCCAAGTCATGCTTGGCGGCGATCTTATCGTGAAATGCGATGGCCAGGACATCACCACGCCGCAGGATCTCTCCAATGCACTCAACGCCCACCATGCCGGCGATACCGTGGTGCTAACCATCTATCGTGGACAGCAGCGCATGACGGTGAAGGTCACGCTCTCCGATGCCAAAGTCGCCTCCAACGGACAGGAAGCCTGACCGTCGTTGCGCTGCCGATAGCTCTCCAGAATTTAGTGCAGTGTTTTGGGAATCACCGCAAACTGCAGCAGGATCTCAAACGGAATGACCTCCAGCGTCGCCTCGTGCGTCGCCTCCAGAATCACTGGGCACGCCGCGCCAGCTCGCTGCACCTCCAGCCACCTCGACGCGCACACGCACCAGCGGTCCCCCGGCTTCAATCCAGGAAATCCATACTGCGGCATCGGCGTCGACAGATCATTGCCAAGCTCAGCGGACGTAGCTAGAAACTCCTCCGTCAGCAGGCAGCAAACCGTGTGCTGACCCTGATCGTCAGGGCCTGTATTGCAGCAGCCATCGCGGAAAAAACCGGTCAATGGTTCTTTGCCGCAAATCTCCAGCGGCTGGCCAAGAACATTTTTCTGGGTTGAGATCTTCGCGCCGGTATCCATGGCTCGATTGTATTCCTCCGCGCAGTTCCGGCTAGCCGCTACTTCGCCGCCATCGCAAGCTGTTGCTGATACTCCTCGTACGGCCCCTTGTGATCTGTAATGTGGAAGTCGTTCGGACCGCCCTCGAAGTGCCAGATTCGCGTCCCAGCCTCTTCAATCAAATCCTGATCGTGCGTCACCAGAAACACCGTTCCCTCATACTTCTGGATCGCCTGGTTCAGCGCATTGATGCTCTCGAGATCAAGATGGTTCGTCGGCTCATCCAGGACCAGCACATTAGGCTTCAGCAGCATGATCTTGCAGAACAGCAAGCGCGCCGCCTCGCCGCCCGAAAGCGCGTTGGTCATCTTCAGACCCTCTTCGCCCTTGAACAGCATCTGCCCCAGGATCCCGCGAATATCTTCCTTCACGGCCTTCGGATCGTACTGATGCAGCCAGTCCTGCGCCGTCATTCCCAGCTCAATCGATCCCTTGTGGTCCTGCGCGAAGTAGCCAATCGAAACCTCATGCCCCCACTTCACCACACCCGAATCGATCGAAACATCCTTCTCCTCGATCCCCGGAGCATTCGCCAGCAGCGCCTTCAGCAGCGTCGTCTTACCTTGGCCGTTGCGTCCGATCAACACCACCTTCTCGCCCCGTTGCACCATGGCAGAGAAGTTGTTGATCACGTGCTCGGTCTTCCCATCGGGCTGCGTATAGCTCTTATTCACATTCTCGAACTCGAGCACCGTCTTACCCGAAGGCCGCTCCATCTTGAACGCAATGTAAGGCCGCGCAATATTCGATCGCGCCAGCTCGCTCGTCGCCAGCCGCTCCACTTCCTTCTTACGCGAGTTCACCTGCGAGCTCCGCGTACCCGCCGAGAAGCGCGCAATGAAATCGTTCAGCTGCTCAATCTTCTTCTCGCGCTGCTCATTCTGGCTCTCAATGCGCGTACGGATGCTGGTCTTCTGCAGCACCATATCGTCGTAGCCCCCGTTATAGGTAATGATCGTCTCGTAATCGATGTCGGCGATATGCGTACAGACATTGTTCAGAAAATGCCGGTCATGCGAAATCACAATGACCGTGCCGGTATACCGGCCAAGAAAATCCTCCAGCCAGTGAATCGACTCAAGATCTAGATAGTTCGTAGGCTCATCCAGCAGTAGCGCCTGCGGATTGCCGAACAGCGCCTGCGCCAGCAGCACGCGCACCTTCTGCCCGCCCTGCAGTTCGCTCATCTTGCGCTCATGCAGCTCATCCGGAATATCCAGCCCCTGCAGCAACACCGCAGCATTCGCCTCGGCCTCATACCCGTCCTCATCGCCGACGATGCCCTCGAGCTCACCCAGACGCGAGCCGTCCGCGTCCGTCATCTCGGGTTTGTTATAGATGACCTCGCGCTCTTCCATCGCCGCCCACAGCGCCTTGTTCCCCATGATCACCGTATCGACCACCCGGAACGCGTCAAACTCATACTGGTTCTGCTTCAGCACGCCCAGCTTCCGGGGGCGGACAACCGTCCCCTTCTGAGCATCAATTTCGCCCGTCAACACCTTCATGAACGTAGACTTGCCGGCCCCGTTCGGACCCGTTAGACCATAGCGGCGGCCAGCCGTGAACGTCACCGAGACGTCCTCGAAAAGGAGCTTCGCGCCGTAGCGCATCGTTACATTAGACACAGAGATCATCACTACTATTTTCTCATGGTCGCTGTCGCCCTCCCGCCCCATAGCAAACCATCTGCTGCGCAGACAGCGAGAAAGAAAAAGTTCGTTCCGCCCTCAAAATCCCTTGACAGATGTCCGTCAAAGCGTTTATTTAACTGATTAGTTACATAACCAAGAGGTTTTATACAAGATGGAAGACTCGATCAGTTCGACCTTTGCGGCCCTCGCTGATCCCACCCGGCGCGCCATTCTCGCCCGTCTGGCTCTCGGTGAGACATCCGTCACAAAGTTAGCCGAGCCCTTCGAAATGAGTATGCCGGCCGTTTCCAAGCATCTTCGCGTACTCGAGCGCGCGGGCCTCATCACCCGTGGCCGCGAAGCCCAGTGGCGTCCCTGCAAGCTCAAAGCGGCCCCTCTCCGTGAAGCCGCCGGCTGGCTCGATGAGTACCGCCAATTCTGGGAACAAAGCTTCGATCGCTTAGACGAATACCTGCAACGCCTGCAAGCGGAAGCGAAACAGACGCACCCAGGCGAACCAAAGGCCACTCAATTGAAGGACAAGGAGAAGGTTCATGGTCGACACAACCAGTAACGTAACCGATACCGCAGCCACAAATGAAATCGTCATCTCACGAGTGTTCGCCGCACCGCGCGCAATGGTATGGGGCGCCCTCGCAGACCCCTGGCAAGTAGGACAGTGGTGGGGGCCTAAGGGCTTCACCACGACCATCCTCGAGATGGACCTCCGCGCAGGCGGGAAGTGGCGCCTCATCATGCACGGCCCCGACGGCACGAACTACCCCAACGAAATGACCTTCACCGAAGTAGTTCCCTTCGAGCGAATTGGCCTCGAGCTCACCGGCTGTCGCGAAGGCGCTCCGCTCATCCACTTCGAACAAAGCATGACCTTCGCCGACGAAGAAGGTGGAACACGCTTCACCGTCCGAATCACCTTCGCAACAGCAGAAGAGCGCGACCAAAACGTCCGCGAGTACGGCAGCATCGAAGGCGGCAAGCAGATGATGGAGCGGCTCAACGCACACCTGCACGAACGCGCCGCCCATCCCATCGAGAAGCTCGCCGGAGCTCCCGCTACGCACGAACTCCGCATCACCCGCACCTTCAACGCGCCCCGCGAACTCGTCTGGCGCGCCTGGACCGACCCCAACATGGCGAAGCAGTGGTCCGGCCCAAAACAATTCCCAGCCTTCCACATGGAGCTCGGCAAGAAGCCCGGCGACCGTTGGCGCATTGGCCTTCGCGGCAACCGCCCCGGAACCGATATCCCCACCGAAATCTGGCAGGGTGGCATCCTCCGCGAGTTCGTTCCGCCCAAGCGCATGGTATACACCTACGCCTGGGAAAACCGCGCCAGCGTTGGCCTTGCCGAGGACGGCGACCCGCACGAAACCGTCATCACCGTGCACCTCGAAGAGTACGCCGGCAAGACAACCATGTACTTCCACCAGGCCTTCTTCGCCACCGCCGCCGAGCGCGACGGACACAACGGCGGCTGGAACTCCAGCTTCGAGCGCCTTGAAGAAGTGGTCAGCGCCCTCGCCGGGAAGGAGGCACGATGAGCACCACCACACTAACCGTCCCCATGGAAATGAAACTAACCCGGCTCATCCGCGCCCCGCGATCCCTCGTCTGGCAAGCCTGGACGGACGTCGACAAACTACAGCAATGGTGGGGTCCGCAGCGTTTTACCAACCCGCGCTGCGAGATCGACCTCCGCGTCGAAGGCCTCATTCGCATCGACATGCGCGCACCCGACGGCATCGTCTTTCCCATGAGCGGCGAGTACGAGCAGATCGTGCCGCCCGAGCGCCTCGTCTTCCTTACCTCCGCACTCGACGAGCAGGGCGAGCCCATCTTCACCAATCGCAACACCGTCGTCTTTCGCGAAGCAGACGCAGGCACCGAGATCTCCATCCATACAGTCGTCGTCGTCGCGACGCCTCACGCCATGCAATACCTCAAAGGCATGCGCGAAGGTTGGAGCAGCAGTCTCGACAAGCTCGCGGCCTTCGTCGAAAGCAATTAGCCCCGTCCTCTGCTGAGCACACCCATGCAGCACCAACCCAAGGAGACAGCAATGAAAACCGATCTGCACCTCGTATTTTCTGGCAAGTGTCGCGAGGCCTTCGCCTTCTACGAAAAAACCTTCAACACCAAAGTCCAGTTCACCATGACCTTCGGCGAAGCTCCAGAAGGCGTGCCCGTCCCACCTGACGGCAAAGACCTCATCCTGCATACGTCCATGCCCTTCGGCGGGATAACCCTCATGGGCTGCGATGCTCCTAAAGGCGGCGAGGCCACTCTCGGTGGCTTCCAGATTTCCGTCAGCGACCCCAGCTCCGACGAAGTTGAGCGCCTCTTCGACGAACTCAAAGAAGGCGGCAGCGTACAAATGCCCATCGGCCCGACCTTCTGGTCGCCGCTCTTCGGCATGTGCACCGATAAGTTCGGTGTCGCCTGGATGGTGAGTGTGCCCGGTCCCCAAATGTAGTTCCGTGTTTCTTACGAAACCGCAGCTCACCTCATCTGAACCTTCAATCGGATCACTCCCGAGAGACTGACGTCTCAGGAGTGATCCGATTCAGGTCCAGAGCATGGCGCGATCTACAACCTGCGACGCAGGAAACTTCTCAGGAGGATGAAATGCTCGACCTAAGTCCGTTTCTTCTATTCGACGGCAACTGTGCGGAGGCTATGCGGTTCTACCAGTCTTGCTTTGGCGGCGATCTCACACTGATCCGACTCGCGGAAACCCCAATGAAGGCGCAGGCGCCTCCGGAACAACATCAGAAGATTACATACGCTTCCCTGCAGAGTGGTTCGATTCAGTTCTCAGCGACCGATTGGCTTCATCCCACACGTCAACCCCTACAGGGCAACACTACGGGGATGTATGTCACGGGGGATGGATACGACGAACTCTCGCCGATCTTCGACCAACTGCGAAAAGGCGCTGACGCCCAACTACTCACCGAACTGCGCGAAATGCCTTTCGGCATCTACGGACGCCTGACAGACCGATATGGTGTGGAGTGGTTCTTTCGAGGCACAAGCGCGAGTTCCTGAACTCGATCAAACCTTCGGCTTCTCCGTAGCCGGTTGCTGGGCAGGCGGGATCGCGTGGACGCCCACTTCGTAATTCCGTCCCAGCCAGTGGTCTGGCGACGGCCAGTGCATCGTGAAGACGATGCTTCCCACTTGGTCCGCCGCAATGGGAATGTCCGCAAAGCAGCCAATACGCCCCAACGATTGGGCATCCAGTTGATTCTTGGTCGCCCAGTTGTCGACCGTATACACCACGGTGAACTGCTCCGCATCCACAATGCGCAGCACGCCGCCCTGCACGATCGCGGAGATAGGTCGTCCCAGCTGGAAGATCCCCAGGTAGCGGCGGAAGTGCTCGCGGTGCTGCCCCAGGATGTAGCGATCGTGCACCACAGAGATGCAGTCGAAGACCTGCTTATCCGCAACCGATCGCAGCAACTTCATATACTCCGCATGCGCCCATACCAACGGCTGTGCCGATCCTGCCGACCGTCCAAAAAACAGCTCCTCTGCCGGCAGATCGGCCTGGTCCCAGACTTGCTCCGGCAGCATCCCGCCGAAAGAGCTGAACTGCTCCATTGCCGTGATGTACGGCGTCACGTCGTGGCCCGCAGCCAGTTCGTAGTGCGCGCGCTCGCCCGTCAGGATCGGCCACGCCCGCCCCTGGCCCCATCCCATGTATGGTCCGCCGTCTTTACGCTGCCCGTAGCCATCGTGGTTGTAACGCCGCCAGCACGGGCCGAACGGCGTCTCAATCTTCAGCACCGCGTCGATTACCTTCAGCGAGTCCACGATCAGCGGATCGTCCGGCCGGCGAATGCCATACCGCACCAGCTCCAAAAATCCCGCGTCCACCACTGCGGAGGCATCGTAGTCCGTCTGCTCACCAGGCCCTCGGTTCGCAATATGAATCTTCCCCGGAGGTATCTGGCCATTGTGAAACGACTCGCCCACAGCCGGCGGCCGAATCCGCATGTAGTGGTGGGGAATCCCCGGCATGAGCGTCCCTTCGGTCGTCGTCGTCCACTTATCCAGCCGCGCTTCAATCCAGTCCGCATACTCTTCAAGAAAAATGGCCAAGTCTTCAGAACCGTGACTACGAAGAATGTCCGCCGCGCAGATCAACGCCGAGATCACAGCTGCCAGCGTCGACGGCGAATACCCTGCATTCTCCTCCCACCGCTCCTGCTGCGTAATCGGCGCATACCGCACCAGAAACGAGGCCGCCGCCGTCACAAACGGCACGACATCAAACTTCCCTAAACCCTCCACCTTCCACAGTCGCCAAGCCAAAATGATCGGAAACGCGACCTCATCCAACTGGATCCCCGACCAGTACGGAATACCGTTAACCCAGAAGTTCTGCGCAAACCCGCCATCCGGATGCTGCGTGCAGGCCAGATAAACCAGCGCGCCGCGCGCTGACTCAATCCGCCCACCGCCCAGCAGCGCGGTAGCCGACTGCACCATGTCCCGCGTCCAAACCAGGTGGTAGCCGCCCAGATCATCGTCCGACTTCGACGCTCCCCATGGGATCGACGCCGATGCAATGAAGGCGCCAGAGTACGTCTTATCCTCGTGCGCCAAAATCACCCCATGCGACGCCCGCATCAGCTTTCCATCATCGGTCGAAAATGGCCTGAGTCGCGCCAGCGGCATCGCCCTGTGCCACTCTTCAATGAAACGCGTCCGATGCTGCAAAAACGGTATCGACAGCGACTGCATCATGTTCGATAGCGCCGAATGGTTCCCTTCCCCCAGCGCAATCGCGAGCGTAAATTCCCGCGTCTTCGCAATATCAATCTCGCCCATGATCGCGATGTTGCCGTTCAGCGCCTGGCCGAAATTCCACGTCATCCTCAGATGCTGCGACAAATCCGTATACCCGTCGCTCGAACCCACATAGCCGCAACTCGACCGCGTAAACCCGCAATCGGCGCCCATCGCCAGCGAAAACTCATTCTTCCAGGCCAGCACGCAACGCGTTCCCGCCAAATCCAGTGAGCGCGCCGAGTTGTCCAGACCACCTCCATCCAGATGCGGCGCCAGCAGTGCATAACACTTCAGCCGCGACAGAACATCCTCATCCCCCGTCAGCTTCACGTTCATCAGCACCACCGCATGATGCGGATCGGTGATCAACTCCTTGGTCACGGTGTACCGTCCACTCACATCGTGCCCGGTCACGCGGATGGCCAGTGCATTTTCGTCGATGTACTGGAAGTCGTACCCGATGTCGCGCTTCTCTTCGTGGAAAAACGTCTCCTCGTCCGTGAACAGCAGCTCCATGTCCCGCGTCTGCGGCCGGTCGATCGTCGGGAAATAGATCTCGTTCAGCGTTCCATGCGAGGCCGTAAACCAGATCCTCGTGGCCGCCGCATACGCGGTACTCACCGCATCCTTCTCGCTCGAAGTCCATCGAGGCGGAAGCCCGGGAGATCCAAATGCCGCCCCGTCGTCGTCAAGCCAGCGATAGTTGCCATTGGAAGCGCTCATGATCATATTCGACCACAGAATCCCAACCCTGCCGATTAACAACCCTCCCAGCCCGTGACGCGCCTCACTGAATCCGCACCCCGGCGAGTAGATCATGGTGACAGCGCATGAAGAAGCTGCTCCAATTCGTCGCCCTGTTCCTGACCCTCACGGTGTCCGCGCAGCCAGTTTTCTCCGCTAGCCCCTGCACTCAAAGAGGTTGCGGCACGCGCCCGACCATGGCGTGCTGTCCTCCCACCAGCGGCACCGCCAAGCCCATGCCGGCGATGCCTATGGACATGAACTGCGGCCAGTCGCGCCCAGGCGCCAACGCGCCCATGCACTGCGGAGGCGATGCGTGCTGCATGGTCTCCGCGGCGATCGTGCCCGCCATCGCGACTTCCAGCCCCTCAACTCCAACCGCCAGCTGCGTTTCCATCCTCCCCGCCAGCTTGCGGATGCTGCCCACCCTCAGTGCGACCAGGCGGCCACCCGGCCCTCGCCCGGCCCTCCCCACCGCCCGATACATCCTCTTTCGTGACTTCAGAATCTAGTCCGCGGCGCGCCTCGCTTTAGACTGCCGCGACGCACCAATCCTCGCGGCCCATCCTTCCCGAACAAAGATTCAGAAGAAATTTATGACACGCAAACTACTCGCCCTATCCATCCTCTCCCTCGGCCTCACCATGACCGCCTTCGCCTCCACCCAGATCGCAACCGCAACCTGCTGCCAGGAAAATGCCGCCTGCTGCGACAAGGGCACCAGCTGCTGTGACCAGGGCAAGTGCTGCGATAAGGGTGCCGCATGCTGCAAGAAGTCCCCAAAACCAGCCTGCTGCGATGGCAAGAACAATGCCGTGAACCCAGCGACCGCACCAAAGCAGTAAGTCAACAGAAACACTAGCAGCACGGGCCGGAAGAGATCCTCTTCCGGCCCGTGCCGTGTTTCACCCGCCGCTCACAAGAACGCTGCCCCAATGCGCTATTCTCATCCAGGCAGCACCGCCGGGCCCACCCCGTGCATCCAAGTCTATTGTCCAAGAGTCGTGTCCAAGCTCGCATCCGAGCTTCGCGCACATCGTCCAAACCCAAGAACGATAAAGGAGTAACTCCCGTGGCCTTCGAACTTCCTCCCCTTCCCTACGACTACGCCGCTCTCGAGCCCACCATCGACGAAGCGACCATGAAGCTTCATCACGATAAGCACCACCAGACCTACGTCACCAACCTCAACGGCGCCGTCGAAAAGCATCCTGAGCTCGGCAAGAAAACTCCCGAAGAGCTAGTCTCCGACCTCGCCAGCATCCCCGAAGACGTCCGCGGCGTCGTCCGCAACAACGGCGGCGGCCATGTCAACCACACCATGTTCTGGCAGATCATGAAGCCCAAGGGCGGCGGCGATCCCGAAGGCGATATCGCCGATCAGATCACCAAGGACTTCGGCAGCTTCGCCGACTTCAAGAAACTCTTCAACGAGACCACCGCCAAGCAGTTCGGCTCCGGCTGGGGTTTCCTCGTCTACAAGGGCGGCAAGCTAGAAATCGTCACCAAACCCAACCAGGATTCGCCTCTCTCCGACGGCCTCTACCCCATCCTCGGCAACGACATTTGGGAGCACGCCTACTACCTCAAGTACAACAACCGCCGCCCGGACTACCTCGCCGCCTGGTGGGACGTCGTCAACTGGGACGAAGTCAACAAGCGCTTCGCCCAAGCCAAAAAGTAGCTCTCCGCGTATCCATCCGCAAGCAAAAAACCCTCCGCAAGGAGGGCTTTTTGCTTTGCACTAGAAGCTACCTACTCGAGCGTGCTTCCGCCGCGCGTACCCTTCGGCCGCCGATTGACCGCGAGAATCTTCTTCCGCATCCGCAGCGACTTCGGCGTCACCTCGACCAGCTCATCCTCTGCAATAAACTCGATCGACTGCTCCAGCGTCAGGCTCTTGAACGGCACCAGTCGCACCGCGTCATCCGAACCCGAAGCACGCATGTTTGTGAGCTTCTTCTCACGCACGCAGTTGACGTCCAGATCGTTGTCGCGCGAGTGCTCGCCAATGATCATGCCCTCGTACACCTCAACGCCATCGCCGAGAAACAGAATGCCGCGCTCTTGAATTCCATCCAACGCGTACAGTGTCGTCACGCCTTGGCGATCAGAGATCAGCGCTCCCGAAGGACGCTGCGGAATCTCGCCCGTGTAGGGAATGTATTCGCCAGCAATGGAGTTCATCACGATCGTCCCGCGCGTCTCGGTCAGCATCTCGTTGCGCAAACCAATCAGCCCGCGCGACGGAACCTTGAACTCCATCCGCACGCGTCCTGACCCGTGGTTCGCCATCTTCACCATCTCGCCCTTGCGCGGTCCAAGCTTCTCAATCACCGTTCCGACAAAGGCCTCGGGAACATCGATGGTCAGAATCTCCGACGGCTCCATCAGCGCGCCGTCGACACGCTTGGTCACGATCATGGGACGCGACACCATCACTTCGAACCCTTCGCGCCGCATCATTTCGATCAGCACCGAAAGCTGCAGCTCGCCACGGCCCAGCACCTTGAAGTTATCCGGCGTGCCTGTGTCTTCCACGCGAATGCTCACGTTGGTCAGCAGCTCGCGCTCCAGCCGCTCCTTGATGTTGCGCGACGTCACCAGCTTGCCTTCGCGACCGGCAAACGGTCCGTTGTTCACCGAAAACACGATCGCAATCGTCGGCTCGTCGATCTTGATGATGGGCAGCGGCTGCGGGTTTTCCAACTCGCAAAAGCTCTCACCAATCGTGATGCCCGGAATGCCGGCGACCGCAATAATGTCTCCCACTGTCGTCTCTTCCGTGTCGATGCGCTTCAGGCCGTCAAACGTGAACAGCTTCGTCACCTTCACGGTCTGCAGCGAGCCGTCCACCCGCGAAAGATTGACCTCTTGGCCAGCCTTCAGCGTTCCATTGAACACACGTCCAATCGCCAAACGGCCAAGATAATCCGAGTAATCCAGGTTCGTCACCAGGATCTGTAGCGGACCATCCGCGGTTCCAGGCGCCGCCGGAATCGTCTGGAAGATCAGTTCGAATAACGGCTGCAAGTCAACACCCGGCGTCGCAAGATCCATCGTCGCCGTTCCGGCCTTGCCGTTCGTATAAATTACCGGGAAATCCAACACGCTCTCATCGGCGTCAAGATCGATGAACAGGTCATACACCTCGTTCAACACCTCTTGTGGCCGCGCGTCCGGGCGATCAATCTTATTGATCACGACGATCGGCGTCAGCTTCGCCTCCAGCGCCTTCGACAACACGTAGCGCGTCTGCGGCAGCGGACCTTCGCTGGCATCCACCAGCAGCACCACGCCGTCGACCATCTTCAGCGCGCGCTCCACTTCGCCACCAAAATCGGCGTGGCCCGGGGTGTCCACAATGTTGATCTTCGACTTCTTGTAGTGGATCGCCGTATTCTTCGCGAGAATCGTGATGCCGCGCTCTTTTTCGAGGTCGTTGGAGTCCATCACGCGCTCGGCAACGACTTCGTTCGTGCGGAAGGTGCCCGACTGGCGGAGCATGGCGTCCACCAGCGTGGTCTTGCCGTGGTCAACGTGGGCGATGATGGCGATATTGCGGATAGCTTCGGCGGTCGTAGGGGTACTCACTGCGTAGGGGTTTCCTGTTCTGGGCTTCTGATTTGCGAGTGTGCGCGGGGATGCGGCGCAGAATAATCTCTCGTGGGGGACGCGCTGACCACTGACGATTCCAGTGAAAAACGCGTTAGTCCTAGTCTACCAGTACCCGCCCGCTGCGCGGTAAAAAGGTGGGTGCTAGGCTGTTTATCACCAGTTCCGTCGCAACACCATCTCTACCCAGGAGTTCCTCGATGGACATCACCCGCCGATCCTTCCTCGCTTCCGCCGCCGCAGCAAGCCTCATCTCTTCGGAACCGCTCCACGCCCAGGAACCTGCGCCGACAACCCCCGATGCAGCCCTAAAAATGCTATTGGACGGGAACCAACGTTTTGCCCAGAATAATCTCACCAGCATTGCGCATGATCTACAGCTGCTCCGCGAGCACACCGTCGACAAACAGGAGCCGTTCGCCGCTGTTCTCTCCTGCTCCGATTCACGGGTGCCGGTCGAGCTGGTCTTCGACCAGACCATTGGTCACATCTTCGTCGCTCGCGTCGCCGGCAATATCATCAACGCCGAAATCATCGGTTCGCTCGAATACGGAGCCGCCGTCCTTGGCGTCAAGGTCCTCATCGTCATGGGTCACTCAGGTTGCGGAGCCGTGAAAGCAGCCATTGCCAAAACAGACGTTCCGGGGCAGATCGCCTCTCTCTATCCGCACCTTGAGGCCGCCGTTGAAACCGGTTCAGGCCTGGTAGACACCATCAAAAAGAACGCCAAAATCCAAGCTTCTCTCCTCGAAAAAACGTCAACCGTCCTCTCGCCGATGGTGAAGGAAGGCAAATTGAAGATTCACGCGGCCTACTATGACGTCGGTACGGGCCAAGTCACTCTCCTTTAATTTCGGCCACACAGGCATCTGACCCTCCTCCTGGCTCATGTAACTGTCGCAAACTGTGCGGGTCGGCGGTGGCGAGAGACTTCCCCTATACTGAAAGCTCAATGGACGACATCTTGCCACCCGCCACCCGCCGGCCTCAGGCTGCGACGCCGTGGAATTACAAGTTGGATCATGCGTTCGACGAGATGTTCGCCGCACAGAATGAACTGCGCGAGCACTACGGGCCCCTCATTGAGCACTTCCTCGCCCTTCCCCAGGACGAAGTCCAGCGCCGCAAACAGGCCGCCGACCTGAGCTTCCTCAACCAAGGCATCACCTTCACCGTCTACGGCCGCGAAGAAGGCACCGAAAAAATCTTTCCCTACGACCTCCTTCCGCGCATCATCACCAGCGCCGAGTGGTCCAAGGTAGAGCGTGGCCTCACCCAGCGCATCACCGCCCTCAACCTCTTCCTCAAAGACATCTATAACGAAGGCCGCATCCTCAAAGACGGAATCGTTCCCCGCGAACTCGTCTACTCCTGCCCGCAGTTCCGCCGCCAGATGTCCGGCCTCCAGGTCCCGCGCAACGTCTACATCGCCGTCTGCGGCACCGATCTCATCCGCCTGCAGGATGGCACCTTCGCCGTCCTCGAAGACAATCTCCGCGTCCCCTCCGGCGTCAGCTACATGCTCACCAACCGCCGTGTCATGAAGCGCATCTTCCCGCAGCTCTTCCGCAACTACAACGTCAGGCCCATCGAGCAGTACACCCAGCTCCTTCTCGGCACCCTCCGCTCCCTCGCCCCAGAAGGCCGCCCCGAACCCAACATCGTCCTGCTCTCTCCAGGCGTCTTCAACTCTGCCTACTTCGAGCACGCCTACCTCGCCCGCCAGATGGGCATCGAGCTGGTCGAAGGCCGCGACCTCGTCGTCCACGACAACGTCTGCTACATGCGCACCACCAGCGGCTTACGTAGAGTGGATGTAATTTACAGAAGAGTAGACGACGACTTCATCGACCCCCTCTCCTTCCGCTCCGACTCCATCCTCGGCGCCGCCGGCCTCTTCAACGCCTACCGTGCCGGCAACGTCACCCTCGCCAATGCCTTCGGTACCGGCGTCGCCGACGACAAGGCCCTCTACGCTTTCGTCCCCAGCATCATCAAGTACTATCTCGGCGAAGACGAAATCCTCCCTAACATCAAAACCTTCCTCTGCTCCATCGAAAAGGATCGCCAGCACGTTCTCGCCAATCTCGACAAGCTAGTCGTCAAAGCGGTCGGCGAGTCCGGCGGCTACGGCATGCTCATCGGCACCCAATCCACGCCCAAAGAGCGCGAGCTCTTCGCCGAAAAGATCAAGGCCAATCCCCGCAACTACATCGCGCAGCCCACCATCAGCTTTTCGCGCGCTCCCTGCCTTATCGGCGACGAACTCGAACCCCGCCACGTCGACCTCCGCCCCTACGTCCTCTACGGCGACAAGGTCACCATCGTCCCCGGCGGTCTCACCCGCGTAGCCCTCAAGCGCGGCTCCCTCGTCGTCAACAGCTCACAGGGCGGCGGCTCCAAAGACACATGGGTGCTAAGCTAATCGCCGCGCAGGCAGCCACGTTTTGCAAACTCTTGTCGGCGCCGTTTCCTCAGAGGGTTACGTTTTCGCACCGCTTCCGTCAAATCTCCAATAATGAAATTTTGAAAGGGGCGGTGTTGCGTCGCGTCGTTGCGTTCTTTTGGGTAAGTCTTGTTGCCTGTATCCTCGTCGCTTCCGGTTGTTCCGCGGCTAACGCCGACGCTCCCAAACCGCGGGTCATCGTGTTCGTTCATGGCCTGCACGGCAGCCGCGATACCTGGCGAGCGGCCAACGGCGCCTACTGGCCGGATCTAATACGCACCGACCCGCACTTCCGCAGCTCCGACGTCGTTGTCGCCGAATACCCAACCCCATCCATGCGCGGCCGCTACTCAACCGCACAGCTCGCGGAGATGCTTTGGCAGTCGCTCAACCAGCAGCGGGTTTGGGAGCATCACGACATTGTCTTCATCGCGCACAGCCTGGGCGGCCTGCTGACCGAAGAGATGCTCTTGAACCATCCCTTGGACGCGGCGCACGTATCCTTTGTCGCGTCCTACGCCACACCGCATCAGGGCTCGTTCATCGCCAGCTTCGCCAAGATCTACGATAGCGATCCGCTGCTCACCGACTTGAGCTACGCCGACGACAACACCTTCCTGACAAACCTCGAACAGCGGTGGCGCAGCTCTCCTTACACCATCAGCATCCATCGCTATTGTGCGTACGAAACCCTGGACACCGCATCTGGAGCCGGCATCGGCCGCTATCTGCACGCTCATACCCGCGTCGTAAGCTTCTACAGTGCGACCTACGGATGCGATGTAGATACTCCGCCGCAAAAAATAAACGCCGACCACATCGACATCGTGAAGCCGTCGAGCCGGCAAGCCGATGCCTATACCTTCTTCGCCAAGCTATATCGCAATAACCCGATCACCAACATCACGGAAACCGTTCGCGATAACAAGGTTTCCGCACTTTATGTCGCGTGCGACCGCACGAACGCCGAGGACGACCTCGAGGTGCCGATCGCGCTTGATCCGGCGCAGCGTGAACAGCTCACCGCCGCCACCGCCGAGTTTGTCGACATCCAAAAGGTGAAGGACAACCCCACCATCTCTGTAGCAAAAGTCGATCCCGGAGGCATCGCCCACATCGCGTACTCCTTTCGCGGGCGTGGACACGAACTCGGCATCTTCGGTTGTCCCACTGGCCACACATCCATCCTTGTGCACTTCGTCGTCCGCAGCCATGTGCCGCTGATCGAATAGAGGAATTCGACACCTCGTGTATGAAGATGGTGCGATAGCATCCAAAGATCGGAGAGCAAATTGAATTTGATGACGACCAGCCAGTTCCTTCGCCGAATGACGCTTGCTCCTGCTCCTCCAAGCGCTCGTTGGGTCGCTCTTAGCGCGCTTTTCTTGATAGGCGCCCTGGCTGGCAACGCCCAACGCCTCGTCCTTATTGATCAGGACGGCTCCGGCCCCGGTGGCTCCAACCAGATGGCCATGATGGTCCTCCTCCAATCGCCGCAAGTCCGCGTCCTCGGCATCACCATGGTCAGCGGCAACGCCTGGGAGCCCGAAGAGGTCCAGCACACGCTAAGAATGTTGGAGCTCATCCACCGCACCGACGTCCCTGTCGTTCCCGGCGCCGTCTTCCCTCTCCTCCGCACCGAAGCCGAGGCCATGCACGAAGCCCCCCTCATCGGCAGCTTCCCCTGGTACGGCGCCTGGGGCGACCTCGCCCACCACACCAGCGCGCAGCCCTATCACGGGCCCTTCGTCATCCCGCCTCTCGAAGAAGGCGAGCCCACCACCAAGCCACTCGACGAAGACGCCGCCCACTTCCTCATCGGCCAGGTCCACGCCCATCCCCACGCCGTCACCATTTACGCCGCCGGCCCGCTCACCAACATCGCGCTCGCCATTTCCATCGACCCACACTTCGCCGAGCTCACCCAGGGCATCGTCATCATGGGAGGCAGTCTCAATCCGCGCACCGACGACCCCGAGTTCGCCACCCACCCCCGCCACGAGTTCAACTTCTGGTTCGATCCCGAAGCCGTCCACATCACCCTCCGCGCTCATTGGCCGCGCATCGACCTCACCGACGTCGACATCTCCATCAAAACCCAGTTCACCAAAGACATGCTCCACCAGATCGCCGAAGCCAACACGCCCGCCGCCCAGTACATCGCCAAATACACCCGCGAGTACTACTACCTCTGGGACGAGCTCGCTGCTACCGCCTGGCTCAACCCCTGGATCATCACCAAAGAGCAGATCCTCTACGTCGACTGCGACACGTCTCACGGCCCCAACTACGGCGACACCCTCACTTGGACTGCAGCCAACAAACCCACCCTCCCCGGCCCCTCAGGCGAGATGCAACCGGTGCACGTTCAGGAAGACCTCAACATCCCGCTTTTCGACAGTACCTTTGTTAATCTAATGAAGGCTCCGCCCGTCGTGCAGTAACGTCCACGAAACGCGCATCGAAAGTCAGTGTAGAGTGAACTTTAACCAGCAAGTCCAATTCAGCAAAGGAACCGACCGAATGCTTTCACGCGTCGCCGATTCACTGTACTGGATGAGCCGCTACCTCGAGCGCGCCGAACACGCGACGCGCCTGCTCGACGTCAACCTCAATCTCATGCTCGACGAGAGCCCCACCAGCTCCGATCATCGCTGGCTGCGCATGCTCAACGCCCTCGGCAATCCCAAGCGCCTCAAGTGGAATGGCAATCCCTACGAGCTCGCCCGCAACCTCACCTTCGACACCTCCAATAAATCCTCAGTCGTCTCCTGCATCATCGCCGCCCGCGAAAACGCCCGCCAGGTCCGCGAGCAGATCTCTACCGAGCAGTGGCAGAAACTCAACTCCCTCTACATCGAGGTCACGCGCCCCGAAGTTAAGCGCGCCATGCAAATCGAAGCCAACGCCGAATCCGGCGAAGGTCCCACCGCCTTCCTTCAGGAGATGATGGAGGCCGTTCATCAATTCCAGGGTGTCACCGACTCCACCATGTCGCACGGCGAAGGCTGGCAGTTCATCCAGGTCGGCCGCTATCTCGAACGCGCCTCTTGCATGCGTCTTCTCCTCGAGGCCTATCACGAAGACGTCTGGGCTGATCCCGATCGCGTTCCCGAAGGCAACGAGTACCTCGACTGGATGGGCCTGCTCCGTTCCGCCACCGCCTTCGAGGCCTATTGCAAGGTCTACACCGCCGACCTCACACCCGAACGCATCCTCGAGTTCCTTCTCCTCGACGCCGAGTTCCCGCACTCGCTCCGCTTCTCCATCGACAGCCTCCAGTGCGCTCTCAAGGCCATCCAGGAAAAATCCGGAAAGACCCGCGCCGAAGAACTCCACCGCATTGCCGGCCGCCTCTCCGCCTCGCTCGGTTTCGCCAGCGTCGACGAAATCCTCCTGGGCGACCTCGTCGCCTATCTGCATGGCATTCAACGTCAATGCCAGGCCATCCATCAGACTATCTACCACCTCTACGTCGACTACCCCATTCAGGCCGCGCTGGCTGGATAGAACGATCCTCAGGAAGTAGCAGAGAAATGCCCAACCCCGTGAAGCCACCGCAGGAGGGACCGATGTATTACTCCATCCGTCATCTCACCAAGTTTCTCTACAAGACTCCCGTCAGCGAAAGCATCATGGAGACGCACATGCACCCGCGTTCCGACGCCCAGCAGCGTTGCCTGACCTTTCACCTCTCCGTCAGCCCGCGATGTCGCGTCTTCAGCCACCGCGATCACCTCTCCAATCACGTCCACCACTTCGACATCCCCGGCCAGCACGGCCAGCTCGTCATCGTCGCAGAATCGCTCGTCGAAATGGCCATCCATGACGAAGTCCCCGCGTCCCTCGGCCCTGGCTCTTGGGATGAACTCGACCGCCTCGTCCACGAGGGCGACTTCTGGGAGATGCTCCTCCCCAGCGAATTCGCCCAGTTCACCCCCGAGCTCGAAGACCTCGGCAACCACCTCGGCGCTCGACGCCAGGACGACCCGCTCAACGCCCTCCACAAGCTCAATACCCAGCTCTGCGAGTACTTCGACTACAAACCGAAATCCACCAAAGCCGACTCCCCCATCGAGGTCGCCCTCTCCACCAAAGCCGGCGTCTGCCAGGATTTCTCCCACATCATGATCTCGCTCGTCCGTTCAAAGCTTCAGATTCCCTGCCGCTACGTCAGCGGCTATCTCTATCACGGCGACGCCCACAAGGATCGCTCCGAAAGCTCCGCCACCCATGCCTGGGTCGAGGCCTTCCTCCCCGAACTCGGCTGGATCGGTTTCGATCCCACCAACGACCTCGTCGCCGGCGATCGCCACATCCGCACCGCCATCGGCCGCGATTACTCCGACGTCCCGCCCACCCACGGCATCTACCGCGGCCGCACCAAGAGCGAGCTCAGCGTCGCCGTCCGCGTCGAACCCAGCGAAGGCACTCCCTTCCTCGATCGCGAAATGCCCGTCCCCGAAGACTGGTCCGTCCTCGTAGAAAAAGCCCAGGCCCTCCCCGAGCAGCCTCCACCCATGTCTCGCCACGCCCAGCAAGCCCAGCAGCAGCAATCAACAGACGAAACTCCGCGCCGCACTTAAACCCGCGTCTACAGATTCATCTTCTTAAACACCCGCTCCGGAATCGCACGGATCACCGCCATGATCACGCGCCAGATCCCCGGCACATATACCACGTCATCGCCGCGATCAATCGCCTTCACCAGCGACGCAGCCACCGCCTCGACATCCGCAAACTTCGCGCTGCCCTTCATCCCCTCGGTCATCGCCGTCTTCACCGGCCCCGGCTTGATCGTCATCACCTTCACGCCATCGCGATCAATCCGATTCCGCAGCCCATCCACAAACGCCGTCAGCCCCGCCTTCGAGCTCCCATACACATAATTCGACTTCCTTCCCCTCTCGCCCGCCACCGACGAGAGTACCGCCAGCGTACCCGCATGCCGCTGCGCCGTATAGTTCGCCAGCCACGTCAGCAAGCTCACCGGCGCCACAAAATTCGTGTGCAGAATCTGATCGGCCGTACCAAAGTTCTTTTCCGCATCACCCTGATCCCCCAGCACGCCCAGCGCCAGAAACGCCACATCCAGCCCGCCCAGCGAATTGATCGCATGCGCCAGCACCTCGGGATGCGCGTTCGTGTCATCCAAATTCGCCACCGCCGATCCAACATGCGAAGCCCCGCGCGTCCGCGCATCCGCCGCCACGACAGCCAGCTTGTCCTCATTCCGAGCAACCAGGTAAAGCGCATCCCCGCGATTCGCCCACAGACGAATACAAGCCTCCGCAATCCCCGACGTCGCGCCCAGCACCAGAATCCGCCGCGGCCCATGCGGCTGTGCTGCCGCAACCTCACCCGCTCCAGCCTCATCCGCGCGCGGAGTGCGCAACGCCAACGGCTGCTCTTCCGCCACAGGAGTTTTCACCTCTGTGCTCATTTGCCCACTCCCCGCACGCCCAGTTGTCCGCCCACCACGCGTTCCCAGAATCCCGACGTCAGCGCCGGATCCTTATACCGCGCAAACTTCTCCCACTGCGGATAGAACGCCTGAAACTGCGCCGACGTCATCCGCGCATCCTTCGCCGGATACAGCCGCCCGCCAAACTCATTCGTCATCTCCGCCAGCCGATCGAACAGCGCAAAACTCTTCTCCGGCTTGATCGGGAAATCCAGCGCCAGCGTAATTCCCGGCTTCGGAAAGCTCATCATCCCTGGCGACGGCACATCCCCAAACGCCTTCAGCACCGCCAGGAAACTCGCCAGCCCCGACTTCGCCACCGCCTGCAGAACCGTGATCGTCCCCTCCCGCGCATGCTCCCACGGAATCACGTACTGAAACTGCAGCAGCCCGCCCTTGCCATACATCCGGTTCCACTTCAGCACCGCGTCCAGCGGATAGAAGAACGGCTCATAATCTTGCAGCGCACTCACCCGCTTCTTCATCTGCTTGTTGAAGAACACCGAGTTGAACGCCCCCACCGTCATCCCATTCAGCGCGAACCCCGGCAGCTCTACCGGAAACGTAAGCTTCGGCTTGCCCGAAACCTTCAGCGGCGCCGGCACCTGCGAGTGATCGCCCTGCATAAAAATTCCGCGGCAGAAATTTTTCCCCGTCGATGTCACATCCACCCAGCTCACCGTGTACTCAAGATTTTCGGCCTGCCGCGTCAGCTCAAGAAACTCATCGATCCCATGAAATTGAATTCCCTGGTAATCAATCATGCGGCTCACAATCGGCTTCAGCCGCAGCTGTGCCCACGTAATCACGCCGGTCAGCCCCATGCCCGCAATCGTCGCTCCAAAGTAATCCGGATTGCTCGAAGGCGAACAATGCATCCGCTCCCCATTCGACCGCACCAGCTCAAACTGCGTGATGTGCCGGCCAAACGTTCCTGCGTGATGATGGTTCTTCCCGTGAATATCATTCGCAATCGCGCCGCCAAGCGTCACATACTTCGTCCCCGGCGTCACCGGCAGAAAGTATCCGCGCGGCACCGCAAAGTCCAGAATCTGCGCCAGCGTAATTCCCGCTTCGGCCGTCAACAATCCCGTCACCGGATCGAAATCCAGCAGCCGGTTCATCGACGTAGTCTGCACCAACGTCCCATCCTTCAGCAGGCAGACATCCCCATAGCTTCGCCCCATGCCCACAGCAAGCGCGCCGTGATGCACGCCATCAATGGCCCGCGGATAGTCACCCTGCCAGTGCAACTGCTTCAACTCTGCGTTGTATTCGGGATAGCGGCCCCACGATTCGAACGGTGGCGGCCCAGCCGGCTTGTCGCCAGCTTCTGTAGGTTGCGGTGCGTTGAAGTCCAACTCTGCGGACGAGGGCATGACTATAGGATAGTCGATGCCCTCTTCTCCCGCGGAAGCATCTTTGTGATTCCCGAACGTGTCTAGTGATTACCGAACGAGTCGTTCAACCCCTTAAAAACCGCATCAAACTGGCCCGTGGACTCAGCAAACCTCAGCCCTTGCGCATTCTCCACACAGTTTTCCAATGGCGTCGGCTGCGCATTGAAAATCTCCATCGTCTGCGCAATGAAGTCCTTCAACGGCATCGCCCGCGGATCTTCCGCCCCACCTAACAAATCCGTCTGCACATACGGCGGTACGATCTCCAGCACTTCCGTCGTCGTATCCTTCAGCTGGTACCGCAGCGAACAGGTGTACGAATGAATCGCCGCCTTCGTCGCACAGTACGTCGGCGTCAGCGCCAGCGGAACAAACGCCAGTCCCGACGAAACGTTGATGATCGTCGAATGCGCCTGCTTCCGAAGCAGCGGCAGCAGCGCCCCCGTCAACCGTATTGGCCCGAGCAGGTTCGTGGTCACAATCGCCTCCACGTCGGACAGGTTCTGCTCCTCCAGCACATTCTCCATCCGCATGATCCCCGCATTATTCACCAACACGTTCAGCGTTGGATACTCCGCAGCCACCTGCACCGCGAACGCTTTGATCGCCGCCGGGTCTTCAATGTCCAGCGTCAGATACTTCATGCCAGGATTTTCCGCGACCGTCTCTTCGAGCACAGCCTTGCGCCGGCCGGCGATAATCACCTGGTTGCCCTTCGCCTGCCATGCTTCGGCAAGGCCGCGCCCGATGCCCGATCCGCCGCCCGTAATCAAAATCGTGTTTCCTGAAATGTTCATGATTCAATCTCCTGTCAGCATCCTAGGGGCGTACCGTCCACTTGGGAAGTAGGCACCTGAAAGTTCCATACATACCGCGCGGAGATTATGCGACATTCGGAAGAAATACACGAAAAAAATGGCTGCATACATCTTCAACGCTTCGAACCCCATCGATCCAAGTGCGCTCCTGCCTGCCACACCCTCGTCGCTAGGCGCGCTATTCCGCGACACCTCGTGGTGTCAAGAGCGCAAGGACACCCGCCACAACCAGCAGTGCCGGCACGTCGCCCCAAAGATGTCCCCGGTGCATCGGATCCATCAGCGCTTGAACCGCCATGATGACGCCATGCACAACGCTGGACCACACCGTGAACCAGATCAGACTCAAGTTCGCGAGGGGCTTGCGGCTGGCAACCATCAGAAACACGCCCAACGTCGCATACAGACCGAGAATCATCTGCAGGTAGTCCGACGGACCCATGTGCCACGACCACCCGGACGGCCAAAGGATCGTGAGTGGGTAGATTCCAAACGTGAAGATCAGGCCCACCAGCAGCAACGCAATGCGTAAATATTTGACGCGATCAGGCTCTGTCATATCGTTCTCCTTCAGGTCAGGCGATCAACCAGCGGGTCCCAGGTCTTCTGTCAGATTTTCTGTTGCACTTCCTGGGGATGATGGAGTGTGATTACATCACAAGCTCAGAACGACAAACAATCCCCTTGCAGGACAAAAGAAGCTTAAGTAGCGAAAAGTATCGTGGGACCGCACGATCAAATGGAAGATACTTATCTGAAAGTTCTGTACGTACCCAACAGGACCTGAGGCCAACACTATGAAGAAAGATAAGAAAAGCAAGAAGGCAAAAAAGCACGATCCCATAGCAATCTCTGCCGAAAGCGATACGAAGCATTCTCACGCCGAGCCGAAACCAACTTCGAAATCATCCACGAAATCCGACGCCAAGGTCGATGCCCTCGTTCGCGAAATCATCGAACGCGTCGCCGACAAGTGGACCATGGTCGTTCTCGATGTCCTCGCCGACAACGGCACCGTTCGATTTACCAAGCTCGGCAAACTCGCCGGCGGCGTTAGCCAGAAGATGCTCACCAAAACCGTTCGCCAAATGGAGAAGGATGGCCTCGTCCAACGCACCGTCCACCCCGTCGTTCCGCCCCATGTTGACTACACTTTGACCGACCTCGGCCGCAGTCTCGGCGAAGCGTTCTGTGGCGTCTGGGTGTGGGCCGAAGCACATTACGACGATGTTGAAAGCGCTCGAGCGGCGTTCAAGCAGAACCCCTCAGCTTAGCTCGATCGCCTAGCGGCACATCTTCTCCAGCTCATCCTCAGGCTGCGTTGCGTTCGGCATATCTACCTTGCGCGTTGACGCCAATAGTTCCATCAACAACCCGCCGCCCGGGTAAGCCACCTTCGGATCAACGCTGTATGCCGGATCGGCTTCGGCCTGTGGGAGCGAGACAAACTCGAATCCCCGCTTACGAAATAACCCGATCAACTCCGGCAACATCTTCGCATCGAACGCTCCCACGTGCAGTAGCAGCACATACGGAATGTCCCGCCCGTACAGCCGCTGCGATAGCGTGCGTGAGTACGTAATGTACTCATCGGCCGTAGCAAGGTAGCTGTCGTGCAGCGATGCGACGGCCGTAACATCCTTCTTTGCCGCGCAGCGAGCATACGCGTCGTTCCACATGTAATCGCCAAAATCCAGATTCACTTCGGCGATCTTGTAGTTGTGGCCAAGCAGGTAGTCGCGTACAGCGTCCCGCTTCGCCAGCGTGTCGCCCTCTTCCAGGTACGGGTAACGAAACCAGCGCCAATCCCCCTGTGGGTCAAGCTTCTTCAGCAACGGCTCATTCTCGGCAATGTTTTGGATGTACTTCTGCGCCGAGCTCTTATCCAGCGAAGGATGCGACCAGGTGTGGTTTCCCACCGGATTTCCTGAAGCAATCCACTCCCGCAACAGCCCTGTCTGGTACGGATACTGAGCCGTCCGAAAGCCGTTGACGAAGCCGTATACCGGCGGCATGTTCTCTGTTTTCAGTGTCTTGATGATTGAGCGGATTGGCTCGGGACGGGACTCCCCTGGCGGCAACGGGCCATGCGCGGGCAGATCGTCGAACGTAAACGCGACTTGCAGCGGACCCTGCTGAGCCGACAGTCCGGGAGGAACACAGATCGCCAGCGCGAACAGCAACGGGGCAAACTTCATCGATCCAGTGTAGCGTTGTCAAACTTCCTGAACGCGCTACCCGAAACAGGGCTAAGATGTCGCCGCGTTACCCGAAACCCACCTAAAACGACACCAAAACACGCGAAAAGCGCGGCAAATGCCGCGCTTTTCGATGATTTCGAGGAACAGCTTAGGCGGTAGCGCGAGCCTTCTTCGCGGCTTCGAGCGCGCTCTTGGCAGAGACGGCTAGAGCGGCAAAACCGGCTGGGTCGTTGGCGGCGATGTCGGAAAGGATCTTGCGATCGAGGCCGTTGCCCGCCTTCTTGAGGCCGTTGATGAAGGTGGAGTAGCTCATTCCATTGAGCTTACAGGCGGCATTAATACGCACGATCCAGAGCGAACGGAACTGGCGCTTCTTCTGCTTGCGGCCGATGTAGGCGAACTTGAGTCCGCGTTCGACGGCTTCCTGGGCAGCCTGGTAAAGCTTTGATTTGGTGAGGAAATAACCGCTGGCGCGCTTGAGGATCTTCTTGCGGCGGTCGTTGCGTTTGGTACTCCGTTTGACACGGGGCATGGTGTAACTCCTTTTGCGTGAATCGTTTAAGCGGCTGGAGGTAAGGGTGCCTCTTCACTCGCTTCCTACTTCGAATCTCGGTGGATTTCCTTCGGAAATCCAGGGGCCTTTACGCTTTGCGGCCCGTTGCTTTTCAGCGGCTCGATCCAAATAACTCTTGCAGTTGCTACGCTCTAGGCGTAGGGCAACATGCGTGCGACCTTCGGGGTATCCTGCTTTGAAACCATAACGATACGGCCAAGTTTGGACTTGGTCTGATTGGTTTTCGAAGTGAGGATGTGGCGCATCTTCGTCTGACCGCGCTTGAACTTACCGGAAGCGGTCTTCTTGAAGCGCTTGGCTGCGCCCGAGTGGGTTTTTAGCTTTGGCATGGTGATTCCTGAGAAAACGTACTATTTGGACAACGTCATTCAGAATAGCATGTTTTGGGCAAAATCCGTGCATTTTATGCGCGACTTAGGTGGGTTTCGTGATGCAAATCGACTGATTGAGGTGGGTTTCAGGTAGCGGAATGCGGGGATAGCTGACTGATCAGTCAGCTATGGCGGCGGCGCGCTCGTGAGGCTGGGCGATCCGGATGGAGGCCATGCCGGCGGCGGTGGCAGCCTGGATGCCGATGTCGGCGTCCTCGAAGACGAGGCAATTTTTCGGGTCGACGCCGAGGCGTTGGGCGGCGAGGAGGAAGGGGTCGGGTGCTGGCTTGGGGTGGGCGTAGTCGCCGGCGCAGACCAGGGTGTCGAAGAGGTCGAGGATGCCGAGGGTTTCGAGCGAGCGGACGACGGACTCGCGGGTGCTGCCGGAGACGACGGCGAAGGGGATGTTGCCGTGCTGGAGGTGGACCTGTTCGAGGACCTCGGGGACGGGGCGGAGCTGATCGATGAGGCCATAGTAGAGGCTTTCTTTGCGATGGGCGAACTCGGCGATGGGGATGGCGAGGCCGTCGCGGCGGTTGAGTTCGGTGACGACGGCGTCGACGGGGCGGCCGCCCCAGGCGTAGAAGAGCTCTTCGGTGAAGGAGGTGCAGCCGTACTCGCGGAGGGCCTGGGTCCAGGCGATGAAATGGATGGGCATGGAGTCGGCGATGGTGCCGTCGCAGTCGAAGAGGTAGGCCTTGAAGTCGCCTGCCGGGAGGGTGAGGGTCATAGAT
>Ga0302316_10000319_pt1 | contig 43267 bp, 46 predicted proteins | sample III_Palsa_N3_2_FD_200456 | JGI IMG/M metagenome (GOLD analysis project Ga0302316, IMG submission 200456) | Peat permafrost microbial communities from Stordalen Mire near Abisko, Sweden - III_Palsa_N3_2 | ecosystem: Environmental > Terrestrial > Soil > Palsa > Peat permafrost | place: Sweden...
TCGCGCGGCACATAAACCGTGATGCTCATGCTTTCTCCGCGGCCAGCCACGCATCGAAGCGTTCGGGCGTCAGCCGGCCTTTCAATTCATCGTCGACCATGATCGCCGGCGAACACGCGCACATGCCCAGGCAGTAAACCGGTTCGAGCGAGTACGCGCCGTCGGCGGTGGTCTCGTGAAAGTCTACGCCGAGGCGCTGCTTGATATGTTTTTCCAGTGTGACGGCGCCCATCGCCTGACACGATTCCGCGCGGCATACATAGATCACCCTCCGCCCCGGCGCCTTGTTGCGGAAGAAGTGATAAAAGCTGATGACACCGTGGACATCGGCGCGCGAAAGATTCAGCTCGCGCGCAATCAGCGGCACCGAGATTTCCGGCACATAACCGAGCGCTTGCTGAACGCCGTGCAGTACCGGTAACAACGCGCCCGGCACATCCTTGAGCCGAGTCGTGACATCCAGTACCGCTGCGCGGACATCCTCGGGGATGTCCGGCAGCAAGTTGATATTTATAGCGCGTTTCACTTGTGTCACCTTCAGAACAATGCAGCGGCCTTTGCCAACGCAATATACAGACCAATCAGGAAAGGTACGCCAACCGCCAGCCACGCCAGTACACCCACGATGCCCAAGCTTCCGCGGGCCGCTGTTTCGGCGGTGATGGTCACGCGATCTTCGTGCTGCAGTGAGCGTTCGCGAGCAAGCTCCTCCTCACTCATGAATGCTGATTCCTTCACTGGCTTCACCAGGAAGTTGCAGATCAGACCCAGCAGCAGCAGGAACGCCATGATGTAGAGCGTGCGGTCGTATACCAGGTTTTTGGCGACGCCCGCATCGATTTGCGTCTGACGGACGGCGGCAATCAGGAATGGGCCGATCACGCCGGCCGCCGACCACGCCGTCAACAAACGACCATGGATGGCACCGACCATCTGCGTACCAAACAGGTCCGCAAGATACGCAGGAATAGTCGCAAAGCCGCCGCCATACATGCTCAGGATGATGCAGACCGTGGCCACGAATAGCCCGGCCATCCCCACGTGTCCCCAGGTCGGCAACAGGCAGTACAAGGCAATGCCGAGCGCGAAAAAGGTGAAGTAGGTGTCCTTGCGGCCGATCTTGTCCGACAGCGATGCCCAGAAGATACGCCCGAGACTGTTGAACAGGCTGATCAAGCCGACCAGGCCCGCGGCTGCTGCGGCCACGGCGGCCTTCTGTGCAGCGCTGAGTTCGGCGGCAGTGTTCGCCAGTCCGACCAGCTTGCCGCCGAACACGTCCTGAAACATCGGGCTCGCCATCGAGATCACCGAGATGCCGGCTGTCACATTGAGAAACAGCACGCCCCAGAGCAACCAGAACTGAGGGGTTTTCCACGCGCGGCTCAGATGCACGTGGCGACGGGTGATCATCGACTTGCCATCGGTGATCGGCGCTGTCCAGCCGGCGGGTTTCCAACCGTTGGGGGCTACGCGGAAACCGAGTGCGCCGCAGGCCATCACGACGAAATAAATGGCGCCCATTGCCATCAGCGTCGACGCCACGCCTTGTGCGCTGACATCGGAGAAGTGCTTCATCAGCGCCACCGCCAGCGGTGCACCGATCATCGCGCCACCGCCATAACCCATGATGGCGAAACCGGTCGCCATGCCGCGTCGATCAGGGAACCATTTGATCAGCGAAGATACGGGCGAGATGTAACCCAGCCCCTGGCCTATGCCGCCAAGCACGCCGCAGCCAAGAAACACCAGCCACAGCTGATGCATCGACACACCGACGCCGCCGAGTATCAGACCACCACCCCAGCACAGGGCAGCGATGAAGCCGGCCTTGCGTGGGCCGGCATGTTCCAGCCAACCGCCCCACAAGGCGGCCGAGATGCCGAGCATCGCGATGAAAGTTTCAAAGATGTGAGTGACCTGCGGCACCGTCCAGTTGCAACTGGTGGTGGTGAGCGCGGCGAAGAAACCCAGGTTCGCGCAAACAGTGGGATCAGTGTTGCCCAGCAACTTGCTCATCGGCAGCCAGAACACCGAAAAGCCGTAAGCCATACCGATGCATAGATGGATTGCCAGTGCCGCGGGCGGTACCAGCCAGCGGTTGAAACGTGGTCCGGCGATGGTGCGTTCCCTTGAGAAGAATCCGGCGGATCCATCCGCGACATCTGTTCCCACTTCCCGAGCCATACTTACCCCCTTATGGTGGCCGGCGTTGCGCCGGTTGTCAGATTTCGATCAATGTTGACCATGTTTCAATTGCATGCCAGTCGATCAAAGTCTAATGACAGTTGGATGACGTGCGCCTGGGCGGCGACAATGCCATGATGCGGCGAACCTTCTGCTTTCCTTTAATGCGGCGCAGCATGGCCCCCAAGGAACTCTGATATGCATATTCTTTCCCGCTGTTGGTTTGCTCTGGGCATGATGGTCGCAGTGCTGTGTGTGCCTGCTGCTGCAGATCAGGTTGCTGCGCAGCCAGCTGCCGGCCGCCGGCACATTGCCTTGGCCGCCGCCGCCGATTTGCACTACGCGATGGACCAGGTCATCGCCGCCTATCGGCACGATCATCCCGCCGACAGCATCGACGTGGTGTACGGGGCATCCGGCCAGCTACTGACGCAGATCGAGCAGGGCGCGCCGTTCGAACTGTTCTTCTCGGCGGACAGCGATTACCCCAAGCAGCTGGTTGCGCATGGCAACGCGGGTGGACAGCCGGTGCCCTACGCGGTGGGTCGCATCGTATTGTGGAGCGCGAGTATCGACATGCACGGTGTGCAGGTAGCCGACTTGGTGCAACCGCGCTTCGGCCGCATCGCGATCGCCAATCCTCAGCACGCGCCTTATGGCAAACGGGCCGAGCAGGCGCTGCGTAGCGCCGGTATCTGGGATCAGTTGCAGCCGCGACTGGTCTACGGCGAGAACATCGCGCAGACGGCACAATTCGCCCAAAGCGGCAACGCCCAGGTCGGCATCATTGCGCAATCGCTGGCGCTGGACCCGGCGATGGCCAAGGGGAGCTATGCGCCGGTGCCCCCGACGGCGTACGAACCGCTGCAGCAGAGCTTTGTACTGACCAAGCGCGGTGCCAACAATGCGTTGGCGCAGGATTTCGCGCGTTACGTACAGAGTTCGGCGACGCGCGCCATCCTCGCGCGTTACGGTTTCACCCTGCCAGGTGCGGCGGATCACTGAGCGCCGATGATGCCGCTATTGTCGACGCAGGATCTGCAGGCGTTCGGGCTGACCTTGCGGCTCGCTGCGACGGTCACCGCTGTGCTGCTGCTACTTGGCACTCCGCTGGCCTGGTGGCTTGCACAGACTCGTTCGCGCTGGCAGCGAGCCATTGCCGCGGTGATTGCCTTGCCACTGGTGCTGCCACCGACGGTGTTGGGTTTCTATCTGCTGCTACTGCTTGGTCCTCAGGGTACCATTGGACGGCTGATCGCCGCCATGGGTTTGTCGGCGCTACCGTTTACCTTTGGTGGTTTGGTGGTCGGCTCGGTGCTGTACTCGCTGCCGTTTGTAGTGCAGCCGTTGCATAACGCGTTTGAGGCGATTGGGACGCGGCCACTGGAAGTCGCGGCCTGCCTGCGAGCGAGTCCATTGGATCGGTTCTTCTCCATCGCGTGTCCGATGGCGTTACCCGGTTTCATCACGGCGGCGGTGCTGGGCTTCGCACATACCATGGGCGAGTTCGGTGTCGTGCTGATGATTGGCGGCAATATTCCGGGCCAGACACGGGTGCTGTCGATGCGCATCTTTGATCACGTCGAAGCTGGCGAATATTCCCAGGCGCATACGTTGTCGTTATGCCTGCTCGTGTTCTCGTTTGCCGCATTGCTGGCGATGTCGTTGTTGCGTCCGCGCAGGGTCGAACGTGGCTGAGTCGCGGGGGCCAAATCTTTCGGAACGGAATGATCCTCGTGGCCTGGAGGCTGCGCTGGCGTGGCGTCGTGGCCACCTGGCGATCGAGCTCGGCATCGCGTTACCAGCGCGCGGGATCACGGCGTTGTTCGGCCCTTCCGGTTCCGGCAAGACCAGTTGTCTGCGCGCGATCGCCGGGCTCGATCGCGACAGTGTGGGCACGGTAAGCCTTGACGATGAGATGTGGCAGGACAGCGCGCGGAACGTTTTCGTGCCGCCGCATCGGCGCCGGCTCGGCTATGTCACGCAGGAGGCCAGCCTGTTCGTGCATCGTTCGGTTGCCGGCAATCTGGATTACGGCTATCGCCGTGCCGGTCAGCCGAAGCATATCGATCGTGACGCGCTGATCGACCAGTTCGGTTTGCGTGCGTTGCTTGGGCGACGTGTGGATGCGCTCTCCGGCGGTGAACGCCAGCGCGTCGCCATCGTGCGTGCGCTGCTGTCCGATCCATCCTTGCTGCTGTTTGACGAGCCGCTGTCGGCGCTCGACGCCACTGCGCGAAACGATTTACTCGGTCGGCTGGAAACCCTGCATGCAACCTTGGCGGTGCCGATGATCTACGTCAGCCATGCGATCGATGAAGTCGCCCGGTTGGCCGATCACCTGGTTTTGCTCGACGCCGGCCGTGTCGTGGCGCAAGGCACGCTGCAGGAAACACTTACGCGGCTTGATCTGCCAGTGACGTTGGCCGAAGCCGTCGGCGCGGTGATCGAAGGCACCGTCGTTGGCCACGACGCGAACGATCATCTCACCGAGTTGGTGTTCGCCGGCGGCACGCTGTTTGTACCGCGCCGCAGTGATGTCGTGGGCCAGCGGCTGCGCTGCCGCATCGGTGCGCGCGACGTGGTACTGACGCACGAACGCCAGACCGGCAGCAGCGCGCTGAATCAGATTCACGCACGCGTGATCGCGATGGCTGACGCGGACCATCCATCACAATGCCTGGTGCGGCTGGATGCGGGCGGCAGTGTGTTGCTGGCGCGCATCACCCGACGCTCCTGGCATGCGCTGGCGCTGCTGCCGGACAGTGAGGTGTGGGCACAGGTCAAGGCGGTGGCGCTGGGGGCGTGACGCGACGCCGGTACACACCGCGGTTGTCAAAGGTCGCTCATGCCACCATGATTTCCTTTCTCGGCGCCCTGGCGCCATGCCGAAGCCTTGCAGGTTATCGCGTCGATGAATGAGCTGATCAGCGTTGCCGAGGCCGAAGCCCTGATCGCCCGGCACATGCCGTCATTCGGCAGCGAGTGGGTAGCACTGGACGACGCGGCAGGCCGCATCCTGCGCCAGCCGATCCACGCCGAGCGCGACCAGCCACCGTTCGATCGCGTGATGATGGACGGCATCGCGTTGCGCTGGAGCGCCTCGCTACCGCGCAGTTTCACCTTGAGTGGCGTGCAGCTGGCCGGCATGGCAGCGCAGACGCTGGTCGACGAGGATTCCTGCATCGAAGCGACCACGGGCGCGATGCTGCCGGATGGCTGCGATTGCATCGTTCCCGTGGAGCAGACGCGGCGCGATGGCGATCGCTATGTACTGGCCGAAGGCTATCAACCGGCCCATCGCCAGTTTATCCACGCGCGCGGCTCCGATTGCGGGATCCATGCGTTGTTGCTGGACGCCGGCATACGCATTGGCGCGCCGGAAATGGCGGTGCTCGCGGCGAATGGCGCTACGGATGTCGAGGTCGCCATCGTGCCATCCGTCGCGATGGTTGCGACCGGCGACGAACTGGTGGACGTGGGGGCAGCACTCGGCGAAGGGCAGATCCGACGTTCCAACGATCGCGCGCTGGCTGCCGCACTGCGTACCCGAGGTTTCCATCGCGTGGCGCTGAGCCAGGTCGCCGACGATCTCGACGCGACCATTGCCACACTCGACGCGCTGCTGGCGGCGCATCAGGTGCTGATCTTGTCCGGCGGTGTGTCGATGGGTCAGCGCGACCATGTACCGGCCGCACTGGATGCGCTCGGCGTACGACGCGTGTTTCATCGCATCGCGCAACGGCCGGGCAAACCGATGTGGTTCGGCATCGGGCCGCAAGGGCAGGCGGTGTTCGCGCTGCCAGGCAATCCGGTATCGGCCCTGGTCTGTGCGATTCGCTATGTGATGCCGGCGCTGCTGGCATCGATGGGCGCCGTTACGGAGCCGCTGGAGCACGTCTGCCTGGATGCCGCGGTCGACATCAACGCAAACTTGACGTGTTTTGTACCTGCGCATGTGCAGCATGATTCATCTGGCAGGGCGTTGGCGCATCCGGTGCCATCGCGGACTTCAGGCGATTTCTCCTCGTTGCCGCGCACCCACGGTTTCGTGCAGTTGTCGCCGGGCCAGAACATGGCTGTAGCCGGCATGGCTGCGCCGTTCTATCGTTGGTGACATGACATCCTTCAGCGCTATCGCGAATTCACCGATTGCTGCCGAGTTGCCGCGGGATCGTCTCGGCCGGGCGCTGCACGACCTGCGCATCTCGGTGATGGACCGCTGCAATTTTCGTTGCCCGTATTGCATGCCTGAGGCAACTTACGGGGAGCACTTCGAATTCCTGCGCAACGAAGAGCGCCTGAGCTTCGACGAGATCGAGCGGTTGTGCCGGCTGGCCGCACAGCTCGGCGTGAGCAAATTGCGCCTCACGGGCGGCGAGCCGCTGCTGCGTCCCAAACTGGCCGAGTTGGTGACGCGCCTGCGGCGGATCGACGGCATCAGGGATCTGGCAATGACCACCAACGGCGTGCTGCTGTCGCGCCATGCTGCTGAACTTCGCGATGCCGGTCTCGATCGCATGACGGTGAGTCTGGATACGCTCGACCCGGCACTGTTCCATCGCATGAGTGGCGGGCGCGGTGCGCTCGACGACGTGCTGGCCGGCATCGATGCGGCGCAGGCGGCTGGCTATCCGCATGGGGTCAAGCTCAACACGGTGGTGCAACGTGGTGTCAACGATCACACCGTGACTGATCTTGTCGAGCACTTCCGTGGTAGCGGTATCGTGGTGCGGCTCATCGAATATATGGACGTCGGCAATCGCAACGACTGGACCCCCGACGACGTGGTGCCCTCGCGGGAGCTGATCGAACGCATCGACGCCCGCTGGCCGCTGGAAGCATTGCCGGCGCGTTACCCGGGCGAGGTCGCCACGCGTTATCGCTACCGTGATGGGGCTGGCGAGATCGGCTTAATCTCCTCGGTCAGTGAACCGTTCTGCGGGAGCTGCACACGCGCCCGGCTATCGTCCGAAGGCATGCTCTACACCTGCCTGTTCGCGACCCAGGGTGCTGACCTGCGTGGCCCGTTGCGCACTGACGACAGTGACGAACAGCTGCTCGATCGGTTGCGTGATGTATGGCTGCGCCGTGCTGATCGCTACAGCGAGGAGCGCGCCGAGCGACGTAGCAGCGCCCGCCGTAAAATTGAAATGAATTACATCGGAGGGTAGGGTCCGCCATCCGTTGCTTGGTAGGTCAGGCTGGGGCCGGTTTGCCCGTTGGGCAAGGAAGAGTGAAAGAATGTATGTCGATACACGATTGAACGATGACGCGGCCATGCGGGCAAACCGACCCGGCATGGCCTACCGAGGTAACGGATGGCGGACCCCATGAAGCTTTCGCACGTCGACGAGTCGCAGCAGCCAAGCATGGTGGATGTCGGTGCCAAGCCGGTCACCCATCGCACGGCGCAGGCGCGTGCGCGGGTGACATTCCCGACCGACGTTGCCGATGCGCTGCATGCGGCTGGCTATGTCACTCCGAAGGGTGCGGTTTTCACTGTGGCGCACATCGCCGGCGTGATGGGCGCCAAGGCCACCTCGCAGCTGATTCCGCTGTGCCATCCGCTGAGCCTGGACAAGTGCGATATCGCGATCCACATGGATGGCTGCGATGCGCTGATCGATTGCACGGTGTCGTGCCGCGGCAGCACCGGCGTGGAGATGGAGGCGCTCACCGGCGCCAGCATTGCTGCGCTCACCATTTACGACATGTGCAAGGCGATGTCGCATGACATCGTCATCGGTGAGATTCGTCTGTTGAAGAAGGGCGGCGGCAAACAGGATATCGATCATGTCGCCAGCGGGAGTGCGGCATGAGTACGAAAACCGCGCCGCCGATCTATGGTCTGCTGCTGTCGGGCGGCGCCAGCCGGCGCATGCAGCGCGACAAGGCGCAGCTTGCCTACGCTGGCGAGCCGCAGTTGTTGCGTGCGTGGCGTCTGATCCAGGCGGTGACGGAGCGCGCCTTTGTTTCCGTGCGCGACGAGCAAGGCGACGATCCGTTACGCGCCAGCCTGCCGCAGATAGTGGATCGCTACGACGCCATCGGTCCGGCCGCGGGCATTCTTTCCGCGCAGGAAGCCCATCCGGATGTGGCCTGGCTGGTGCTTGCCTGCGACCTGCCATTGCTCGATGAAACGACGCTGCGCACACTGATCGATGCGCGCGACGCTTCCACCGATGCGACTGTATTTGCCAGCCGCTTCGATGGCTTGCCTGAACCGTTATGCGCGTTGTGGGAGCCGTCCAGCCATGCGCTGCTCAAGCAACGCGTCGACAGCGGCAGCTACTGTCCGCGCAAGGCCTTGATGATGTCGCGCATCAACTTGCTGCCCACAGCGGGCGACGCGCTGGACAACATCAATACCCCGGAGGAGTTTGCCCAGATGCAGCTGCAGATGGGCTCGCAACCATGACCAGGATTACCTTGGAGTACTACGCGCAACTGCGCGAACAGGCCGGCACCCGCAGTGAGCAACTGACCACTTCGGCAGGCACGCTGCGCGAGCTGTATGACGAGCTGCGCCAGCGCCACGGTTTTCTACTGGCCGCCGACGCGCTCAAGGTGGCCGTCAACGCACAGTTCTGTGATTGGGGCAGGGCGCCTCGTGAAGGCGATACCATCGTTTTCATTCCGCCGGTGGCTGGCGGATGAAGCACTTCAGCTTGTCCAGCGAGGGATTCGACACCGCGGAGCTGCGCACGGCGTTGCAGCATCCCGCTAGCGGCGGCTTCTGCTCATTCGAGGGTTGGGTGCGCAACAGCAACGAAGGTCGCGAAGTGGATGGCCTCGAATACGAGGCGTATACCGAGCTGGCCCTGGCCGAGGGCCAGCGCGTCGTCGAGGAGGCGTTCGCCCGTTACGGCATCCTGGCGGCGCACTGCGTGCATCGCACGGGATCATTGAAAGTCGGCGATCTTGCGGTGTGGATCGGCGTCTCTGCCGCGCATCGCGACGAAGCGTTTCGTGCCTGCCGCTACATCATCGACGAGATCAAGCATCGGCTGCCGATCTGGAAAAAAGAACATTATGTTGACGGCGATACCGCGTGGGTGGCCTGCGCGCACACGCACCGCGCGCACGATCACGTGCACGTTTGAGCCAAGCACGTCAGGCCATGATCGACTACGCCCAAGCCCTGCAGCACCTGCTTGCGCAGGTTGTGTCGCTGCCCGCCGAGCACTGCCCGCTCGCGCAAGCCACGGGTCGTGTTCTGGCAGCCGACATCTATAGTCCGATCGCATTGCCGTCGTTCGACCACGCTGCGATGGATGGATATGCACTATGCGCACGCGGATCGTTGGCTGCCGGTTCCGAACATGTCGTGCATGGTTCGCAGGCGGCGGGCGAGGCGAGCAGGGCGCGTGCGATCGACGCATGCGAGATCATGACCGGCGCTGCCCTGCCCAATGGGCTTGATGCGGTGATCCCGGTTGAGCGTACCCAGTTGCTGGCCACACAACCGGATGGCACACCTGCGCGCATCCGCCTGCTCGATCCGCTAAACACTGCCGATAACGTGCGCCACACAGGTGCCGATGTCGCTCAGGGGGCGATCGTACTCACCGCCGGTACGCGCATCGAGGCAGCTCACATCATGTTGCTCGCCGCGCTGGGCCTGCCCAAGGTGGAGGTGAGGCGCCGTCCGCTCGTCGCCGTTGTCTGTACCGGCAGGGAGCTGCAAACCGATCTCACACGGCCACTCGCGGACGATCGTATCCACAATTCCAATGGTCCCTATCTGGTGGCGGCACTTGCTGCGGCTGGCGCAAAGGTGATCTCGTGCGAAACCGTAGACGACACCGAAAGTACCTTTGCCGATGCGTTGCAGCGCACCGTCGACGCTGGTGCCGACTTGGTGATCAGCACCGGCGCGGTATCGATGGGGCGCTACGATTTTGTGCCGGATACGCTGTGCCGTTTCGGCGCGCAACTGCTGTTCCACAAGGTGGCAATCCGACCCGGCAAACCCATTTTGTGTGCGAAGCTGGCAAATGGTCCGCTGATCCTCGCGCTGCCTGGCACACCGATGGCCGTCGCTGTGGGCTTCCGTTTCTTTGTCGTGCCTGCGCTACGCGGCTTGCTTGGACAGGGCGCCGAGGCGCCACTGCGCGCCGTGCTCGACACGCCACAACAACCCAGGGCTGGCTTGCGCCACTTCCTGCGCGCCACCTTGCAGCAGGATTTGGACGGCCAACTCCACGCAAGCGTGCAGACTCAGCAGCAGCCCTTTCGCATCCGGCCGTTTGCCCAGGCTGATACCTGGGTCGTGCTACCCGAAGACGCTGACGATTGCAGCGCCGGTAAGCGCGTCGAGACCTTCAGTGTGGATCCCGACATGGCACGCCCGAACCCTCGTCGTATTGATCGCTGACGCCACGGAGCAAGCTCATGAAATTGCAGATCGAAAGCCAGAACTTGCGTATTCGCATCGATGAGGGCGAACTTGCGCGGCTGCTGGCTGGCGATACAGTCGAGACCCGGACAGCATTCGCAGGCGCTTTTGCCATTGGCTTTGTCGTGCGGTTAACGCAGGACGCTGACGCGACGGTTTCGGGCAACGTCGGTAACTGGCTCATCGGCGTACCGGAGTCAGCCTTGCGTGCACACGCATCCCGTTTACCGACGCGGGAAGGACTTCGCTACACCCTGCAAGGAAAGGGCGGCGAAGATTCACTGGAGCTGCTCTTCGATGTTGATGTACGGGATAGCGCGAGGCATCGAAGGCCACAATGATTTCTCCTGCGACTTGACTGTCAGCATTTGCTTTCGACCCGCAGTCAGCGCAACAGATTACCGATATCTCAACGACCGAAAGCGAGCCAGTCCATGTTGAAAATCTCCTTGATGAAGTTTGCTATCGCCGCAGGCCTGGCGTCGTCTCTCGTATTTTCCACATGGGCTGCGCAATCTTCTTCCAATCCATCGAGCGTAGGGTCAGTTACGGTCTTGGTCGCTGGAAAGGACACCCAGACATTTAACGAAAGCGATCTGGCGAAGCTGCCACGCAGCAGCATCACGGCTGCCGCGCATGACGAGAAGCCAAGTTTGTGGGAAGGCGTTGCGATTTCCGAGCTCTTGCAGCGTGCAGGCGCACCTGCAGGCAAGCAATTGCGGGGACGCGAGATGACCAAGTTCGTCCGGGTCACGGCGACCGATGGTTACCAGGTGGTCTTCAGCCTGACCGAACTGGATGCGGCTTTTGGCGATCGCAAAGTACTGCTGGTCGACCGGCAGGATGGACATGCACTATCCCAAAAAGACGGACCCCTGCGACTGGTTGTGTCAGGGGATGAGCGGCCTGCCCGTTGGGTACGCGAGGTGCAAACCATTGAGGTCGTCGATGGTTCCTTCGGACCTGGCCGTTCGTCAGTTCATTCAGAGGTCGGCCCTGGGAAATAAGCGAGAGTCGGAGTGGGCTCACTGGCAGATAACCGTCTGATCAGATGCCGGCGTACCACTCGTAACCCTGGTCTTCCCAGTAGCCGCCTTTGCCATCGCCGATCGCATCGAAGGACTTGACCAACTCGATCCGGCTCAGGTACTTCGCTTGCTTGTAGCCAAGTTGCCGACCGACGCGAAGGCGTAACGGTGCGCCGTTCGCCACCGGCAGTGGCTTGTCGTTCAGTGCGAAGGCCAGCAAGGTTTGCGGATGCCTCGCTTCAGCGATGTCCACGCTTTCGTAGTAAGGCATGCCCGCGTCCATTTCATCGAAGCAATGGAAGACCACGAATCGTGCCTGCGGATCGACTCCGACATGATCGAGCAAGGCTGACAACAACGTACCTTGCCACTTGCCGATGGCGCTCCAGCCCTCCACGCAATCGTGCCGCGTAATCTGCGTGCGCGTATCGAGCTTTTTTAGGTCGTCGATCGACAGCTTGGTGGGTCGGCTGACCAGGCCATCCACTTGCAGCTTGTAATCGCGGAAGCGGTTTGCCAGCAGTGCCTGGTAGGTCGGCGTGGTCGGCATCGTGGTGCCATTGGGATGAAACACCGAGGAGATGTCGGCCTCCGAATACTCCTTCGCCATGGCACTGGATGGGGCCAGCAACGCCTGCACCCGGCGGTTTAGTCCCTCGGCACTGCCGAGCACCCTGGTTCCCCAGCGACTTTGCGAGATCCGGTCGCAGCCAGCAACAACGATGCCCGCGGTGCCCATGATGGCCATGCGCAAAAATGATCGGCGATCAGTCATGGGGGCGCTCCTCGGCAGCGGTGGTCTCATGCGGCGTGGCTTCATCGACCACGCTGGTATCAGGACCAGCGGGATCAATTTCTTCGGCGTCCACCGGTTTCGCAACAACCAAACCTTTATCGCTCCGGCCTGTAGTGCGTGCACTGGTATCAACTCTGTAGTAACCGGTAATCATTCCGCGCAGCTGATTGAAGACACCGCTGATCAGCACTTCGAACACATGGATCAGCACGAACGCGACGAACGCCCAAGCGATGATGAAATGAATGGTTCGCGCGGACTGACGACCACCGACGGCCTCCACCAGTGGCGAAAGCACCGCATCCATGCGCGGCGACATTGCCAGACCCATCAGCACGATGCCGACACCAAATATGAAGATGACGGTGAGATAGGCCAGTCGTTGCAGAATGTTGTAGCGCAATGCCTCCGCACCGTGCGGATGTTTGAAGCGGATGTGGTCGAAAATCGAACGGCCGACACCGCGCCAATCGGCACCTGTTGGCCACAGATCGCGCTGCAGGTGACGTTTAACGAGGGAATAGCCGACGTAGCAAAGCCCGTTGAGCACGAACACCCAGGCAAAGAAGAAGTGCCAGCGTCGCCCCATCGCCAACCACGCGGGTCCCGGTACGGTCAGCCAGGATGGAAAGCCGCGCACGGTGGGTGTGCCGTCACTGTCTTTGGACACGCCGAGCACGCCCGTCGTGGTGATTTGGTGGTGGCCAATGCTGGTGGTGCCGACGAGGTTTCCCGCCGAATCCCGATGGGCACTCAGTGACAAAATTTCCCGGCCCTTGTCGGATCGATTGCCCCAATAGAGATTCGGATGTGCGTTGAAGATCTGCAGCCCGCTGAAGAACATCAGCGACAGGGCGATGACATTGACCCAGTGCATGATCCGGATGGGCAGGGTATGGCGATAGACCAGTTGGCGAGAGGGCGCTGGTTCCGGCGTCGGTACACTTATGTCAGCAACAGCGACGTTTTCCATATTCACGACCGTGCACTCCGACGAAGCAAAGGAGACGTATCGACTGTCAGAGCAGTGTACTCGCGCTTTCCAGTGGCCACGATGACCCTCCCATGAAATCCGAACCCGTCCTGGCTTGCCGTCGGTTAAGTGCACCGGATGGCGCCATGCCCGTCCAGGTCGATCCGGGCCATTTCCAGTTTCTTCGCTGCGCCAATGCTTGCGGTTACCCATGAATGAAGAAGAAGCTCCGCAGACTTCAGTGGGGAGCGTTCGCCAGCAGCCAATCCTGCACGCGCTGCAGGTCTTGCGGGGTGTCGACATCGATGCCGCCTGGCGCTGAAAGTCGTTCCACGCGCGCTGCCTCCTGCTCAATCAAGGCATGAGCGCCGCGAGGGCCTGAACAGGCCATCAGCGCCGCGAAGCAGTCCCGCGGAAACATCACTGGCGGCCCAGATACGCCATGGTGTTCAGTCACAAGCAGTCGTTGCGGGAATTCCGTTTGACGTTGCAACATTTCTCGAAAAATAGCGGTCCCCAGGAGTGGCTGATCGGCCAGGCACAACAGCGCCGCCGAAGTTTGCGGATAGTTGGCATGCACGTAACGAATGCCGGCTGCCAGTGAACTGCCCATGCCTTGCTGCCAACCGTCGAAACGAACTATTCGCAGTGGCAGATCACGGAGTACAGCCTCGACTTGTTCGGCGTAGGCGCCGGTAACCACGACGACCGGTGCGCCATACGTCAGCGCGGTACGGGCGGCGCGCCGCACCATCGGCTCACCTTGGATGTTGGCCAATTGCTTGATGCCGCCGTAGCGCTGCCCTTCGCCGGCTGCCAGCAGCAGGATGACGGGCGATTCATCGCTTTCGATAGTAGCGCTCATCCGTGGATGGCACCTTCGTTGTCATGCAGCGGACTTCCGCTGCGATGGTTGGTGACAGCCATGATTTCGGCGGCAATCGCCAAGGCGATTTCCTCCGGGGTTTCCGAACCAATGTCCAGGCCCGCAGGCGCATGTACGTGTAGCCCGGCGAGTGCGGGATCATCACGCATCCGCGCAACTCGCCCACGAGAACCGAGTGCGCCGAGGTAGGCGACCGGTGCGCCGCGTAACGCAGCGAGGTAGGCGATGTCCTGTTCAAGATTGTGCGTCATCACTACCACCGAGCTGTGCGCGTCGAGCGGCAAGGCATCGCGCAAGCTGGCGGGTGAAGCGCAAACCGCGTTCAATCCGGTCGGCAGCTGCGTTGCCTGCAATCGCGCCGGATCGTGATCGACCAGCGTTGTCTGCCAACCTAGTGCCTTGGCCAACGGCAGCAATGCGCGTGCGGCGGCACTGCTGCCGATGACGATCAACGCATGCGGCGGGGTGAGGGGTTCCACCAGCACATCAGCGGTGCCTCGCGCGGATGGCACGCGCAGGGTGATCGTATGTTTGTCGCTTGCCGACGCAACGGCATCGACAAGGGACCGGAACAATGTTGGATCCTGGATGTCGTCATGCAACACAGCGTGTTCACTCCACAGCATCCGTTGTGGCATCACCACTGTTTCGTCGATGGCGAAAAGGGTGGCGAGATAGGCACAACGGCGTTCGGTAAGGCATTGCGCGATGGCGTCGACAAAGTTCATGGATTGAGCCGTTGTCAGCGGTTCGAGCAGTACTTCAAGTTCACCGCCGCAGCCCATTTCAAGCAATACATCGAGCCCGGAATCGGCGTTGTAACGAATCAGGATGGGTAGGGCCGCGGTGATGACTTCCTGAGCTCTGTTCACTATGTCCCGTTGTGGGCAGCCGCCAGATAACTCGCAAACGACACTGCCGTCGCCCAACACGAGCATGCGCGTACCGGGTCGACGGAAAGTGGAGCCGCGTGTGCGGGTAAGCGTTGCCAGCGCTGCCTTTGGATTCTTTTCATGACGCAGCGTGCGCAAGGCTTCGATCAGGGTGCTCAGCTCGTGCGCTGAATTCATCGGTCATCTCACCAGCTAGCGATTGAGCCCGCAGTTTGCGGAGAAGGGAGGCGTCGCTTTACGTTTTCAGTCTAACGCGGCATTTGTCATGAATGTATCTATTGCGATGCAGCGTTCTGGCGTATTCTGGCGGCACGGGCTTTTCAAAGACGCATTGAGTGCGGTTTCCGAGATTCTCTACGCAGTGCGGAGGTACCTATGTTGTCCTTGTCTATCAACGGCGAGTCGCATTCGGTCGATGTCTCCGCGGATACACCACTACTGTGGGTTTTACGAGACGTCATCGGCTTGACGGGTACCAAGTTCGGCTGCGGCATCGCGCAATGCGGAGCATGTACCGTGCATCTGGACGGCCAACCGGTTCGTTCGTGTGTGCTTCCCGTCGGATCCATCGGCAACAAAGCCATTACGACCATCGAAGCCATCGGCGATACGCCCAGTGGAAAGAAAATCCAGCAGGCCTGGTTGGATGTGGATGTCGTGCAGTGCGGCTACTGCCAGTCGGGGCAGATCATGTCGGCGACAGCGCTGCTCAAACGCTCGCCGAACCCCAGCGATGCGGACATCGACGCCGCCATGTCGGGAAATATCTGTCGCTGTGGCACCTACATACGAATCCGAGCCGCTATCAAGCAGGCGGCAACGGGCAAACTTGAGGTCCTGCAGACGATCGTCGCCTCGCCCGAGGGAGCGGCACCATGAAACAGAAAGCGGGCAGCCCTCAGTCTGGCGACCCTGTCGATCCCAGTCGCCGGCACGCCATCCGGTCGGGCGGTCTGGCGATTGCGTTTTTATGGCTGGGCGGAGGTGGCATAGCATCGGCAGCGGTCAACGCACGACGTCAATCGGGTGACGCGGCTGCGGCGTTGTTGGACGGCAATCCAGCATTCGCTCCGAACGCTTTCATACGCATCGGTACCGATGGTGCCGTGCGATTGGTGATGCCCACGGTGGAAATGGGGCAGGCGATCTATACCGGCTCGAGCATGTTGCTGGCGGAGGAGCTAGGTGTTGGTCTGGATCAGATCACCGTCGAGCATTCGCCACCCAGCGATGAGTTGTATGGCATGCCGCTCCTCGGTGGGCAGATCACCGGCGGATCCACCAGCACACGCGGCACCTGGCAGGTGCTGCGCGAAGCGGGTGCTGTCGCACGCACCTTGCTCGTTACGGCGGCTGCCGCACAGTGGCGGGTGGATGCGTCGACCTGCACGGTGGACCGAGGCGTCGTTCATCACAGTGCGTCGGGACGTAGCCTGGGTTTCGGCGCGCTCGCCTCGGCGGCAGGCAAGTTGCCCATGCCGGACAAGGTGCCTCTGAAGAGCCCCAAGGATTTCCAGCTGATCGGCAAGCCGCTGCGCCGTGTGGACTCCGCCGACAAGGTCACAGGTGCTACCCAGTTTGGTATCGATGTGCGTTTGCCCGGCATGAAGATCGCAACCGTCAAAGCGTGCCCTACTTTCGGCGGCAAGCTGGCCTCCGTCGACGACAAGGCAGCCCGCGCCATCCCCGGTGTGGTCGAGGTGATCCGCATCAGTGATGCGGTGGCCGTAGTCGCTGACAACTTCTGGGCCGCGAAACAGGGCCTTGAGGCACTGGACATCACCTGGGACCGCGGCGAGAACGCGACCCTCACGACACAGCAGCTTCGCGATGCGCTGGCGGAAAGTTCGCTCAACGGCAAGTCGATCGTGGCGCGCGAAGTGGGTAGTCGACCGGCCGGTGGAAAGTCAGTCGAGTCGGTCTATCAATTGCCGATGCTCGCGCATGCGACGATGGAGCCGCTCAACACGACAGTTTTCGTGACCTCCGATAAATGCGAAATCTGGGTGGGCACGCAGGTGCCTGCACGCGTTCTGGGCGTGGCGGCAAAAATCACCGGCCTGCCCGAAGACAAGATCATCGTGCACAACCAGTACCTCGGCGGCGGATTCGGGCGTCGTCTGGAAACGGATTCGGTCGAGCAGGCGGTCGCTTTGGCCAAGCAGGTCTCGTATCCGCTGAAGGTCATCTGGACGCGTGAGGAGGATATCCGCCACGACCGCGTGCGACCGATGTATCACGATCGGATTTCAGCGGCGCTTGATGCGAATGGCTTCCCGACCTGGTATGGCTATCGAACCAGCGGCGGCACCGTGCTCGGGCGTTGGGCGCCCATGGCGATGGGCAAGGATGGTCTGGACAGCGATGCGGTCGAATGTGTCGTGGAAGTGCCATACGAGATCCCAAATCTCAAGGTTGAATGGATTCGCCACGATATGCCGGCCGGCTTGATCGTGGGTTGGTGGCGCGGTGTTGGTTCCACACACAATCTGTTCGTCGTCGAAAGCTTCATGGACGAGCTTGCGCATCACGCCGGCAAGGACCCGCTGGCGTATCGTCGTGCACTGTTGCAGAGGAATCCGCGAACGCTGGCCCTGCTCAATCTGGCGGCGGAAAAAATCGGCTGGAGTGGTCAGCCGTTACCCGCGCGGGTAGGGCGAGGCATTGCACTGGGCGAACCCTTCGGAAGCCGGGTGTGCGCCATCGTAGAAACCGAAGTCACCCCGCAAGGCGAAGTTCGTTTGCGCCGCGCCGTGGTGACATTGGATTGCGGCATTGCAGTCAACCCCAGTTCCGTCGAAGCACAGATCCAGGGCGGACTTCTCTTTGGACTCAGTGCGGCACTCTACAGCGACATTACGATCAAGGATGGTGCTATCGAACAGGGCAATTTCCACGACTATCGAAATCTGCGCATCAACGAAGCCCCGACGATCGAGGTGTATCGCATCGAGAATAACGAAGCACCAGGTGGATTGGGCGAAGTAGGTACCGCGATCGCGGCGCCGGCCCTGGCCAATGCGATCTTTGCTGCCACCGGCGTTCGTCTCTACAAGCTTCCGGTGGATCGTGGCCTGCTCGTGCGTGACCCTGATGCACTCAAGGACATTGTGTCTTCCGTCACTTCCGGCCGCGGAGGGGATTTGTCGTGAAACGATTCCTCACGATCTTGGTTGTCCTGTTTGCCATCGGTGCCGTGGCGTATTTCGCATTGAATCGCACCGATGCCTCGGATGGCAGTGCGCCGGCCATCGCCGGTGCTCCGCCCACAGCGGACGTGCTGGCGCGGGGCGAATATCTCACCAAGGCAGCTGACTGTACCGCTTGCCATACCGTGCCCGGCTCGGGCAAGCCATTCGCCGGTGGTGTCGCGTTCAAACTGCCGTTCGGCACGATCTATTCGAGCAACATCACAGCCGATACGGCAACAGGGATTGGCAGCTGGAGCGATGATGATTTCGTTCGCGCGGTCCGCGAAGGTATCCGTAACGATGGCAAGCGACTCTATCCGGCGTTTCCTTACACGTCCTACACGCAGCTGAGCCGCACCGATGTACTGGCGATCAAGGCATATCTGTTCAGCCTGCGCAAAATTTCGCAACCCGACAAGCCGAACCATCTCGGTTTTCCCTTCAATCAGCGTTGGGCTATGGGATTCTGGAACGCCGCGTTCTTCAAGAGTCAGCGCTTTGCCGCGGATTCATCGAAATCGCCACAATGGAACAGCGGTGCCTACCTCGCTGGCGCGTTGGGACATTGTGCGGAATGCCACACCCCACGCAATGTGGGCTTCGGGCTTGAGAAACGTAACGAACTGGCAGGCGAGCTATTGCAGGGTTGGCGTGCGTACAACATCACGGCCGACCCAGTGCACGGCATCGGTGCGTGGAGCGATGGCGAGGTCGCAAACTATCTTTCCACTGGGCACGCGGGTGGACGCGGCTCCGCGTCAGGGCCGATGGGCGAAGCCGTGGAAAACAGTCTCCAATTTCTGAAGCCCGAAGATACGGCGGCCCTTGTGACCTATCTGCGTAGCGTTCCTGCGCGAAAGGGCGATGATCCGATCACTGTCGATGCGAAGGCGTCAGCAGCACTGGCTTCCAGCGATGCGGCTCCCGGCGGAGACAGCACTGACGCGAACAGCGCGGGACTCAGACTCTTCGAGGGTGCCTGTGCGAGCTGTCATCAGTGGAACGGCAAGGGTCAGGAGACGCCTTATGCTGCATTGCTTGGTACGCGTGGCGTGAATGACATCCTTGGCGCCAATGTCACGCAGGTCATATTGCAGGGTTCGAAGATGCAGATCGACGGACAGACTGTCTTCATGCCGGCATTTGGCAGCGCGTATTCCGACACTGAGGTGGCAGCACTGGCGAACTACGTCGTCGCGCACTTCGGGAACAAACAGGGAACGGTCACTCCCAGCGATGTCGCGAAGCGCCGAAAACTGCAGTAGTCGTGCGGTTGGCGGAATCGCGACCGTCCTTTGCGACTTTTTGTAGGAGTTTGCAGGACAAATAAAAAAGGCCACCCGGTGACGGCGGCCTAAATCATTGAAAACATTGGTCGGGGAGACAGGATTCGAACCTGCGACTTCTACGTCCCGAACGTAGCGCTCTACCAGGCTGAGCTACACCCCGTGGGAAGCCGCGTATCTTAATCGTAGCGTCGGTGCTTGGCAACAGCCGGGTACGTTTGCGCCGTTAAATCACTGAGGAAGGTGGCTGGCCTTCTGCTAATCTTTACGGCTGCCGTCACGCGGCCACTCGTGATGCGTGATCTTCCCATCGTTAAGCAGAGGATTCCATGGCGCTTACCCCGGCCCGCACCATGCCCGGCGTGCTCGAGCTGTTGCCGCTCGACCAGATCGCGTTTCAGCGCATGCTCGACGTGATTCGTCGTAACTACGAACGCTTCGGCTTCCTGCCGGTCGAAACGCCCGTGATCGAATACTCCGACGTCCTGCTGACCAAGACCGGCGGCGAAACCGAGCGCCAGGTGTATTTCGTACAGTCGACCGGTGCGCTGCAGAAGGAGGGTATGCCCGAGCTGGCGCTGCGCTTCGATCTCACGGTGCCGCTGGCACGCTACGTGGCTGAGCATGAGCACGATCTCAGCTTCCCGTTTCGCCGCTATCAGATGCAGAAGGTGTACCGCGGTGAGCGCGCCCAGCGCGGTCGTTTCCGTGAGTTCTACCAGTGCGACATCGACGTGATCGGCAAGGATTCTCTGTCGGTGCGCTACGACGCCGAAATTCCGGCGGTGATCTACAGCGTGTTCCGCGAGCTGAACATCGGCGCGTTCACCATCCAGATCAACAATCGCAAGCTGATGCGCGGCTACTTCGAAAGCCTGGGCATTGTCGACGGCGAGCAGCAGATGCTGGTGCTGCGCGAAGTGGACAAGCTGGACAAGCGCGGCGTCGACTATGTGCGCGACATGCTTACAGGCGCGACGTTTGGCCTGGATGCCGAAGTGGCACAGAAAATCCTGACCTTCGTGCAGGTGCGCTCGCGCTCATTGCAAGACGCCTACGACCAGCTCGACGCGCTGGGCGCCGGCCCGGAAGCAATGGAGCAGGGTCGTGTCGAGCTGAAGGAGGTGCTCGGCCTGATCCACGCGTTCGGCGTACCGGAATCACACTATGTGCTGAACCTGTCGATCGCGCGCGGGCTCGATTACTACACCGGCACCGTGTACGAAACGACGCTGAACGACCATCCACAGATCGGTTCGATCTGCTCCGGCGGCCGCTACGAGAACCTCGCCAGCCAGTACACCAAGTCGCAGCTGCCGGGCGTCGGCATTTCGATCGGTCTCACCCGTTTGTATTGGCAGTTGCGCGATGCCGGGTTGATCAGCGCAGCGCGGAGCACGGTCGACGTGCTGGTAACACAGATGGATGCGGCGCAATTGCCGGTGTACCTGGCGTTGGGCAGTGAACTGCGTGGCGCCGGTATCGCTACTGAAGTGGTGCTCGATGGCGGCAAGCTCGCCAAGCAATTCAAGTATGCCGATCGCGCCGGTGTCCGCTTCGTGATCGTGCTCGGTGAGGACGAGATCGCCAAGGGCGTCGTGACAGTGAAAGACCTGCGCCGTGGAGACCAGTTCGAGGTGGCGCGTACGGAATTGATCAAGACACTTCGAGTAGAGCTGGAGCAGGCCGCGGCAATGGGCTGAGGCTGGCTTCCACGAGGTCGTAGGTAGGAGCAAGCGAAGCGAACCCCCACGCTTCGCCGGAAGCTTGAGGGACTTGTTGGGGTGCGCCTCACTCATCCAACCTACTTGCAGCATTCAACGATTCAAGTATTTCAACGAGGCAGCAGTGAGTAAATCCGACACCATCGTTCTCGACGGCAACAGCCTCACTCGCGCCCAGTTAGTGGCGGTGGCGCGCAACGGCAGCCAGGTTTCGCTGGATCCGGCCGGGCTCAAGCGCGTGCAGCGCGCGGCGGATTTTCTGGCCGAGAAAGTCAGTTGCGGCGAGCCGACCTACGGCGTCACCACGGGTTTCGGCAGCAATGCCGACAAGTTGCTGGGTGCCCACCGCTTGCGCGACGAACTGCCAGGCAGCCGCCAGCACAAGCCCGAAGGTACCCTGCTGGAAGAACTGCAACACAACCTGATCACCACTCACGCCGTGTGCGTGGGCAAGCCGTTCGGCGAAGACGTGGTGCGGGCGATGCTGTTGATCCGCATCAACACGCTGATGCGCGGCCATTCAGGTATCCGGGTGAGCACGCTCGAGGCACTGACCGCCATGCTCAACGCAGGTGTGGTGCCAGTGGTGCCAGAGAAAGGTTCCGTCGGCGCCAGTGGCGATCTCGCGCCGCTTTCGCATCTGGCGATCGTGCTGCTGGGTGGTGGCGAAGCGTTCTATCAAGGTGAGCGCATGTCGGGTGCCGAGGCACTGAAGCGCGCCAATCTGACGCCGATCCGCTTGTCGTTCAAAGAGGGCCTGGCTCTCAACAACGGCACCGCGCAGATGCTGGCTACCGCTGCGCTGGCGCTGGATGTGCTTGAACGGCTGCTGGACAACGCCGACCTCGCCGCTGCCATGACACTGGATGCGTTTGCCGGCCGTAGCGGCGCGTTGCGCCCCGAAGTCCACGCACTGCGTCCGCACCCGGGCCAGGTCGAAACCGCGGCGCACGTACGCGAATTGCTGGCCGGTTCCACCCTCGTCGATATTCCCTATCACCTGGTCCCTCGTTTCAAATCGTGGAGCGCCGAAGCGTGGAGCGAGCCAGAGGCTCAGGCACTCAGTTTCGACATCAGCTGGGACTGGGTGCCGGCGAATCAGCGGCATGGTCGCGAAGCGTTTTACAGCCGCTTCCTGCCGTTCAAGGGCGGCAAGAAACATCAACCGCAGGACGCCTACAGCTTGCGCTGCATGCCCCAGGTACATGGTGCGGTGCGCGATGCGTGGGCGCAGGCCTGTCGGGTCATCGACATCGAATTGAATTCGGTGACCGATAACCCGCTGATCTTCCCGGATGCGGAAGATGCCCAGTTCATTGAGGATCAGGTGATCTCCGCCGGCCATTTCCACGGCATGCCGCTGGCGCTGGCGATGAGTTACGTGAAGGCGGCGATTCCCGTGCTGGCGTCGATCTCCGAGCGGCGCCTGAACAAGCTGGTCGACGCAGCCACCAATGATGGCCTCCCGGCGTTCCTCACCGGCAATGAAGACGGCACCGATTCCGGTTTCATGATCGTGCAGTACACCGCTGCTGCGTTGGTCAATGACCTGGCCACACGTGCGCATCCGGCCAGCGTGTACTCGGTGCCGACCAGCGCGAACGCGGAAGATCATGTGTCGATGGGCGCCAACGAAGCGCGTCACGTGCTGGAGATGACCGAGGACCTCGGGCATGTGCTGGCGCTGGAGCTGTATACCGCCGCGCAGGCGCTGGACTTCCGTCAAGCCATGTTGAACGCCGCACGCCGGCTCGCCAACCGAGGTGGTTGGCAGGCGCTCGCAGCAAAGGTCGCGAACGCGCCACGCGAGGATCAGCCCCACCACGCGCAGTTTGTCGCCGAGGTGCAGCAACTCACCGCTGCGCTGGCCAGCGCCAGCGATTTCCATGCCGGTGCCGCTGTGCGCGACGCGCATGTGATCCTGCGCAAGCACATCAGTTTCATGCATCGTGATCGCGCGATGGATGGCGAGGTGCAAACCATCTGTACGCTAGTACAGCAGGATGCATTTCGTCAGCCGCGCACGGCCTGAACTCTTATTCCATTCTCGGAACTTAGCCCATGAGCCTGATTCAAACGCCCGTGTCGTACGGCGAACTGATCGACAAGATCACCATCCTGGAAATCAAGTCGCGCCGGATGACTGATGACGCCAAGCTGGCCAATGTGCGCAATGAGCTGGATATGCTCAATGCGACCTGGGCCAACGACGCCGCGTCGCACACAGACATCACCGACGAACGTCGGCGCCTGCTGGAAGTGAACGAGACGCTGTGGGATATCGAAGACAAGATCCGGCTGAAGGAACGCGCGCAAGAGTTTGATCAGGAGTTCATTGAGCTGGCGCGCGCCGTGTATTTTCGCAACGATGAACGAGCAGCGTTCAAGCGCGAGATCAACCTGAAGCTGGGCTCGCAGCTGGTTGAGGAAAAGTCGTACCAGGATTACCGCGCGGTCTGAGCCGGGTAATGTAGGAGCGCACCCTGTGCGCGATGCTTTTTGCGACCTATCGAAAGGCATCGCGCACAGGGTGCGCTCCTACAGACCGATATTGCGTGCGGCCGCATCGAAGCGATCGATCACGTCATCGACGCTGATCAGATCCATGACGCCGGCATGTTCGATCTTGGTGCCCCACGCCAGCTCGCTAGCCGGCTTGCCCAGATACTTGCGCGCCGCTGCGTCGTACTTGTTCACGCACCAGCGGCGGTCGGAATACGGACCGGAACGATCCGGATTGCTGGCGGCATGCAGGCCGAGCACCTTGGTGCCAACCGCGTTCGCCATGTGCATCGGTCCTGAGTCTGGTGCCAGCAATAGTTGGGCACGACCGAGCATGGCGAGCAGGCGTTTCAGGGTGTCCTTGCCCGTGAGGTCGAGCGGGGCGTGCTGACACGTAGCCATTACCGCGTCTGCCATCGTGCGTTCCGTCGTGGAGGGTCCACCCACTAACACCACACGCCAGCCCCGACTGGCGGCGTGATCCATGACAGCGGCATAGCGTTCGGCGCGCCAGTTGCGCAGAGCATGGCTGGAAGTCGGGCTGACCAGCAAGGTGGGTTTGTCGGCGGGCCATTGTTCGGCCGCCCAGGCATGAGCTTCATCGGGAATCGGAATGTCCCAGCGTACCTGCGTCTGCTGCAGCCCAAGGGGTTCGCAGAAACTGCCGATGGCATCGAGTACATGTTCGCCAGTTCTGGCCGGGATGCGTTCGTTGACGACCAAGCCATGCAGATCTTTCGAGCGTGCATGGTCGTAGCCGATGCGCTGATCAGCCTTGATGCCAAGACTCAACAGATTCGAGCGCATCGCCACCTGCATTTGCAGTAGAGCGTCGAACCTGCGTTCGCGCAGCGCGGTATGCACGGCGCGCATGCCAGGCCACCCGGCCGCCTTGTCGAACGTGACGAAGTCCACGCCGGGCAGGTCGCCGACCAGTTTGCGTTCCAGCTTGCCAATAATCCACGTCAGAGAGGTTTCAGGCCACGCCTGCTGAAAAGTTCGCAGCAACGGCACCACATGGGTGACATCGCCGATAGCGGAAGTGCGTAGCAGGCAGATCGAAGCAGGGATGGTCATGGGGCAGGGACTGGCATGAGGCTTCGGCTAGAATGGGAGTGGTGAGAGCGGGCGCGAGGATCCACTGGCACCGGACAGGATGATGCAGGAACGAACGCATAAAGACGCGACGGGTGCGATTCTGTTCGACGCCGCCGTGTCGACACAAGTCGATCATGACTGGTTTGCGCCCGTTTACTGGCGCGAACGCGATGCTCTGCGCACGCAATCCGGTGGCCGCGGTGGTGTGTCGATCATCGTCACTGCGGCTGGTGAGTGTGTGTTGCGGCACTACCATCGTGGCGGCCTGATCGCGGCGCTGATGGGCGATCGCTATCTGTGGACCGGTGCGGACCGCAGCCGTGGTTTCGCCGAGTTCCGCCTGCTCGCTGCGATCGCCCGACTCGGTTTGCCTGGCCCATCGGTCGTAGCGGCGCGCTACGTTCGGCGTGGCCTGTTCTACAGTGCGGATCTGATCACCCGTTTTATCGAAAATGCGCCGACGCTGGCCGAGTGTCTGACGCAAGGACGACTGGATGGTGAGCTGGCCGAGGAGGTCGGTGCACTGGTGGCGCGCTTTCATCGCGCGGGCATCTGGCACGCTGATCTGAATGCGCACAACGTGCTTGTGACGACTGGACAGCTCTATCTGATCGACTTTGACCGCGGCCAGTTGCGGCCGCCAGCGCAGGCTTGGCGGTTGGCCAATTTGCAGCGCTTGCGCCGCTCGCTGCTGAAGTTGGGCGCCGCCGCACGGGGCGAAGCGGATTTCGAGCAGACTGTCTGGCAACCCCTTCTTTATCGCTACGAGCGTACATTCGACGCATGAACTGGCATCTGCATTTTCTGGGCGTTGGGGCGGCACACGCCGTGGAACTGGGTTCCTCCGCCGTGGTGCTGGAGCGCGACGGCGAACCCGTGCTGCTGATCGACTGCGGGCCGGACACGCTCGATCGCTATATGGCCGCCTATGGTGCGGCGCCACGCGCCATATTCATCACGCATACGCACATGGATCATGTGGCTGGGCTGGAGCGGTTGTTCTTCAAGCTTTGGTTCGACGAGCGCCTGCGTGGCCATACCAAGTTCTTTGTGCATGCCGCACTGCTGCCATGGCTGCAGATGCGCGTCGCTGATTACCCCGGCGCGCTGGCCGAAGGTGGCGTCAACTATTGGGAAGCATTTCGGTTGCTGCCGTGCACGCGCGGCTTCTGGCTCGATGGGCTGTGGTTCGACGTGTTTGCCACGCGTCACCACGCGCCCGGTACGTCGTATGGTCTCGCGCTGGCCGGCAGCTTCGCCTATACCGGCGATACCCGGCCGATTCCCGAAATGCTCGGTCAGTACGCCGGCGGGCAGGAGCTGATCGCCCACGATTGCAGTCTGGTCGGCAATCCCTCGCACACCGGCATCGACGACATCGAGCGCGAATACACCGACGCGCTGCGCTCACGCTTGCTGCTGTACCACTATGGCAGCGCCGCCGATGGCATAGCGCTGGCCAGCCGCGGCTACCGAATCGCCGCCACCGATAGTCGCGTGGCATTGCCTGAACCAACGCCACCCCGGGCCAATGCGGGCTGATTCAGCTTGCCTGTATCGGAGCCTGACGCTATCCTTCCGCTTCTTTGCCGGGGTTGCTTGACCGGCAGAGGCGGTTTCAACCATGCGGAGAGGTGTCCGAGTGGTTGAAGGAGCACGCCTGGAGTTGTGTATACGGTAATACGTATCGCGGGTTCGACAAATTTGTCTGGAACAAATTTGGACAGCCGCAGGCTGGCCCCTCGCGTCAGCGAGGGGTGAGGCTCAGGATGAGCCGAACAATCCCGCGCATCCAGGTTGACCGTGTTGTTGTTTGTCGCAAGTGGAGAGGTGTCCGAGTGGTTGAAGGAGCACGCCTGGAAAGTGTGTATACGGTAATACGTATCGCGGGTTCGAATCCCGCTCTCTCCGCCAACTTGCAAGGTTCCAAGCGGGTCTAGCCCGTCAGTGTCAGGGCTCAACAGCCCACGTCTATGGTGGCCCCGTCGGTCCCCCCGCGACGATAGTTCGCAAACTCCGCCAGGTCCGGAAGGAAGCAACGGTAGCGAATGATTCGGGTGCCGGGGTGTGGCTGGCGGGGCCGCCGCCTTTTCGGCCCCACGATCGCAGTCGATGCGACAGACAAGCGCCACTTTGGCTGCGAGTCTCACGGCAATCTTACTGACTTGCCGCCCCTGACTTGGCACAATCACCCTTCGCCCCAAGGTAGTCACGCATGTCTTATCAGGTACTCGCACGCAAGTGGCGACCGCGCAAGTTCGCCGAGCTGGTCGGGCAGGAGCATGTCGTGCGCGCGCTTACCAATGCGCTCGAGACCGGTCGCATGCATCACGCCTACCTGTTCACCGGTACCCGGGGTGTGGGCAAGACCACGATTGCGCGCATCTTCGCCAAGTCGCTGAACTGCGAGCGCGGACAGTCGTCTGATCCGTGCGGCGAGTGTTCGGTGTGTACCTCGGTGGATGAAGGCCGCTTTGTCGATCTGCTGGAAATCGACGCGGCCAGCAACACGGGTGTGGACGATGTGCGCGAAGTCATCGAGAACGCGCAGTACGCACCGTCACGCGGCCGCTTCAAGGTGTATCTCGTCGATGAGGTGCACATGCTGTCCAAGAACGCGTTCAACGCGTTGCTGAAGACATTGGAAGAGCCGCCGCCGCACGTGAAGTTTCTGCTAGCAACCACCGATCCGCAGAAGCTGCCGGTGACGGTCTTGTCGCGCTGCTTGAAGTTCAACCTGAAGCGCCTGCTGCCGGAGCAGATCTCCGGCCAGATGCGGCATATCCTCGCGGCGGAAAACATCGCTTACGAAGACAGCGCGATTGGCGAGCTGGCCCGTGCGGCCGATGGTTCGTTGCGCGATGGTTTGTCGCTGCTCGATCAGGCGATTGCCTACGGCGGTGGCGCGCTGCACGCGGACGACGTGCGCACCATGCTCGGCAGCGTGGCCCGCGGGCAAGTGCTGGGCGTGCTGGATGCGCTGGCCGCCGGCGACGGCGAAAGGCTATTGGTTGAATGCACGCAGATTGCCTCGTATTCGCCGGATTTCGGCGGTGTGCTGGACGATCTGGCGAGCGTGCTGCATCGACTTCAGTTGATCCAGCTGATACCCGGTTACCGGCCTGAAGAAGGCAGCGATGACGACAGCGCGTTGACCACGTTGGCCGAGCGCATGACGCCGGAAGACGTACAGCTGTATTACCAGATTGCCACCTCGGGTCGACGTGATCTGGCGCTGGCGCCGGATGCGCGCACCGGTTTTGAAATGGCGTTGTTGCGCATGCTGGCGTTTCGGCCAGGCGATGGCTCGCCTGCGCGGTCCGAGCGGCCGGCTGCGGGTAGCGCGGCATCGTCCCCGGCGTCACCGCGGCCAGCCCCCGCTGCACCGGCTCGACCTGCTGCTGCCGCGGAACGCCAGGCCAACCACACCGCACCGTTGCCCCCGCGCCAGGAGTCGACGGCGGTGGCTGCTGCTCCAACAGCAGCCCCAGCGGCAGCCATTCCCGTAGCAAGGGATGCCGACGGCCTGCCGGATTGGGACGCGTTGATCGAACGCGCCGGTCTGCGCGGCCCGTTTGGACTGCTGGCGCAAAACGCGGTGCTGCGCGGACGCGAGGGTCAAACCCTGATACTCGCATTGCAGCCGGCGCACATGAGCCTTGCCGTGGAGCCGATGGTCAGTCAGATGGAAGAGCGCATCGGTAACGCGCTCGGCGAGCGTATCCGCTTGCGATTTGTCGGCCATGCGCAGGGTGCAGCGACGGAAACGCCAGCGGCCCGTGCGGCGCAGGCACGCGACGCGGCGCAGTCGGCTGCCGAGCTGGCGATCGAAGGCGACCCTCTGGTGCAGTCGTTGAAGCGGGAATTTGGCGCACGCGTCGTGCCGCAATCCATCAAGCCCTTTGGAAATGAACCTGGAGTAGTGTCATGAGAGGACAGATCGGTCAGCTGATGCAGCAGGCCCAGCGCATGCAGGAAGACATGAAGCGCGCGCAGGAAGAGATCGCCAAGCTGGAAGTTACCGGCAGTGCCGGCGGTGGCCTGGTCAGCGTTGTTATGACCGGCGCCCACGAAGTGCGTCGCGTACAGATCGACCGGCAGACCTTTGCCGATGACCCCGAGATGGCCGAGGATCTGGTCGCTGCCGCCGTCAACGATGCCGTCAACAAGGTCGCTGAACTCAGCAAGGACAAGCTTGGTGGCGTAACCGCAGGAATGAACCTGCCCGCCGGCTTCAAGATGCCGTTCTGACTATGTTGACGGCATGAGCAAGCTGCTGACTGACCTGATCGAAGCGCTGCGCTGCCTGCCTGGCGTAGGCGGTAAGAGTGCGCAGCGTATGGCCTTCCATCTGCTGGAACGCGAGCGCGAGCGCGGGCTGAAACTGGCCGCCGTGCTGGAGCAGGCGATGCAGCGGATCGGCCATTGCAGCCGGTGCCGTAACTTCAGCGAGCACCCGTTGTGCGCACTCTGCGCCAGCGACAGTCGCGACCGGCACGTGTTGTGTGTCATCGAATCCCCGACCGATCTGGCAGCGATCGAGCAGGCCACCGGTTTTCGCGGACAGTATTTCGTGCTGATGGGACGGCTTTCCCCGCTCGACGGTCTGGGGCCGGAAGAGTTGGGGCTGGTGCAGCTCACACAACGTCTCGGAGAAGGCGAGATCGAGGAGCTGATCATCGCTACCAACCCTACCGTGGAAGGCGAGGCTACCGCGCACTATCTGGCGCAGCTGGCACGCGCCGGTGGTGTGCGTCCGACACGGCTTGCGCACGGTGTGCCGCTGGGTGGTGAGCTGGAATATGTCGATCGCGGCACACTGGCGCATGCTTTTGGCAGCCGCCAACTGCTCGATTGAATCATCATAGGGACTGGCCATGAGCGACACCATCTTCAGCAAGATCATCCGGCGCGAAATCCCGGCCGATATCGTTTACGAAAATGCCGACGTATTGGCCTTTCGCGATCTGAACCCCCAGGCACCGGTGCATGTGCTGTTCATTCCGAAGAAGCCGTTGGCCACGCTCAACGATGCCACGCCGGCTGACGCCGCATTGCTCGGCAAGTTGCTGCTGGCTGTCGCCGCCTACGCCAAACAGGAAGGTTTTGCCGAGCAGGGCTATCGCGCGGTGATCAACTGCAATGAGGACGGCGGACAGACCGTGTTTCATCTGCATGTACATCTGCTGGCCGGGCGTCGCGCGAACTGGCCGCCAGGTTGAAGCGAGTGTCTCACGCACGTAGAAACGCCGGCTCGAGGCCGGCGTTTCTACGTGCGGTTACATAGCCGATGATTAGTGATGCGGCGGAGGCGGTGGGGGTCGTACCACGATCACACGCGAACCACCCCAGTAGCCACCACCCCAGCCACCCCAGCACGGGCCGCCCCAGCCGCCGTAGAAACCACCGCCCCACGGACCACAGAACGGATCGTTGTAACCGTAGGGATAGGGGTTGGCGACGTATTGCTGCCTTGGCCACAGATAGACCACGTCGGCTTGCACGCGCGGGTAGGCGTAGTCATAGCCGCCTACCTTTTGCGACAACGTACCGTTCACGGTGCCGGTGACCGTCAGCTCGCGTCCGCGGGTGAATACCTCCGGATCGTAAAAGCCACTGCGGCAGGCGACGAAGCGACCCTGGCCTTCGCTTCCGTTACCGAGTTCGGGACGTGCAGCGCTGTCCAGCGGGCGGGACATCAGATAGAAGCAGGTCTCCTGCGGACCCGGTTCGGTCTTGATGATCTCGCCACCCCAACGCACGCGGCTGCCAGAAGCGCCGCCCTGCTGCGCACCGGCTGTAGTGACGGTGGTGTAAGTGCCCTGAAGCGGTGGGGGAATCGTTGCGCAACCGCCCAGCAAGGCGATAACGGCAGCGATGGATAGCGGGCGGTACATGGACATGGCTTCTTTCTCCATCAAGGGCGACGGCATGCGACTGCCACCGCGTCGGCTTTCATTTGACCACGTTGGCGACCCGGAAATCCTTCACCGCGCGCTGAAATGCGCGTAGCGGTTCAGGTGGCGGTTCGTCATGTGCGTAGCGTAACTCCAGGTAGCACTGCATCAAGGTAGCCAGTTCATTTCGTTGCCCAGGCATCGCGCGGGCAGCGCGTGCCAGGTAATGCTGTGGGCCCTCGCCGGAATGGCGAACGACACCTTTGCGTGCCAGCTTCCGTTCCAGCTCGCGCAGCGTTCCGCGCAGTACGTCTCGCGATCGCCGCCGCAGCAAGGCCCAAGCCAGCCCGACCGCCACAAAGAGCACGCTGCCGATCACCAGCAAGATACTCAACGTCGCCGTGTCGGTTTCGCGAATGCCAAAGGGAGTCAGCAGCCCACGCTGACGCAGTGCGCTGAATCCGATAACGCCTTGATCCCACCAACGGTTGACGATGTCCCAGTGATTGCGCAGCCCCTGCATCCAGCCATCCCGGTACCACGCCAGTTGATCGCCAGCGGCCGCTGCTGCACCAAGTTCCACTCGAGTTGGACGCACCGCGCCGGTGGGATCGACCCGCACCCAGCCTCGTCCGGCCAGCCATACCTCACTCCACGCATGGGCGTCGGAATTGCGCACCAGCAGGTAGTCTCCCAACTTGTTCCAGTAGCCCCCCTGATAGCCGGTCACCACCCGTGCCGGAATGCCGGCTGCGCGCATCAACACGGTGAACGCCGACGAATAGTGTTCGCAAAACCCTTCGTGGGTGTTGAACAGAAAATCGTCCACTGCATCGCGACCCAAGGGTGCCGGTGCCAGCGTGTAGCGAAATCCACCGTCATGAAACAGGGACAGCGCCGCCTGCACGATGGCCACGTCATCACCGCCGTAGCGCTGACGCCATTGGCCTGCCAGGGCGAGCGTCTGCGGATTGAATCCGTCCGGCAAAAGTAGACCGAGCCGGCGTGAGCGATCGTCCAGCGACGGCTGCAATCGATAACGCACAGCCGAGCGCAGTCGATAGCTGAGCGCCGTATTCACCGGCTTGTCGGCAAACACTTCACGATCGGTCAGCAGGCTTGCCTGCTCAGGCGCCGTTAGTGGCATGTCGAGCGTGGGCAGAACGCGTTGGTGGGTCGGTTCCAGGTTGATCGAATAATCGATCGCGCCACTGGCGTCGATCGGCGCCGGCGCCGATATCGCATCATGCCGGCGCTCTATGTGACGCCAGCTGCGACCGTCATAGCTCCACATGACGTAGGCGCGGAAATAACGTTGGCCCGGCGCGGGCGGTGTGCCGACGAAACTCACGCGCATCGCGGGGCTGTCGTCGGTGAGCAGATCGGTGAAGTTGCCCGGTGACATGCTGTCGCTTAGGCCGGTTTGCGCCTCGCTATGCGACGGCGCGCCCCACAACGGTGAACTCAGACGGGGCACCAGCAGAAAGGCGAGCAGCGCCAAAGGCAGCGTTGCTGCCAGCAAGGTCAGGCCAGGCAACAAAGTGCGCGGCATGCTGATCTTCGGCTGTGCCGGCTCCAGCGCCCGCAGAGTCGCCAGCGCCGGCAATAAACCCAGCGCGACCACGAACGTGGCGAGCATGCCCTGATCGAACAGCAGCGCCGTCATCAGGGCGAAACAGGCAAAACTGACGCCGACACGGACGTCGCGCACCGTCTCGCTTTCCAGCAGCTTCAGTATCAGCAAGCCGACCGCCAGCGACGTGCCTGGCTCTCTGCCGAAGATGCTGCCGTAGTGGATGATCACGGCCAGTGTCAGCAGAACCAGCAACGGCAGCTTGAGCCAACGTGGTACGCGGTCGCCATGCTCGCGGCGTTGCCACCAGCGGGCTGCGATCGTCACGGCGAGAGTGCTGCTCAGCCACCACGGCAGATGGGGTGCGTGCAGACACAACACGATGGCTGCGGTCAGGCTCAGCAGGTCAAACGCACGGTTGTCGACGGCCGGCGCAGGTTTTCGGTGCAGCCACCGCAGCGTCATGGCAACTGCGCCAGCGCGCTCATGCAGTGCGCGTAGTGCAGGGGGCCGCTGCCCGCAGGGATTTCGGTGCCGGGCAGCCACAGGCTGTAATGGCGCCGCTGCGCCTGGGCCTCCGTCAGCCAGCGTGCGAGCCGGGCGATGCGTGTTTCGTTGTCCAGTCCAGGCAGTTGGCGCCAGTCCAGTTGCCATTGTGGGCGGCTTTGTGGCTGCTCAAAATCCTTCACCAGCAAACTGTGATGGTGGGCGCTGGCCTTCCACGCGATATGTCGTCGGGGATCGCCAGCGCGATAGTCGCGCAACGCAGCCAACTCATCGCCCTGATGCAAACGCATATGGCGGGAGTCATCGGTCAGTGCGTGCGGCGGTGGGCCGGCAGCTTCCGGCTGTGGCCACACCAGTACCGATTGATCGGGATGCAGCCAGCTCCACGCCCGAAACATGCCCAGCGGCCAACTGGTCCATAAACGCAGGCGCGGTAACGGCTGCCAGCCGCGATGGAGGGTCGGCAGCGCCAGTTTCACGTAGCTCGCTGCATCCGCATCGAGCGCAAACACACTGGAGGTCTTTCCAAGGTCCATCCGGATGGCACTGCGTGCACGAGTCGAGTCGAGCGTCAGCGTCAATTCGATCGGTTGCCCGGCAACGGCGTGACCGGCATGGATATGGCTCAGGCGCAGGCCGTTGAGGGTGCGAAACGCCACCAGCATGCTGGTGGAAGTGGCAGCACCGAGCAGGCAGGTGAGCAGCAACGCGGCATTGTTGGAGTAGTTCAGTGCGCCGGCCAGCATGACCATCAACAGCACGGAAAAACCGATGCCGAAGCCCGTCGGCACGATGTAGATGCGCCGCCGATGCAGTTCGATCGGCAGGCTCTCGTGGCGACGATAGCGGGTAAGCGCCGGCAATCGGCGTTCGGCCCACGATTGTAAGCGCTCCAGGCGCATCAATCCACCGCGACCTCGGCCAGCAGCTTGCGCGCCAGCGTGTCGCCATTGGCACCTCTTGCCGGCAGCAGGCGATGGGCTGCCAACGGCACGAACAGCGCCTGGATATCCTCCGGCAGCACATGCGAACGACCGCTGAGTAGCGCCCATGCGCGCGCTGCGCCCAGCAACGCAAGGCCAGCGCGGGGGGATAGACCCACGCGGATCTCGGCGTGCCGCCGACTGGCCGTGAGCAGAGCCTGCAGGTAATCAAGCAGGGCAGTGCTGGCAGTGATGGTCTGTGCCTGGCGGTTAAGCGCGGTTAGCGAAGCGCCGTCGAGTTGCGGGATCAACTGCGCCAGCAGGTCGCGCCGATCGCTGCCGGTGAGCAAGGCGCGCTCGGCTGCGGCATCTGGATAATCCAGTGACAGCCGCAGCATGAAGCGATCGAGTTGCGAGTCGGGCAACGGAAACGTGCCATTGAGGTCGAGCGGATTCTGCGTGGCGACGACGAAAAACGGCTGGGCCAGAATGTGCGTTTGGCCGTCCACAGTAACTTGATCCTCCGCCATCGCTTCAAGCAACGCGCTCTGTGTCTTCGGGCTGGCGCGATTGATTTCATCGGCGAGCAGCAGCCCGGTGAAGATCGGGCCAGGATGGAAACGAAACTGGCCGGTCTCGCGTTCGAAGACGCTGACGCCGATGATGTCCGAAGGCAACAGATCGCTGGTGAACTGCACGCGCTGGAACTCCAGCGCGAAGGTTGCCGCGAGCGCATGGGCGAGCGTGGTTTTGCCTACGCCCGGTACATCTTCCAGCAGCAGGTGACCGCCGGCAATCAGGCAGGTGAATGCGAGTTTCACCTGACGCGGTTTGCCCAGCAGCACCCGGTTGACCTGGGCCATCGCAGCTTCCAGGCGTTGATGCAGATTTTCATCGCGCAGCGGGGTGATGGCTGACATGGTTTCTCGGTGACAGGGATGGACGGGAGAGGGGGAGGCTATCTTTGGGATGCGATCGATGCAGTGTAACGCCGGCGTTGCCACTCTTAATTGTGCGACGGCGCTAACTGTGCGATAGCGCAGGCTCGTTCGACTCCCTGCTGGCTGCGGGTATCTCCAGCCTTCATGGCAGCGGCACTCCACATTCGCGCAGCATGCGCACCAGGGCAATCAACGGCAGTCCTATCAGTGCGCTGGGGTCTTCGTTATCGATCGATTCGAACAGGCTGATGCCGAGCCCTTCGCACTTGAAGCTACCGGCACAATCCAGCGGTTGTTCGCGCTCGACATAGCGTGCGATTTCCGGCGAGCTCAGCTGACGAAAGCGTACGCGTGTGTGATCGACATGGGTGAGCCGATGGCCGTCACGGGCGTCGAGCAGGCACAGCGCCGTATGAAATTGAACTTCGCGGCCTGAACTGGCCGCAAGTTGGGCGCGGGCGCGTTCGACCGTTCCGGGCTTGTCGAGTGTTACTCCATCGAGTTCGGCAACCTGATCGGAGCCGATCACCAGCGCATCATGCAGTCCGCTCGCGGCGGCTTCGGCCTTGGCGATCGCCAGCCGCAATGCGCGCGCAGGCGGCGCTTCGTCCGACAAGGCTGTTTCGTCGGTGCCAGGGCTGCATTGTTCGAAATCTGCACACAGCCGGCGCAACAGCTCGGCGCGGTAGCGTGACGTGGAGCCCAGCACCAATCGGGGCTTGGCTACGGTCATGAATCGGCTTCGCGACGCAGATGCTCACGCATGGCGCTGTTCAGGTCGGTCTGAGCCTGGGTAAGCGCCTGAAGCAAAGGCTGCAGGCGGTCGCGGGTGCTTTGCATGGAGCGGGCTGCTTCGTCCAGCTCTTGCTGGCTAGCGCGCGGGGAGCGGTCGCGTATCCACAAACGTTGCTGCAGCAATGCGCGCAGGCCGGCATCGATGGCGTGCTGGGCGTCCTGCTCGCTGGCCGCGGGCAAGTCGGGGTTCAGTGACATGACCGCGTGTGCCTGCTGCAGGCCGGCGCGACAGGTCTTGAGATCCGCTTCCAGCCGATCGGCCAGGTCGAGCAGTTTTTGCAGACTGGCATTGCGCTGGGTCTGGCGCCGGCGCTGCCATAGCGACCAGCTCACCACTACGATCAGTAGCACCAGCAGGGCAGCTACGCCGAACGTTAAATAGGCATTCACAGGTAGCGGCTCAGGCGACGAAGGGATTTAGTCTGCCGTATTGGAGTCGAATCAGGCAAAATAAGCTCTGTTGGTGGCTTCGTGCCCTCGCTTTCCGGCCGCGCTAGTTGACTTTGGGCCACTTCAAACCTAATATTTCTCGATTATGTCCGTGACACTGCCAGAGTCCGTGGACGCTTGGCGCATGGTCTCGGCGCGGCGTTCTTTCGAGGGAACGCTGCCCATCGCGGTCATGTCGCGCCTGTGCGAGGTGCTGGCAAGCGCCGATGGAGTAGTGCGGTACGAGCTCGATTTCGGCCGCGACGGCTTTGGCACAGACTATGTCGATGTTCGCGCACAGGCTTCGCTCACGCTGATTTGCCAACGTACACTGGAGCCGTTTGTGCTTCCCGTCGTGGTGGATACGCGGCTTGGCCTGATCAAGCAGGAACGCGATGAAGCGGGTTTGCCACCTGACTGCGAACCGCTGTTGGTGGCCGAGGATGGTCGGTTGAATCCGGCCGATGTGATTGAAGACGAATTGCTGTTGGTGCTGCCGCTGGTTCCGGTCAATCCGGATAGCAGTTTGCCCGACGAAGTGACAGGCCATGACCCGGAAGAGGATTCTGCCGGCTCGGGGCGCTCCGAAAATCCGTTTGCGATATTGCGCGAACTGAAGAAGTAACCACCGGCCCGGATCGTCATCCCGATGATCCAGGTCATGTCGTAACAGATCATCAAGTTTAAGCTGGAGAACTACCATGGCAGTTGCCAAGAGCCGCCGTACCCCGTCCACCCGCGGCATGCGCCGTTCGCACGACGCGCTGAAGACCGTGCAGCTGTCCACCGATCCGACCAGTGGCGAGGTGCATCTGCGCCATCACGTCACCAAGGATGGCTACTACCGTGGCAAGAAAGTGATCGAAACCAAGGGTGCGGTGTCGGTCGAGGATTGATGGGTTCTGCGGGAGTCCTCGGATTCCCCGGAATGCGATCATGCGGGACGGCGCGGCGACGCGCCGTTTTGCGTTTATGTCCGCGGGAACGTAACGTGCTGATCTGTGCAGCCCGATGTGTGCCGCCGTCGCCCATGGTGTTCGATACGCTGTTTTCGTTGATGGATAGGTGAATGTCCCAGATTTACACTCGCATCATTGCCACCGGCAGCGCCTTGCCCGAGCGCGTGGTAACCAATGCCGATCTCGAAAAGATCGTCGACACCAGTGATGAATGGATTCACAGCCGCACCGGCATCCGTCAGCGCCATATCGCAGCCGACGGCGAGACAACGGGCGATCTGGCCTACGAGGCAGCAAAGAACGCGTTGGAAGCGGCCGGCGTCAAGGCATCCGAGCTCGATCTGATCGTGCTGGGCACCACCACGCCCGACCTCATTTTCCCATCCACCGCCTGCCTCGTGCAGCATCGTCTGGGTGCGAACGGTTGCGCAGCATTCGACGTCAATGCTGCCTGCTCCGGCTTCGTCTACGCGCTGGGCATCGCAGACAAATTCATTCGCAGCGGCCAGTCCAAGAAAGTGCTGGTGATCGGTGCGGAGACGCTGACCCGCATGGTCGACTGGACCGAGCGCGAAAGCTGCGTACTGTTCGGCGATGGCGCCGGCGCCGTCGTGCTGGAAGCTTCAAGCGAGCCTGGCATCTATGCCACCTGCCTGCATGCCGACGGCGGCTTCAAGCATTTGCTGTACAACCCGGTAGGTGTGTCGGTTGGTTTCAACGATGAGCCGAATCACGGCGTGCGCATCAGGATGTCTGGCCGCGAAGTGTTCAAGGTCGCTGTCAAGACACTCGACTCGCTGGTCGAGGAAACCCTGCAGGCCGCCGGCATGGTCGAGTCGCAGATCGACTGGTTGATTCCCCATCAGGCCAATCTGCGCATCATCGAGGCGACCGCCAAGCGATTGAACATGTCGATGGAGCGGGTCATCGTGACGGTGGACAAACACGCCAATACGTCATCCGGTTCGGTGCCGCTGGCGCTCGATTACGCCGTGCGTTCGGGCAAGGTCCAGCGTGGTCAGAACCTGCTGCTGGAAGCATTTGGCGGCGGTTTTACCTGGGCTTCGGCGCTGCTGCGCTACTGAGTCGCCGCGAAACGAACTGTTCCCCGATGCCGTCCGCTTGGGCGGCATCCTGTTTTTCGGGCCGGAAGTTTTCGATGGAACTTCCGGAATACAGCTGCGTATGGGCGTCGATGCTGGCACCATGGCGGTTTTCGTCGATGGAATTCACGTCTTCATGAGTTCAACCTCCGCTCCGCTCGCTTTCGTTTTCCCCGGTCAGGGTTCGCAGTCGGTCGGCATGCTGACCGAGCTGGCCGCCGTGCATGCCGAAGTGCGGGCGACGTTTGACGAGGCTTCGCAGGGTGCGGGTCTCGATTTGTGGAACTTGAGCGCGCAGGGCCCGGAAGATCAGCTCAACAGCACTGAAAACACGCAGCCGGCGTTGCTCGCCGCCAGCGTGGCGGTGTGGCGCGTATGGCAGAAGCTCGGCGGTGTGCAGCCGGCACAACTATCCGGACATAGTCTTGGCGAATACAGCGCGCTGGTCTGCGCTGGTGCGCTGTCCCTGCATGATGCGGCGGCGCTGGTGGCTGAGCGTGGTGGCTTGATGCAGGCGGCGGTGCCGGCCGGTGTTGGCGCGATGGCAGCGATCCTCGGCGGCGATGATGCCCAGATTGCTGCCGTGTGCGAGGAGGTTGCGCAGGGGCAGGTCGTATCGCCGGCCAACTTCAACTCACCCGGTCAGCTGGTGATTGCCGGCAACGCCGAGGCTGTGGATCGCGCACTGGCGAGACTGGCCGAGCTGGGCGTGAAGAAGGCCATCAAGCTCGCTGTTTCTGTACCGTCGCATTGCGCACTGATGCGCGATGCGTCGGACAAGCTGGGCGAACGGATGGGCTCGATCAGCTGGCGGCTACCGTCGGTGCCTGTCGTGCAGAACGCCGAAGCGCGCAGCTACGACACGGTCGAAGAGATCCGCGGCGCGTTGCAGCGCCAGTTGTATCTGCCGGTGCGCTGGACACAATGCGTGCAGGCGCTGGCGGCTGGCGGCGCCACCCGCGTCGCCGAATGCGGCCCGGGCAAGGTGTTGACCGGTCTGATCAAGCGCATCGACAAGTCGATCGAGACGCGGGCCATCGGTACATCGGTGGAACTGGATGCCGCACGCGCTGAGTGGATTTGATCGGTCTCTGTGCGCATTCCCTCATTATTGAACTTCAGGAATTCATTCGTATGAGCAACCCACTGCAAGGTGAAATTGCGCTGGTCACCGGCGCCAGTCGCGGCATCGGCGCGGCGATTGCCGACGAGCTCGCTGCAATGGGCGCCACGGTCATCGGCACGGCAACCAGCGAAAGCGGCGCCGCAGCCATCGGTGAGCGGCTTGCCGCACAAGGTGGTCACGGCCGGGTACTCGACGTCACCAACAGCGCTGCCGTGGACGCCCTGGTCGACGACATCGCGAAGGAATTCGGTACGGTGTCGATCCTGGTCAACAACGCCGGCATCACCCGCGACCAGCTGCTGCTGCGCATGCGCGAGGAGGACTGGAATGTCATCCTCGACACCAACCTTAGCTCGGTCTATCGCACCTCCAAGGCGGTGATGCGCGGCATGATGAAAGCGCGCAAGGGGCGCATCATCTCGATTGCCTCGGTCATCGGACTCACCGGTAACCCGGGGCAGGCGAACTATGCGGCGGCGAAGGCCGGCATCATTGCGTTCTCCAAGTCGCTGGCACGCGAGATCGGCACGCGTGGCATCACCGTCAACGTGGTGGCGCCGGGTTTCATCGACACCGATATGACCCGCGCGCTGCCTGAGGCGTCCAAGCAGGCGCTGCTCGGCCAGATCGCCCTGGGCCGGCTCGGAGAGGTGTTGGATATCGCCAAGGCAGTAGGTTTCCTGGCCTCGCCAGCGGCTGCCTACATCACCGGCGAAACCCTTCACGTCAACGGAGGCATGTATATGGCGTAGGGCCCCGGCGGGTAGTTGTCGCCAGCGGACTCGTTTTAGGAGACAATTACCCTTTCGCGCCGGTCTTAATGACCTGCGCTTGGATATCACCGGCAGGATCGTGGCGGCGTTACCGCTTAGCCACTACAATGCGGCCGGCCTTTTGCCGGCAGCATGCCGGTACCGACAAACTGCAGCAGATAAACAATTTCTCCTTGAGAGGTATGGGCAACATGAGCACCATCGAAGAGCGCGTCAAGAAAATCGTCATCGAGCAGTTGGGCGTGAAAGAAGATGAAGTCACGGCGAACGCTTCGTTCGTGGACGATCTGGGCGCAGATTCGCTGGACACGGTAGAACTGGTCATGGCACTCGAAGAAGAGTTCGAGACCGAAATTCCGGACGAAGACGCCGAGAAGATCACCACCGTGCAGCAGGCTGTCGACTACATCAAGGCCCATTCCAAGGACTGATCGATCGCGATCCATCGATCTGATGATTGATCCGTGAGGATCGGCACGTCCAACGTTGCCTGCTCCATCACGAGGCTTTATCGAAGCTGCGCCGACATGGCGCAGTTTTCGTTTCTGCATTTTGTAACGTCCGAGCCCGTATGGTGCGCGAGATGCGTCCCCGTCGGGATGAATGACGTATCTACGATCCGTGTCGCGTGGCAGCCGCCCGCGGCGGGTTTACGGAATCACGAAGGAAGACAGCATGAGCAAGCGTCGAGTAGTAGTGACCGGCATGGGCATTATTTCGCCGGTCGGCAACGACATCGCCACCGCCTGGGACCGTGTTCTCAAGGGCGTCAGCGGAATCGGCCCGGTCACCCATTTCGATACCTCCGCTTATTCCACGCGCATTGCAGGCCAGGTTAGCGGCTTCGATCCGGCGCAGTGGATGCCGCTGAAAGACGTCAAGAAGATGGATCCTTTCATCCATTACGGCGTTGCCGCAGGAACCCAGGCATTGCGTGACTCCGGCCTGGAAGTGACCGAGGCGAACGCGCCGCGCATCGGCGTGGCCGTCGGCGCCGGCATCGGCGGCCTGTATACCATCGAGGCCACCACGCTCGAGCTGGCCGCGAAGGGGCCGCGCCGCGTATCGCCGTTCTACGTGCCCAGCTCGATCATCAACATGGTGTCGGGTCAGTTGTCGATCATGTTTGGACTGAAGGGCCCGAACATTGCCTGCGTCACGGCCTGCACCACGGCGACCCACAACATCGGTCTGGCCGCGCGGATGATCCAGTATGGCGATGCCGACGCGATGATCGCCGGTGGCGCCGAATTCGCCACCACCGGCACCGCGATGGCCGGTTTCTGCTCGGCCAAGGCGATGTCCACCCGCAACGATGATCCGACCCGGGCGAGCCGCCCATGGGACAAGGATCGTGACGGCTTCGTGCTGTCCGACGGCGCCGGTGTGCTGATGCTGGAAGAGTACGAACACGCCAAGGCACGTGGCGCGAACATTTACGCCGAGCTGGTTGGTTTCGGCATGAGCGGCGATGCGTTCCACATGACGGCACCGAGTGAGGGTGGCGAAGGTGCTGCGCGTTGCATGCAGAACACGCTCAACGATGCCAAGCTCAATCCGTCCGATGTGCAGTATGTGAATGCCCACGGCACCTCCACTCCGCTCGGCGATCTGGGCGAAGTGATGGCGGCGAAGGCGGTGTTTGGCGACCATGCGTACAAGCTCGCGATGAGCTCGACGAAATCGGTCACCGGCCACCTGCTGGGTGCAGCTGGCGGCGTCGAGGCGATCTTCACGATCCTGGCGCTGCGCGATCAGGTACTGCCGGCGACCATCAATCTGGATGAGCCAGGCGAAGGTTGCGATCTGGACTTCGTGCCGCACACGGCGCGCGAAGCGAAACTCGACGTGGCGCTTTCCAACTCGTTCGGCTTCGGCGGCACCAACGGCACGCTGGCATTCCGTCGCCTCTGAGCGTGACCCACCATAGCCGTGTACTAAGCGGCCGGCGTGACTTGCTCGCGCCGTCCGCTGCCTTTCCGCAGCGCTATCCGTGCCTGCTCGAAAGCGTGGTGCGTGGCACCGCGCAGTCACGCTACGACATCCTGTTTGCGTTTCCGGGAGACAGCCTGACGCTGCATGCCGACGGCCGGCTCTGCGATGAAGCAGGCGAGCTTTTGGATGGACGTTTTCTCGATGCACTGGATGCCGCCTGGCAAGCCGAGCGACTGTCACCGGGCGAACCCGATGCCTTACCGTTTCATGGCGGCTGGGTGTTGATGCTGGCTTACGAATTGGCCGGCGAAATCGAGACCACGTTGCAACTGCGGCCACCGTCGGTGTTGCCGGTGGCGCTGGCGTTGCGTTGCCCTGCGGCGGTAATCGTCGATCACGCCCGCGATTGCACGATCCTGGTGGCCGAAGTCGGTCACGAAAACCTGTTGGACGTGCTGGAAGCGGACCTCGCCACCTTGGCGCCGATCGTACCGATGCCAGCGCTGACGAGCTGGGAAGAGGATCTGCCCGAGTTGTTCCTCGACGGCGTAGCGCGCATTCATCAGCATCTGCAGGCAGGCGACATTTTCCAGGTAAACCTGTCACGAGCCTGGCGCGTACGCTACGAGCCGTCGCCCATGCCGGCATCGTTGTATGCCGCACTACGTCAGGCCAATCCCGCGCCGTTTGCCGGCTTGTTGCAACAGCCGTCATGGGCCGTGGCGAGCTCGTCGCCGGAGCGACTGGTCGAAGTGCGCCGCGGCATCGCGCAGACCAGGCCGATTGCCGGCACCCGCGCGCGACTGCCGGGTGACGACGAGCTGGCGCGTATCCGCGAGTTGAGTGCGCATCCGAAAGAACGCGCCGAGCATGTGATGCTGATCGATCTGGAGCGCAACGACCTGGGCCGCGTCTGTGTGCCGGGAACCGTCGAGGTGGATGAGCTGATGGTGGTGGAGAGTTACGCCCACGTTCACCATATTGTCTCCAATGTAAAGGGCCGCCTGCGTGCCGAGGTGACGCCGGGTGAAGTCATCGCCGCCACGTTTCCTGGTGGCACCATCACCGGCTGTCCCAAGGTGCGTTGCATGGAAATCATCGCAGCACTGGAAGATACCTCGCGTGGCGCTTACACCGGTGCACTGGGCTATCTCGATCGAAATGGTGATCTTGATTTGAATATTCTGATCCGCACGCTGACCTTGACTGGCCATGAGGTAAGCCTGCGCGCTGGCGCAGGCATCGTTGCCGATTCGGTCGCGGCGCTGGAGCTGGACGAGACCCGCGCGAAGGCGCGCGGAATGTTGCGCGCGCTGGGAGTGCCGGATTGATGGCATCGTGCAT
>Ga0302316_10000320_pt1 | contig 43113 bp, 43 predicted proteins | sample III_Palsa_N3_2_FD_200456 | JGI IMG/M metagenome (GOLD analysis project Ga0302316, IMG submission 200456) | Peat permafrost microbial communities from Stordalen Mire near Abisko, Sweden - III_Palsa_N3_2 | ecosystem: Environmental > Terrestrial > Soil > Palsa > Peat permafrost | place: Sweden...
CGAAGTGTTCACCGGCTCGCCGGGCAAGTACGTGCCGCTGAAGGAAACCATCCGCGGCTTCAAGATGATCGTCGACGGCGACGTCGACCATCTGCCGGAACAGGCGTTCTACATGGTCGGCGGCATCGACGAAGCGGTGAAGAAGGCCGAAGAGATGGGCGCCAAGAAGGCAGCCTGATCGACGCTAGCCTGATCGAACTATGGCGGGCCAGCTGGCCCGCCCATCACGAAGCGGACATCCGTACATGAGTCAGACCATCCGTTGCGACATCGTCAGTGCTGAGGCCGAGATTTTTTCCGGCGACGCGACGATGGTCGTTGCCACCGGCGAGCTGGGCGAGCTGGGTATCACGCCGCGTCATGCGCCGTTGATCACCCGCCTCAAGCCCGGTCACGTCGATGTGGTGCAGGCCAATGGTGAGCGCCTGCAGTTCTACGTTTCCGGCGGCATCCTGGAAGTACAGCCGCAGGTGATCACCGTGTTGGTCGACACCGCTATCCGCGCCGCCGATCTGGACGAAGCCTCCGCGCAGCGTGCCAAGAAGGAAGCCGAAGACGCACTGGCAAACCGTTCCGATGCGATCGAGATTTTCGAAGCCCAGGCCAAGCTGGCCGAGGCGATGGCGCAGTTGCAGGCGCTGGAGCGTCTGCGCAAGAACCTCAAACACTGAGCTTCGCCAACAGATCCACGCAAAACGCCGGCCCCAGTGCCGGCGTTTTGTTTTATGCGTTGAATGGCAACCCGTCGACGCCGTAAGAACATCCCGGCGCTTAAGATGGGCAGACCCTCCTCGAATCGATCCCATGACGTTTCGTTATCGCCGCCATCTGGGCTGGTTGCTGGCAATTATCCTGTTGCTGGTGATCGCCCGTGCGTTGTTGCCGTATGCCGTCAGGCATTACCTCAATACGCGCATGGATCGGATGGGTGATTATCACGGCCAGATCGCCGATATCAGCCTGCATCTGTGGCGCGGCGGCTACACCATCAATGGGCTGAGCATCGTCAAGACGACCGGCAAGGTGCCCGCGCCGTTGCTCGATAGTCCACGCGCCGATATCCAACTGAGCTGGTTTGCGTTGAGCCATGGCGTGTTTCGTGGCAAGGTGAATTTCTTCCAGCCCACGGTCAACTTTGTCCAGGGTCACGGCGAGGCAGGCAGCCAGACGGGCAAAGGCGTGGATTGGCGCGCAAAACTCAAACTGCTCGCGCCGATGCGGCTGGACGAGGTCAATGTGAGCCAGGGCACGGTCACTTTCCAAAGTTTTGTATCGAACCCCCGCGTCGATCTGAAGATGACCGACGTCAACGGCACCGTCACCAATCTGACCAACATCCAGCGGCGGGGTGGCAATCGGGTGGCCGAGCTGCACGTCACCGCAAAGGTTCTTGACGATGCACCGCTGAAGTCCGACGGCGTGTTCGACCCGCTCAATCATTTTGGCGACTTCTCCTATCAGCTGCAGGTCACCGGCATCCAGCTGACCAAGGCCAACGCGCTGGCACAGGCTTATGCCGGTCTGGATTTCGCTGGCGGCACCGGCACTTTCACGATGGAGCTGGAAGCGAAAAGCGGGCAACTGAATGGCTACGCGAAACCGATTTTCCAACACCTGCAGGTGTTCAGCTGGAAGCAGGATGTGCAGCAGGACAAGAAGGGACCGGTGAAGCTGGCCTATGAGGCGCTGGCCCAAGGAGTGGTCTCGTTGTTCAAGAATCACGCACAGGACCAGTTCGCGACCCGGGTACCGATCAGTGGGCGCATCGACGACAAGCAGCTGGACACTTCGCAGGCGATCCTTGGCGTGCTGCATAACGCGTTCGTCAAGGCCTATACGCCGCAGCTGCAGACGCTCAAGCCGGTTGGCGACGCCACCCCGCACTAAGACGCGATCCCCGAAAACTCGATGTATCCTGCGCGATCACTGACCCCGACGCGTGGTGCCGAAATGGAAACCCCAGCCTTGCACGTGATCATCCTTGCCGCTGGCGCCGGCACGCGAATGAAATCGAGTCGGGCCAAGGTGCTGATGCCGCTGGCCGGAAGGCCTTTGCTGGGCCATGTGCTGAGCGCGGCGCGCGCATTGCAGCCCGCCGCCATTCACATCGTCTACGGTCATTGCGGCGAGCAAGTACAGGCGGCCTTCGCCGATCAGCATGATCTGCGCTGGGTTCTGCAGGCCGAGCGCCTGGGGACCGGCCATGCGGTGGAGCAAGCGATGGTGGGAATACCTGACGGCGCGCAGGTATTGGTGCTCTACGGCGACGTGCCGATGACCCGGGTCGAGACACTGCAGCAGCTGATGCACGACGATGCCGCATTGCGGCTGCTTACTACCCGCCTCGAAAACCCGTACGGCTACGGCCGCGTATCGCGCGATGGTAACGGCGAGATCCGCGAGGTAGTCGAGGAAAAGGATGCCAACGCCGACCAGCGCGCGATCAACCTCGTCAACACCGGCATTCTCGCCGCGCAAGCGCAGGCGCTGCGTAGCTGGATCAGCCGGCTCGAGCGCAACAATGCCCAGGGTGAGTACTACCTCACCGACATCTTCCGCATGGCGGCAGAAGAAGGCCGCGGCGCGCGCAGCGTCGAATGCGCCGATCCGGTGGAGGCCGCCGGGGTCAACGATCCCTGGCAGCTCACCGAACTGGAAGCGCAATACCGCCAGCGTGCCGCTCGCACACTCGCGTCGGCGGGTGTACGCCTCGCCGACGCGGCGCGCATCGACGTGCGCGGTGCGGTCACGTCAGGCCATGATGTCGAATTGGATATCGACGTGATCCTCGAAGGCAATGTCGTGCTGGGTGACGATGTCCGCATCGGCCCGTTCACCCGATTGAAGGACGTGCAGCTTGCCGCCGGCACCGTGGTGCATTCGCATTGTGATCTGGAGGGCGTGATCACGCATGGGCCGTGCACGATCGGCCCGTTTGCGCGGCTGCGTCCGGGCACCGAACTCGATCGTGGCGTGCATGTCGGCAACTTCGTGGAAACCAAGAAAACCCATCTTGGCGAAGGCAGCAAGGCGAACCACCTCAGCTACCTCGGCGACAGCGAAATTGGCCGCGGTGTGAATATCGGTGCCGGCACCATCACCTGCAATTACGATGGCATCAACAAATTCGTTACGCACATCGGCGATGGCGCCTTCATCGGCTCCAACAGCGCGCTTGTGGCACCGGTGAACATCGGCGCGCAAGCGACCATCGGCGCCGGCTCTGTGATCACCCGTGACGCGCCGGACGGTGAACTTACCGTGGCGCGTGGCAGGCAGCAGACCTTTCATGGCTGGAAGCGGCCAACGAAGAAACCGTGATAAAAGAACGGCAGGCATCGATCGATGCCTGGTGGGTTTGAATCAGTCACTCCCACCGGAATCACGTGCAGCAGGGGAGTATTCGATGCGGCTTATTCTGTGGGCGGTGTGTGCCGCCATGGTACTGGCGCTGCAAGGGTGTGGGGGAGCCAGTTCGGTCGTCGCTCATAGCGGGGCGCCGCTGCAATTGTTCAATGCGGACTCAAGCCCACGATTTACGTTTTACCTGGCATGCACGAGTGAGGATGCCAGCTGCTCCACCGCTGAAAACACGTTCTCCGACTGGGCAAGCGACCGGCATGTCGCCTTGCGCCTGACTGAATCTGACGACGTCTTGTTCACGAGTGGGATTCCCTCGTTTGGGAAAAGTACGGATCTGCCCTATCGCGTGGCGGTACATTTTGCGCCGCTGGTCGTTCCGAGCTTCTCCCAATTCGCCGGTGGCAGCCAATCGATGGGCGGTTACACGCCACCCAAAGTCGGCTACACCGCGACGACTTACGTGTTCGATTCCGCGACCGGAAAGCTGCTACAGAAAATTCCCTCGCACGAGGAACGCACAACCAAGCCCCAGGAACATGCAAACGGGTACATCCATGCGGAGGTGAATGCGTTTATCGCACGCCTGGATCCAGCCTACCTGCATCAGTAAAGCGAGCGGTTGCGCGTTACGGGGTCACGCGTAACGCCAGCCATCAATTTCCACCAGCAATTCACTGCGGCAGATATCGCCGTGCAACAGCAGCACGGGTACGCCGGGAAGGCGACGCTGCAGGAACTCGCTCACGCGTGAGGCGTCAGTGGGATGACGCACGTAGGCTTTCAGCGGTGAATGTGTGTCGAAGCCCGCCGCCATGTTGGCGCTGCCCAGCAGCGCCTCCAGGTTGGTCAGGGTTTCCTCGAGCTGGGCGTCCAGATCGTCCTGGTGGGCCGATGTGTGACCCACGATGGCGGCCGTGCCGGAGATGGCCAGTGCATCCTGCTCCGGTAGGGTCATCGCACGCGCGAAGCCCGGCGCGGTGCGACCGTACTGACGCGGGTAGCGCCAGGCACTGACCTGCCGTGGGTTTTCGACGCGGGTGCCGGGCCGGTCGCAGGCCAGCAGATAGACCTGCAGCCGACGCAACGAGCTGTGATGGCCGATCGCCGTGGCGGCGGGAAAACCCTCGTCAAAGAATCGCCCCATGCCAGCGGCGCGACCTTCGCAGAACTGCTTGTAGCGCTCGGCATCATCAGCGCCCTGATTGATCGCCCCGAGATAATTCCACATGCGCAGTACATGCCGTGCGCTGTGCGCTGCGACATAGCGGTGCAGGTGCTCGTAGGCCTGCTGCGCAGCGGCGGCGAGGCCCCCGTGTTCAGCTTCGTCCAGTTCGATCGCCGCGAACAACCAGCCGCCGCCGGTCGACCAGCGCAGTGAACCATCCACTCCATGACTGACCGACCCGTTGACCTGCCAGATTTCCAGCGGCGCTGGCGCGTCGAAGCATTCCAGCGCCACTCGCAGGAAGCGTGGGTCATCAGAGACCGGGCTGCCCGAGCCAAAACCAAACAGGGCCAGAGTGCCGGCTTCGTTCAGCGCACTGGCTGGATCGGCCATACGATAGGAAACGCGAGGCGCGAGGCGCAGCTGGGCGCTAATTTGTGGGTTTTCAGAACCTTGAATCATTGCTTATGCCGGGAACGCCAAGGACGCTATGTTACACTTCGCGCCCACTGCCGCCGGGGGGAGGCAATGAGTCAAGAGCACGGAATCGAGCATGGTAGAGCAGACAGCGGTACAGCACGAATTGGCCACGTTGATCGTGGAATGCCTCAACCTCGAGACCGTCACTCCGGAGCAGATCGACCCCGACGCCCCGTTGTTCGGCGGCGAGCTGGGCCTGGATTCCATCGACGCACTGGAAATCGCGCTGGCGGTGTCGAAGCGCTATGGTTTCCAATTGCGCTCGGACAACCCCGAAAATCGTCAGATTTTCACCAGCTTGCGCAACCTGTCCGAGCACGTCGAGCAGCATCGCGTCAGCTGAAAGTGGGTCATTCGCGGACTGGCAATACCAGTCCCGTCACACGGCATTCAGGCACAATCGGCAGGCTAACGGTACCGCTAGCGCCTTCGCAGAATGCTGCATGATGAATTCGTCACCGCCGGCTGCACCGTCCGCTCCCGCTGAAAGTGCGGCAGGGCGATTTGCGTTGCCGTTGCTGCTGGCTTATCCGGTGTTGGCGATTGCCGGCGCGCTGACGCACCGGCAGATATTCCCGTTGACGGCGCTATTGCTCCTGCTGACAGTCGTGATGCTGCCTCGCCTGGCAGCGCACCGGGTGTTGCCGTGGCTGGTATGGCTGGCACTGCTGGCTGTGCTGTTGCTGGTGTCGTTATATGGGTTTGCCGGCCTGCTGCTGGAAGCCGTGCCCGTGTTCATCAACGCCCTTCTGGCGTATTGGTTTGGACGCACGCTGAGTTCATCCGAGCCCCTGGTAGCGCGGTTCGTGATCGTCATCGAAGGTCGCGCACGACTCGCACAGCCCGGCGTAGCCGGTTATGCGCGGCAGGTCACCTGGTTCTGGACACTGTTGCTCAGTGCGCAGGCGACTTTGCTGGCCGTGCTGTTGTTGTGCGCGGAACATGGCGGCTTGTTTGCACGAGCCGGTATCGCGTCGCCATTACCGATATCCGACCGTTGGGCGGCAGCATGGCTGCATGTGGGTGGCTACCTGTTGCTCGGAGCCGCGTTCCTGCTGGAATACAGCTACCGCCGCTGGCGACTTCGTCATCTGAGTCACCCTGGCTTGCACGACATGTTGATGCAACTGGCGCTGCATTGGCCGCAGTTATCGAGTGGCGCCCGGGCGGGTTCGTCATGAACGGGCCGGCGTTCGAACAGATGATCAACGTCGACGCAGGGCATCCTGTGTTTGCCGGTCATTTCCCAGGCGATCCGCTAGTGCCGGCGGTGATCCTGCTGGAGCAGGTGGCCATCGCCGTGCGTGAATGGCGCGGACTTCGAATGGCACGGGTACTCGAGGCAAAATTCATGGCGCCATTGTTGCCTGCGCATATAGCCATGCTGCGACTCACCGAAGCGACGCCGAATCCGGACGCCCGTATCCGCTTCGAGATTCGCCGTGACGACAACCTGCTGGCCCGCGGCATCGTCGAGGTCGCCGCATGAGCACGAACGAACACTGGCAGAGCCGGCCCGAAGGTGGCGGCCCTTTCTCGATGTGGGTGATGCGCTCGATTGCCTTGCACGGTGGTCGTGGCGTCGCACGCGCATTGCTGTATCCGATCACGCTGTACTTCTATTTGCGACGCGGGCCGGAGCGCATTGCTTCGCGACAGTATCTGCAACGCGTGCTCGCACAGCCGGTCATGCCATGGCACGTGTTCAAACACCTGCATTATTTTGCGGCCACGCTGATCGACCGGATCTACCTGTTGGCGAACGGCGAGAAACCGTTCCAGATCGAGACCGAAGGACTGGAGCTGCTGGAGCAGCGCATCGAGCAAGGTCGCGGCGTGCTGTTGTTCGGTTCGCACCAGGGGAGCTTCGAGGCCCTGCGTGCGCTCGGTGGACGGCGTCCGGAAATGCCGCTCCAGGTGGTCCTGGACAAGCAGAAGACACCCGCCATGACCGCATTGCTGGAAGCGCTGGCCCCGGGCGTGGGAGCCAACGTGATCGACGCTGCGCGGGACGGCACCTCGATCGCCCTGGCCATGGCCGAGGCCTGCGAGCGCGGCGCTGTCGTGGCGATGCTGGCCGATCGCGGTCGCGGTCATGAAGTGTTGCGCCATGCCCCTTTTCTTGGTTCGCCCGCGCCGTTCCCGGTCAGTCCATGGCTGCTGGCACATACGTTGAAAGTGCCGGTGGTACTGTGCTTTGGCCTGTATCTGGGCGGCAATCGCTATAAGTTGATCTTCGAGCCGATGGCTGATCGGGTGGACATTCCACGGCATCAGCGCGGCGCGGCGCTGGATGCGCTGATTGCCCGCTACGCGCAACGCCTCGAACACTATGTCCATGTCGCCCCCTACAACTGGTTCAATTTTTATGACTTCTGGCAGCAAGATCTGCGTGCTCCTGCTGTGCATGACGCTGCCCCTGTGGTCGATCGCGTCGGCGCCTGAGGCGCCAATTGCTTCGTCATCGGCGCAAACCCTGATCGCCACGTTGGGCCGTCCTGCACCGGCACGTACCGCCTTTGCCGAAGCACGATTCATGCAGGTGCTGGATCGGCCGCTGGTAGTGTCCGGCGAGCTCGCATGGCTGGGCGGCGACCAACTGCAGCGACGCGTCGATCGACCGAATCAGGAAACCGCCATCATCGCCAATGGCGAGGTGACCCAGCAGCGTGCCGGCAAAACGCCAAGGCATTTTTCGCTCGCACGAGCGCCGCAGCTGCAGGTATTGCTGGATAGCTTCGTGGCCTTGCTCAGCGGTGATGCCAGTCGGTTGCAACAGTCTTTCGACGTGCGTTACACAACCGCAGCATCCGGATCATGGACCCTGGTGCTCACGCCGCGCGACGCGGTCGTGGCCAAGAGCATCGCCAGCATCACGATCGATGGCGACGGCACACAATCGCGCTGCATGCGCATGCAGGAAGCGGACGGTGATCTGGCGATCGATCTGCTGGGTCCGCTGGCCGCCATGATGCCCGCGCAACCGACGCGCGAGTCGCTGCAGCTGCTATGCCAGGGCGTCCACTGACTGTGCGGCCCCCGTCAAGGCCCGGCCGAGCGGGAACAGGCGCTCGCGCAGCACTGCTGATCACGTGGCTGTTGGTGCTGGCTGGGCTGGGCTGGATGGTCGGTCAAAGATTGAAAGTCAGTACGGATTTGCGCAGCTTCATGCCGGCGCCCACGACGCCCGATCAACGCCTGTTGATGGAGCAAGTCGGTGACGGCCCCGGTTCACGCCTGCTGCTGCTGGCAATAAGCGGTGGTCACACCGCGCTGAAAGACGCTCCGTCCGATGGGCAGCTGGCGGCACTCAGTCAGGGCCTGGCCAGCGCGTTGCACAAGGATCCGCGCTACACCCAGGTGCTCAACGGCAGCTTTGATCTTGCAGCACTGGACCCGAGCTTGCTGCCATACCGCTATTTGCTGTCGCCGACGTTGGACACGCAGTCACTGGACGAGGCTTACCTGTCCGATCAACTGCAGCAACGTTTGGATGATCTGTCCTCACCGGCGGCGAGCCTGTTGAAGGGCCTGTTGCCGCGCGACCCCACGTTGGAGATGTTGAAACTGGCCGAACGCTGGACGCCGGCGAAATCGCCCGAGACGCGTGACGGCGTGTGGTTCTCTTCGCAACGTGAAGCGCTGCTGCTGGTGCAGACGCGTGCAGCCGGTTTCGACCCGGATGCGCAACAGCGGGCGATCGACGGGATCCAGCAGGCCTTTAATGCACTACCGGGCAGTGCCGCGGCCCAGCTTGAGTTAAGCGGGCCAGGTTATTTCAGTGTGGTGGTGGGCGCGCAGACGCGGCATCAGGCCGATTGGATCGGGCGCATTTCCAGTGTGGGTTTCATTGTGCTGATGTTGCTGGCCTATCGAAGTGTCAGTTCATTGCTGCTTTCGGCGTTGCCGATCGCCAGCGCGGCGCTGGCGGGTATCGCCGTGCTGACGGTGGCCTTCCCTGAAGTGCATGGGATCACTCTGGCATTCGGTTTCACCTTGCTGGGCGTGGCGCAGGAATATCCGATACGCGTGCTCAGCCATCGTCGCGCCGGTGAAGATGCGGTGCAGAGCGTACGCGCGTTGTGGCCGTTGCTGCTCACCGCAATCGCCTCAGCGTGCATCGCCTATCTGGCCTTCTATGCGTCCGGGGTGAGCGGCCTGAAGCAGCTGGCGGTATTCACTATCGTCGGCCTGCTGGTGGCGGGTTTCAGCACACGCTATCTGTTGTCGCATCTGCTGCCGGTGCAGGTACGCGACGTGGCCGACATGCATTGGCTGGCGAACGCGCGCGCCTTCGTTGACCACCTGCCGCGGCCGCGCTGGATACCGCTCGTAGTTGCGCTGTTGATTGTGCTGATGCTGGCCGTCGCGCCCGGCCCGTTCTGGCAAAACAACCTTGCCGCGCTAACCCCGTTACCGCAGGACATGCTGCTGCGTGATGCGCGGCTGCGCGAGGCATTGGGCGCGCCGGACGTGCGGTATCTGCTGGTGCTGCAGGCGCCGACCGAGCAGGGCGTTCTGGCGTTGTCCGAGCAACTTCAGCCGAAAGTAGACACACTGGTGAAACGTCGCGCCGTCGATGCGCTGGAGCTGCCATCGCTGTATCTGCCGAGCGTCGCATTGCAGCGAAAGCGACAACAGAAGCTGCCGGACCATGCCGCGTTGCAGCGCGAGCTGACCTTGGCGTTGCAGGGTTTGCCGTTCCATCCCGATCTGTTCCAACCTTTTCTCGATGACGTCGAAACCGCGCGTTCGCTGACGCCGCTGACACCTGAGCGCTATGCACAAACGCCGTTGGGCCAGCGTCTTGCCGCGATGCTGGTGCAGCGCGATGGTCATTGGCTCGGTTTGGGCACGGTCAGTGGCGTGCATGACGTCGCCGCGTTGCAGGCGCTGGGGGAGAGCAGCGGCGGCAGTGTGCGCCTGCTCGATCTGAAGGCGGCTTCTGAATCACTGGTAGCCGTGTATCGCACGCGCATCCTGCAGGCCTTGCTCGTCGCCAGCATGCTGCTGGTGCTGACCATCGCGTTCGCGTTGCGAAGTCTGCGCCGGGCCTGGCATGTACTGGCGCCGATGACCCTGGCGACGTTCATGGTGCTCGCGGTGGAACGCCTTGCGGGCATCGAGATCTCGCTATTCCATCTGGTGGCACTGATCCTTGCCGGCGGCCTTGGGCTTCATTACGCATTGTTCTTTGAGCGCGATACGGGCGATGCTGCCGAGCAGCGGCGTACGTTGCACGCGACCATCGTGTGCGTGCTGTCGGCATTGCTGGTATTCGGCATGCTGGGCTGGGCCACCATTCCGGTGCTGCGTGCGATTGGGCTCACGGTGGGTCTCGGTGTCGCGTTTCATTTCTGCCTGTCGATCCTGATGGCGCCGCACGTCGCGGATCGATCTTCTGATCCTGCCACGAAGGACTGAGATGCTTGCGAAGACTGACTGGGGCCACCTCATTCCGCATGCAGGCACGATGTGCCTGCTGGACTCGGTACTGGAGTGGGATGGACGCTCGATCCACGCCATCAGCGCCAGCCATGCGAAGGTCGACAATCCGCTACGCGGGCCGCAGGGCCTGCATGCAGTACATCTGGCGGAATACGGCGCCCAGGCGATGGCCGTACATGCCGCGCTGGCAGCACGGGCCGGCGGCATGGAAACGGCGCGGCCGGGGCGGCTGGTCAGCTTGCGCGAGGTACAGCTGGCTGAAGAATACGTAGATCATCTGGATGGCCATCTAGACGTCCATGCCGAATGCTTATACGCCGATGAAAATGGTGCGCAGTACGCATTCCGCATCGAGCATTGCGGCCGCCTGCTGGCCAGCGGGCGCGCTGCGGTCATTCATCCTGAGTCTTCGGCTGCGGTATAAATGGCCGGATCGATCGACGTGACATCTTCCACGATGATCGGCGTTTTTCGCGAAAGACGATAGCTGGCCATGACGTTGCCGTAATGCGCGATCCGGCCGGTGGTATAGAACGTGATCCGGCTGACGTCACGCACCGGGTTGAAGTGACTGCGCCGAAATTCGCCGTTGTAGCGGGAGGCAATCGGCACCGATACCACGCCCATGTTCTTCTCGCGCGATGCCGCGATCAGGATGGCTGCTTCGAACACGAAATTTTCCGCGGGCAGGTCGACCAGATCCAGCGCCGCGCGGGGGTACCAGCGTTGACCACTCTGCGTATCAGCCACCGGCTGCGCGCACGCCCAGGAAATGCCCCAATCGGCGACCGCGTTCGCGCGACGGCGGCCTTTGGGCTGTTGTGCGCGATCGAGCAGTCGTGCACCGATCACAATGTGTCCGGGAAACTGTTTGGCGGCTGCGACGATGCGAGGAATATCACTGGCCAGATGCTGGCCGTCGCCGTCCATGGTCAATACAGCGTCGAAGCCTTGTCGCAGCGCTTCGCGAAAACCATACCGCAACGCGTCGCCCTTGCCGCGTCGCTCGCTATGCCTCAGTAGGTTTACCGGCATCGTGGCCAGTATTTCCGGTGTGCGATCGTCCGAGCCATCGTCGATCACGATCACCGGAACGCCGAGCGCGAGTACGGAGTCGACCACCGTACGTATCGCGACTTCCTCATTGAGGCAGGGGATCAGCACGCACCAACGCACCGCAGTGTTCAAGCGACGTTCTCCATGTCGATCTCTAATCCCAGTGTAGCGGCGGCGTGGAGCTGACAGCGACCCTGGCCGCGTGCCAATAGCGCCAGCAATGACAACGCCTGCGCCGACGGATTGCTATCGCGCCACTCGTGCAGCGGTGCTGGTAACGGAGTGGTCGGCTGCGCGGGCGAGAGTGTCAGGACCATGCGGGCCAGCGACGCCTCGCTCGCCTGCGGCGCCAGCACCAGCGCACACCCAAATGGCTGCTTACAACCAGTGACCTCCAGCAGCGGCCCACTACCTTTGGTGTCACTGCATACCAGCAGCATTGGGCGCTGTTCGGCCAGTATCTGACTGACCGCTTCCAGCAAGGCGGCACCGAAGCTGTAGTGCTGAGCGCATACCGCGATGGAGGGCGCACGGCATTCGGTGGCGATGGTCCAGTAACCGGCCGCGGCGTTGTGTACCGAATTGTGGAAGCGGGTCGGCGACAATTCGGTGGGAGTTCGCGTCAGCGTGCTGCACATGTAATCGGTGATCACCTGATCGCCCTGGGCGGATGCGAAGACACTGGCCAGCGTGTTGGCCGGGCGTCCGCTCATCGCAACCGCCTGGCCGGCAACTTCGATCGCCAGCAGCACGCTCTCCGGTGCACGCCGGAGTTCGTTCGCAGGCAGCACGGTGGCAGCGGGACGCGGTGGAGGTGCTGCTGGCGTTTCGCCTGCAACTACGGCCCGCAATGCCTCGAAGTTGGCCAACTGCGGTGACCACAGGCCGATGCCTTCGACGTAGCAGTGCAGTGCCGTCATGCCGAAAACCCGGCGCGGGCGAACGCGAGGCAGACGTTGTTGCCACCGAATCCGAACGAATTGCTGAACGCCACGTCGACGCGTTGTTGCTCATTGCGCCAGGCGAATGGCGCGCCGCAAGCGGGGTCGGGCGTGCTGCCGCCGAGGTTGCCGGGAATGAAGCCGTGCTCGATGGCCTGTAGCGCGATCGTCGCCTCGATGATTCCGGCCGCGCCCAAGGTGTGACCCGTGAAGCCCTTGGTTGAACTGGCCCGTGTACTGGACGGAAAGACCCGATTGACCAGCCCCGTCTCCACTTCATCGTTCTTGACGCTGGCGGTGCCATGCAGGTTGATGTAGTCGACCTGGGACGCATCGAGTCCCGCGCGCTGCAAAGCGTCGCGCAAGGCCAGCTCGGCGCCGACGCCGTCCGGATGGGGAGTGGACATGTGATATGCATCGCTGGCTTCGCCATAACCGAGCAGGCGCGGCGCATCCGGCGCGGCGTCGATCCGCTCCAACAACGCAAAACCAGCTGCTTCGCCGATCGAGATACCGTTGCGCTCGGCGTCGAACGGCCGGCACGGTTCGGCCGATACCAGTTCGAGCGAGTTGAAGCCGAATAGCACGCTGTCGCACAAAGTATCCACCCCACCAACCACGGCCGCATCGACCAGCCCCAGGCGAATCATGCGTTCGGCATTGGCAAACACCTTGGCACTGGACGAACACGCGGTCGAAACGGTCAGGCACGGCCCCTCCAACTGCAGCGCCGCCGACACGAAAGCGGCAAGCGAATGGGGTTCATGAATGGCCGGCCGCAGCATGTCGTCAGCGAAGCCGCCATCGGCATCCAGTCGGCGATAGGCTTCCTCGGTGGCTCCGATGCTGGCGGTGGAGGTACCCATCAGCAACGCAATGCGGCTGGCCCCGTAGCGTTCGCGCGCACTGTGCACACGGGCGAGAAAACCATCCTGGTTCAAACCCAGCCACGCCAACTGGTTGTTGCGGCACTCCCAAATGGCCAGGGCCGTCGGCAACTCAGTGTCTTCGACGCCGTCGACACGACCGATCCAGCACGCCAGTGGGGCGCTGCTGAAGTCGTTCGGACGCAGCCCCGTTGAGGACCGGCCAAGCGTATGGAGCTGGGCCGCAAGGCCGTGGCCGATGGCTGAGCTGGCGGTATACGCCGTGATCGCGAGAGGTATCATCGAAACGGGCATCGCCAGAGCCTAACGGTCACCTCGCTACTTGCCTAGACAGCGGGCAACTCAGCAACAGGCGGGCATTCATCGTGGTCGAGGCGGCATGAAGACACCGCGAACAACCGCCAGCTTTGCAGAATTCGTCAGCACGATTCCGGACCGTGGATTGATCCGCCGCAGGCGAAAGCGACATCTCGCCACAGCGGCCACCGCTGCGGCGCCTTGCTAAGCTCGCATTATTGAATCGATGGGTATTGCGATGAGCCAGCAAGCCGACCTTGCCGAATCCTTCCTGCGCGACCTGCAGGACCGTATCTGCGCCGCGATAGAGCAGCTTGATGGTGGCGCACGGTTCGAGGAGGACGCCTGGCAGCGCGCCGCCGGTGGTGGCGGGCGTACCCGTGTGCTGCGCGAGGGCGCCCTGTTCGAGCAGGCCGGCGTCAACTTTTCGCGTGTCTGCGGCAATCAGCTGCCGCCCAGCGCGACCGCTCATCGGCCGGAGCTGACAGGTGGCAGTTTCATCGCCACCGGCGTGTCGCTGGTGTTGCATCCGCGCAATCCGCAGATCCCCACCACCCACGCCAATGTGCGCTATTTCGAAGCGAGCAAGCCGGGTGTCGAGCCGGTGTGGTGGTTTGGCGGCGGCTTCGATTTGACCCCGTTCTATCCCTACGACGAGGACGTGCGGCACTGGCATACCGTTGCCCGCGACTTGTGCGAACCGTACGGCGCCGACGTGTATCCCCGCTATAAAAAGTGGTGCGACGAATATTTCTATCTCAAGCATCGCGATGAGACGCGCGGTGTGGGCGGTCTGTTCTACGACGATCTGAACGAAGGCGGTTTCGAGCGCTGCTTCGCCTTCACCCGCGCCGTCGGCGAGGGCTTTCTGGATGCGTACCTGCCGATCGTGGAACGTCGCAAGGGCATTCCGTATGGCGACCGTGAGCGCGAGTTCCAGCTCTACCGGCGCGGACGCTATGTGGAGTTCAATCTCGTCTACGACCGCGGCACGCTGTTCGGTTTGCAGTCCGGCGGGCGTACCGAATCGATCCTGATGAGCCTGCCGCCGTGCGTGCGTTTCGAGTACGCGTACACACCCGAAGCGGGCTCGGCCGAGGCACGGCTGGCCGCCTACCTTAAACCGCGCGACTGGCTTTGAACGAACCCCTGTAGGAGCGCACCCTTTGCGCGATAGAGGCCACGGCGTCACCGCTCCGTTGGCTTTTCGCGCACAGGGTGCGCTCCTACATTTCGGCCAGCCCGCAGGTTGTTGTTCGGCCCGACAGGTTGGTTAGGCTTACGGCGTTGCGCCGCTAAACTTCACCGGTGTGGCGCCTTTGACCGGGCCGATCTGCGCGCTATCGCTGACCTTCAGCTCCACCTCGCGCCGAAACTCCAGGGTGCCCTGAACCACGGCATGCGGACCGATCACGATCACCGGCGTGCGGTTGTTCCAGTGGATCCAGCTGCTGGGCTTGTCGACCAGAATGCCGCCCTCGACGCGCGAGTTGGCGCCCACGGTGATGTCGCCATCCACTGTATCGATGCCGCCGCCGACATGTGCGGCGTCGAGCATGATCGAGCCGTTGACGTTGCCCAGCTTGCCGCCGACGTCAACGCCCGGCGCCAGCTTCAGGGCGCCATTGACGGAGGTCACCGGGCCGCTGACATGGCTGCCGCCACCCAGGGTAATCGAGCCGTTGACGGTATTGAGCTCGCTGGCCTGGGTCTTGCTGCCCAGATCCATCGAGCCGTTGACCGTACTGGCCTTGCGCAGGATCGCGCCATCGGAAATATGCACCGCGCCATTTACCGTGCTGACATCATCGACTTTCTGGCCGGCGTCGACCTGTACCGAGCCGTTGATCTTGTCGATGTCCTGTGCGGCAGCCAGCGCCGGCAGGGCGAGCACCAGGGCGGTAAATACGAAAACCGTCGAAACTCGACGCATGGCAATCTCCGTGAGTGAATAGTGGGAATAGGATGCCCGATGAGTGCAAGCCGTTTACATGACCTTCGGCACGGCCCGCATTTGACGGCTGCAGGGCTGCGCTGCACCATGGCCGATCTATCTCATGCTTGATGACTTTGGCGACCCGCAACCATGCACAAACTTGTACTGATCCGTCACGGCCAATCGCAGTGGAATCTCGACAACCGTTTCAGCGGCTGGGCGGATATCGACCTGACCGAACTGGGCGAGGCGGAGGCCAAAGCGGCCGGCAGCCTGCTGAAGGAGTCGGGCTACGCGTTTGACGTGGCGCACACCTCGTTGCTGAAACGCGCCGTGCGTACGCTGTGGGGCGTACAGGATGCGATGGATCAGATGTGGATCCCGGTGCTGACCGACTGGCGTCTCAACGAGCGTCACTATGGCGCGCTGACCGGTCTCAACAAGGCCGAGGTCGCTGCGAAATACGGCGACGATCAGGTGAAGATCTGGCGCCGCAGCTACGACATTCCGCCGCCCCCGCTGGAGCGGAGCGCGAACGAGTCGGTGCACGACCCGCGCTACGCAACGATGCGGCCGAGCGACATTCCCGACACCGAATGCCTCAAGGACACCGTGGCTCGCGTGTTGCCGTACTGGCACGACGTGCTGGCACCGGCGATCAAGGCCGGCCAGCGCGTGCTGGTGGTCGCGCACGGCAATTCGCTGCGCGCGCTGGTGAAATATCTCGATGACATCTCCGACGAGGCCATCGTCGAAATGAATATCCCGAATGGCATACCGCTGGTCTACGAGTTCGACGAACAGCTCAAACCGTTACGCAGCTACTACCTCGGCGACGCGGCGGAGATCGAGGCGAAGATGGCCGCCGTGGCCAACCAGGGCAAGGCGAAGTAGGCTGCCGGGGTGACCAACGTGAACTCACCGAAAGCTATCGCCGCCGCACTCACCGAGTACTGGTCGCCGCGGGTCGTCGGCGAGGTCGACGACAGCTACATCAAGGTCGCCAAGGTTCACGGCTCGCTGTGCTGGCATAGTCACGACCATGAGGACGAGCTGTTCCTGATCCTCCAGGGCCATCTGCGCATCGAGCTGGAACACGCTGCCGCCATCGAGCTGGACGAAGGCGAGATGTTCGTCGTGCCCAAGGGCGTGCGACACAATCCGGTGGCCGAACAGGAATGCCTGCTGATGCTGATCGAGCGAAAATCCACGCTGCATACCGGCGACGTTATGACGGAGCGCACGCGTTCGCTGGCAGAGCAGTTGGGTAGTCGCTGAGGCCGTTCGTGACACGCAGGACAGGTGACAAACGTCAGTCGTCGCCGACCACGAGCTCGACTAAGCTATCGGCACTCCAATCCAGGCGATACCCATGCCCGCCCATTTGACGAGTTACTTGATCATGTTGCCGATCCTGGCGTGGATCGTGTGGCGACGTGTGAGCCGCCAGTTCGGACGCCAACCGATCCGGCGCAAGCAGATGATCGTTCGCATCGTGGTATTCGCCGCCATCGGTGGCTTGCTTGGCCTCACTGGTTTTCACAGCATCCAGTTGGCCGAAGGCCTGGTCTGCGGCGTGCTGATCGGTGCCCTGATCGGCCTGGTCGGGCTGCGGCTTACCCGTTTCGAGACGGACCCGATCAAGGGTGACTGCTACGTGCCGAACTCATGGATTGGCGCACTGCTGACGGTGTTGCTGCTGGGTCGACTGGCGTGGCGCTTCCTGGTGGTAATGCCGCAAGTGCAGGCGTCTGCGGCAGCAGCGCAGGGTGCGGGTTTTCAGGCGCAGTCGATGAGCTATAGCCCACTTACCATGCTGACGTTCGGGTTGCTGGTCGGCTACTACATCGTGTATTTCATCGGCTTGCTGATCCATCACCGCCGCTTTCAGGAAACCCAGCTGAAGGCGCCCGTCGCGTAAACACACGGTTCGTTCGGCGGATCGATTCACGGCGTAATGCTTACGTCGATCTCGATCGGATAGATGGCGCCTTGGGATAGCGGCGGCGGTGCCGCCGGCGGTGCTGGCAAGGTCAGCGTCGCAAACCAGCCGGCGAGACATTTCGCCACCGGAGTGGTCGGCTCCACGGCAACATGGCTGGGCCGACCGCTGGACTGCACATCGGCAACGAGGGTGAACGGCGAGGTATCTGCCGGCGCGTTGTGCGCGATGCAAGCTTTGAGGGAGACGGTCATGGGATCGGTCAGCGCACCCCATAACGCCTTTTGATAGGCGGGGCCGCCAGCAGCGGTCTCAATAGACTTGCCGCGTGACACGCGGGCCGCAAAGGCTTCGTCGGCGTGGGTTGGCGCAGCCGTGATCAGCTGCAGTGCGACGGCGAGAATGATGGACATGGGGGCTCCGGTCGTGATCTGCGGTGGGCAAGCTAGCAGCGCATCTGCGCCGACTCATTCAGGCAAATGTTCCAGCGCGAGGTATTCCTCGCTTTGCATCTCGATCAGGCGCGATTCGGTTCGACCGAATTCCGCACGCAGGCGCTCACCGTCGTACAACGCCATGATCGGTGCGGCGGCCGACAGCACCAGCTTCACGTGGCGATCGTAGAACTCATCCACCAGCTGCACGAAGCGCTTTGCCGCGTCTTCGCTGTACACGGTGAACTGCGGCACGTTGGAGATGATCACTGCCGGGCCTGCCTTGGCTAGCGCAATGTAGTCCGCGACGGCGCGCGGGCCTTCGCACAAAGCCTCAAAATCGAACCACAGGATGTTGTCCGCGCGCTTGCGATACGGGATATCACGGTCGCTGATCCGCAGCGTGCCATCCAGCTGGATCGCGCCGCTCGCCTGGCTGGTAAAAATGCGCTCCAGTGCGCGGTGGGCCTCGGCGCCGGGTGGCGTCAGGTACACCGGTGCCTGCGCCAGCGCGCGCAGCCGCCAGTCGTGCGATGACGCCATCTCGACGACATGGCAGTGTTTTTCGATCGACGCGATCGCCGGCAGAAAGCGGGCACGCTGCAGACCTTCCCGATACAGGTTCGCCGGAGCGGTGTTGGAGGTTGTCACCAACGCTACGCCGCGCGCGAACAATGCATCGAGCAGGCCCGCAAGAATCATTGCGTCGCCGATGTCGTTGACCATGAACTCGTCCAGGCACAGCACCCGGCAACGCTCGGCGATTTCCGCGGCGACGTCGATCAACGGATTTTGCCGATCGCCCAGCGCGCGCAAGCTGGCGTGCACCTCACCCATGAAGCGGTGGTAGTGACGACGTCGCGCCATGTTGCGCGGCAGGCTGGAGACAAACAAATCCATCAGGAAGGTCTTGCCGCGGCCAACACTGCCCCAAAGGTACAAGCCTGGCACCGATGCGGACGGTTCATTGCCGAGCAATGATTTCAGCCGTCCAAACAATCCATTGCCGGCCTCGGGACTGGCGCATAGTGCGGCCTGCATGCGATCGAACTCAGGCAGCATCGCCAGTTGCGCCGGGTCGGATTCCCAGCGATGCGCGGCGACGCCTTCCTGGTAACGCGCACTGGGCGCAAGCAGCGGGTTTTCACTCATGGAACGGCAATCTTCGAAGGGGGTGATCGGTCGGCATCAGGCCGGATAACTCAGGCAGCATCGTTCATGACGAGCGCATCGGAGGCAACCATTCGATGACCGCATGTTTGATCGCGCCGCGCAGATCCATCAGTCGCCGGTGAAAAAAGTGGCTGGTATCGGGCATGCGCACCAGCTCGGGCTTGTGCTCCAGCGTATCCACCCAGTCGAATACTGACTGCGGCTCGACGATTTCATCGGCTTCGCCCTGCACGATCAGCCATGGACAGGTAGGCAGGGTGAGCTGCTCAAACGCCCAACGTCCAACCGGCGGTGCGATGCTGATCAATGCGTCGGCTTGCAGCCGTACGGCATTGGCGATGCTCACATAGCTGCCGAACGAAAAGCCAGCCAGCCACAGCGCATCGTCCGGCCGCACGTGACGCACCCAGGCCACTACGGCAGCCAGGTCATCGCCCTCGCCGTGGCCATCGTCATAAGCGCCTTGCGAGGTACCGGTGCCACGGAAATTGAAACGCACGGTGTCCAACCCGGATTCACGCACCGCGCGCTCGACCATCGTCACCACTTTGTTATGCATGGTGCCGCCCTGCAACGGATGCGGATGGCAGATCACCGCCACCCCGCTGCGCGCATCGGCCGGAAGGGCAATATCACTGATGGCCTCAAGCTTGCCGGCCGGACCGTCCAGCATGAAACTGGCAGCCTGATCGGGAAAGCGAGTCGGGTCGGCGGGGAGCTCGATGGGGTTCATACGCACGATGATAACCGCCCTCGGCTATCCGCAAACGTTCGTTCAACGTTTGCCATACTGAACCGCTGTATCCACCTGACTATTCGAGCCGTGCGCACGCCATGACCAAGACATCCCATCCCATCCGCTGCCACTGGGCTACCAGCGACGAGCTGCTGCGCGACTATCACGACACCGAATGGGGCGTGTCGCTGCACGATGATCGCGCGCTGTTCGAGTTTCTGTGCCTGGAAGGCGCCCAGGCCGGTCTTTCATGGCGCACCGTTCTGGCCAAGCGCGAGCACTATCGCAAGGTCTTTCACAACTTCGACATCGCTCGCGTCGCGGCGATGAAAGATCGTGAGCTGGAAAAACTGCTGCTCGATCCCGGCATCATACGCAATCGCCTGAAGGTCAACGCGACGCGCGACAACGCTATCGCCGCGCTGCGCGTCATCGATGAAGTCGGAAGTCTGGACAGCTACCTGTGGTCTTTCGTTGACGGCAAACCACTGGTCAACCGCTGGCGCGACAAGAGCGAAGTGCCAGCCAGCACACCGCTCTCCGATCGCATGAGCAAGGAGCTGAAGAAGCGCGGCTTCCGCTTCGTTGGCACGACGATCTGCTACTCGCTGCTACAGGCGACGGGCATGGTGAATGATCACCTGGTGGGGTGTTTCAGGTACAAGCTAGCTGCAGTAAAAAAGTGAGTGCAGCGACACCGTCAAGAGCGGCGTCAGTGAGTCATGCCCGCGACGGCAAGTCGCGCAACTTCGGCGATCACGTGGTTTCGCTCGGCGCCATCCGTCGCTGCGTTCGGATAATAGGTAGTTACCAGCAGCGGCTGGCGACCCGGCGGCCAGATGATGGCGACATCATTCGATTCGCCATGACTACCGTTGCCTGTCTTGTCACCGACCTGCCATCCTGCGGGAACACCGGCACGTAGCTTGTCTTTTCCGGTTGAAGCCGCGCATAGCCAAGCGATCAGCTGCGCACGCGATGCGTCGGAAAGCGCATGGCCAAGCAGTATCTTCTGCATGTCGGCGAGCATCGCGCGCGGTGTCGTGGTGTCACGCAGATCGCCTGCGCTAGTGTCGTTGAGCTCAGGTTCGGTGCGGTCCAGCCGGGTTAGTCCGTCGCCCAGGTTGCGGGCAAAAGCGGTCACGGCAGCTGGGCCACCAAGGCTCGTCAACAACAAATTCGCCGCCGTGTTGTCACTCAATGTGATCGCCGCCTCACAAAGTTCGCTAACCGTCATGCCCTGGCCGCCGGTTCGATGCTGCGTAACGGGCGCGTACGCCAACACAACGTCATTGCCGAAGACGATGCGCCTGGTGAGCTGCTCAGCGCCACGATCCACTCGAGCCAATACAGCGGCGACGGCCAACAGTTTGAACGTGCTGCACATCAGGAACCGCTCGTCGGCGCGATAGCCAGCACGTCTTCCATTGCCCGTATCAAGAATGGCGACACCCAGTCGCCCGCCGTGCTGGTGCTCCAGCGTCGCCAGTTGCGCGCTGACGTCGGGCACGCTAGCGGCCAGGGAAAACTTTGAACGAAGGCTCAGTGCTGCAGCGCTCAATACAGCGCCCTTCAGCAGGTCTCGACGATTCATGCAACCACCTTTGTGGAGAGATGTGGAATCAAACACGACCGATCATAAACGTGAGCGCGGAGTTTTCGCGGCAAAAGATGAGGCAATACCGGGGCAACGCCGGGGGCAATTGATGCAGGCGTGCGCTGGATTATCAGCGATGCACTGAGTAAGTTAAGCCGCGCAAGGGTGTTTCGCCAACCATCTTCGCTAACGGTAAGTCAGCACAACCATGACCAGCAAACCCACGACGGCGCACTATCTGAATGACCTTGCAAGGCTGCGTCGCGTCCGCGACCGGATTGACCGGGAATACGCGCAACCACTGGACGTCGAGGCGTTGGCTAAAGGGGTGCATATGTCGGCCGGCCATCTGAGCCGTCAATTCAAGCTTGCCTACGGTGAGTCGCCCTACGCCTATCTGATGACACGACGCATCGAGCGTGCGATGGCGCTGTTGCGTCGTGGCGACCTCGGTGTCACCGAGATTTGCTTCGAGGTCGGCTGTGCATCGCTCGGCACGTTCACCACGCGCTTCACCGAACTGGTCGGCGTGCCACCGGGTACGTATCGACGCCAGGAAGCGCACGCGACACGGGGGATGCCCAGTTGCGTCGCGAAACAGGTGACCCGACCGATCAGGAATCGAGAAGCGCCGCCCGCCGAACCCGAACTAGACTGATTCCACGGACTCCACCACCAGAGAGAGGCACCATGGACATCACCATACACTCGAGTTTCCTTGCACAGAATGACCCGGACGCCGCGCTCGTCTTCTATCGCGACATCCTCGGCTTTGAAGTCCGCAATGACGTCGGCTATGGCGGCAAGCGCTGGATCACCGTTGGCCCGGCCGGTCAGCCCGGCACGTCCATCGTGCTGTATCCGCCGGAGGCGAGCCCTGGCATCACCGATGATGAGCGCCGCACTATCGCCGAGATGATGGCCAAGGGCACGTTCGGCATCCTGCTGCTGGCCACCAAGGATCTGCAAGGCGTTTTCGAAAAATTGCAGGCCCGCGATGCCGATATCGTGCAGGAGCCCACGGACCAGCCGTACGGCGTTCGTGACTGCGCCATCCGCGACCCCGCCGGCAATATGATCCGTATCCAGCAATTGCGTTGAGCCGTGCCGCATCATCTGAAAGTCGATTGGCCAAACAGGACCAGGAGCAACCCGTGAACCCATCCGAACGCATCGACCAGCTGATCGCAGGGATCGCCGACTGGCGCGGCAAGACATTCGCCGATGTCCGCAAGGCCATTATTGAGGTCGACAAGGAAATCGTCGAAGAGTGGAAATGGAAGGGCAGCCCGGTATGGTCCCGCGATGGAATGATTGCCGTCGCCAACGCACACAAGGGCAAGGTCAAGGTGACCTTTTCGCATGGAGCGAAACTTGAAGATCCCGACAAGCTCTTCAACGCAGGGCTCGAAGGCGGCACGTGGCGGGCGATCGATTTTTTCGAGGGTGATAAGGTCAACAAGCGCGCGCTGAAAAGCCTTGTTCGCGCTGCCATCAAATACAACCAGACGAAACTGAAAAAGAACGCACCGGCAACTGCTGGCGCGAAGACGAGCAAAAGCGAGAAGGTGTAAACCGTAGCTGGGTACAGACCAAATCGAATGAACAGAGTCACTGCTGACTTGTCGCAGTGACTCTGTTTCGTTTTAGCGCTGCGTGCCGTGCGCTTCCATGGCGGGCGATGACTTCGCGCTGCCTTTGCGGATCGACGCCAGCTTGTCGAGCGTTGCCAACGGCAGTGCCGCGGCAATGGCCGCATAGCCCGCATCATTCGGATGCAGATGATCGCCGCTATCGTAAGTGGGCAACAATCGCGCTGGGTGGCCCGGGTCGCGCACGATCCGGTCGAAGTCGAGCACGGCATCGAATTCACCGCTCTGGCGTATCCATGTGTTGACGTGCTGACGCATCGCGTCTTTCGCTGGAGTGAAATAGCCAGGGACGTCCACGTTTTCAAACGGCGGGATGGTGGTGCCAATGATGCCAAGGCCATGCTGATGGGCTTGCGCGATCAGCTTCCGATAGCCGGCGATGAGATCGTCGGCATTCACGGTTTCATTTGATGGTGCCATACCGCCGTTGAAGCCAAGATCGTTGCCACCGATGCGCACGACGACGACCTTGACCCCAGGCTGATCGAGCGCATCACGCTGAAAGCGCGCAAGCCCGGCTTCGCCGAGTGCTGCACCAAACTCGCTGGCGCGCGGGCTGTCATGCAGCAGACGGTTGCCGATCAGCCCTGCATTGAGCACGGCGACATTCTTGCCCGCTTTCTGCAGACGGACGGCCAACGCATCCGGCCAACGATGGTTTGCGTTGGCGGTTGAACCGTCGCCGTCGATCATGGAGTCGCCGAAAGCCACAACGGCAAAGCCAGGCGGCTTCGCGATGACGTCCACGCCGGTAAGGAAGGGCCACATGCCGGTGTGCTTCGCTACCGGAAAGTGCACAGCAGCGGTGGCGTTGCCGGGCTTCGACGCGTAGCTCGTTTGCTGACCCAGAATGTGAACTGTGGTGACCGTCGTGGGCTTCGGTAGATACAGGCTTACGGCCAGATCCGATGACGGCGGCACTGAAAGGCGAGTGGGATCACTCGTCACCGTCGCGTGCGCAGGCACGACGACGGACGTCTGTCCGTTGAAGGTCAGCGAGCGATCACTGGTCGGCTCGATGTCCGCTTCGCTCGTGCGACGCGCAATATGCGCAGCGCCAATCGTCAGCGGTGTATCGCCGTATTGGTTCGACAAGCGGATGCGTACCTGCGGGCCGCCGGCGCTTGCATGCACGATCAAACGCAGAGTCTGGTCCTGGTAGGCACTCGGCGCACTCGGCATCGGCGGTTGCTGAGCGGCGTACCACGTGCCGATCCATGTCGCGGGCGGAGCAGTGTCGGCACGAACAACACCGACGGGTAGACCGATCACCAGCAGGGCGACCACGGACCGCCCGATCGCATGCCGCAGGCGTTGATAAAAGACGTTTCCAAACCGATGCATCTGTCGTAGCTCTTTGAGTCTGGTCATGGGTTGGTTTTTCCGAAAGAGAAAGTTGAGTCCCGAGTTCTGCCTGGCGCGTGGCTTGGCTAAGCGGTCCACTGCATGATCTGATGAGTAATGGCCAGCCACGGTGACGGTCTAGCCAGCACCAGATACTCCGTAAGCGCCTGGGCAATCACCATGCATGGCAGTGCGTAGCGATAGACCGCATGAACGCGCCGGTTGACTACCAGGTCACGCCACACTCCAAAAAGAATCAGCAGGTCGACACAAGGGTAGAACGCATAGTCGGCAATCAAGCTTATGGGGAAGCGAGCGAACGCCGCGCCGGTCAAACAGCAGGTGGCGACCAGCATCAGGCGCCGGTGAAACTCCGGCCGACGGCGCCAGTAAACGGCCAGACCAAAAGCAATCGAGAACGTCAGCATATCGTTGAAAGGCAGGCTCAGACCGACGTCGTCCGCCGCTCGCCGCTGGTCGTGCCAGTGCTGCATGACCAGGGCGGTTGCCACGCCAAGAAAAGGAAGGATGCCACCGAGCACCGCGCCGAACATCCCCAGCCGACGATGCCAGGCGACCCTTGACACTCGCACCAGGGCGGACTGCGTGATGAACAGGACAACCCAGCTCGAAAAGACGATGGCGTGGATGGGCAGGATCCACGGCCGTGGCGTGTCGGGGTGGAGCAGATTTCTGCCGATCGTCTGGCTAAAGCCGCAGATCGCCACGGCGGCGACCAGCAAGGCCATGCCCAGATAAAAGAATCGGTCCAAGAACTTTCGAAACTGTCCCGTTGCGACGTTGTTCTTGCGCCCCCGGCCAGGCAACACGATGACTTTTGCCATGGCCGGATCGAGGCCACCGTCATCGTTACCTGAAACACTGCCCAAAGCGCTTTCCCGCATGTTGTAATCTCCCAAGATCAAGCCGCAGCCCATGACCGACGATGCCGGCAATAGCCCGCGGAGTCCTGAAATCGGTCTGATTTCTTGCTGAAAAACTCTGAAAACCATCTAACCCAGTCAACGCAGACCGTCGAGCCGCATGGACCAGCCCCGAAATACCCCTTTTCGTGTTGGCACGTGGTCAGTCGATCCGGCGTCCAGCCAGATCAGCCGCGATGGCGAAGTAATCCGCCTGGATACGCGCGCGATGCGGCTGCTGCAGTGCCTGGCCAGACGCGCCGGCGACGTAGTCAGCATCGATGAACTGCTCGACCAGGTGTGGGCCGGCATCGTTGTGACACCGGACTCCGTGTATCAGGCCGTGGCGTCGCTACGGCGCTCGCTGGGGGACGACCCCAGGCAACCGACATACATCGCCACCGTGCCACGGCTCGGCTACCGCATGGTGGCCCCTGTCGAGGAGCTTTGGCCCGTCAACGAGGTTGCTCTGGGCACGCCAACCTTGCCGGTTTCTGCGGAGCTCGCGGATGCGGCCGTTCCGTTGGCCGACATGAAGGAAAGCGTCGCCTCGCCAAGCCAGCCGGTCGGGCGTAAAAGGCGACGGCTCTTGTTCCTGGGTGGCGGCATTTCTGCACTGGCTTTGGTTGTGGCCCTCTATGTTGTGGTCAATCCTTTTGGCGTCAGTCCATTCGTCCCTGCCGTCGACAAGTGCGTCGGCGTGCTTCCCTTTCGCGATATGACCGATGCGATGGACGAGGAACCCTTCGCTGACGGCATGACCGAGCAACTGATCGATGCCTTAAGCAAGATCCCCGGCAGCCACGTGCCGTCACTGACGTCCTCGCTTTATTTTAAAGGCAAGCAGACGACCATCGCCGCCGTCGCTAAGGCGCTTGGGGTGGCCTACATCCTGGAAGGCAGCGTGCGCAAATCCGGCAACACATTGCGCATCACCGCACAGTTGATACGCGCCGACGACGGCTATGTCGTGTGGTCGAATTCATACGACCGCCCCACCACCGACATCCTGCTCGTGCAAAGCGACATCGCAGCTCAGGTGAAGCGCGCTCTCGAAACGTCGCTGAAGCATACCTATAAAGTTGGCGACGACTGAGCAGCGGCGGGCCCGCATACTCGAAGAGAAGCGGTGCCTGCAGGATTACTTTCTGCTCACTTCGTTGACCACCGCCATCCTGCTTCCTTATCTGCTGGCAGGGTACGAATGTGCGGATTATCGGGATGGGCTAACCCTGCTCGTCGTAGATGCTTCGCTCAAAGGCTCGTTACCAAGCAATGCGGTCTCTGGCGGCTCCCGGAGCCAAGCTTAAGGACGGTGACTCTTAAGCTCTTCAGGATTTCGACAAATCAGTACTCGGATGTCGATAACTTGGTAGATTTTCCGTTATAGAACAGAGAACGATCGATCGCAAAGCAACAAAACCATCTTCGAATACCAACTGACGAAGGGACCGCATGAGAATAAAGCTCTCTCTGTTTGCGCTGATGTTCTCGTCAGCCTTAATGGGCAGTACAACGGTCCCAACCACGCCTGCCGCCAAAGTCTTCAACGCATGGTTGGCCGCCTACAACTCAGCAGATCTCAGACAGCTTGAGGCATATAAGGAAACCTATCACCGCCATTGGACCGTTCAGGACATGCAGAACATGCTGGACGATCGTAGGCGAACGGGTGGTTACGCGGTGCTACGTATTGAAAAATCAGAACCGCAATCGATCACCGTCCTTCTGCAGGAGAAAGACTCCGACACCGTCAATCGCGAAGTTGTGGAGGTCGGATCAGGCAGCCCGCCGGCAAGCGTCCAGATGTCCATCGAACATGACGTGCAGCGACCTGCCGATCTCGCGATTCCCCGGATGACCCAGTCGCAAGTCGTGGGCGCACTCGGCGAACGTGCGACGACGCTCGCGCAGCAAGACAAGTTTTCCGGCGCCATTTTGGTTGCCCATCGCGGCAACATTCTTCTGCAGCGCAGCTGGGGTAAGGCCGATCGCACTATTGGACAGACCAATACATTCGATACGCAGTTCCGTATCGGCTCGATGAACAAGATGTTCACGAGTGTTGCAGTGCTACAGCTGGCCGAAGCGGGCAAGGTATCGCTCGATGCGCCCTTTGGGAAATATCTCACGGCATTTCCTAACGCAGATGCGGCTTCCCACGTCACCCTGCGTGAGTTGCTTAATCACACCGGAGGCACCGGTGATATTTTTGGCCCCGATTTCGATGCCAATCGAGACAAGCTGCGCTCCAACGATGACTATCTACGGCTTTATGCATCGCGCCAGCTGGATCATCCACCTGGCGAAAAATTCGAGTATTCCAACTATGGGTTCATCCTCCTCGGTGCGGTGATCGAGAAGGTCAGCGGTATGTCGTACTACGACTATGTGGAACAGCACATTTTCAAGCCGGCGGGGATGAGTTCAACAGGCTCGCTTCCCGAATCGGACGTACTTCCACGTCGCGCTCGTGGTTACATGTGGCAGACCAATAGTTGGGTTGCCAATGACAGCACGCTTCCCGCCCGTGGCGCTGCCGCCGGAGGCGGATACTCGACGATTGGCGACATCTTTCGTTTCGCGCAAGCGCTTCAGTCGGGAAAGCTGATTTCAAGGGCTAGCTTGAATGCCGCCACCCAGCCTGTATTTCACGATGCTCCTACAGGATACGGCTATGGCTACGGCTTTGAAGTGTTAGATGAGGCAGGTCTGAAAAGCTATGGCCATGAAGGCGGCGCTCCTGGCATGAACGGCGAAGTCCGTGTTTTTGCCGACCAGGGATACCTCATCGTGGTTCTCAGCAATTTGGATCCACCAGCTGCGCACCGACTGGTCGAATATTTTTCGCTTCGAATGCCTGGGTCACAGTGATGGTTTTTGCGCAGTGCAGGCAGCACGCGTTCAAGAGAGTCGATTTTTTGGCCGTTTAAATCCAACGCTAACATCTGTTTCTGGCCGAAAGCAGAGGTCCCACATCAAGCAAAAAGGCCCTCGAATTCAGCGCCGCCGCGAGCCGCGCAAGCTGTCCACGGAGAAGCTGGCGATTTCGCTGCCGTCGGTGCCACGGCGACCCTGGCCTTGCGGCGGACCCCAGGCGTGCGCGGTGACGACTTCCCAGGTGGCGGGGATGCGGTTGTCGATGCGCATTGTTTCGTAGGCAGCGAGCATGCGTTGATAGCGGGTCTTGCCGGTGAGGCCGCGGACGCGGGCGTGGTCGGCGTTGGTGGCGCCAAGGCCTTGCAGTTCCTGCAGCAGCTTGCGTGGTTCGCTGTAGGTTAGCGTGTAGCGGAATACATCGAGTACCGGATCGCGCAGGCCGGCCGCGAGCATGGCGTCGCCGATGTCGTGCATGTCGAGAAAACGGCTAACGTGCGGTTGCTGGTCAGCTTCGGCCCATGCGGCGCGTAATTCCTTCAGCGTGTCCGGGCCGAAGGTGGAGAACGCCAACAGGCCGCCGGGTTTCAGCACGCGCGCACATTCGTTGAACAGCGCGGGCAGGTCGACGATCCACTGGAAGCACAGATTGGAATGCAGTACGTCTACGCTGTGATCGGGTAGTGGCAGCGCGGTGGCCTCGGCACAGACGCGCAGGAAGGGCTTCAACCAGCTGGCGTGTTGTTTCGCCGCGCGCAGCATGGGCAGCGCCAGGTCGACGGCGATCACCTCGGCCTTCGCATAGCGCTGTTTCAGCTGCGCGCTGCCGCGGCCGGTGCCGGCGCCGACATCGACGATACGTTGTGGCGTTTGCGTATAGAAGTCCAGACGTTCCAGCAGGGCGGCCTGCACTTCACGCTGCAACACGTCGTGTTGTTCATAACTGGTCGCAGCGCGGCCGAAGTGACGGCGCACCTGATCCTGGTCGATTTGGAACGTATCCATCAAAGCGGGCTCATTGCCGGGTGGGTGTTTGCCAGCAGCCGCTGGAGTGCTTGTGCGACTACGTCGGCGTGACCGAAGAACGGTGCGTGGCCCGCGTGTTCGATTTCCTGATAGCTGCCGGCACATTGGCTGGCCGACCATTGCATCGCCTGCGGTGGCACCAGTCGGTCGCGGCGGCCGGCGATCCACGCGCTGCGCACGGCGAGATCAGGCAGTGCGGCGCGCCGGTCGCTGTTATCCAGAATCTGGATGCCTTCCTGCAGCACACGCAGGTTGGGTTCGCCGCGGGCAAAAACCAACGTGCGCAGATGACGCAATTCGGCGCGCGGGTCCGCGCTGCCCATCGCCTCGAGTGCGAGAAAGCGTTCGATCGTGGCGTGGTAGTCGTTCTCCAGATCGGTGGCCAGCTGACGCACCAGCGACGCGTCGTTACCGTAACTCCAGCTCGCATCGCGCACGAATTTTGGCGTGGCGCAGAGCATCGCCAGACCGCGCACTTGCCGGGGCATGTCCAGTGCGGCGGTGAGCGCGATCAGACCACCCAGCGACCAGCCAAGCCAGATCGCCGGTGGGGTTTTTGCGGCAATTGCAGCGGCACAAGCGCTCGGCTCCAGCGGTATCCCGCAATCACGCGAATAGCCATGGCCGGGCAGATCCACGACATACATCGTGCAACGATTTTCCAATGCCTCGACCAACGGTGCCATGACGCCGCCATGCATGGCCCAGCCGTGCAGCATCACCAGCGACACGGGACCACGCCCCAGCTTGTCGATATGCAAGGTCATGCCGATTCCTCCTCTCCCCCGTGGGGAGAAGACTGAGGTGAGGGGCGGGTGCTCGCGGGGTCATCGATCGAAGTGGGCTCTGATGCAGCCTCGCCGCAAGATTGGCCCCTGACCCCAGCCCTCTCCCCGGAGGGGAGAGGGGGCGATGCCGGCGCGAGTGTGGCGTCCACGGCGCCGCGCTCATCGAACACAAAGCAGTCGCCTTGCCAGTGCAGCGCATCAGTCTGCTCCAGATATTTCAGGATGCCGCCTTCGAGCTGATAGACGTGCGGCATGCCGATATCCTGCATGTGCAGCACGGCTTTCTCGCAACGGATGCCGCCGGTGCAGTACGACACCACCGTCTTGCCCTCGTAGCGTGCGCGGTCGGCGGCAATCGCGGCGGGAAATTCGGTGAAGCTGGCGATGCGATAGTCCACTGCCTGCGGAAACTTGCCGAGATCGGTTTCGTAATCGTTGCGGGTGTCCAGCAGCACGACTTCGCGGCCTTCGTCATCGTGGCCTCGATCGAGCCAGCGCTGCAGCGTGGCCGGATCCACCGCAGGCGCGCGACCACCTTCAGGGCGAATCGTCGGCAGCCGCATAGTGATGATTTCCTTCTTCAGGCGTACCCGCATGCGACCGAACGGTACCGCGTCGGACGGCGATTCCTTCGGCGCGATGTCGGCGAAGCGGGCATCCGCATGCAGCCACACGACGAAGCTGTCGATGGCGGCGCGATCGCCGGCCAGGAACAGGTTGATCCCCTCCGGGGCCAGCAGGATGGTGCCTTTTAGTGCCAGCGCCGTGCATCGTTCGAGCATGCGCTCGCGCAGCCCGGGCAGTTCATCCAGGCTGACAAATTTATAGGCGGAGATGTTGACGATCGACATACGCAGGTATTGGCAAAGCAGAAGGTGATTATACGTGGTGGGTAACGGCTGCCCGGCAATCAGCCGGTAGCGGGAGCGAGTCGTAGCGTTTCCAGCGCGCCGAGCAATCGATCGATGTTCTCTTCCTCGTGCGCCGCCGACAGCGTGATGCGCAGTCGCGCGCTGCCCGCAGGAACGGTGGGTGGGCGGATCGCGGTGACCAGCAGGCCTTGTTGCTCCAGTGCATGGGCAGCATTCAACGCAGCCTGCGCGTCGCCAAGCACGAGTGGCTGGATCGCGCTGGTCGACGACGACAGGGTGAGGCCGAGCTGCGCAGCACCCGTACGAAAGCGCTGGATCAACGCGGTGAGCTTGTCACGCCGCCATGAGTCCGCCTGCGCCAGTTGCACCGCGACGAGTGCGGCGGCGGCAACGGCCGGTGGCATGGCGGTGGTGTAGATGTACGGTCGCGCAAATTGCATCAGGCCATCGATCAGCGCGACAGGGCCGGCGACGAATGCGCCCGCGCAGCCGAGCGCCTTGCCTAGCGTCGCCATCAGTATCGGCACGTCACGTTGCCCCAGACCCGCAGCGCGGACGCTGCCGGCACCGTCGTCACCGAGCACGCCGAGACCGTGTGCATCGTCGACCATCAAAGTGGCGCGTTCGCGGCGGCACAACGTGGCCAGCTCGCGCAACGGGGCGACGTCGCCGTCCATGCTGAATACGCCGTCGGTCGCCAGCAGTGCCGCGGCTCCGCCATGCGCAGCAAGTTGGCGTGCGGCAGCGGCCATATCGGCGTGCGGATAACGCTTCAACTCGGCACCGGACAGTTGGGCGCCATCGAGCAGGCAGGCGTGGTTGAGTTTGTCCTGTACGCACAAGTCGCCGCGGGTCAGCAGAGCCTGCAACACGCCGAGGTTGGCCATGTAGCCAGTGGAGAACAGCAATGCGCGTTCGCGACCGGTCCACGCGGCGAGTGCTTCTTCGAGCATCGCGTGTTCCGCGCGATGACCGCTTATCAGGTGGGCCGACGTGCTGCCTACACCTTCGTCATCGGCCACCCGCTTGAACGCGGCAATCAGTTGCGGATGCTGCGCCAGGCCGAGGTAGTCGTTGCTGCAGAACGACAGCAGACGTCGCCCGCCGGTCTCCAGCCACGGGCCATCGGCATGCTCGATCGTGCGTAGGCGCCGCAGCAGTTGCGCGCTTTCGCGTTCGGCCGTCTGGACGGCCAGTCGATCGAGCAGATCAGGCCGCGGCGCTGCAGCCACAGCCTTGTCCGCAACTGGCCTGATCCGATCCGGCGTGATCGGTTTCCAGGATGTCGGCGTGTACGGTGCCGGGCTCCTCGACAACCTGCAGCGGATGCAGATCGAGCCGCACGAACAGTGCGCGATCGTGTTCCACGTCGGGGTTGCCGGTGGTCAGCAGTTTTTCTCCGTAGAAGATCGAGTTCGCACCGGCGAAGAAACACAGCGCCTGCACGGCGTCGTCCATCTGCTGACGGCCGGCTGACAGACGCACCATCGAGGCGGGCATCAGCAGGCGTGCGACCGCGATGGTGCGCACGAACTCGAAGGGGTCCAGTGCCGCCGTGCCAGCCAGCGGCGTGCCTTCCACCTGCACCAGCTGGTTGATCGGTACCGACTGTGGATGTTCCGGCAGGTTTGCCAGCGTCTGCAGCAGGCCGGCGCGCTGGTCGCGCGATTCGCCCATGCCGACAATGCCGCCACAGCAGGTTTTCATGCCGGCCGCGCGCACATGGTCAAGTGTGTCCAGGCGATCCTGGTACTGGCGGGTGTGGATCACTTCGCCGTAGAACTCCGGCGCGGTGTCGAGGTTGTGGTTGTAGTAGTCGAGCCCGGCGGCTTTCAACGTGTCAGCCTGCGAGCCGCTCAACATGCCCAGCGTAGCGCAGGTTTCCAGACCCAAGCCTTTGACGGCACGGACAATCTCGGCCACTTTCACTACGTCGCGATCCTTCGGGCCGCGCCATGCCGCGCCCATGCAGAAGCGGCTGGCGCCGGCATCTTTCGCGGCCTGCGCGCGTTCCAGTACAGCTTCCACGCTCATCAATTTTTGCGCCTGCACGCCGGTGTCATAGCGCGCGGCTTGCGGGCAATAAGCGCAATCTTCCGGACAGCCGCCGGTCTTGATCGAGAGCAGGGTGGATACCTGCACCGCGTTCGGATCGTGGTACTCGCGATGCGTCGAGTGCGCGCGATGCAGCAACTCGTTGAATGGCAGCGCGAACAGCGCGCCGACTTCGTCGCGGGTCCATTCGTGGCGGATGGTGGCGTCGACCATGTAACAGCTACTCCCAGGCATGAGGTCGGAAAGTGTGGAAGCCGGCTGGAATCGTGTCAACTCAATAATGATGCATTAGGTTGACGAAGGCCTGCAGGCCGCGGTGGGCTAACATCCGGTGAAGCCAGGAAGGGAGTCACCCGCATGGATGCGTTGGTTGAACGGCTGTATCGATGGCAGCGATTTCTGCTGCCGCTGCGCTGCCTGCTATGTGGGGCAACCGGTGCCGATGGTCTTGATCTATGTGCCGATTGCGCGGCCGAGCTGCCCCGCAATCACAGTTGTTGCGCGCGTTGTGCGCTGCCGTTGGCGATACCCGCTGCGCTGTGCGGCGAGTGTCAACGACAGGCGCCGCCATGGCATGCGGCGTGGGCACCTTTCCGTTATGGCTGGCCGCTGGATCGGCTTGAATCTCGCTACAAGTTTGGTGCTGATCTGGCTGCCGGGCGCGTGTTGTCGACGCTGTGGCGGCGCGAACCCTGCCCGATGGCATTGCCGCAATGGCTGCTTACGGTACCGCTGCATCGCCGACGTCTACGACAGCGTGGCTATAACCAGGTTAGCGTAACCATGTGTATTTGATATGTCACTAAGTTGAAGGACTATCTGAGGTGCGTATAGCCTTTACTCAGCACATTTTCCTTGTTAAGTGATCATTATGCGTTGGTTGATGCCCGCGGAGCGCTTTTTTTCCGAGCTTGGAGTGCCTAAGCTCCAGCACGTTCCGATAGTGATTTGCGAAGACGGTAATTATCCTTTCGAACCGAATACCTACTTGACCGAGCGGTGCTGCGGCGAGTGGGGGCCTAGCGACGTTGATGATCCGACTGTACTGACTTTGAGGTCCCGACAGGGGGTGGCGTCAAGGCTGTGCGCCTTTCTAAGGTTTTGCCAGCAGGATGCATCTCGAGACTGGCGGTGCATGACTTATGACGAACATCTTCTTGGCGAGTTTCAACCTGGGCTGTTGAAGGGTGTCTGCTCCGCAACTCTCAAGCCACTTCACCCATCTACCGTCAACGCGTACCTGGATGAAGCCGTAGCGTTCCTCATGTGGGCGGCGGAGCGCGGTCATCGTGGGCCGTTCAAGGTTTCTGTCCGAAGAGCAAAGATCAGCTTCTCAACTGGCAGACATTCCCACGGCCACAGGAGCAAGTCGGTTTCGCGGCGTCACGGCAAGATCGAGGTTGTCAACGACGCGCTTAATTCACTCCCCTCTACCGAGGACGTTGGAAAATGGCTGAAAGCCGTCAAGCAGCGGGCGCCTGTGAAGGCTCTGATCTTCGAGCTGATCATTCGAACTGGAGTCCGAATCTCCGAGGCAAATCAGCTACGCCTAACCTGCTTTCCCGATAAGACCTATGAGGGCAGTGAACGCTGGCGTCCGCGCTGGGCAAAGCAGGGTTGGGTGCCTGTGACACTTCGCTACGGCGTAAAAGGCGGCAAAGTCGAGCCAGCGTCAATGCTTAGTCTTCGATCGAGAACAATAGAGGTACCTATCGATCTGGCCGACAGGATTTGGCATTACAAACATCTCATTCGGCCACATCTGCTCCGTCGGTTCACCCAGAGCAATGGTTCAAAGGATCTCAGTGGCGGACGCCTGTGGTTGGGTGAGACCAAGTGTCAACCAGTAAGTAACACGATGCTCTATAGGGTCTGGACGGAGTCACCTTTCTGTCCAGAAGGGTGGAATCCTCATGATGGGCGGCATTTCTTTGCAGTTGAGAGGATTTGTGAGCACGCGCGGCTAATGTTGCGTCTTCACGGACGTGACGATCCGGCAAACACCAGCGTTGGATGGCTGCACGGGCTGCTAGCGGGGCACATACGACTAATTCTCAGCCCCCTGCTTGGGCATGTAAACGAAGACACCACCATGCTCTATCTGCGTTGCGCACATCAGCGTTTGATTGAAGAAATGGGCCATCCGGCTATCGATTGGAATCAGTTTCTTGACTCTGATCTATAGGTAACTCAGATGACTCGACCGAGGCCCGCGCCAAAGTGGATCGTGATAAACACCCACCGCGATTATCCAGGTACGACTCTCGATTTGTCGGAGTTCGCCTACGGCGCGCCCGATCAAAAGACAGGGCAAGGGGCGTACAACTGGAATGGTGGGTTTCGAGGACGCCCAGGTTTGCTTGAAGATCTGATGCCAGTTATTCGAGCCAAATTAAGCGCTGCTAATCCTCACAACTACGCGACAAATGTAAGTCAATTGCGAGTGCTATTTCGATTCCTCGACGCATACGAAAATATGCTTGGTCGCAGCGGAGCAAAATATCAGCCGGTAGAACGATTACACCACCTGACCGGGGCACATCTCGACATGATGACCAAACCCGCGCCTGGAGGGGAATGGGAAGCAGCTGGGTCCTATCATGTGTCACCGCTGCGGACCCTGATCCTTGACGCAGTTCACTTCCACGACCTTCCCCAGCTCAACCTAGCTGCATTGTCGCGTCGTCGGGGATTGCCGAGGGACGTGCCAACGGCCGATGTTGGTGCATCGCTTATCCGATTTCTTAGGAGCGAGGTTTTAGCTGTCTTCGCCCGCTGGCGGCGGGCTGACCATTTGGCGGCGAATGGCAGAAACCTTTTGGATTTTCCAAAGTTTGAGAGGTCGTAGAGAAGACCCTGACTTTCAAATGTCAGAGGCAGACGCTCACGCTACGTATCGCGCCGTTGCTGCGGCTTCGGGTTATCCACTGCCAACAGTTCAGATGGTGCGAGGCGCCCTGGGGCTTGCTCCCGGTACGAAGCTACCATCGTGGTGGCCACACTATGTCGACCCTAGTTCAATACCGGAGGGGCGGCTTGTGGGTGGGCTGATCTCGCTGAGGGCTCTGGCGGCCGGACTCTATCCCACAACGCAGGATCTCATGAAGTGCGCGCTGCTGTGTCTTGGACGCAGTGCGTGGAACCCCGGAACGCTTTCGTCCTTGGACATCGCCAACTGGTGCAGTCGATACGATGAACGGGCGATCTGGGTCTTCTCACGCAAGTGGAGGTCTGGCGGTGCATATCAATACACCGTGTCAAACGAACGAGAACGTACAAGCGTTTACGGGATTATCTGCAAGCTGATTGAACGGACTAAAGCTTTGCGATCGTGGCTTAAAACAAATAGAGATGCACATCCGACGCCGGATATCGCGCTACGCAGCCCCTGGCTCGGGATGAGCGACAGGGTCAATTTATTGCTCATGACAGTTGATCCGGGAAATTCGTTCATCATAAACAGGCACTTAAAAAGCGCCATTGCAAAGCATAACCAGTCTCCCGACTCTAAAGCTCTTGTTGGAGACATGAACTGCACGGATTTCCGCGACATTGCAGCCGAATGGACATATCGAAATTCCCGATATTCGATGTGGATCACAATGGTGCTGTTGGGTCACAAACATCTCTCCACGACCCGTATATACGTTGCGACCCGAGCATCGCGCCGGGAATCCCACGCGGCTGTGAGCTCCGTCATGGACGACGTTTTTCAGCAGATTTCCGAAAGTCATCGTTGGGATCCCACGTTAACGCGTGCGGCAGTCGAGGGCATGGATTTGTCCGAAGACGCCATAGCCCGACTAAATTCATACCGCGACCAGAGAACTTACGACGGTAGTGTCTGTTCCGACCCATTTCACCCGCCTCGCAGGATCGATCCAAGTCATCCCGGCGACGGTAAGACGCGATGTATTCAGGGGCACCGCTGCGCGGCGGCATGCTGTCCCAATGGGCATGTTTTCAAAGAGAGCCTGTCGTGGTTGGCGCGCCGCACCGCAGAACTGGAGTGGCTCGAGCAGAAGCTAGGTGCGGTGAGGTTCTCAACATCGACGGAGAAAGAAGATCTCTCCGAACTTCAGAGAACGCTATCTCAGTGGCCTGAGGTCGAAGTACAACGTGAGCTTCAACATTGGCGGGAGAAGCTTGCCGACGGATCGCACCGCCCCCTTCGTTTTGCTGGGCGCCGCTAATGCCATCTACCCTACTAGCACCGCATGCGATCGAAGACTATGAAAACAATAGAACATCGTTGCTCGCTTCGACCGGCCTATCTCCCAAAGGTCTGTGCGATTTGGATGACCAGCAATTGCTCCAGTTGCAAGAGCAACTTCTTATGGGGGCTACATGGGGAATGTGGGAATTCCCAGCCAAATGGGGACAAGCAAAGTGGCGGACCCCCGGCAGAAGAAGCTACCGCTTGAAACTCGCGCTTCCGGACGATGTCGATCCGCAAAGCGAATACGGGAACCGCATTTGGCGCGAAGTTCTGCGCTTCACTTTGGCGCTGCGTCTTTGGCCTGGCCCCTGGGGAGGTCTGTGCAAGCCAGGCTCAATACGAACCAGTGTTGGCGTGCTCGGAAGGATCATCAGGGGACTTGGTGCATCAAACGAAGCACCGTTTTGGGCTCGAATAGATCGAACCGTCGCGCGCGAGTTCGGTGGAAAAGCGGGGCCGACACACACGAACATCCTAAGCTTCTACCACAAGATGGGGGCGTTACCAGATGGCCCTGCCTCGACGCGTCGAAAGGGTGAACAGCCACGCCGCGATCGCTCAGGAGAGCCGGAACATACCTCATCGCCGGAAAGTTCAAGACAGTGGATGCCGTTTCCAGATACATACACTGCAGCAGCAGGCTGGCGCGCACTTTGTATGCTGCGCGAAGTTGGGCCGACATTGATGGATGCCTTGGAGCGCGTCGCCGCACTGCCTATTCGAACGTCAACGGCCGAAGGCAGGCCGTTGATTAAAAGCAGCGTGCGCGTGGCAAACAAGGCACAGCGCGATCAAGTCATAGCCAAATGGGATTGGCGATCGACAGATGGTACGCCTTTGAGGTCGGTGCCAATGAAAATCTCGATGATTGGAGATGGCAGGAGGAGGCATAACATTTCATGGCCACCCGAGACGTATGCCGACGCGATGAGGTTGCTCTATCTTGTACAAGCTAGTCACCTATGGGTAGTTGCGCTTTCGCTAGCGGGGCGTCATGGCGAAATTGCGGAAATGAAGGTGAACTGCATCAGGCGCGAGACGACTACGACTCCCACGGGCAGTTTTTTTACGTGGAAGCTAGAAGAAGTTGTCGGTCGTGAAAGCGAGGCCCCGCTTCCAAGCGTTGTCGTATTCGCGCTGCAGCAACAGACTCGGCTTGCGGAGATTGTGAGGCAAACTACTGGTGTCGTTGGCGATTGTTTATGGGTAAGGGCAAGTAGAGGCAATAGCGGAAAGGGAGGGGACCCGATATTCGATCTCAGTTCCGCCCTTCTCAGGTTCAACTCTGCATTCGAGCTAGGGCCTCTTATGGAGAACACAAATCTTCATATGCACCGGTTAGCGCTGCGAACAATAGGAGACTCATTGGAACTCTTCATGGTAACAACGCCACTCTCAGAAAATGCTTATTGATCTCAGGATCAGGTAGATGATGATCGCGAAAATATTCATCCACTTCCGGCCAATGGTTAAGTAGACCGACCACTTGCCCGACGAACTGAGGAATTAGCATTTGCTCTCCGCCGCAAGCAACTCTTCTAAGCTGTTCGACCATGTAGTCTAAAGTTTCAATTGACTCTTCAACCGTAGAGGCAATGGTTCCGTCAGCCTCCTCATACTCTTTAAATAGCAGTTGATTATTACAATCGGGCGAACAGTAGTGGGGATTAGCTTCACCGGTCCCCTCATTGCAAAGCCCGCCTTGTCGAAACCCAGTGCAAACTTTGCCTGGCCCAATAATTGCCCAGCCAGTTCCGCCTTCAGTGATTACCTCAACGAACTCTCTCAGGTTGGTAGGTTCGAACGCATTTTTTCCTAACAACTTTGCATATTGATCTACTCTAGCCCGAAGTATAGGAGCGGCTTTCCCCTGCAGGCTATCACCACTTTTTACCGCATCCAGACCCTTGAGAATGACCATCTCTCTGGTGATCTCTTCGATCTCAGCAAGAATGCCTGGGTCTGATAGTACATATCGCATGACTGTCATCTGTTCGTCGCGATGACCCAGAAGATCCATGAGAATCTTTGGCGCATGAACTAACGCTAGAGCAACGATGCGAACAAGGGTTTTTCGGAAGCTGGATCAGCGCCATTGAAGTGGTCCTGCGTGAGGACGGAAGAAATCGAGACTTCCGGGTTGGCCACCATCTACCAGGAAATCGGTGCCCGACAATCCCTACCGCCACTACTGAGAGCTTGGCAGGACGGGCGCAAGCCCCTGCAGATCTCGATGGAATCGATCGATCCCTCGTTACATCTGGCGCACATGGACGCATGGAATCCAGTCGAGGCCAAGGTGGAGGCATTTAGCCTGGATCGTACGCAGCGATTGGCAGCAATCGCGGCCAGTCAAATAAAACCAACCGATGTCGGCGAAGTGGTTCCTGTGAATGGTCCGCCCGGCACTGGCAAGACAAGTTTCCTCCGATCGGTCATTGCCAGCTATTGGGTAGCAGATGCACTCTCGGGGCTGGAATGCCCGCGACTGATCGTTGGGACCGGCGCAACCAATAAGTCCGTGAGTAATGTCATTGAAGCTTTCTCAGGCGTAGCAGCCCCCCCGGGAAATGGCTTGAGATCACGCTGGCTCCAAGGCCTGCCCAGCTATGGGTGGTTCATGCCCAGCAGTAAAGCAAAGAAGAACTACCCACACCTAATGTGGCTGGAATCCGCTGCAGAGGGTCATTTTTCGGCGGCCGGAGCGGCAGAGGGTGTGAGCAGCCAGAATCCTGAGGACATGCAGGCCTATTATCTGACACAGGCCAAAGCGTATCTGGGAACGGCAGGAACCCTCGATCTTGACGAAGCGCTGAACTCTCTGCTGCAGGAGATGCGAAAGTGGGAGCGCTGGATGCAGCAAGTACGCGCAAATGGATATAAGCAGCTAGGAAACATTCGCAACGCGCGCGGTCGCCTCCTGAAATTCGGTCCAAGGCCCGTTCGGAGCTTGTCATTAGCTATCCAGTCGGCTCAGCAAGTTAAGGTGCAGGCCCAGCATGTGTTTGATGTTGCGCTCGCTCGTCGTCGACAAGCAGAGGGCCTATTTCAAGCATGGGCGAACTACGCTGGCGGCTGGCGCACTTTAATCCCTGAGTTTCTGCGCAAGCGATTGACGCCCGCCCGGTACCTCGTCTACCAAAAGCTCATCCATCTGTTGCCGCCGGGACAAGATGCTGCGTCGTGGTTCACAGCATGCACGGCACACAACGAAGAAACCGCGTTGCAAAAGGCTGATGGTCGAGTACAGGAGTTGCAAATCTCCCTCAATCAGGTCAAGCAGTTGTGCGCCGACCTCGCAGTCAAAATGCGGCAATTCCCGGAACAGCTTCCTGAAGAATTGCGACCCGATTTCACTCCATTGCAGGTGGCCCGTGCCGTTCGTCGTAATGCTGCATTCAACGAAAAGGTAGAAGCACGTTTCGACACGATAGCGCGATTCACGCTGTTTCATTTAGCAGCACGTTATTGGGAAGGGAAGTGGCTCAAGCGGCAACTTGCTTCCGTCCAAGACAAGCACGACAGCTTCGACGCCCGCACATGGATGATGCTGGCACCGATTATTGTGGCCACGACGAAGAAGCTGCAGAGCCTCTTGAAGTCCCTCGGCTCCCCTCATGTCCTCATCATCGACGAAGCCGGGCAATGCGCGACACACCTGGGCACGTTCTTGGCCGAAAAGGCCGCTAACTCGATTCTTGTCGGCGACACGTTGCAGCTTGAGCCAATATTCCCAATCAATCGCCCGCAGAGCGTGAAGTTGGCCGTGGCCACCAATGGTCCTCAGGATGGCTGGCCGGACGCCATTTGCGCATCACGTGGCTCGATGATGACGGTGGCACAGCGTGCGGCCTCGGTAACCGATTCAAGCCCACAACCTGGCATCGAGCTTCAATACCACTACCGTTGCCACCCGGACATCATGGGGTACTGCAACAGCTTGAAATACGACGGTCGCATGATCAATCGCGCTCGGGTGACTTCACCTGATTCTCTGAAAAACAACCACTTGCTGTGGTTGTCGGTACCGGGGAAACCAAATCGCGTCGGGACAAGTTGGCGAAACGACGATGAAATCGAAACTATCGCCCGATACATAGAGACCTACCATGCACGTCTCTGCGACAAGTACGGCAAACCTCTGCAGGAAGTGCTGGCTGTTATCACGCCGTTACTAGCTCAATCCAATGCATTCAAGAAAATACTTCCTAGACGATTGGCAAATTCAGTGAGTGCCGAGGCATTGGAGAAGACAACTATCGGTACCGTGCATTCCTTACAGGGCGCCGAGCGTCCAGTTGTGTTGTTTTCACTGGTGCAGCATGGCGGCTATTTTGCGGATTCCAGTGCTGGGCGATTGATGAACGTGGCCGTTTCGCGCGCCAAGAATCAGTTCATTCTGTTTGGTGATCCACGTGTGAATAGCTCAGGGAAAAATTCTGTTGCACAGTTTGCAGCAAGAGCAACGCACCGAAAAATGAAGTTTTAGGCTGTTCCGGTCTCTATTGCAACGCACAACTTAATTCCCTATTTATTGCCTGCGCCGATTTTCGTATTTTCATTTAGAACGGCTGTATACGCCTACGAAAAGTCGAGGTCGCCTCAAACTTCGCAGATCTTCCCTATTTTGTAGCAAAAGATGCCGCTACAAAGGCTTCCCATTCTCAATAAAGCTTGGACAAGTGAACCGCCCGCTGAGCAGATAAATGACGAAGCTGGGAAAACCGAAGACACATCGCGCCCAACAGCTCGGCCCCCACCTTCCCGTTTGGGTAGCAAGCGTGAACCCAATCCTCGTTGCGGGACGCGCGAAATGAGGTTGCGCATAGAAGCTCAATTGCCCAAGAGCCGGCTTTACCGTTAAAACAGTGCGTCGAGAAAAGTCGCCTAGAGAGAGTTCATGAGGCCAATAACTTTTATTCGTGGTATCACATGCCCGAGTTCGGAAATAAATATTCGATAATGTTAGCTGCAGGATTTCGAGCCAATCCTTCGCTAGGAAACAAATGCGCGCGTATTCCAGGCGAGCAATTAATCTCGATAATTTGCGCGTCAGCGTATTCTAAAGGTAGGGAAATATCGCTCGCAATTAGGTCAAGTCCAGCGATGTCAAGACCAATAAGTTGGGTTGCTTCGATGACGACATCCGCAATTTCAGGATGGACTGCATCCGTGCGATCGATCGAACTTGACCCTTGAGAAATACTACCCATAGCTCTCAGATCAATGGCTTGACCGTACTTCGGAACAGTCAAAAGAGTCCGATTTGATCGGCCAAGAAATTCTGCAATATGATTGTCAATGACAATTTTTGTCATTGGCTTTTCATCCCCGTCGCCTCTATCTGGATCATTATTTAGCTCCGTGATGAGTTCCCTGATAGACAAAACGCCATCTCCAACGACTCTCAGTGGACATCTTTCTGCAACCGCTACGACCTTGCTGTCAACCACCATAATGCGATAATCGCGACCCTGATGATAAACTTCCACTAATACAACACGCGAAAAACGAAAGGCGAGCCTAAACGCTTCACGTACCTGTGGTTCCGTAGTCAGCCCCACACTGACGCCTTGGCCCTGGCTTCCTTTCAGTGGCTTTATAACGACACAACCGCCCAAAGCCATGAACGCGTTGACGGCCTCGTCCTCAACATCAACGGCATAAAATTGAGGAGTGGGTAATCCGCGACTCGCTAAAAGCCTTTTTGTTGCTCGCTTATCATCTGCCAGTATTACAGCCAAGTGACTTGTTCGTTCACTTATGGTGCCAAATAGCCTTACATTTTGCTCATATCTTGACAGAAGTAAGATATTTCGCGCACCTAAGTAATCTACGGAAATGCCGCGTCTTTTAGCTTCACTAATAAGGTAGTTGACGGTTAAATTTCCTTTTTGGTTTC
>Ga0302316_10000321_pt1 | contig 43107 bp, 45 predicted proteins | sample III_Palsa_N3_2_FD_200456 | JGI IMG/M metagenome (GOLD analysis project Ga0302316, IMG submission 200456) | Peat permafrost microbial communities from Stordalen Mire near Abisko, Sweden - III_Palsa_N3_2 | ecosystem: Environmental > Terrestrial > Soil > Palsa > Peat permafrost | place: Sweden...
GGGCGTTGGCAACCCGGACAGGCAGGTCTGAAATCTCGAACGCCCCGAAGCAAGCTATGATCGAATTACTAGAGGCTCAGCAATAAGCACGTCGTCGCCGAGGCCAGCCGAGAGTCGGAGTGCGCGCCGATGCGAGTGCGAAACCACGCGGATGATTCGCGTAATTGATATCCGTAGGTCTGCCCATACTTCACGAAACGCTTGCCAACATGCCGGGCGATGTCGATAGAGAACGCACTGCGCCACGCCCATACGATCTTCATCCCATCGTGCGGCCGGCCTTCGTGGTCCAAGCGGCCGGCAAGGCCGCCGCACGCAGCACATCGACCGTGGTGGGCTCGAGCACGCCGGCTCGGATACGCGACAAGACATGGGCACGGCTGTGTTTTTCCAACACCACACTTGCGACGCTATGACGGTGCAGCGTTTCAGCCAGCAACATACCCGCCGGACCGCCTCCGATGATGGCCACCTGAGTCCTCATCGATCCCCCATTCCAGCCCACCTCCGTCGCCTCTTGGTCGGATGAGCCGCATGGTACACATCGCCAGCGAGTGCAGCTTGCGATCCGACGATCCGGCGCTCATCCTCAGTGAATCGGTCACAGGAGTCACCAGGCGCCATGAATCTCGTTCTCTATTACGCCCCGATCTCGTGCGCCCTTGTGCCATATATCGCGCTGACCGAAGCCCGGGCGGAATTTTCGGTGGAGGTCGTCGATTTCAGGCGCGGTGGTCATGTGACTCCGGAGTTCCTTCGCATTAATCCCAAGCATCAGGTGCCGGTGCTCGTGATCGATGGCAACCCGCTCACCGAGAACGTGGCCATTCAGCTGTGGATCGCTCGTAATTTTCCGGCAGCGAGGCTGCTGCCGTCTGGTGGCACCGATGAGTTCAGGGCTATTGAGCTAATGGCCTGGTGTGATTCTGGCATCCATCCTCACCTGACGCCGAACATACTCCCGGCCCGTTACTGCGACTCGCCTGGCTCTGAAGAAGGCGTGCGACGCTGTGCGCACAGAATGCTGCAGGAGAGATTTGCCGTTGCCGAAGGTATTCTGGGTAATAAAGACTGGTTCCTGGAGCATTTCAACTTGGCCGACATATTCTTTTTTTGGTGTTTCCGTCGCGCAATGCAGTTCGAGGTCGATTTGTCGCGGTTCACAAAATGCCGTGCGCATTTCGAGCGCGTGTCAGAACGGGATAGCGTACGGAAACTTCTGGCCTTCGAGAGCCAGACCTTGGCCAGGCTTGCGGACGACAATTCGCAGTAGACGCCGATCGCGAGATGAACTGTTTTGGCGTGGTAGGGTGTCGGCGGAGCGGCTCCAACCCCGGCGCGTGCAAGCAGTGCACCATGCACGCCCTTCAGCAGTTCCATCACCGATGAGAACTGGGATCGGGCCACGTGAGCAGCTTTGCCTCGCTGCGGCTCCGGCCGTCACCGATGCTTACCTTTGCCTTTTCGCCGGGCTTTATTGGGCGGCGAAAGGATTGCAGCTACCTTCGGGTTCTTCGGCCTCGCGATTTGCTTTCTAATAGTGCTTTGGTGACTGCGAAATCGTTACCCAGCAGCCTGGCATGCTCGCCGGTGCCGCAGGCCACGTCCAGAATAGACTGCGCCGTTGGATGTTCGCGCGCAATGATGGACCGAATACCGGCAGCTTCGGCGCCATCTCTGCGCGGGAGAAGACCTGCTGGCTGTTACCAAGGGAGATCGGCAACAGCCCAAGGTGGAGGGCGGCACTGGCCCAAGTAAGAGCTCGCTGGAACGCGACAATAAAATGCAGAAGACTACGGCGCTTGTGTCGGGAGGGCTTCCAAAGTCTTCCCGTCAGGAGCCATAACTCTTACGTAGAAACCCCCTTGGCGCCCATCCTTGAGCGGATAGTAGACAACGCTCACCTTGTCTCCGGGATTCAGCGAATGAAGATTCCAGCCTCGGCGTCCGAGCCAGCTCGGACTCATGCCCTCAAGACCCCACTCCTGCGTCTTACCGGGCTTATCCGGAACGACGATCCAGATGAATGTATGGGGTTGAGTCCATTGATATTTTTCGATCGTGCCAATGAGTGTTTTCTCGGTGCCCCATTGAAACATCGCCGTGGAATGGTGGGCCGCTGCTGACTTCATCAGGAGTAGCGTTGCCGTACACACGACGGATATCAGCGAATGTCTAAGCTTCACAATCTTATTCCCCCGGGTTGTGCTTGAGGCTGAACGCGGCATTGCCCTTGGCATCCAGCGCGTCGTGATTGTTCTGCTCGCACACATATTCCATGATCTTCCAATCCCGATGCCTTTTGTAGTACGCCTTCGTTGTATAAGGCTCCAGGAACACGGCAGAGTCGGTGCGCGTGGTGGAAATTTCGAGCGTATCTGGGTTAATCAGATGTATGCGCTCGGTGATGTGCAGCTTGTCACTGTGCCCATTGATGCCGTTGAGCGGACTGGTCTCGGGCAGGATGCCTGAGGTCTCCACGACCAGGGTCTCTCCCTCCCAGTGGCCTACGGAAGTGCCCTGATATGACGGATCCGGATTTTTAGGCAGGGGGCTGCCATCCGTGTAGATGCGTCGCGTCAGAGCGTATGTCTCGATCAAGATCGTCACGCGGCCCGGGGTGAAGAGAAACTCGATTGGGTAAGGTTCCGTCATGCTCTGCGGAACACCTGGCGGGATACAGCTTGCAACCTCTGATACAAAGTTCAGTCCCTTCTGCTTCCTGTTCAGGGCCTGGTATTTGACCCACTGCTCTTCGTACCTGGGAGTTAACTTTGGCGGCGCAGGAGGTGGCGCACCCGGCTGCGGCGGCACCCGTGTCACATCCCACACCCCGTTCCAGTCGGGCAGTTTGGCTAGCGACGCATAGGGATTGGAGGGTGCCGCATCCGCGGCGGCCGCCGAAGAGGCGATCCAACTCAGCCCTTTACGCGAGGAGCTCTGGGCTCCGCACGCTATCAGTGCGACAGCGCACACCCACGTAAGGTTTGCAATACTCGAAGATGTACGGCGCATAACCCCCCCAATACAGGCCGATGCAAGGCTATGCTGCCACTTGGTGATCCAAAAGGGTAGCGGGCGATCACGTGGGCCCGATAGCGCTATATACCGGGAGTTTGGGTCGCCACGATCCTGTCGAAATCTGCTTGTGCTTCATCGACAGCGTCCGCGTAGCCCTTTGGGTCGATGAAGGCGGCCTCGCCCTCGGTTTGCATCCGTATCAGCTTTGGAAGTAGACCGAAGTAGAGCCCAAGGGCTCCACGAAATATGTCGCAAGGCAGTCCGCGCAGCGTCGTGAATGTCTTGTGGAAATCCTCCGTGATTCCTGAATAGGAGGCGGGCTGCCCGGGTATATCGACTAAGCGGTACTGCGACGGCGCACGCCAACCGCCAACGATGACGACAATGCGAAGGCGGCCGGCGGGATCACTTGATATGTGGGTCTGAAACGTCCAGGTGGTGCAGCCCCGAGTATGACCGCCGGTGAGATGCGCCGTCAGAATCACGCCGCCGAGCATGACGGCATCCCCGTCATGGAGCACGCGATCCACACGAGCCGGCGGTTTCAATACCGTTGGGTCCGAAGGCAAAGCCAATGCGTCCACCGGTGCGCACGACTTCGGCATCACCGTCCATGACCATGTCACGCGCGGACGTCTCTTTTCAGCACCTCAGCCGCGCCTCCCACGTGATCAGAGTGCGCATGGCGATTGAGGAGAATCCTTGTGGCCTTGGAGCGCTGGTCAGATATGCAATTCCCTTTTTTGCACATTGAAAGCGGATGGCCATCAAGGGGGACGTGGTCCGCTAAAGCTGTTCGGGGGCGATGACAGGCGATTGTTGTGGTGCCTGATGTCCCGGCGACCTAGTTGCCCAGACCGCGCCAGAAGCGATTTAGGCCAACTGGCGGTGCGGATAACGACCGGTCGACTACGGTTCGCAGCATTCCCGAAAGCAGTCACACACTGATCCGTATGCTCTCCTCATTGCGGGTCCGACGATTACCAATTGTTGGAGCTACGCGGTAGCATCTCCGGCGCAGGTACGACCTCATCGGGAGAGCGATAGTGTGGCGAAAGCATCTTGCTGGACTGGTGCTACTGGCTGCGATCTCTGCCGCGTCGGCTGAGGACTTTGTGCTCGGTATCAACACTGCGCCCAAAGAGCACTGCAATGCCGCCAGTGGAATCTGTGTCACGTCGGTCCGACGTGGAGGGGCCGCCGGTCGAGCAGGGTTGCAATCTGGAGATGTGCTGCTGCGGCTCGGTGATTCGGCTATCTCGGGTGCGGGTGACTATCTGAGTCGACTTCGCAATGCGCCTTCCAACCTGGCCCTGGATGCTGAGCTGTCGCGAGCGGGGGCGATTATCGACGTGCGCGTTACTTTCGATGCCTCCGATAAGGCGAGCGATGAAAAGCACGGGCTCGCACCGATTCAGGGCGACTTCGATGTGTTGCCAAGGGCTGATCCGGCTGTCGCGGCGCGCCTGGCGTCCGGGATGAAGGAGGGAGAAACGCGAATTACGCAGGATGACGAGGTGCTCACGTTCACCCATCGTTCCGCGAGTGCGGCGGTACAGCTCATCGGAACGGTACAAGCGCCGCTAAGCCACATCGACGGGACTGATATCTGGATCGTGCAGCTCAGGCGACCATCTTGGAACCAGGCGTTTCTAAGCTACTCGATCATCGAGGATGGCAACGCGGCGGTTGGGGGGAACCGTTACTTCCGTGGCAGCCAGGCACCGGAGCTGGCACTCGAAGCCGCGAGCCTGCGAGGGGAAGTCCGCGAGGAGACAATTCACAGCAGGGTGCTCGATGAAGATCGCGACGTGACCATTTACCTTCCGCCGACACGCTCCCGCGGCTTACCGATGCTGGTGATGGCCGATGGGCAGCTGTGCCGGGAGTTTGCCCGTGTGGCAGAACCACTGATTCTGGCGGGTAAAGTGCGCCCATTCGCCATTATTGGTGTGCACGCGTCGACAAATGCGCAGCTCGCAGGATCATACGATCCGACAAAGAATCATCGCGCCCAAGAATATCTGCCGCTCGTGGATCCGGACGGTGCCGAGCGACACATGCGATTCGTGATCAAGGAAGTCCTTCCTTGGGCGACGCAAAAGTTTCGCCTGGCCAGCAGGCGCGGCGATCGCGCGGTTGTCGGATTCTCCAATGGGGGTGCATTCGCCGTTTACGCAGCGCTCGCCCGCGGAGAAGTATTCGCTGACGCGCTGGCGTTCTCGCCGAGTTGGGACGGCTCGAACCGCGACGGCAGCGAGCCGAGTCGGCCGGCAAGTCTGCCGCGCTTCCACTTCGCTGCAGGCAAGCTCGAGCCTAATTTCGAGACAACGACCAGGCGTGCCAACTCGCGCATGCAGGCGTGGGGTGCCAGCAGCGAAATCAGAATCTACGACAGCGGCCATGAAATGCTCATGTGGAAGCGTGCTCTGGCGGATTTCTTGCCGGAAGTATTTCCGCTGCGCAAGTGATCGGCTGAACCCGGTTCCGACGGTGCAGCGAGGCGGTCACTCGAAATAGGGGCAGAAGGCGCGGGTTGGTCATGCGGAATGACTCCTAAGGACCGCACCCAGTGTCTCAATTGGGTCAGGACCGCCCACTGGGTGGACCCAGCCGATTCATCGCGGTCCAGCAGGACCTCGAAACTCCGGATTGAACAGATCCGCCCAGACCGTTCAGATTCGAGGCCAAAACCCGGCCTGAAAATGCTCATGCGGCGGCGCTCTCCCGCGGCCGTCCTCCGCGTTTGCCATTCTCACGCGCAGCTTTTGCCTTGCTGGTGCTGCGACTCGCACCACCGAGTTTGCCGATCTGTTGCATCCACCGGTTGGAGCCAAACGCTCCTTCGATGAGTCCGGGCACAAAGAGATCCGCGTCAAGGAGCGGCCAATGCAGCCCAAGTCCATTCGGGCTAATGGCGATTTTTGCCAATTTTGATCGGGGGGCACCTGCCAGCCCTTCGGCTAGCGCTACTGGGAAGCCAAATTCGCAACCGCCCTGGAGCGTAATAACGATGAGTCCCCGCCGCGAATCATAGCGGGCGGCTCGTGCAATAGGTCCGCGCTCGAGCGCCGCCGCGCCACGCGCGGTGGCGGCCTTAAACTGCTCTCTAGTGATTGCCATGAATAGTCTTCCAGGCCGTGCAAAGCGGTCGAACATGGGATTGAAGTGCTTTGGCCAAGCGGTTGACGTCAGTCCATGAAAACCCGAAGTTGTCGCGTAATTCAAGGGGACCGCTTGGGCAGTTCAAAATGAATACCGCCTACCTTGAGCCCTCCCACACGTGAACATGCGCCGGGCGATGATCGTTTGTATAGATCATGACCCGTGCGCGGCCGAAGCGGAGAACTGTAGGCACAGTCTATAATAACCCAAGCGCGGTTGGGTTTAAAAGTTGGCTTGATACGCAGCGTTTCCGATAAAGGTGCTTTGCGACCCTCGGGGTCGGTCATCGATGCTTCACTGATCGCTTCCGCGCGGGTTTCTTTCGCGGGGAACGGGTAGGCAGCCGAGGAGCCTTTTTTGATTTCGGGACGCGAGTTGTGGGAATGCGGCGCTGCCGCGTGACGGCCCGCTGAATCACCTTCGCCAGCCGTAGACGGTACTCCTCGGTCTCCTGCTGGGAGGCCGTCAGTCGCGATTCAAGCCCCGTGATTGTCGCATCCCGCTTCGACAGCATCGAGATTGCCGCCCGCAAGTGCTCTTCGAGCTCCTTGACCGTGCGCTCCCGCGCGCGCAGCCGTTCATCTAATTCGACTTCTCGCTGGGAAAGGGTATGGGAGCGCAGCTCGAGCTGGTTTTTGAGGCGACTCAACTGGGCCTCGCCCTCGGTGCTGGTGGCCTGGGCGGCCTGCGTCGCCACGGACAGGGCGCGCTGCCACAACCCTTCCGCCAGATCAGCAACGGCTGCGGGGAGCCGTTGCAGAGTATCGGGTGAGCCCGCCACCTGGTTTCCAAGGTCATGCCAATAGCGGTTTAGGCCATCGAGGAGGGTGCGCGGCGAGCCGCCGCCCAAGGCGGTGCGCAGGCCTTCCAGGGTAGGGCGGACACCGGTCTTCAGGATATCGGTAGCGGCCCGCTCGATCTGCGCGTAGGTGACTTCCTCGCGCCTTTTGCGGGTCTGACCGTAGGAGGGCGTGTTTGGCATATCAAATAATATCACAAGATAGCGGTAGTAATAGGTCAAATAATGAACGCGATAATTGAACTTATCGGCGGTGCGTGATTCCTGGTAAAGTCACTCCTATGACAGAAAAGCCGGGGAAATCTGTCGATTTCAGGATTTCGTGTCGTTTCTTTCAGCAATTGATGTCGCGGACGCCGTGGGGGTGGCTGCGTCTGAGGGCAGTCAGTGACTGAGATCGTAATGGCTTCGATAGAGCCCACGGAGCGGCCGCTGAGCGCGCCCGTGGAGGAGGCACTAGCTGCGCTGCAGAGGTGGGATGGCATGGCCCAACGGGCGTATTCGGAGAATACGCGCCGGGCGCAGAAAGCGGATGCGGCGGTCTTTCAGGCTTTCTGTGAGCGAATCGGCGAGGCGTTCTTTCCCGCATCGCCCGACACGATCCGTGCGTTCATTCAGGACTGTGTCCTTCAGGCCAAGAAGCCGGCGACGGTACGACGGTACGTGGCGACGATCGCCCGGATCCACATTGCTGTCGGTCTCACGGACCCGTGTGCCAGCGAGCCGGTCAAGATGGCAGTGCGGGAAATGGCGTTGAACACCACGGCGCGGCAGCGCCAGGCCTGGGCGCTGGGCTGGAAGGAGATCAAGGAGTTCATCGACAGCGCCGGGACGGGGTTACGGGCCGATCGCGAGCGGGCGCTGCTATGCGTCGCCTATGACACGATGGCTAGGCGCGCTGAGCTCGTCGCGCTGGATCTTGCCGACATTTCCTTTATGCCCAATGGAACCGGCACCGTCCTGATCCGCCGGTCAAAGACGGATCAGGAAGGACAGGGCGCGATGGGCTATCTATCGCGCGACAGTGGCCGGTGGCTGCGCATCTGGCTGGAAAACGCCAAGATCACGCAAGGGGCGATCTTTCGGCGCCTGGTAGGCCAGAAGCGTGTGGGGGAGCGCCTGCATCCGGACATCGTCTCAGATATTTATAAGCGGGTCGCTCGCTGGGTGGGACTGCCCGCTAAGCAGGTGGCGCAAGTCAGTGGGCACTCGATCCGGATTGGGGCCACCCAAGACCTGCTCGCGCTTAATATTGATCTGGCTTCGGTGATGCAAGCCGGTCGCTGGAAGTCCACCGCCATGCCCATGCGCTATGGCGAACAGGTGCTGGCCGCCCGCGGCGGCATGGCCCGAGCCGCGCAGGCGCAGGGACGGGATGAGACGGACCGCGAGGCGCTCTGAGGGCAAAAAGCATGCTCAGGCGACAGAGCGGTGAAGGTGCGGCTGTCATTGTTGCGTGTATATACAATTGTGTAGAATACCTCGATGACAAAGGCCCTCGGCGGCTTCGATTGGGACCGGGGCAATGCGCGCAAGTGCCAGAAGCACGGGGTGTCGATCGCGGAAATCGAGAGCCTGTTTGGCTCAGGGCTGCTCGTACTACCGGACTCGGCGCATTCCAAAGCGGAGCCGCGACAATGGGGCATCGGTAAAACCGAAGCGGGACGCTGGGTCTTTGTGGTGTTTACCACCCGGGTGCGCGCCGGGCGTCGAATGATCCGCGCGATCAGTGCGCGCTACATGCATGCCAAGGAGGTTGCGGCGTATGAAAAAGAAAATCCCGGCCTTTAGAACCGATGCGGCGGCAGAGCGCTTTGTGGAAAAGGCCGACCTGTCGAAGTATGACCTGTCCGGTCTTCGGCCGGCGCGGTTTGAGTTCGAGAAGAAGACGGCTCAGCTGAACATGCGGTTGCCGAAGCCTCTGCTGGAAGCAGTCAAACTGCGCGCTCAAAAAAGGGGCATACCTTATACGCGACTGGTTCGTGAGATCATCGAGCAGGAAATTGCAACTCCGCGGCGCTGAGGTGAGCTCGCCATGGAATCTGCGTTGACAGACCCGGAGTTGGAGCGCTTGGCAAGGCGCTTAGCGCAGAACCCAAACCCGAACGCCTTATCGCTCGAAGCGGTCGATGGTCTTTTCTGCGCGCTCATCGCAAGTCCGACTCTGGCGGGCCCATCGCATTACATGCCGGTGATTCTGGGAGGTGAAACCGAGAAGAGCGCGGTATTCGCCGACTCCGAGGACGCAACCGACACGATCTCCCTCCTCATGCGGTACTGGAACTCGATCGCGGAGGATTTCCGAAACGGCGATCACATACACATGCCCTACACCGAAGAGCCGGGCACGGACAATATCCCGGGACGGGACTGGGCCCGCGGTTTCATGCGCGGAACCCGTTTGGCACCACGGGGCTGGGATCGATTGTTTACGGATGAGAAGGAGGGTATGTCGATTGCCATTCCGCTGGTGGCGGGCGAGGTCGACCCGCAATGGCCGAAGGAGCCATTGACGGCCGAGAAAACCAATGAGCTCCTGCAATGGATGTTTGCCGGCGCGGCCCGTGCATACCGATACTTCGAGGCCGACCGACACCGCCTTGCGAACCAGGCCGGCGCTGCGATGTCCCCGGAGGAAGCCGGCTATGGCGAGCCGTTCGTGCGACCGCAGCGCAAGGTCGGCCGCAACGAACCCTGCCCCTGCGGCAGCGGGGCGAAGTTCAAGAAGTGCTGTGGCGCTCCCGGCACGGAGCCGCCGATCAATTAGGGTTTGCTGCGAGAGTGGGGAGGTCACATGGAACTGGATACCGACAGAATCGATCAAGCCGTGCTCGCGCTGCTTGCGCTCGGGAGGCACGATGGGTATCGAGCCTGGAAATCCTTCGACTGGCAGGTCATGGGGCGGTTGCATCAGAAGGGCTATATCAGCGACCCAGTCAGCAAGGCGAAATCCGTTCTGTTCACTGAGGAAGGGGCCCGCGAATCCGAGCGCCTATTTCAGGTGTTGTTTGCCCAAACAACGGAGGGTACTGATGAGGACTGAAATGAATCGCGGGCTAGCACGTGTCGGCAGACACTCATGAGCATGGATCGCACCGCCGGGTTCGAGCTTCTTAGGTCCGGCACCCTCGTTGAGTTTGAGATCAGCGGCACCCAGATCCATGAGAGCACGGATCCTGCCGAGTTTGGCTTGGATATAGAGCTGAATTTCCCGGCAGACCCTGACAGTGAAGAAAACGATCTGGGATGGGGCGCTTTCGGTTTTCTATTTGTCATCGGCTCTCTATCCTTCGCCGATGCCCGTCCCCGGGAGAGCTCCACGATCGAGTACGTCCAGAATGACGAATTCCAGGTGGGCGACCTTATGCAGTGCCTGCGCTGGGAGGACGGTAAGCTCAAGTTCAGTGCCGATTACATCCGTGGCCGGCGCATGAAGACAGACCTCGTGCTGCGCCCGGAGGGGACCGGCCGATTAACCACCGCGGGTCGAGGGAAGGCACCGTTGCTTTGGCTTGAACGCCTGAAGGGGAAAAAACTTCTGCAGATTGTCGACTCAACGAGTTAGTGACCCGCAGCCGGCTCAACTTGCGTGCGGCAGGGCTCCTACCAAGCGGGCTCTGCCTTATCAACGGCTGAATAGCCGTTTCACCAGCGACGGCACTATTGGGATAAATGCTTGCCCCGTGACCGGCGCCGGCAGCACGAACCCTCCCCGCGGCACGATTTTCTGAAGTTCAAGGGGAGAATGCGAGCCCGATGCCGGTCCAGAGTAAAGGACAGCACGCCATCAAAGTTGATGTGCTCGAATCCCATCGGCGTCAGGTGGCGGACGGTCTCACTGTCTATCTGTCGCTCACCAGTCATCCGCCAGCGGTCCAGCGTGCCCTGCATCTGATGGGTATTCCAGGCCATGACAAGGTTGGTCACGAGCGCCAATGCACCGGACTGGGCCCCGAGTTCCTCGGCGCGGCGGCCGCGTCGGGAGCGGTTGCCCGCGCGGCGAATCTGCCGCTGCAGGATATGGGTACGCTCGTTGTCGTTGAGCAAGCGCAGCGTGGCGCGGCGGAAATCCGGGATGCACAGGGTGTCACACTGGTGCAGGGTGCGCAGAAGCAACCCCAGTTGGTGGCCTGCCCGGTAGCCCTTCTGGCCGCGAGCTGCAGTGCCGTGGCGCTCGCAAGCCAGGACGGCCGAAAGTCGCCCACCGACCACCGCGTCGGCCACGGCACTCAGATCCGTCCACCCCTCGATGATCGCCGGCAAGGAGATATCGGTCAGGCACGCGGGCTTCAGCACCTCCGGAATCTTCACCCGTGTGCCCCGCGGCAGATGCAACCGCCGATCCCGGAAACTCTTCAGGCGAGGACACAGATCCACTCCGACAAATTTGCCCAGAGCCATGCCGTAGGCCGAATAGCCGTGCGTGTCGGTCATGACCCGCCGGATGGGCATGACCGTCTGGCGCAGTGCGCCCTCGATGGCGGCCCCATCCTGCCGGCGGGTGAGGGGATCGGCTGATCGTACGCAATGCCATGGCGGGCCAGGGTATGGACGTAGGTCGCGGTGCTGAGATTGCGGCGCTTGGGGTCGGTTCGCGCCAGCCACAGATGGCGGGTTGCATCGAGGCTCATGGCGTCGGCCGCGCAATCCTGTGTGTTACCCCAATGGGTCGCCAACGGACGGGCCTGCATGAACTCCAGCGTCGCGGCATTGGCTCGCTGTAATGGGCCCGGCTCCTCCAACAGCTGCAAGGCGTCGGTCAATCCGCTCACCGAGAGCCCTGGCGCCATCAGGCTCAAGCGCTTAGCACCGATGTCCATGGCGTGGCCGAGCAAAGCGACATACAGGTACAGCAGCTCCTCCTCACTGGAGGGTTCCCGACCGATCAGCAGCCAGCTGAATCGCACCCTGGCATCGATTTCGACCAGGATCTCTGGCAGGTGAATCATCGGGAATGAGGCCATCACGGCATCGCGGACTTGCGTCAGTTCGGGCGGAGTGTCGTGAGCGGCGAGCCGGTGTTGGTGAATCTTCGTGCCTTCAATCTCGAGATCTTCGAACTCAATGGCCTCGGCCACGTGCTCCAGGGCCACCTCCAGCTGTGCGCACAGCTGGTCGAGGAACTGGTCGGGATCGCGCGTGCTGCCGGGCGCCCGAACCGTAGTGCCACGCTGATCGAAGAGAACCTCGGGAGACCGAAATGAGAAACTGTGCGGGGCGTACAGGCTCCCGCGGCGCAGTGCCTGACGGGCCTCCCAGAGCAGGTGAGCTTCTCCTGCGTGAAAAGCACGCGCGCCGTCGGTGTCTTGGCACAACTGGGTCCAGGCGCGTGATGAGGTCGGGCGCATCCGCTCCGATACGCAATCCAGGTCCTGGTTGTACGCGATGGTCCAGTTGAGCAGGATCCTTGACCATGTACTTGTTTTATCGCAGCGCAATTCCAGAGCAAGGAGCATTTGGACCAGAGGCCGAATTTGGGCGCTGTAGGAAACCAAGACCTCCCGTTGGCGGGCCGCCAGACACGGGGCCCGTAAAGTACCGCTGTCGAGTTGCCCAAGCAGACTCTCGACCGCCCCGACGCGCGCGTCGGCGGGCACATCGGTGCGCGCCATGATCGCGCGGATGCCGGTCACGAAGGCATCTGCGGCCGTGGATTCTCCGCGTCGTCGCCGCGCTTCCTCGCTCGCACGGCGCCATAACTGAGAAACCCGTCGATCGATCAGGCGGATCAGCAGGTCCGTGTGTTCGCACAGGGCATACTGTAGGAATGACACCAGTTCCAGGGTCCTGCGCGGTTCGCGCAATTGCACAGTCCGTGAGGGCCGGCGCCGGCGCATCCTTTGGGCATAGGCCTGAAACTGAGAGGGTGTCAGGGAAGCAATGAGGTACTTTGACACCCCCAGGTCGCGCAACCGCTGGACCTTGTTGAATTGCCGCTCGATGGTGGCGGGTGAGAACTTACCCGGAGGCTCCTGGAGGTACTCCATCAGGGTGAGGGAACAGTCACCGACCGTATCACGCAATGCCTGAACCCATCGATCCCGGGTTTGGGCGGGAATCTCCCGTTCGATGGACTGCAGAGCTTCCAACTCGACCTTTGTCGTAGCATTCCGGATCAGATCTCCCAAGCGGCGCTGGCCGGGAATGATGATGCGGTGTTCATACAGGAGCCGGCGTGTCGCCGAGCGCAGATGATCGCCGAAAACCCCGGCCCTAACGATATCGGTCAGCGGACCCATCAGCGGGTTTTGGTCGCGGGGCTGGAGTCGGCGCATGTCCAGGTAGGCAATCGCCCAGGTCTGATGCTCGAATAACGTCGCCCGCCGCCGCCGATAGATGGCCCGGATTGTCGCGATGTCGGGCGCCGCAATGTCCAGCTGCGCGCCCAAATGCCGCAGAAGATCGACCGGAATCCGCTGCAGCGAGTCCAGTGGCCGGCCACACATCGTGAGGAATCCAAGCTGAAGGGCTGCTCCGAGGCGCAGGTCCTCCTTGTACCGAGAACGCACGGCGTGAATGTCCACCGGCTTAAGGGTAAAGAAGTGCGCGATCTCGAATTCGGACAGATCGACTGGCAATCGCCGCCAGCCCAAGAACGGGACATGCCAAGCCAACATGACTTGCTCCCATCGATAAGGGGAGCGTAATCATGCGGTAACGGCTGCAGCCTCCAATTTGCCGCGGTGCGGCAGCCAAAACGGGACTCTTGACATCAAATGTACGCGGAGGCCGGAGACGTGCCCCAAGTGCCGAGATGGAATGGTTCGGATGCGCAAGGGTAAGTTCGGGCCGTTCTTGGGCTGCTCGAACTTCCCCAGATGCAACTACACGAGGGCCCTCACCTGAATGGACTCTGTTGACCATGAGTCGCCATTCGGAAGTGAGCGGGGAGGTTGGCACGTCTCTTGCGTCGGAACTTCATGCAAGAATACCGCCCGCGCTTGGGCTCGTTTTGGTTCTCATTGATTTCATTCGGCGGGAGGGGGCGTACTAACGATAAGCCCACAAGATCGTGACCGCAGAGATTAGTAAGAGACAGAACTGTGGCGGCTCCGGGCCTGTGCTCCTGAGTGGCCTCAACTTCTAGTAATTGCAGCAATTCCGCTTCAGGCGCTCTCCGCCCGCGCCCTAAGCGCCTCATTCATGGCTACAAATCCAGGTTTGGTCCCACGATCAAGGCTTGCCTTCGAAAGGGCCACTAAGACACCGCTAAATGTCTCTCCTTGTGTCAATCGGACTCCTCCCGACGCACTCGCCGCAATCTTGAAGCAGTGTTCTCCGTCGAAAATCCCCGGGAATAACAAATGTCCGAGCCAGCGCAACTCGCTAGTCGGTTGCGCCAGCAAAATGGTGGGGCGAAATGTCATGGCTCGGCCGCCAACTGGTTGAATTGACACGGTCAGTCGATGACCGGCTTGAACATCCCCACTGATGGAGCGAATGAACGGATTCCAGCTGGGATAGGCGGCGAAGTCCGTCAGAATGGACCACACGCGTTCAGGAGTGGCATCAATATCAATCTCTGTCAGGATTTTGTGCATAAATGACCTTTGATTGACTTGGAAGTTGCCGGAGGCGCGCCAAAGCCACGGCTCTGGCGAAGATGACAGGCCGTAGAGGCAATGCAAGCACGTAGTGGATCCCGCTCGGCGCAAAGGTGTGGCACTCGACAGACGCCTTCTGAGGTTCTGTTCCGAGCCATTGGCACTTCCGCGCGTGTATCTGTACCCGCTTAGTATTGGTGTCCAAAGCGCACGTCCATGGCGGGATGTCGTTTCACCAATTGCTCGAGCATCTGCAGACTCTTCAGATTGGTCGGCTGGTCGGCCGTGTAGCTGCCCGGTTCCACGCCGTGTTCCCAGCCCCAGCGAGTGTGCGAGGTATCGCCAGTCAGCAGGACGGGGCCCTTGGGCGTGCGCAAGAGATACGCGGTGCTGCCCGGTGTGTGGCCCGGTGCACTGATCGCGAACGCTGAGCCGTCCCCGAAGATGTCTACGACTTCTCCGATGGCAAGACTTTGGCGGCCTTCGTTGAGCTGAAACGGCCATTCCTGCAGTTCCGCTTTGCCTTTAAGCAACTTGGTTGTAGTGCCGCGGACGAACGCATTCTCGAACGAGGTCTGACTCACTTCGGTGCGGCCGATGTACAGCGGGACGCTGCCCGGGATGTCCGGCATCCCGGAGGTATGATCGACATGCAGATGGGTGAAGAATACACCTTGGATTCCTCCCGGAATGCCGGCGAGGATCTGCGCCGTGCCTTCTCTGATCTGTATCTTGCCCAGCGGCATGACTTTGCGAACCAGCCACGACACGCCGTGGCCACCCGGATCGTCCATCAGCTGTTGCGCGACCCCCGTGTCGACGAGATAAGTTCCAAAGGTTGGGTGCCTGATGATGTGCGCAAAGATGTGTATCGGCTCCGGATGATCGCTCAGGTGCGCCGCTTGTGCTGCGGCGCTTTTCAGATCGATCAGGCCCGAGAGCGGGACCGTCCAGTCCGCACTGTTGATAGTCTCCACCTCGATCGGACCCGGCCTATCGACGACCTTTTCGAGATCGGCAAGGCTTGAGCGCGCGCCCAGGCGCGATGGGACCACCTTGTGATCGCTGAGGCTGCAGCCCTGGAACATGATCAGAGCGCCCAGGATCAAGAACCATCTTGTGCGTGCCATTTTATGGAACCTCTGTCTCGTGGCAGCCCCTAAGGGCGAACGGTAGGCATGGGCGTCAGACTCGATAGCGGCGAATCTGGCTAATTCCGGTCAAGTACTGGTAAGGACGATCTTGCCTTCGACAGTCCCGCTGGCCAGAAGCTCGAGCGCCTGTTTCGCCTCCAGGAGTGGAAAGGTCGCGGCTACCAGCGCATCGATCTTCTTCTCGGCCAGGAGCGCAAAGATTTTCGGTAAGTCCTCACGCAGGGGCATCGGGTTCTTTCGATAGAGCAACGTGATGCCGTAGAAGGCGCCTCGGCGTGCGCGTAAGCGCGAACCTATGAGCAGATTGAAGAACATGGCCGCAGTGGCAAGTTTGCCGGCGACCGCCATGAATCCGTAGCCCACAACCGTTCCGCCTCGGCGCGTAGCCGCAATGCATCGGCTGATGTTGGCACCGCCAATCGCATCAAATACGTAGTCAACGCCCTTCGGCTCAAGGGCGCGCACTTGGCGATCGATGGGCAAAGCGCGATAGTCGAGGGGCGTCGCGCCTAGCTTCTGAACAGTGCTATGTTTCGAAAGTGAAGCAGCCCCGTAGGTTCTTGCGCCCACAAGGCGCAACAGTTGCAGCAGCGCTGTGCCGACACCACCGGCCGCACCGGTCACGAGCGCTGTCCGGCCGGCTCGAACCTTGGCCACCCGATGGATCATTTGCCAGGCTGTGACGTAGTTGAGGATGACTGCCGCCGCCTCAACGTCCGATACCCCATCTGGAATCGGTACAAAGTGCTCGGCCTCTCGTATTAAGTACTCACTGAAACCGCCGTACACCGTAAGCGCCGCGACGCGCCGACCGATCTTGAACCCAACAACGCCGGCGCCCAGCGCATCGACGGTGCCAGCGATCTCATAGCCGGGAACGAACGGGATCTTGGGAGCGAACGAATAGTTACCTGCCAGTACGGTGAGATCTGTTGAACCCACGCCGGCCGCACGCACTCGCACGCGCACCTGTCCTGGGCCGGGCGGCTCGATAGGCAACTCGACGCACTCGAGAACCTCAGGACCACCGGCCTTCGGCAACATCAGGGCGTGATAAGTGCCGACGGGAGTCACCTTGGCAGTCTGCGCTTGCGGATTCTAACCCGCACGGAATTCGTTGCTCTTGCGTACGGTATCGTACCAAGCGTGATTTTGAGACAGGCCTGGCGATAGTCGTGCGCGCGGCGCCAACCGCATCGGCGGCCCTTTTTTGTCGCGCGAAGTAGCGTGCACGCCATGTGCGCTAACCGACGGGGGATCCCTTCGCGAGACAGGGCACTTCCGCCAGTCCGGCATTCGGAGTCATTGTATTTCCTGAAGAGTTGGTCGGGTAGGGTCAATGACTTACCCACCAGTGTTTGAGTCCGACGGGTTGTTGGTCAATGAGGTTCGCGCCGTCTGCGCGTGCCGGAGCCATGTGATGGCCAACCCACCTCGGGTAAGGCGGCGTGAGGAGCCCTAAACTATCTATAGGAATGGGTCTTAGGAGCAGCCGAGGATCCTTGCACTTGCGTGCCATTGAGCCCAGCATCATTTGCCAACGAGAAACCCGGCCGGTTTCTCCTGGCCTCGTCCCAGCATTACATTAATTACAAGCCCGAGCGTAGATGCCCACCTTATCGGATAGCGCACTACCGCCAACGAGCCGCGCCGCTCGCCTGCTACGCAACCCGCTCGTACGGATTGTGCTGGCCCTGCTCTCGATCGCCATCCCGTTTGCAATTGTCGCAACCCCCTTCAACCTGTTCGTGACGGATCGAGCGCTGAGAGCTGTAGGTGCATTGCTGCTCACGGGGGTCGTCCTTGTCGCTTATCGCGGCTACGTTCGATATGTGGAAAAGCGTGCGGTCTCCGAGTTGTCTGGTAAACAGGCGATTCCAGAAGTCCTCAGTGGCCTTGCGTTGGGTGCATTCCTGTTCTCCGCAACGATCGGAATACTAGCGGCCCTTGGCGTCTATCAAGTCACGGGGATCAACGGGTGGAAACCAATGCTCGAAGGGGTGGCGGGATTCATCCTCTTTGGAGTGCTCGAGGAGGTCATCATGCGGGGCATCGTGTTTCGCATCATCGAGCAGGCGCTGGGCAGTTGGATCGCACTTGGGAGCTCCGCTGTTATCTTCGGGGCGTTGCATCTTCTCAACCCGGGCGCGACCCTAGCGAATGCTGCGGCGATCACTGTCGAAGGCGGTGTATTGCTGGCCGCGGCCTATATGCTTACGCGGCGGCTTTGGCTCTGCATCGGCCTGCACATCGCCTGGAACTTCACCCAGGGCGGGATTTTTTCGGTCACTGTCTCTGGCGGCTCGAGCGAGGGTCTTCTGCAGGCAAGAATGATTGGACCCGATTGGCTCACCGGCGGTCGCTTTGGTGCTGAAGCCTCGCTAGTCGCCTGGGTGATTTGTGCTGCTGCAGGAATCACGTTGCTCGTGCTGGCCGTCAGGAAGGGCCGCGTGGTCCGACCCTTTTGGTCTGAGCGAGCTTTGCGTGCGAAGCAAGCGGGGGCCTAAGAACCACTGGGTGCCATAGGCTGGATTGCGGCTTCCGGGTTCGGTGTGTGGAGTAGGGGGAAGCAGTCGCGACCTCGTTGATCACTGATCTTGGGGAGCACGCGATGGGTGAGGACAAACCGAAGCTCGAGGAGTCGGCTGCCACCTCGCGTGCTGGCCGCCGCGGCCCTGTGGATCGTCGCTTACTTAGCTGTACTCTGGCTGGCCGACGGACGAATACCGTTTGATCGCCCAGCCGTTGCCCAGTTCTCCATTTTCATGCAGTTGGCGGCGCCCAGCATTACGTTGATTGAGATCTTCGTGTTGATGGCCTTGACCTTCCTGGTCACGCGCCAACGAGCTATCCCTGACATGAGCGCTCGCGCGCCCGACCGGCCCCTTGCGATACGCGAGACCACGGGAGTTCTTGTTTATGCGGCTCTCGCCCAGGTCGGCGGTTGAATTCTCGTTCCGGCGCCGGGCTTTCGTCCCTTCAGTTTTCACATTGTGGGCACGGCATTTGGTTGTGCCATCCCACCATCACCGGCCGAATTGTGGACCTGGGCGCTCTACAACTTCCTGTTCTTCGCGGTTGTCGTTTTCCTTTCAAAACGAGACTTTTCACCTTTCATGATGAGACTTTTCGCTTAGCAGTCTCATTTTTCGGTCATAGCATCGGATCGATAGGAGTCCAGTGCTGCCGCACGTAGTCAGCGGGCCAACGGGTCATGCGGTCTCGGAGCCAATGCAGACCGCCTGGAGAGCGAAATCGGAGCAGATGCCATTGCCGCGCGGGAGGGCCGACCCGCTCTGGATTGCAGCAGCGATGGGACTCAGCCAGCAGTACGTGTGCCCACCAGAGCGCTGGGCAACGCAGTGCCGGGTCATTGACGCATGACAGAGTGCGAACCGGTCTGGTTCCGTCGAACGGAGGCTGCAGTCGGTGTGCTTTTCCAAAATAGGGACTCCCAGTTCCACGGATGCCAAACGGCAACTCTTCCGCGGCGGGCCGAGCTCTGAACGCTTCGAAGTTCGTCAGCGCCCAGCTCGTGACGTCCAGTACGATCCGCAGAAATTCGTCGGCTTGGAGGGAGCCCCACGTAAAGTCACTTGGTGCCTGCCCAGCGATGGCACGCCGAATCACGGATTCCATTTCTTCGATGGCCGCGGTCAAGTGAAAGAAGTCGCGGTTGGAGCCCAGAGCATGGTTGATGCTGTCTTCGATGAAGCCGCTATGCGCATAGAGATCGTCAATTTCTTCGATCACAGATGGGTCGGACGCCGCGCCCTTGATCACGGTCATTCGGCAGGGAAGGAGGCGAACCTCGTGGATCGAGCAGAGAATGCGCCAAGATTGCCGCCATTCGGCTCGCAGGTAAGGGTCTCGGCCGAGACACAGATCCTCGTCCAAGCACAGCCCGCACACGGTGCACACATCGGTATGGGTCAGGGTCCATTCCACGGGATCCGGGCGCATTTCCACCAGGCGTGCGGGTGGCAACTGGGTGGCTTGCGCAAGCCGACCCACGTTGGAGTCTTCGAGAGCGGCTTCGACCGGTTGTGCAAGGTGACGACGCGAACCGGGCTCGAAGGGTACCAGGCCCAGTATCCCGACGAGGCGTTCCGGGTTCAATGCATAGACCCGTCCGACCCGTGCCAGCCAGGAGCGGGCGGCCTCTTGCTCGTACGGTCGCGGGCAGATCGGTAATACGTGCACCGCAAAGGCCGGATGTTCAGGCGGCCATCGTCGTGCGGCGACTGATCTCATCAATCCGCTCGATGGTGACGAGCTCGCTGCCGTCCTGAATCGCTTCCGCTGCTGCTCGCGACATCAACCGGGTGGCGCGACCGGTGATGCCTTCACTGCGGTCGAGCAGCAGTCGAACCATCTCCCGCTGCCCAAACGCCGAGGCTTTGCGCAGTAGCTTGTCGCATCATGAAGGGCGAAAAGTCTCGTCTTGAAAGGAAAACGACAGCTGTTGCGGGAAGGGACCGGCAGATGCCGTCGGCGACACTGGCGGATGACCTCCCGGTAGGTCTCTTCCATCGGCGTGCGCGGGCGCACCAGATAGCGCTGCTCGATGGCCTCATCGATCATCCGCTCGCGCTCGGCACCCAACCGACGCCGCGCTTTGCGAGGTCCGGGTCGATTCGGGATGAGACTGGTGGTCTGTGCGGAGCTTTTGTTAGCGGACGATCAGGCGTTGCACGGTTCGCACCGACAGTTGCAGCGCCTGCGCGGCCGCACGAGTGCGGGCCGTGGCAGGTCCATCGCCGGCCATCAGCTCTCGCAGCACCGCCTCACGGTGCTGCGCCAGTGCCCAACTGGGCTTGTCCGCGGTGCGTTGCCGTTCCAGACGCTCGTCCAGTTCCGGTGCCGGGAGCAATGGCATTGCACACAAGTCGCCAACCGGCACTTCGCGAAGCTGTCTTGAACGGGTTTCCAGGATGCGTGCCTGCGTGCCACGCAGGGAATCGAACTTGTAAGGCCGACCGCCCCACAGGACCCATCGATTCAGATGGCACGGACTCAGTCTTTACCTGGGCTACTTTGCCCGAAATAACGCGCGCATAATCAAGTCTTTATAAATCCACAGCAGGGACATAGTTGATGGACGGCGGAGCTGAAATATCGCGACACGAATTCCGGAAGTCGACAAAATCTGTATTAGGAGCGTTCCAGGGTCTGCGGCCCGCAGGCCAGCGGCTGCCGGGGCTTACTTCAGTGTGATTCGGATGCACGGCGTTCACGCGTACAGAAGGGCTCAACCTGCGCGGCGTGTTCAGCTTTCCCATCGAGGCCGACTGTCGGCAACTACCGGGACTCTTGGCAGCAAAATCTAGGGAACCCCTGGTCGATACGCCTCAGTCAGCGCGTTGGCCGCCATGCGGTCACCTTCTGAAACTGCTCTCCGAGTTTCTCTATACCCAAACGCATGGTGTCGCCCGGTTTGAGGTATATCGGGGCCGGCTTCTGCCCAAGCCCTACTCCGGGCGGAGTTCCGGTCGTGATGATATCGCCGGGTTCGAGGGTCACGAAGCGACTCACGTAACTCACCACGGTCGCTACCCCGAAGACCATGGTCTGGGTATTCCCTGTCTGCATCCGCTTGCCGGTCACATCGAGCCACATACCAAGGCTTTGCACATCTTCGACTTCATCGCGCGTGACCAGCCAGGGACCGACCGGTCCGAAGGTCTCGCAACCCTTGCCCTTGTCCCACGTACCACCACGTTCCAGCTGGAATTCGCGTTCCGAGACGTCATTGACCACAACGTAGCCGGCGACATATTCGAGCGCGTTCTGCTGTTCGACGTATCTAGCGGTCGTTCCAATGACGACGCCTAGCTCGACTTCCCAGTCCGTCTTGCTCGAGTCCTTGGGAAGCATGACGTCATCGTTGGGCCCTTGCAGGCAGCTGATCGCCTTGGTGAAAATAGTAGGCTCGGTCGGTACCGGCATGTTGGACTCTGCCGCATGGTCAGAATAGTTCAGGCCGATGGCAATGAACTGGCGACTACCGGCGATGGGCACGCCCAATCGCGGGCTGCCCGGCACCAGCGGCAGGGAGTTCCAGTCGATTGTTGACAATGATGCCAGTCCTGTCGGAGAAATCTGTTCGGGGCCGATATCGGGAACGTAGCCGTGCAGCGAGCGAACTGCTCCGTGGGCATCGAGAACCCCCGGCCGTTCGCGACCCACTGGGCCATAGCGCAATAGTTTCATAGTCGTTCGACACCCTAAACTTGCCAGGAAACAGACGGACTGCGATTGAAGAGGCGCCCGCTGCGACGCCTCACCACCATCCGGTACATTGGGCACGGGCAACCGCGCACCGGTCGATAGCATGGATGTCATTCGCTCTACGGGGCATTGTCCCGGTTGCGGCAGTAGGCATCTGTCGCAGAAACACTTACAGCGCGAGCCATCGCGTCCCATATACTAGATGGGAGCCCATATAATGGCAAGAACACGGTCCGTGCAACACAGAGCCGCCATCGTACCGGAGGAGGAGGGCGCCGAGCCAACGCGTCTGGGCAGTCAGACTCTTTTCCGTGGTCTCGATGTGGTCGAGGTCGCACTGTCGGTCATCCTGCGCGCACAGATGTCCAAATCCGAATACCAATTCGCTGCGTCGCGGCGGCGGTCAGGAACGTCGCTGGGCGGATCGTGGCCGACGTCAGCGTCTGGAGCGCTGCGCAATACATGAATGATCAGCGCAGCAGATGCTGGCGAAGAATGTAGTGGCGACGGCCCGGCAGCCAACCCACGCAACACATCACCGCGTCGCCGAGGACCCGGCGACCAAAGGTCATGCCGGCAAAACGGCGCGCGCGGTCCTGAGATTCGACGCGGCCGCGGTAGGATCTGCCGTAGTGGGAAGAGTCGAGGATGTGCATCAGCCGTGCGCAGGAGCGCGCATAGGTCGGGAGCGAGAGACATCGTCCTCGTCACTGCCGCGACCGGAGGAATGTCCCAGCAGATGCGTGCGCACTTGCGGCAAGTCAGCCACCACCCGTCGCATCGTCGATCTATGCTGCTGCTCCTTGAAGGCGCCTTGCTTCGCTCGGCACCGTCCAGCCACTGGCGCTGTGCTACTGGAATTCTTAAACCGTGCTCCCATAATATAAGCATGTATTATATGATATGGGACTGTAGTACAACTGACTCATACGTGAGAGCCCACCATGACGCCTCTGAAATTAAGCGCAGCTGTCGTCGCGATCATCATGGGGCTCGGCTTTGGGGTCGCTTTGTCGATGGAGCCGCCGCCGGATCCTGCCTGGGGCCGCCTCTTTCATTCGCATGCCGACATTGCTCGAGTGCTGGACGCCGCGATTGCCCAACGTACGGATCCGGCGGTGGCCACCATCGGCAACACCAACGAGTATTTGATCCACGAGGTCCGTCGGGAAAAAGACGGTGCCCCAGCGATCCATCCGGGCTGGACCGAACTACATTTTATACTCGATGGCAGTGCCACCCTTGTCATCGGCGGCAAAATCAATCCTCGGATCCCAACCGGTCCCGGCAGCGTCGAGGGGGGTATGAGTCAGCAAGTAAAGAAAGGCGATGCGATCGTCGTACCGCCCAATACCGTTCACGCCTATTACCACATCAATGGCGCAGTTACATATTTGGAAGTGCGCATGATCTCGCCTTCCGCGACGGTCAATTAACGACGTACGATCTGTCGACCTGGCTGCTATCGAGCAGCGCGCGCCCGGCTCGCCAACCCACCCACCCCATCCGTCAGTGAATTATGTCCTTTTTGCTGGTCGTTTTCCCACAGGCTGGCGGGCCGTCTACGTATCGACGCTGGAGACAATTCATGGTAGGGTTAACCCCAAAAGATTTACTTGGCGGAATGCGACTTCACAATGTGGCGCAGTCCAACGACCCGGAGAATTGTCATTCAATGAACGCTAAGCGCACAGGTAGGGCCCGTTCCCGAGCGTCCCGGGAGGATCCGCCGGCCAAACGCCCGACTGACGTCGGCGTTGCGGGCGAAGGCGATAAGATCAGCGCTAGCTCTGTCGCCATCCTGCCGCCCAAGCAGCGCCAGCGTCTGGCCGGGACCCAGACATTGGTTCGAGGCTTGGACGTCATCGACGCCATTGCCAATGGCGCGGCCGCACTGCCTGAACTGGCGGCGATGATTGGCCTCACGCGAAGCACGACGCACCGTCTGGCCGCGACGCTGGTTGAGCGTCGGTACTTGGACTTCTCGCGGCGTGATGGATATGCCCTGGGTCCCAAGCTACTCGAACTGGGGTACGTGACTGGCCGGCGGAATGACTTGCCGCGCGTGGCACGCGAACAACTAGAGCAGTTGGCCGCAATCACCGGCGACACGGTGCACCTTGGCATTCTCGAAGGAACGCGCGCGCTGTATCTGGACAAGATCGCGGGCAGCCGACGCGTGGAGATCAGTTCACGAATCGGCGAACGCCAGCCACTGCGTTCCACCGGGCTGGGTAAGGCATTGATTCTGGACGCGGACGAGAAAAAATGGTGCGAGTATTACGACAACGAAGCGCGCTCGGGTAGTCGCTATGACGTGCCGCTGGAGCAGTGGCTGCTGCGCATGCGCAGCTATGCCCAGCATGGCTACGCATTCGACCTAGAGGAGAATGAGGATCGCATTCGCTGTGTGGCCGCACCTATCCGGGGAGTGGATGGTTCCATCGTGGCGGCCATCAGCGTTTCCAGTGCTGCTCAGTATATGGATGACGTGCGCATGCGCGGGCTAATCTTCGATGTGAAGAAGGCTGCCGACGCCATCGGTACCGCACTCGGATTCAATCCGGCCACGGTGCGACGCGTTCGTTCGCAAAAGACCTCTTAGCCTTGGCTCGGAACGCGAACCTCGGTAGCTTGGATCGGCGAGCTTTTCTGGGCGGTGCGGCTGCGGCACTGACCGCCGCAGCAAGCGGAGCTGAATTAGCGCACGCGAGCAGCGTCGACAATATTCCGATCATCGACGCCCACATCCACCTGTTTGACGGCACCGCAATTCTTGGTGCGGGCTACATGGGTTCACAGGCCTATCGAGAAGTCTCCAAGACATCGCTGCCGTCAATGTATGCTCGCCTGGCAAAACCAACGGGCATCGTCGGCGCCATCGTGGTGGAGTCCAGCCCATACATCGACGACAACCTGTTTTATCTGCAGGCCTGTCAGGCCAATGCAATCATGGTGGGTGTCTGCGGTACCCTCAATCCCGCAGCGCCTGATTTCGGGCGTTACGTGGCGCACTTTCATAAATCCCCTTTGTTCCGGGCCATCCGATCCAGTCGCTTCTATTCTGAAGATGGAGGCAAGGTGACGCTCGATCGGGCGCAGGTGGAGAATCTGAAGCTACTCGCCCAAGCCGACCTTGCTTTGGACACCGCCAACCCTACCCTGGGACTGATGACGGCAAATGTGATGCTGGCGGATGCCATACCCGACCTGCGCATTATCATGGACCATTTGCCCTCCTTCGATCCCACGCCCGACAATCAACAGGCGTACGAGGCCGTCATCACACAGATGGCTGCGCACCCGAACATCTTCGTCAAGTTGACCGAGGTGTACCACCCGCGCCTGTCGGACAAGGTCATCGTGAAGGAATATTTGCCGTTACGCGAGCGCCTGGACTATCTCTATGGCACATTTGGTGAGGACCGCGTCATGTTCGGCTCCGACTATCCTAACAGCTATGGTGTTGCCACCATTCCAGAGGAAGTCGGGCTAATGAAGCGCTTCTTCTCAAACAAGTCCCGCAGCGCATCCGAGAAGTATTTCTGGAAGAATTCGGCGCTTGCATACAAGTGGATCAAGCGCACGGATGCTCAGCCTGGCCCAGCCTGAGCATCGCTAGAGCGGCGGGAAGACCCCCCAGCTTCGTCGGGGAGGCAATAAAAACTTGAGGAATCCGGGGGGCCATCCGTGAAACTCCGCAACGTGAGCCCCCACGCACACGAAGAGGAGTTTCACGATTGGAAGGCCGGCGGATCTTTTCCCGACACTGGGCCGAGACGAGGCGGCAATCCGAGCCTACATCTGCAACCAGGAACTGGAGAATAAGCGCCTGGCCTCCGGGGGAAACTGGATCAGATGAGCCTGTTGAAGTGTCGGGCCACCAAGAGGTGGCCCGACAGGGTCAGGGCTGCGTTAGCGACCGCGTTTAGCCGCTTTGAACTGCTGAAGATTTCGAACGCCCCCGGTTATACCCCGGGGGATTGTTTCAATTGCGGAATCTGGCGACTGCACTCCACGACTCCCGGATCATCTTTCGATGATCGTACTCGCCGTTCTACCAGCGCTTTTCAAAGCTCACCCGGAATGTCCTTCCTAACGGGCTCGCTGAAGCCGAATTGAATCCAGAGGACGGCGAAGTTCCCGTGATGAAGACCAGCGGTGGCGGCGTGTCGAGAATGTTGTACACGTTCAGCTGAAGCTTCAGCCCCTTGAGAAGACCGTTCTCCTGAGGGAATTCATAGTTCAACGTATAGTCAACTGTTACGAATTGCTGGACCCATTGAATCGCGGGGTGCGTGACTCCATTTGGATTTGCGGCGTAATTATAAGTGGAATACAGATAGTTGTAATGGCCGGTGTAATTCAACGCAACTTGCTGATGGACAGGGCCATTTTGTAGAGCCACCGCATAGCGGAAATGCCAGGGAATAATGTCCTGTGCGCCCGCGTCATTCTGGAAGTATTGCGATCCGCTCTTGAGGTTGTCGACGAAGACTGCACCCGGCGCAGTCTGCGATTCGAACTTGTACAGGTATTCTCCGCTCAGATCCGTCGTCAAATTGCCAAAGGGGAGATCCCGCGCGTAGGCGAAGTCGAAATCCCAACCATCGATGTCGGTCGTGCCAATGTTCTGCCGCTGGGCGCTACTCACCAGATATACCGGCAAGCCTAGCGCCTCTACTTGCGCTAAGGAAAAGGGTGCGTAGAAGCGCAGGCCAGACAAGACTGAGTTGAGCTGCGCCGCGGTGAGCGGTGCCGTGGGTACGCCCGTCAGAGTTGGATTGGCGGCGCAGCTATTGGCGCCATTGAAAGTATACAGCTCGATATAGGATGCATTGCAGAAGTTCGTGCTGGCGGCTGTACCCGGAGTAGTCGGAATCTCGACTTCGTTGAAATACCGGATCAGGAAGTTGGTAACATTGGCTTTGAAGCCTGGCAGGAAACTCGGCGTAAAGTCTACCCCGAACGTTCCCGTCTTGGCCGTCTCCGGCTTCAGGCCCGGCTTGCCGCCGGGCATACCGATGGTATAGATGGTCGGGAAATCGGCAGCAGGGCCCGCATTACCGGCAGCAATCAAGGATGCGATGTTACCCGGGTAGCTTGCCGGATTGGCTCCATATTGTACTTGCGTGACGCCCACGCGAGTATCGATGGCGTAGACGTCGGCCAGCTGCGGTGCATGGAACGAGGTGCCGTAGGTCGTACGGAAAGTCACATCTTTGACTGGCGACCAGGTTATGCCGTACTTGGGGTTAGTGGTGCCACCGAAGTCACTGTAGTGGTCGTAGCGTCCGGCCACGGAAAAGTTCAACTTCTGGATACCCGGGATAGCGTTGCCGGCGCCCACGATTGGCAGCGACAACTCACCGTCGAAGGCGTGGACCTGACGGCTGTGGCTCTCGTAGTTGCCTGGCGTAAACGCGGGCACATCACTCACCGGAGCGACGGTGCCAGGCACGCCGATCGGATCCTCCCCGATGTACTGCTCGTCGCGAGCAGCTGCCCCAACCGCGAGCTTCACATCTCCGCCCGGCAGCGTGACCACGGTGCCGTCCGCCTTGATGTTGAAGTCATAGATGCGCTGAATGGCCTTAAAAAGCAGCGGCCAATTCATGATCCCGCTGGCGACGTTAGGATTCGTCATCGGACCGAACGGATCCAACGCCGTGCTGGTTGTGGTACCGATCTCGGCGTCGTAAAGCGCGGCTGGGTTGACTGACGAACTGTCAGGGTTCAGTGCCGTGCTGCCGCTGAGGCCGAAGTTGAAATCGGTGGCGATCTCCCAGGTCCTCGTCAGGTCATAGGAGGCGCCGAGATCTAACATGGCGGACTGCGCGCGAAAGACATTGACGATATTGCCTTCGGAACCGAAGACGTTGGAGTTCGCGTAAACCGTCTCAGGAGCGCCCTGCAGGCTCGTTCCGATCAGACTCGCGGGCTGGATGTAGTACGGATTACCGGCTTTGATGGCGTTTGCACCGAACACCGCATTGTCTGCCGCAAGGTTCGGACCTGGAATGACCAGGCCTTGGGGAATGCCAGTAAACCCAGCATTATTAATCTGCAGGGTTTGCGCGCTGTAGAGTCCCTTCGATAGCTCGTCGGTATACTTTGCATCCACGGAAAGGTGTAGCTTGTCGCCGATGTCCTGCCGGATGTTGCCAACGAGCGCAAAGCGGCGTTCGGGATAGATCAGTTGAATGCCGGCTCTTGGGTCGCACGTGGCAGCCTGGGTGACGTTCAGTCCCTGCTCTGGGGCTCCGGTGACTGCGTTAAAGTAGCTCGAACCAACCCTGAGATTGAGGGCGGGCCCGCAGGTGGTGTTGTACGAGTCCACACCGCCGTACGGCCGTAGGTCCTCGGTATAGAACGAACGCTCATTGTTGTACAGGGCCGAGTTGTTCTCGTAGTGGAAGTCCAGTAAAGCCGAGCCGCCGTCCCAAGTCTTGCCGACAATCTGGCCAAAACTTCCGGCGTTGTAGCCGTCAGCGCGCGTATAGCTGCCCACCGACTCGAAGCCGTCGAAATTCTTCTTCAGGATAATGTTGATGACACCGGCGACCGCGTCCGATCCGTAGGTGGCCGACCCGCCGTCCTGCACAATCTCAATGTGGTCAATCGCTTCAGGGGGAATCGAGGAAGGATCCGCGGTCGACAGAAGCGGTGAATCACCGACCAGGCGATGGCCATCGATCATGACGAGCACTGCGGTACCCGGGAGGCCGCGCATTCCGGGTATGGTTTGGCCGCCGCTACGAAATTCCTGGTTGCCGCCGATTGGCGTCGTATTGAAGCTTGTCATCGAAGGCACCGTCGCCAACAAGTCCGCGGTGTTGGTCGTGCCCGTAGCCGCGATGTCAGCAGAAGATATCACCTGCACTGGCGAGCCGGTGGGCGCCAGGCCGCGGATCAAGGTGCCAGTAACAACGACCTCCTGCAACTGATCGGCTGGGTCAGCGGTGGAACTGCTATTCGCGTTCTGCGCGAACGCAGTCGCAGTCATGGTCGTTAATAGGGAGGCCAAAGCGATTTTGACTGCCAGTCGATTTTCAATTGGGATAACGGGAACGCTGCAATCGCCCGCCGCCCCAAAAACACGACCTTCGCAGTTCCATCTGAAACGCGCGCCCATAATCTACTTCCCCCTATTGATTATTGATTGCCGCTCTGCGTGAAGCGAAGTCTCACATATTCGGATTAATTACCGGTTCCGGACGAACAAACCTGCCGACGCCCCTACATGTATTTCGGCTCCATCCGCGCCTAGTGGCTCAAATTCGCTGACCAGCAGGCCGACGGGATACATAGTGGGACTCTATACCGCCTGATGGAACTCATGCAACTAACAACAACCAATTTATTGCGTTTTCTCCGGTAATTGCTGCGGCGCACGCTAACCACCGTCGTTTTCTCTCAACCCGGCACTACCATATATTGCAATGATCACGCATATATTATTAACTCGGCGGAGGAGCGGTCGGCGGGTGAATGGTTGCAAAGTCAAGACGCGGCGCTCCCAGAGAGCTGTGCGAGCCCAACCGATGAGTCCGCGACTCCTGAAGATCCACTATGCAATCTATATCGAATCCGCTTGCACCAGCCCCCGGTAGTGATGAGCCCCATGGCGGAATGTGCTGCTTTTCGCGGACCGCAGGCGTTTCTGCACTGGCCGCTGCGACTCTGAACGAAACAGTCGAAGCACCATCCGAGTGGATCAATGCCGAGGGTGCGATGGTCGAGACGCCCTTCGCGCCGGATAGCAAGCTCGCCAGCAGTCGGTCAACCCTGGCGGATGCTGAGCGGATCGAATGCGCGGAAGCAATGCTGGCAGCCGGCAAAGGCGGGAAATCCGCGATTGGGGCTCAGAACACCTCCCGGGACATAGCCACGGCGATCCGCCACGCCGGGCATGGCGTCCCCATCCCGCCCAGTGAGGGTTGGAATGTCAATGCTTAGCACAGTGGGGATTACTTGCGGGGGAGCGAGCTATGCGCCCATGAGCGATGAGCAGATGGCTGCAATCGTCGCCGCGGTACATGAATACCCAAAGCCGAATTGGCGCGCGTGAATTCCTTGCGCAAATTCACGTCTCTCTGTTTGCTGTCGGTGGTTGGCTTCGCCGTTTGCCCGGCGTGGACGCTTGATCGGCCTGATGTGACTTTCAAGGTATTCCAGTTTCCTCCGGACAAAATTCCTCGCATTGATGGCAGTGACGACGACTGGGCGATGGTCCCGGAGAGCTACACCATCGGCATGGATCAGCTCGAGGACACGGAGGCGCCCGCCGGACACCCGACCGCGCGCGACCCGATGGATATGGACGTCAAAGTTAAGGTTGGTTGGGTGAAGGGGCTGAATCGTCTTTATTTTCTATACGAGGCGTACGATAACTATTGGGATTTCTCCCGCCTCGATCTGCACAATGACATTTTCGAAGTCGTGATTGATGGCGACTTATCAGGCGGTCCGCTGATAGATATTTACCACCGGGATGTCTGGACGCCAGAGGCAGTGGGCGCTCTGGCCAACATTGATCCGCGGGTCTCCCGATCGGATGCCTATTTCTCCTTTCAAGGGGTGCATGCACAGAACTATCATATATTTACGCCGCCCGGGGACAAGGATTGGGCGATGGCCTGGGGCTGCGCGCAGTACACCAAGGACCTGCCTTACGCCAATCATGCTTATCGATACAACTTCAAGCCCGGTGAGGCGGGAAAATTGATATTGGAGTTCTGGATCACGCCGTTCGATTATGCCGGCTGCGAGGGTCCGCAGCGGGCGGTAGAATCGGTACTGACCGAAAACAAGTTGATCGGATTGTCATGGGCCGTGATTGACTACGACGACGTAAATTCTAATAAGCGCCATTTCTGGAACCTATCGCATCAGCAGCAGTTTTTCGGCAACGCATCAGAGCTGGTAGGCTTCCGTCTCATGCCACTTGAGCCGCAGTTTCGCAAAGCCATTGATGCGCACTGGTCCTGGCAGGTAATCGACATGGAATCTCGCACGGTGGCGTTCAAGGATCAGTCCGCCGGACAGGTCAGTGCATGGAAATGGGACTTTGGCGACGGCACCGGATCGAACGATCAGAATCCCACTCATCGATACCCGCCATCGGAGCGCCCGGGCAACTACACCGTGATGCTAACGGTTACCGGCCCGGCGGGAGAGTCCCGCCTGTCGAAGGTGTGGAGCGTACATGTTCGTTGAAGTTCTCGATTGCTTGAATCTGACCACTTCGCAGACTGGGGAGTGTTTTTCGATTATTGAGGCATGTCGCCTGGTTCGCAGCGTTCAAACGGCATGCCCGAAGTTGGCAAGGTACCTGGGACGCAAACACGATTCCAACGTGCGCCGCGCTCAGCAGTTTTCCTCATGATCCTAGAACCGGCACGAGCCATGGGGACGCCCAACGCACCCTCCCGCTCTTTTCGATGGCTGAGCGCGTTGACCGCTAAGCCCCTCCCGCGTAATATCAAATCGTGGGAGACGAGTTCAATATGACGAACGGGCCGCGGGGGCGTCGTACACAACAAGGGTGTTTGGCATCAATGTTATTACTTAGCGGTACTGCGGGTGGCCGTGCTAGCCGACCCAGCAGCGCGTCAAGTCGATGAATCCGTTCGCAGGGCGCTTTGCGGGCCAGACGGTGGTCATCACTGGCGGTGCATCCGGCATCGGGTTTGCGGTGGCGCAGCGGATGACTGCCGAGGGCGCGAAGGTCAGCGTATGGGATATCTCGGAGGCAGCCCTCGATGCTGCCGGCGATTTGTTCGCGCAGAAAGTGGTCGTGGATCAGTCGGATGAGCATGCGGTCCAGCGCGCGACCGATTCGACGCTGCAAACCTTCGGCAGCATTGAAGTACTCGTTGTGAGCGCGGGCATCACGGGACCAAATGCCACGCTGGTGAACTATTCGAGCAGTGACTGGCGGCGGGTGATGGAAGTCAATATCAACGGCACATTCTACGTCAATCGCGCCATCGCGCCGCACATGGTGGCCAGGAAGTATGGCCGTATAGTGAATGTCGCCTCTGTCGCGGGCAAGGATGGAAATCCGAACGCCTCGGCGTATTCCACGTCGAAGGCTGCGGTCATTGGTCTGACCAAGTCTCTGGCAAAGGAGTTGGCGCAGACCGGCGTAACGGTCAATGCCATTACTCCAGCCGCTGTTCAAACCGCGATATTCGATCAAATGACCAAAGAGCACATAGAGTTCATGCTGTCAAAAATCCCAATGGGACGCTTCGGGACCGTCGAAGAGAATGCCGCGCTGATCAGCTTCCTGTCTAGCCGCGAGTGCTCATTCAGCACTGGCGCTATTTTTGACATCTCCGGCGGTCGGTCCACGTATTAGACGGGGTATTGGGAAGCAGCTGATCGCGCCGGTAAGCTCGCAAATTAACTCAAGCGGTGAGGGGGGTAGCGACCTATGACGACCAGAGATGTTTCGCGCCGACGGTTTATTCGCGAATCGATGTTTGGCGGCGCGGCGGGAGCCATTGCCTTATGTGATCCCGGTATGCTCGCGGCGCAGTCCGTCGGCGTGAAACGCTCCGATCTGACCGACCTTATTATCAAGGAGGTTAAGGTCTATGTAACGGACATGACGGACGTACATCGTCTCAATAGTACGGAGACCGGGGAACTGCTTTCGGTGGTGACCACAAGCGGGATCGAGGGCAACTATACGATCGGTAACCGCAATCGGACCGAGGGCTGGCTCGAGTGGGCCAAAGCCAACCTTGTTGGAAAGAGCGTGATCGATCTGTTGCCCACTCTGACCGCAACCAGCGGCATGAAAGGACCGGGAGGATTTGATACTCAGCCCCAGCGGCGAGCCGGGGCCCCCATTCCATTTGCGCAGAGTGCGGGCCCGGGCATGGGGCCGGCCTTCGGTGGTGCGGCAGTCGCGGGCTCGGCGCTGCAGACCCATGGCGCGGGCGCTTGGCCGAACTATTACACCGCGGCCGCGGACGTATGCCTGTGGGACATCCTGGGGAAGGCCGTGGGGCGGCCGATATATAAGATTTTGCAGGGCGGCGTGAACAGCAAGGATCGTGTGCTTGCGTATGCGAGCTCCAATCACCTGCCCAGCCTCGAGGATTACGTCGCAGACGTGCTCAAGGCGAAGCAATCAGGCTACAAAGGCTACAAGATCCACCCAGGTAGCGGCCAACATCAGAAGGGCCCGGAAATTCCACTCTATATTGGCCATATGGAGGAGATTCGTGAGGTTCGCAAGGCCGCGGGAGATGAGTTCGTACTGATGCATGACCCGGTGCAGCGCTACAACCGCTTCGAGGCGTTGACGGTGGGCCGACTACTTGAAGAACTCAATTTCCTGTGGTTCGAAGACCCAATTCGCACCATCGATGAGGACGGCCTCGTCGAGCTCGGTCGCAGGCTCAGCATACCGCTACACGTTGGAGAGTTTTTATACTCGATCGCCGACTTCGCCGAGTACATCAAGCGCGATGCGCTTGGCGCGGTACGGCTGATCTCCGACAATGTCGGTGGAATCTCCGGTTCGCTGCGCGTGGGTCTTTTAGCCGATGCGCACGGTCTCGAATGCGCTCCGCACAATTGGGGCAACACGTACGACATGATGGTTGCATTCCAGCTGGAGCTCGCGCTTCCCAGTGCGTACTGGTTCGAGATGCCGCATCCAGTGGAATACACCGATCGGCCGTACCTGAAGACGAAGTTGCGTATCAATCAGGACAGTTACGTTCTTGCCCCGACGGAGCCTGGCCTAGGTCTGGTCATTGACCATGATGCGCTCGACAGGATCACCAAGAAGATCAACATCTAACCCCGGCGAATTAGCCCGAGAAACCTATGATCACCAAATTCAAATTGCGCGATTCAGCGGTCGTGCTGCTGGCGTTTGCGGCGGCCGCCCTGCAGGCAGCTGTTCCAGCCGATAGCTCCGGAGCCATGCCGGCGCCGGGCGCATCGAGCGCGGTAACCTCGCCAGCGCCTTCTCGCAGTCCGAGGAGGCGCGGCGACAACTTTCGGCCGCGTGGTCGCCGCCTGCTCTATATCACCGAGCCGGGTTCACTCGAGCGGCCCGCTTTCATTAATGGCGTCGGAATCGTCGTCCTTGACGTAGACGACAATTATCGCTTCATCAAGCGTATTCCCACTTGGGACTACGCCGCCAGCATGAGCCCGGAACAAGTATCCGGGGTGGCCGCAAGTCCGGTGACCAACTACATCTATGTGGCGGCGCGCGGTAGGTTGGGTGCGTTTGACATGGGCACCGACAAGATGGTCTGGTCGACAACGCTGGACGGAGAATGCTGCGAGCGGCCTCAGGTTACACCAGACGGCGGGATCGTAGTAGTGGGCGGGGACCTGCAGAACTTTTGGTACGAGGTCGATGCCAAGACGGGAAAGCTCATCGGCAAACTCGACGCCCCCGAAAGCAACGGCTCGCATAACCTGAACCTCAGCGCGGACGGCAAAACTGCCTTCATGTCACCGAACGGCAAAGTGATGACGGTCTCGGATGTGGCCACACGGAGAATCATCAAAACGATTGCCTTTCCCGATAATATCCGGGTATTCGTGCTCAACAAGGACTCGAGCAAGATCTACACCAATCAGAACAACTTTCTCGGCTTTCTCATCGCCGACGTCCATAGCGGGAAGATCATCAAGACCGTGGAAGTCACCAGCGAAGACTGGCGGTCAAAGTGGAATGCGAATCCGCGACCACGTATTCCCCATGGGTGCCCGAGCCATGGCATTGCGCTCACGCCCGATGAATCAGAGATCTGGCTGGATGACGGCATCTTCAACAAAATCCACATTTTCTCCAATACTGATGACCCCAAGGAAATCGCTACCATCGATACTCCGCAAGGGTCCTTCTGGCTCACGTTCGGCTTGGACGGCAAGTACGCCTATTCCTCCTCAGGGGACATCATCGATGTGAAAACCCACAAGATCATTGGACAGATGAAGGATGAATTCGGGCAGACGATTTTCAGTGAGAAGCTGCTCGAGATCCAATTCGAGAACGGGCACGCTCAACGCGTTGCCAACCAGTTCGCCAATAGCTATGGGGATTACGTGACGGCGGAGCAGCTCGGCGTCGGGCCTCACGTCACGCCGCTCCCCGGAGATGCGCCCGTGACCACCACCGGCGTGACCGCTGCGCTGACGAGCAGTGACAAGTAGTGAGCGCGCAAGCGCCCGCCTCACGGGGGGCCACGGCGTTGTTAAGCGTGTGTCGTTGCCTGGGGCTCACGTTGGGCGCCGGTCTGTTGGTCGTCACGCTTTCGCTCGCTGCAACTCCCGGTGAACCGGCAGGCGCTATCGCTGCAGCCGCAACCCCGGATGAATTGCGATCCGGTCCCGGCGCTGGCGACAAGCCGGCTTCCGATCCGCAGATGGTGGCTGAGCAACAGACCACGGCCGCCGTATGTGGTAAGTGCCACCCGCTGGAAGTCGTCATGGACACGTCTATGAGCTACGACGCCTGGCACGACACTGTACAGAAGATGATCGATCACGGCGCCGACGCCAGCGCGGATCAGCTCGACGATATCATGGACTACCTCCATCGGATGATGACCACGGTCAACGTCAATACGGCGGATGTAGATGAGTTACAGATCGTGCTCAACGTGCCGGAATCGGTGGCAAAGGCAATTATTGCGCGGCGTGGCAGCCGCAGATTCAGCAGTCTTGAGGATCTGAAGTCTGTGCCTGGCATTGAACCGGCCACCCTGACCGCCAAAGCAAAGATGATCTTCTTCAGTTGAGGCAATGCGTGCCCGGGTGGACTCTAGCCGTAACACGATTGCCGCGGGAGACTAGTATATGGTAGACGATCCCAATATATGCCCTCCGGCGCCGACGAGTTGCAGCGCTCGAGATTTAGGGATGAATTGCCATCAAAGCTGTCTCGGGAACCCGCTGGCATGATGCGGCGCTCTTCAACGTGGACCTGCGCCGCGGCAGCCGGCCTGATGGCTGTTCATCTTTCCGCCGCATTGGCCCAGAGTGATGCCTCGCTGATTGCACCGCCGCGGTTTGGTGAAATCTGCTCCCTTTGCCACGGCGGGAGTGCAGAGGGCACCGATCGAGCCCCTTCCTTGCTGGGTAGCCGTCGGCTGCGCGGACAAAGCCAGTCCGAGATCGCTGCGGTGATTCGCAACGGGCGAGGCAATATGCCCGCCTTCCCCTCGCTGCCCGACGCTGACATTCAAGGATTGGCGCGTTTCCTACGATCGCTGAACGCTGAGGCGTTCGACGTGAAGCCGGCTGGTGACGCGGCTACCGGCTCGCGCATTTTCGATGGTAGCGGTCATTGCACGGAGTGTCATACCGCTGAAGGCCGCGGCGGAATCAACGGACCGGACCTGTCCAGCATCGCGCGGCAGCTCACCTTGACCGAGCTGGCGCAGGCCATTCAACATCCGGCCTCGAGAATTGCGCAGGGTTACCGGCTGGTAGACGTGACGCTGCGCAATGGCGCTCATCTACGTGGGTTTGCGCGCAGTCAGGGCTCTCACAGTGTTGACCTACAGACTCTCGATGGGCAGCTGCATTTGCTTACGGACCAGCAGTATGTGCAGGTTCGGCCCTCGGCGGAAGCACCTGGTCCGGCTTTCAACGGCAGCCCCGAACAGCTACGCGACCTGATGGCATTCCTGAGCACGCTTGGCGGTATATCGGTGGGTGCCCGGCCTGCGGAGCAGGCAGCGATCACGCCGGCGGCGATCGACGCCATCGTTCATCCTAAACCGCAGGACTGGCCCACTTACTCAGGCAATGTCAGCGGCAACCGCTACAGCGACCTCGCGGGTATCACCACACGCAACATTGCCGCGCTGCGGCCGGCCTGGATTCACCCGATTGCCTATGACGGCTTGGAGACCACGCCTGTGGTGATCGAAGGCGTCATGTATGTCACTGCACCAAATCAAGTGTTTGCGCTCGATGGACGTACCGGCGCGCAGATCTGGAGCTACACGCGGCCTCGATCCAGCGCAGCTGACGTGTCCGGGGATGCGGCCAAGGGCGCGCAGCGCGGCGTAGCCGTGCTGGGAGAACGGCTGTATTTCATCACCGATGACGCCCACTTGATCTGCCTGCACCGGCTCACAGGCGCGGTGCTCTGGGATGTCAAGATGCCTGAGCAACCGGGCAAGTACGGCGGCACCGGCGCGCCCCTGGTGTCAGGAGATCTGGTGATTGCCGGCGTCTCGGGCGGCGATGAGGGCATCCGAGGCTTCGTGGCGGCCTATCACGCCACCACTGGCGAGCAGGCCTGGCGTTTCTCGACTGTTCCGAAATCCGGCGACACGGGCGCGGAAACTTGGCAGGGCGATACGGAACCGCGGGGCGGCTCAAGCTGGACCACGGGCAGTTATGACGCCCGAGCCGGTGTACTGTACTGGAGCATCGGCAATCCTTATCCGGATACAGACGGCGATAACCGTGGCGGCGACAACCTATACACCGACAGCGACGTGGCGTTGGACGCCAAAACCGGCAAGCTGCTCTGGTATTTTCAATTCACTCCCCACGATGTGCACGACTGGGATGCTAATCAGCCGCTGGTGCTGATCGATACCAGATTCCAGGGCAGCGATCGCAAGCTGCTGCTGCACGCCAACCGCAATGGCTTCTTCTATGTCCTGGATCGCACCAACGGTAAGTTGCTGCAGGCCAGCGCATTGGTCAAACGGCTGACCTGGGCCACGGGGATCGGCAGCGATGGCCGACCGGTTCTGACAAATGCGAATCAGACCACCATCGGTGGCGTGAAAACCTGTCCGGCGGTTCGCGGCGCCACCAACTGGTATTCCACCGCATTCAATCCAGCAACGCAGCTCTACTACGTCATGACGACGGAGGACTGTTCAATCTACCGCAAAGCGCATGATGGCGGCTACGGATTCATTAACGATCCCACCGATCCGCCATCCAAGGTATTGCGTGCCATAGCGGTTGATAGTGGCAAGATCGTCTGGGAAGTGCCCCTAATCGGCCCAGTGGAGCGAAATTACTCAGGGGTTCTGACCACCGCTGGGGGGCTGGTGTTCTTTGGAGAAACCAGCGGCGGTTTTGCGGCGGTGGATGCGCGTGACGGTCACTACCTATGGCATTTTGAATGCAATCAGCCGTGGAAGGCATCCCCGATGACATACGCAATTGACGGCCGGCAATACATTGCCATTGCCTCCGGGCCGAACATCCTGTCATTTGCTTTGGCGGGTGATCAGTGATCCGGTTGCCACGGATTAGGCATGCGATTAGTTTCGCGGTGGCCTTAATGATGGCGAACGCGTCGATGGCGAGCGGCGAGTCAGCAATGGTTTGGGTGGGTGCCTGGGCGCATGATCCGACTGCCTACAATCTGTCGCCACCCGCATCGCTCGCGCGTCCGGATGGCAGTACACGTCTGCAACCTGCCGGCTATTCCGCACTTCCGCCTTACCGGAACGAGACGGTGCGCGAGATCGTGCGCCTAAGCGCTGCGAGCTCCCGACTGCGTTTGCGCCTTAGCAATGAATTCGGCGACCGCGCCTTACACTTGGGTTCCGTCCACATAGCACTGGCATCGGACAACGACTCGATCATTGGCCCGTCGGATCATATCGTGACCTTTGCCGGGCTGGGTTCGGTCATTATCCCCCCAGGTGCACCGCTGCTGAGCGATCCGGTGGACTGGCAGTTGCCCGCCTTCACAAGACTGTCAGTGAGTGTGTTTTATCCCGAGGACGCCGTGCCGCCCGCCCACACGTTGTTCACACTGAAGGCGTACGCCGCACCGGGTGATCTGACGACTACTGAAAGGTTTTCGGATGCTACAGCTGCGCGCACCGGTAATCATCTATCGGAAATCGACATCGTCCCGAAAACTGCTCGACACTGCGTGGTAGCGTTCGGCGACTCGATTACCGAGGGCGTTGTGTCAACGCCCGGCGCCTTCCATAGCTGGCCAGACCGATTAGCCGAGCGGTTGGCCGCCGATCCAGCGACTCGTCAATGGGCAGTTGTCAATGCAGGTATCGGCTCCAACCGCTTGCTACACGACACGCCGTCGACGAACGCCCTGGCGCGTTTTGATCGCGACGTACTGTCAGTACCCGGGATCTCAATCGTGATCGTGCTGCTTGGCGTCAACGATATCCAGTACAGTCACCGTTTCCCCTATCAAGCGGTAACGTCCGCGCAGATGATTGCGGCACTGAGACAGTTGATCGTGCGTGCTCACGAGCACGGCATCAGAATTATTGGCGGTACGATCACCGCGTTTCAAGGGTCACCGGATTACACCGAACAGGGTGAGGCGGTGCGCCAGGCAGTCAATAACTGGATCCGAGTCAGCAAGGCGTTCGATGGGGTGGCGGATTTCGACTCCGCGACGCGCGATCCAGCCCAGCCAACGCGGCTACTGGCGGGTCTGGAGAGTAATGGCCATTTGCATCCGAACGATGCCGGCTATGCCGCAATGAGTACCGCTGTTGGACTGCACTACTTTACTCGGCCGAGCCCCTGCGGCAACCGTGCCTGCCGGTTCGCTCAGGTGCTATCTCGGCGCCGAGCTCTTCAGATGCCAGGTTGGGAGAAGGGAAATGAACGATAGCACTGCACGGATCACCTCGGGCCGCCGCGCGTTTCTCCAGACAGCGAGCATGTTGGCGCTGGGCGCCGGGCTTCTGCGCACGGCGCACTCGGCCGAGGCCGCCGACGTCCACGGCGCGCAGCTCAAGACTCCGAGCGGCAAGCCGCTGCGCGGCCTTTACCCGATTTTGCAGACTCCCTTCACGCCCGAGGACAAGCTGGATACGGAGGCGCTGGCCGCCGAGATCCGTTTCATCAACCGCGGTGGCGTCAACGGAATGATCTGGCCGGTGTTCGCCAGCAGCTGGTCGACGCTGTCGGATGCCGAGCGCATCGAAGGGGCCGAAACCATCTTGGCCGCTGCCAAGGGCGGCAAGTCCGCCGTGGCGATTGCGGTACAGAACACGGCTTGGGACATTCCCACCTCCGTGCGCTACGCCAAGCACGCCGCGGCGCATGGGGCCGATGCCATCGTGGCGATACCGCCCAATAACGGCTGGAATGTCAGTGACCAGTCCATCATCGACTACTACAAGAGCATCGGCGGGGCGACCGATCTGCCGCTGATCGTGCAGACGCGCGGCACGATGAGTGTGGAGCTGATGCTGGAGATGTTCAGGCAGATCCCGAACATGAAGGCCACCAAGGACGAAGTCGGTGACCCGCTCGAGCGTATCGGCCCGCTGATCGCGGGCACCGACAACAAGCTGGCGATGTGGGCGGCCGGAGGCGGTACCGGCAATCAGCTGCTCGAGGAGCTGCCGCTGGGCTTTGTCGGTCTGTGCCCCACACCGCAATTTGCCGATCTGCTGCAGCAGGCCCAGGAGAACTACTGGGCGGGCAGGAAACGCGAAGCCTTTGATGCCTTTGCGCGGGTGCAGGGCTTTGCCGCGATCCCCGGAGCCGTGGAGTACATGATGGTGGCACGCGGCGTGTTCAAGGAAACCACGAAGTTCCGGCTGCAGCCGATGGAGCCCGAGGCGCGGGGACGCGCGGGGGGCGGCACCGGGGGTGCGCCCGTGGCCGCTGGCGGTCCTAGCCGTGGCGGCAGCGGCCGCGATGCGCTACTCACGGACAAGCAGAAGCAGTTCATTTGCGACGCCTTCAACGAATACCTCAAACCGAATCTGCGCGCTTAAGCAGATGGCCGGCGGCGAACGCTAAGGGGGCGATACCAAATGGATGTACTCCATGATGTAAGGCGTGAGCCAATCATCAAGCCGGTCGGCTACCAGCGGTGGATTGTCGTCGTCAGTACCTTCATCGTGGCGGCTGTTTCCTATCTGGATCGCAATAACATCTCGATTGCGGCTTCGTCGCTGCAGCGCGAGTTCGGCCTAACGGATGTGCAGCTGGGCACGGTGTTCAGCGCGTTCATCATCGGCTATGCGCTATCACAGCCGATCGGGGGAAGAATTGCCGATCGCTTTGGTGCGGCGCGTGCCATCGCGGCGGCGATCGTGTGGTGGAGCATTTTCACTGCTCTCTTACCCGTGGTGCCATCGGGTGTTCCAGAAGCCCTGGCAATGCTGCTCGCGGTGCGATTTCTTCTGGGTATCGGCGAGGCCATTATTTTTCCAGCGAGTAATCGTCTCGTGGCCAGTTGGATCCCGTCGCGGGAGCGTGGGTTTGCCAATGGTTTGATCTTTGCGGGAGTGGGGGTCGGCGGCAGCATCGCTCCGCCGCTGATAACATTTATCATGTTGAGTCATAGCTGGCGCTGGGCATTTTGGTTATGCGCGCTGATTGGCTTGGCGGCGGGGGCGATGTGGATGCTGCTGGTGCGCAATAGTCCCGCGGAGCAGGAAAGCGTCAGTCCGGGCGAGCGGCTCTACATTGAATCCGGCCTGCCGCTACATACAGCAAAGACTCACAGAGTAGTCGGGTGGCTTGAGGTAGTGGGGAACCGTCATGTCCTGGTGTTGACTTTGAGTTACTTCTGCTATGGCTATGTGGCATACATTTTCTTTACCTGGTTCTTCAAATATCTCTCGGAGGTTCGCGGGCTGAATCTCAAATCCAGCGCGTTGTATGCGACCTTGCCGTTCATTGCGATGGCACTGGCATCCTCCCTCGGTGGCCTGGTCTCGGACAAGCTTATGCCTAGATTCGGAAAGCGCGCGGCGCGCTGCGGTGTCGCCGGGTGGAGTCTGTTTGCCGCTAGCATCTTCGTTTGGAGCGCAACGCAAGTCGCCGACGCCCGCTTGGCGGCGGTGGTGCTCGCCGGCGGGGCGGGCGCGCTCTACCTTGCGCAGAGCGCCTTCTGGGCCATCAGCGCCGATATCGGCGGCGCGTCCGCCGGGCTGGTTTCGGGGATCATGAATATGGGCTGTCAGCTCGGTGGCGTGCTTACGGCGGCTCTGACGCCCATCGTTGCTCATTCCGTGGGGTGGACCGCCTCATTTGCCGTTGCAGCGGCTGTCTGCCTGATCGGCGCCGTTGCCTGGCTTTTCGTCGATCCGTTTTATTGCCTGGCACCGCGGTCGATATGAAAGGCTTGGCGCGTGCCGCCTCAATATCCGACTATCGAGCGATTGCGCAGCGTCGGCTGCCGAGAGTCCTGTTCGAGTACATCGACGGCGGGTCCTACGAGGAGGTGACCTTGCGACGCAACGTGGCGGACCTGGCTAGTCTTGCCTTGCGACAGCGTGTCATGCGCGATATGTCTGCTCTCGACATCGCGGTCGAAACGCTTGGCCAAAAGCTCAGTATGCCCGTCGCTCTGGCACCTGTTGGCATGGCGGGCATGTATGCCCGCCGCGGCGAGACGCAAGCCGCGCGCGCCGCGGCGGACGCTGGAGTGCCGTTTTGCCTGTCTACTGTCGGGATTTGCTCGGTTGAGGAAGTGGCGCGAACTGGGGCGGCGCCTTGGTTTCAGTTGTACGTGCTGCGGGATCGAGGCTACATGCGCGAGCTGTTGCGCCGGGCCAAGGCCGCTGGCAGTCCCGTGCTGTTACTGACTGTGGACCTGCCGGTCCCCGGCGCGCGCTATCGCGACATACGGTCCGGATTCCGGGGACTGAAGCCGCTGCCTGACTTCATCAACCGGTCCAGAGATGGCCTGACCCATCCGCTTTGGTTGTGGGACGTGTGGCTCCACGGTCGACCCCACAGCCTGGGGTCCATAACAGGCGCGATGCGCGACGGTCACGAGGTGTCGGACTTTCTGTCCTGGATCGCTGACAACTTCGACCGCTCCATTACTTGGAAAGACCTTGAATGGATACGCGCCGAGTGGGACGGACCCCTCGTAATCAAGGGCGTTCTCGATCCGCTGGATGCCCGCGAGGCGGTTAAGGCGGGCGCTCAGGGCATCGTGGTGTCCAATCATGGCGGACGGCAACTTGACGGCGTTCGGTCGTCTATTTCCGCCTTGCCGAGTGTGGTCGATGCCGTAGGCGCGGATCTGGAAGTGTATTTGGACAGCGGTGTGCGCTCCGGGCTCGATGTGCTGAAGGCTTTGGCGCTCGGCGCCAAAGCCTGCTTCATCGGTCGCGCCTGGGCTTATGCGCTCGGTGCGGGAGGTCAAGCGGCAGTCTCCCGCATGCTGGCGACGCTGCGATCCGAGCTCGAGGTGGCAATGGCGTTGACCGGC
>Ga0302316_10000325_pt1 | contig 42830 bp, 35 predicted proteins | sample III_Palsa_N3_2_FD_200456 | JGI IMG/M metagenome (GOLD analysis project Ga0302316, IMG submission 200456) | Peat permafrost microbial communities from Stordalen Mire near Abisko, Sweden - III_Palsa_N3_2 | ecosystem: Environmental > Terrestrial > Soil > Palsa > Peat permafrost | place: Sweden...
CACCTTCCACAGCGCGCCACGTCCGCCGGTACGCTGGGCCTGGGTGATCTGGCGATCCTTGAGGAACAGCACCTGGTTGTCGGCGGGCGCGATCAGCATCGTGTACTGATCCGCGAGCACCGGCCCCTCGGCGGTCAGCACCGGCTCGAAATGGTCCGCGTCTCCTGAGTACAGGCCGGCATCCACGCGCGCGAAGATCCGCCCCGACGGACTTTCCGCCAGCGACAGCGTCGCATCCGCAGGAATGCCGCGGGACTTGTCATACGGGGTGAATGAAGTGCCGTCATAGCGGTACATGCCGCCATCGGTCGCGACCCACAGATCGCCCGCGTGATCCACCAGCAGCGCCTCGATGCCCAGGTTCTTGAGGCCGGCCGTCTGGGTGTAGCGGGTGAAGACGAATTGCTGAGCGAAGGCCGGCGCGGCGCCGAGGAGCAGTGCGGTGAGTGCCGTCAGCAGGCTCGCCACCAGCCATCGGACAACAGCTTGCCGCGCGCCGGCCTGCCGGCCGCCGCTGCGCCATGTCGTTACCGGATGGCCCTGTAACATTACCGTGGGTGCTACCAGACCCCGAACCGCGAAGGAGATTGGCGAAAGTCTAAAGTCGGGCGCAATTTCGTGCCGAGACCGGGGTCACTGATGGGGCCAAAACGCGCCGTTCCGGGCGGGCGGAATCGCCATTTCACGACACTCGAAACCGTGCCTCGTCCAGCCGCTGCGCCGGCCGCTTTGCGGAGCGTGCGCTGGGTCACGGAATTCGGTGCCGAACGTGGAGCCGGATTGCGCAGCTTTCAAACATCCCGCGCAGCGCGCGCAGCACGATTTCCTACGGCACAGCAGTTCATTACGAGAACTTCATGCCCGCACAGACTGCGACCAAGTCAGTGCAATTTCCGTTTGCAAACGCTCATGCTGGTGCGCCGTCGCGATGCATTCAGCTGGCGATTTCGGCCTGAAAATCGTAATCTATGACGTACCTTCGGCGCGCGTACCCCCGCGCGTGATTCGCTGTTGTTCTGATGAGACTGCACCATTGAGCTGTGTGTCATTTGCGCGCACTGCGCGTCGGCTGTTGGCCATTTTCGGTACTGCGTCGCTGGCCGTCGGCCTGTCAGGCTGCAGCTACGCTTTGATGGACCCGCACGGTCCCATCGGTCGCCAGGAAAAGCTGATCCTGATCGATTCGACCGTGATCATGCTGGCGATTGTCATCCCGGTGATCATCGCAACCCTGGCGTTCGCATGGTGGTACCGCGCCGGTAACGCCCACGCCACCAGGCACCTCGACTGGAGCTACTCCGGGCGCATCGAATTCATCGTCTGGGCCATTCCGGCTCTGGTGATCCTGTTCCTGGGCGGCATTGCCTGGATCAGTTCGCACGATCTGGATCCACCCAAGGCCATCCAATCAAGCACCGCGCCGCTTGATATCGACGTGGTCGCGCTCAACTGGAAATGGCTCTTCATCTATCCGGATGCCGGGGTCGCCAGTGTGAACAAGCTGGTACTGCCGGTGGGCACGCCGGTGCGTTTTCACATGACCTCTGCCGGCGTCATGAACAGTTTCTTCATCCCGCAGCTCGGCAGCCAGCTGTACGCGATGGCCGGCATGGACACGAAGCTCAATCTGCTGGTGGATGATCCCGGCACCTACCACGGCCTGTCAGCCCAGTTCAGCGGCGACGGCTTCTCCGACATGACCTTCGACGTTGCGGCGCTGCCGCGACAGGACTTCGAGCAGTGGCTCGACGGCACGCGCACCGGGGGTGGTACGCTGGATGCGGTCGCCTACGAAACGCTCACGCGTCCGACCCAACGGGAGTCGCCGCACACCTACGGCACCGTGAGCGGGGGAATCTACGAAGCCATCGTGGCACACCCCGGAACGGCGCCAAGTGCCGCGCAGATCGAACACATTGAATCCGCTGACTGAGCCGAGTTCTTCAAAATGCTGGGTAAACTGACCTGGGCCGCCGTTCCCTTCAACGAGCCCATTCCGCTCGTGACGTCCATCGTCGTGATCCTCGGGATCGTGTCGATCCTATCGCTGATCACGTTCAAGGGCTGGTGGCCGTACCTGTGGAATGAGTGGATCAAGAGCACCGACCACAAGCGCATCGGCGTGATGTACATGGTGCTGGGCATGGTGATGCTGCTGCGCGGCTTCGCCGATGCCATCATGATGCGCGCGCAGCTGGCACTCGCGCAGGGCGGTTCACCCGGGTTCCTGCCGCCTGATCACTATGATCAGATCTTCTCCGCGCACGGCACGATCATGATCTTCTTCGTCGCCATGCCGTTCGTGATCGGGCTGATGAACTTCGCCGTGCCGCTGCAGCTGGGCGTGCGCGACGTGGCCTTCCCGGTTCTGAACTCCGTGAGCTTCTGGCTCACCGCCTCCGGCGTGCTGCTGGTGAACCTGTCGTTGTTCGTCGGCGAGTTCGCACGTACCGGGTGGCTCGCCTATCCGCCGCTGTCCGAGATCACCTACTCCCCCGGCGTCGGCGTGGATTACTACCTCTGGAGCCTGCAGATATCCGGCCTCGGCACGCTGCTGGCAGGCATCAATTTCACGACCACGATCCTCAAGATGCGCTCGCCCGGCATGAGCTACATGCGCATGCCGATCTTCTGCTGGACCGCATTGGCGTCCAACCTGCTGATCGTCGCGGCCTTCCCGATCCTCACCGCGACCTTCGCGATGCTGCTGCTGGACCGCTACTGCGGCTTCCACTTCTTTACCGCCGACATGGGCGGCAACGCGATGATGTACATCAACCTCATCTGGTGCTGGGGCCATCCGGAGGTGTACATCCTCATCCTGCCCTGCTTCGGCATCTTCTCGGAAGTCATATCGACCTTCTCCAGCAAGCCGCTGTTCGGCTACCACTCCATGGTGGTGGCGACGATGGCGATCTGCGTACTGTCGTTCATCGTCTGGCTGCACCACTTCTTCACCATGGGTGCCGGTGCGGACGTGAACGGTTTCTTCGGCATCGCGACCATGATCATCGCGGTGCCCACGGGCGTGAAGGTATTCAACTGGCTGTTCACCCTGTACGGCGGCTCGGTGCGCTTCACGGTGCCGATCTACTGGTCGCTCGGCTTCATGGTCACCTTCGTGCTCGGCGGCCTCACCGGTGTGCTGCTGGCGGTGCCGCCCGCCGACTTCGTGCTGCACAACAGCCTGTTCCTGATCGCCCACTTCCACAACGTCATCATCGGCGGCGTGGTGTTCGGCGTTCTGGCCGGCTACACCTACTGGTTCCCCAAGGCCTTCGGCTTCACTCTCGATGAAACCCTCGGCAAGGTGATCTTCTGGTGCTGGTTCATCGGCTTCTACCTCGCGTTCATGCCGCTATACGCGCTCGGCATCATGGGCGCGACGCGCCGCATGCAGCACTACGCGGACCCGTCCTGGCAGCCATACATGATCGCGGCCTTCTGCGGGGCCGTGCTGATCTTCATCGGCATCAGCCTGATGGTGGTGCAGCTGGCATGGAGCATCTACACGCGTGAGAAACGCCGCGATGTCACCGGTGACCCCTGGGACGGACGCACGCTGGAGTGGGGCACCGCCTCGCCGCCGCCCTCCTGGAACTACGCCGTCGAGCCGCACGTGCATGGCATCGACGCCTTCTGGGACGTGAAGCACAAGAACAAGGAGCTGCACAAGGTCTCCGAAAGCCGTTATGAGGCGGAACACAAGCCGCATTACGAAACCATCCACATGCCCAGGAGCAGTCCGGTCGGCTTCATCAGCGCCTTCTTCGCCGTGTTTCTCGGCTTTGGTCTGATCTGGCACATCTGGTGGCTGGTGATAATTGCCATCGTGGGCTGCATCGGCGTGCTGCTGTGGCACGCCTGGAATACGGACCGCAACACGAACATCCCCGCCGATGAGCTCGAGGAGTTCGACCGGCAGCATCCGAGCCTGGGAGCGCAGCTGTGAGCGGCGGCGCCGCGGTGAATGCGCAGGGCAATCCGATTCCGCTGTCGGAACGCGGACCGGCTTCAACCTGGTCGATGATCAGCTTCGGGTTCTGGCTGTTCCTGCTCAGCGATATCGTCATCTTCGCCTCACTGTTCGCGACCTACGCGGTACTGTCAAAAGCCACGGCCGGCGGACCTTCCGGTCATGACATCTTCGATCTGAAGAACGTCTTCATCGAGACCGGCTGTCTGCTCGCCTCGAGCTTCACCTGCGGCCTGATGCTGATTGCGGCGGAGCGCCGCCAGCTGCAGCAGTTCTACATCTGGGCGCTGGTGACCTGGGTGCTGGGCGCGGCATTCATCGGCCTGGAAGTCACCGAGTTCTCGGATCTGGTCGCACGCGGCTATGGCCCGACGCACAGCGCGTTCCTTTCGGCATTCTTCACGCTCGTCGGCACGCACGGGTGCCACGTGAGTTCCGGTCTGCTGTGGCTGCTGGTCATGGTGGCGCAGGTGTCGACCCTGGGCCTCAGGACCATGGTGGTCCGGCGTCTGTTCTGTTTCAGCCTGTTCTGGCACGCCCTCGACCTGGTGTGGATCGGCGTGTTCACGATTGTTTACCTCGGTGCCGCCGTCAATGCTTAACGAAGAAACTCACCACGGCAAGGATACGGACCTCGGTCTCGAGGACGATGATGTCACCAACCCCAAGACCTATCTCCTCGGTCTGGCACTGGCGATCGTCCTGACGCTGGCCTCCTTCGGCGCGGCCATCAGCCATGTGATCTGGGGCCCGGGTCTGCCGGTGTTCCTGGCCGTGCTGGCGGTGGCGCAGATGGGCGTCCACCTCGTGTTCTTCATGCACGTGAATGCAACCGAAGAAGGCGAGAACACCGTCCTCGCGCTGGGCTTCGGCATATTCATCGTGCTGCTGGTGGTCTTCGGCTCCCTGATCATCATGCACAACCTCAGCAGCTTCATGCCGAGCATGGACCAGCTGATGAAGATGCAGCGCTAGGGGCGCAGCACAGGCTCATGCGGTGCGAGCCTGTAATCGCCGCGATGCTGATTTCGACGTTCATGGCAGCCGTCGAAGTCACGGTGATCAGCACGGCGATGCCGACGATCGTCGCGAAGCTGGGCGGCTTCAGCCTGTTCTCTTGGGCGTTCGGCGCCTACCTGCTGACCCAGGCGGTGGTGACGCCCCTCTATGGCCGCCTGGCTGATAGCTTCGGCCGCAAACGGGTCTATCTCGTCAGCGCCGGCCTGTTCCTGGTGGGCTCGCTGTTGTGCGGCTGCGCCTGGAGCATGGCGTCCCTGATCGTGTTTCGCGCCGTGCAGGGCATCGGCGGTGGCGGGCTGGCGCCGCTTGCGTCCATCATCATCGGCGATGTGTCGGCGCCACCCGAGCGGCCGCGGATGATGGGCTATGTCTCCGGCATCTGGGGCATCTCGGCCATCATCGGCCCGCTGCTGGGCGCGTTCTTCGTCCATTCGCTCGGCTGGCCGTTCGTATTCTGGGTCAACCTGCCGATCGGCCTCATCGCCATGGCGATGGTCGCTCGCTTCCTGCACGAGCCGCCGCGCACCGATCGGCACCAGCCGATCGACCTGCCCGGCGCCGCGTTGCTGGTCCTCGGCATCGGCGTCATCATGCTGGTCCTCGTCCAGATCGAGACACTGACGGCGGCCGGGATCGCGGGCCTGCTCGCCTTGGGGTTCCTGGCCCTCCTGGCCTTTGCGTGGCGTGAGCGGCGCATGACCGACCCGCTGCTCGCGGCCCACCTGTTGCGCCGGCGAATGCTTCTTGTCGCCAACGTCTCGGCCATGCTGTGCGGATCGCTGCTGCTCGGCAGCGCCTCGTTCCTGCCGACCTGGGTTCAGGGGGTCGCCGGCGGCGACGCCCTGTTGGCCGGCGTGGTCCTGGGTGTGTTGTGCGTGTGCTGGACCTTCACGGCCATGGTGCTTGGACGGTATCTGGCGCGAATTCGCTTCCGTCCCGTCGCCATCAGTGGCGCAATCGTGCTGGTGGTGGGCGTCTTCGGGCTGCTGTCGATCGCGCCCGGGCAGACGGTACTGTGGCTCAGCATCTGCTGCGTTGCCATCGGCGCAGGCCTTGGCACCCAGAGCCTCGTGTTCACCGTCGCCGTGCAGTCTGGCGTCGCCCGCGCCGATCGTGGCCGGGCGATGGGATTGTTCTTCTTCAGCCGCCTGCTCGGGCAGGCACTGGGTACTGCCGCATTCGGCGGCGTCCTCAACCGCGGCCTGGCGCTGGCGGCGCCGGGAAGTCACGACATCGTGCGCGAACTGGTCGGCAATGGGCGCCGGGCAGCCCTCGCACGACCCGACCTTGATCGACTGATCGGGACGCTGGCCGGTGCCCTGCATTCGGTCTTCGTCCTCGCCACCCTGATTGCGGTCGGCGCGCTGATCGTGACCTTCTTCGTGCCCCCTCAGGAACAGCTGGGCCACGAACACTAGGAGTTACAGATGGCAAAGGCATTTTGGATTTCGTTTTATCGCGAAATCAACGACCAGGAAAAAATGGCGGCATACGCCAGGTTGGCGGGACCCGCCATTACCGCAGGCGGCGGTGTCTTCCTCGCCCGCGGAGTCGCGGGCCATGCTTACGAGCTCGGCCGCAAGGAGCGCGTCACGCTCATCGCCTTCGAATCAATGGAGAAGGCCGTTGCGACGCACGAGAGTGAGGCATATCGGCAGGCACTCAAGGCACTCGATGGAGGCGCCATCCGCGATGTCCGTTTTGTCGAGGGACAATGATGCGCGTCGCCAAGGCGCTGATCGGCGCGGTAGTTTCCGGCCTCAGGGATGGTTCGCGGCCGCGGCCGCGGCAGCTGCCGCGGCAGCATTCTTGGCCTGATTGGCCCGCTCGATCAGGAAGGCGCGAATGCTTTCCAGCTCCTCGGGACTGACTTTACCCTTGAAAGAGGCCATGCCGCCCTCCTGCATGGCGCCGTCGATCACAATGGTCCGCATGACTTCAGGCGTGTTGATGGCCGCCGAATAACGCAGGTCCGGGAACGCACCACGGTTGGCATACGAGGTGTCATGACACATTCCGCAGTGATCCGCGAATGCCTGCTGGCCGGCGGCGATGACTTCCTTTGATGCCGTCGACGGCGGCGGGTTCAGGACCCGCGGCGGCGGCGGCGGCGGCGCCGGCGGCAGGCTCGCGCCGCCGTTGAGCTTGAACACCAGCAGCCGCGACTGGTTGCTCATGCCGAAGGGAACCAGTCCGTAACCGGCTTCCACTGCCACGTATTCCTCGCCATCCAATTCGAAGGCCGAAGCCGCGGCGACGACGCCGGTTTGCGCCTCGAAGGTCCACAGCGGCTGGCCATTGTCCGCCCGATAGGCGATGAACTGACCCTTGTTGGTGCCCTGGAAGACCAGCCCGCCGGCGGTCGACAAAGTTCCGCCCCCGATGTTGCCGTGTGGCGGCGAGCGCCACACCTCGTGGCCCTGGATCGGATCCCAGGCGATCAGTTGGGAGGTCGCGGTGCGCGGCGCCTTGGAGTTCATTTCATCGTAGGTGGTCGGTGACAGTCCGGTCGCGAGTCCCGTGATGGAGGACATCGGTTTCCCGTTGAAGGTATCCGCGGCCTTCATCAGGCCGCTGGTCTCGATGATCGAGAAATACACCAGGCCGGTTTGCGGGTTGTAGGAGAACGGATGCCAGGCATGGGCGCCCTGGCCACCCGGCTCAACGATCGCGATCTTGCGCGTCACATCGTAACGGTCGATGAGCGTCATCAGCGGTCGGCCGGTGACCTCGTCGATGCCGTTGTTCCAGGTGACGTGGACAAAATTCTTCGCCTCGAGCACCTTGCCGGTCCTGGCATCCCACACGTAGTACATGCCGTTCTTGGAAGCCTGCATGACCACACGCCGTGAGTGGCCGTCGATCCTGAGATCCGCCAGCATCAGCGGCGAAGTCGCATCGTAGTCCCACTCATCGCCGGGTGTTTCCTGGTAGTGCCAGACGTACTTCCCGGTGTCCGGATTCACGGCGATGACCGAGGCGATATAGAGGTTGTCGCCGCCACCATCGCCGCGGTATTGCCGATTCCAGGGCGAGCCGTTACCGGTGCCGATGAACAGCAGGTTCAGCCGGGAGTCATACACGATGCCATCCCACACCGTCCCGCCGCCGCCCCACTTCCAGAAGTCACCGTTCCAGCTGGGCAGCGCGTCCTTGAGATAAGGCGCCTGCTCCCCATCGGCCGGGTTGGCCGGCACCGTGTAGAAGCGCCACAGCGGCTTGCCGGTTTCGGCGTCCCACGCGGATATGTAGCCGCGTACGCCAAACTCCGAACCGGCATTGCCGATGATCACCTTGCCATTCGCGATCCGCGGCGCACCGGTGCTCGTCACCGGCTTGTCGTGATCCAGAGTCAGCGTGCTCCACACTTCGGCACCGCTCTTCGCATCCAGCGCCACCAGCCGACCGTCATAGGTGGAGACGTAGATGCGTCCCTTCCAGGCCGCCACGCCGCGGTTGACCAGGTCGCAGCAGCCACGGCCGGCGAATTCACCGGGCACCTTCGGATCGTAGGCCCACAGCAGCTTGCCGGTGCGGGCATCGACGGCCTTGACCTTGCTCCAGGCCGTCGAGAAATACAGCACGCCGTCGATGGCCAGCGGCGTGGCCTCCTGGCCGCGGTTGCTGTCGAAGTCCAGGTACCAGGCCAGCTGCAGCTGCTTCACGTTGTCGGTATTGATCGCGGTGAGCGGGCTGAAGCGCTGCTCGTCCGAGGTGCGGCCGACGGTCAACCATTGACCGGGCTCTGAAGCAGCCTTTCCCAGGCGTGCCGTATCGACGGCTGCCGCCCCGTCCGCCCGGACCAGCGCGCAGTGCAGCAGTGCGCCGAGCACCACTGTTCCCAGCCACCGTCCGCCGGCAGTCCCTGGCCTTGATTGCACAGTCATGAAGCCCCCCCCCTTTTGCTGCAGACTCTAGTCCAGTTGCTGCGGCACCGGTAGTCGGGCTTGCGCGGTTGCCGAGGCAACGCCAGACTCAGTGCCCGATCAACGCTGCGGTACAGGAGAGCGAGCATGTGCGATCAGGACGACTTCGATGACATGGTTCAGTACCAGCGCCGCCGCACGGCGATGTCGCGCCGGGATTTCGGCGCACTCACCATGGGCGCGGGCCTGCTGTCGCTGGTACCGGCGGGCGCCTATGCGGCCGCGACCGCCGGCGCCGATGTCGAGATCAAGACGCCCGACGGCACCTGCGACGCCTTCTTCGTGCATCCGACCTCCGGCAAGCATCCCGCCGTCCTGATCTGGCCGGATATCTTCGGCCTGCGGCCGGCCTTCAAGCAGATGGCCACCCGCCTGGCCGAGTCCGGCTATTCGGTGCTGGTCGTCAATCCCTTCTACCGGCTGCAGAAAGCGCCGACCTCCGCCGAGGGCGCGGACATGTCCGATCCCGATACCCGAAAGGCGCTGGTGGCGCAGATGCAGTCGCTGTCAGCGACAACGGTGGCAACCGACGCGGCGGCCTTCATCCCGTGGCTGGATCAACAGACCTCGGTGAATACCAAGCGCAAGATGGCGACGACCGGCTATTGCATGGGCGGCCCCTTCACCTTCCGCGTTGCCGCCAAGTATCCGGATCGGGTCGGAGCCATCGCGACCTTCCACGGCGCGGCGCTGGCGAGCGGCGCACCGGACAGTCCGCATCTGCTGGTGCCGAAGATGAAGGCCTCGGCGCTGATCGCGATCGCCGCGAGCGACGACCAGAGCGACCCGAAGGCCAAGGATCTGCTGCGCCAGGCTTTCGACACCGCCGGGCTGCCGGCCGAAATCGAAGTCTACACGGGCACCAAGCACGGCTGGTGCCCGACGGATTCTCATGTCTATGACCATGACCAGGCGGAAAAGGCCTGGTCACGCCAGCTCGCCCTGTTCAAGAAAGCGCTGGTGTAAGAAACCGGGTAATAATCCAGGCTCAAGGTGTGCCGGCTTGAGCACATCTTGAGCCTGGAGGTTCCAAAATGAAGACCCGCGCCTATGCTGCGCAGAGCGCCACGGCCCCGCTCGGGCCGTTCGTCCTCGATCGTCGCGAGCCCGGCGCCACCGACGTGGCCCTGGAAATCCTGTACTGCGGCGTGTGCCATTCCGACATGCACTCCGTCCGGGGCGAGTGGCCGGGCATTCCGTTTCACGTCGCGGACATCGAGATGATCACTATGCAAAGCGTCGAAAAGGCCTACGCGCGCATGGCCAAATGCGGCGTCAAATATCGCTTCGTGATCGACATCGCGAGCCTCGAATCATGAAGGCCCGCAGGCTCGGGAAAACCGGACCCGAAGTCTCGGCCCTCGGCCTCGGCTGCATGGGCATGTCCGGCATGTATGGCCCCAGCGACCGCGCCGAAAGCATCGCCACCATCCACGCGGCGATCGCAGCGGGGATCACGCTTTTGGATACCGGCGACTTCTATGGCATGGGGCACAACGAGCTGCTGATCCGCGACGCCCTCGTGGGTCAGTCCCGCGACCAGGTCCAGATCAGCGTGAAATTCGGTGCCCTGCGCGGACCGGACGGCGCCTGGCTGGGCTACGACAGCCGGCCCGCGGCGGTGCGCAATTTCCTGACCTACTCGCTGCAGCGGTTGGGTACCGATTACATCGACATCTACCGTCCGGCGCGCTTGGATCCCGGGGTGCCCATCGAGGAGACCGTGGGCGCCATCGCGGATCTCATCAAGGAGGGCCATGTGCGTCACATCGGTTTGTCCGAGGTGAGCGCCGCCTCGCTGCGGCGGGCCGCCGCGATACATCCCATCGCGGATCTGCAGATCGAGTATTCGCTGATTTCGCGTGGCATCGAAGCGCGGATCCTGCCGACCTGCCGCGAGCTGGGCATCGACATCACCGCCTACGGCGTGCTGTCACGCGGGCTCATCAGCGGCCACTGGTCACACGACACCTCGAGGAGTGGTAAGGACTTCCGCGCCTTCAGCCCCCGCTTCCAGGGCGCGAACCTCACCCACAACCTTGCCCTGGTGGAAAAACTGCGTGCCATCGCACGGTCCATCGGCGCCAGCGTCGCGCAGGTGGCCATCGCCTGGGTGATGGCGCAGGGCGAGGACATCATCCCGCTGATCGGCGCGCGCCGCCGGGACCGTCTGGATGAGGCGCTGGGCGCCCTGCCCCTGAAACTTGACGCCGCGCAGCTGGCTGCGCTCAACCAGGCCATTCCAGCCGACGCGGCCGCCGGCGGACGCTATCCTGCCGCGGCCCTGGAGCACCTCGACAGCGAGCACTAGCTCGCTCCTCTCTCAAAAGAGGTAGACGCACCCCCCCACCTGGGGACCTTTTCCCTAGGGCATGGGGTGAATGTTTAGTTGGCGCCCCGTAACCGAAGATGTCCCCCATCAGCACTGGTCCGCGCAAGCCGCCAGTGGGTCAATGAGTCGGGGAGTCCGGTATGAATCGCCAGTCCATGTCCATTTGGTTCGCAGCGGCCGTGTTTACGGCCGTCGTCCTGGTGCAGCTCGCGGGCTGCACGCGCGGTGAGAGCGCGACGCCGGTCGCCGCAGCACCTGCACCGTCCGTCTCCGTGGCCACCGTCGTGGCGCGCCAGATCTCGGATTCTGACGAGTTCACCGGTCGCTTCGAGGCCGTCGAGCGGGTCGAGATCCGGCCGCGCGTCACCGGCTACATTTCATCCGTCAATTTCGTGCAGGGCCGCGAGGTCAACCGCGGCGACGTGCTGTTCGTCATCGATCCGCGACCCTATGAAGCTGACCTCAAGCATGCCCAGGCGCAGCTCGAGCAGGCCCGCTCGCAGCTCACGCTGGCGAGTTCGGAACAGGACCGTGCCGATAAGCTGCTGGCGGCCCATGCGATCTCGCGCGAAGAGCTCGAAAGCCGCGAGTCCGCACTGGAACAGGCGCATGCCAACGTGGCCGGCGCCCAGGCCGCTGTGGACACCGCGGCGCTGAACCTGAGCTTCACCCGCGTCACCGCGCCGATCACCGGCGTGGTCAGTCGCGCGGAAATCACCGCGGGGAACCTCGTGACCAGCGGCCAGACGATGTTGACCACGGTGGTCTCGGTGGATCCGATCTACGTGAGCTTCCAGGGCGATGAACAAGGCTTCCTGAACTTCATGAACTACGCCCGCAAGGGCGGGGATGCGGAGACCACTCATCCGGTGTTCGTCGGCCTCGCCAACGAAGAGGGTTATCCGCATGAGGGCGCCATCGCCTTCGTGGACAATGAGATCGACGGCGCCACCGGCACGGTGCGCGCGCGCGGCCGGCTGGACAACCACAACCGTGAGTTCACGCCCGGCATGTTCGCCCGGGTGAAGGTGGTCGGTACCAAGACCTTCCCGGCCCTGCTGATCAATGAGAGCGCGGTCGGCACGGACCAGGGTCTCAAGTACGTGCTGCGCGTCGGCACCGACAACACCATCGAGTACCGCCAGGTGAAGCTCGGTCCCGTCGTCGACGGCCTGCGCGTGGTGCGCGAGGGGCTGAACGTCGGTGACACCATCGTCGTCAACGGCCTGCAGCATGTGCGTCCCGGCATGACCATCACGCCGCAGCGCGTCGCCATGGGCGAGGACAACCTCAAGGCCGCGCCCGTCGCCCCGAAGCTGGTTGCCAGCAACGTCCGCTAACGGCCGCAGAAGGCACGCCATGAACATCTCCGAATTTTTCATTGAGCGGCCGATCTTCGCGGCGGTCGTCTCGACCTTCATCACGATCGCGGGTGCGCTGGCGCTGATCAAGCTGCCCGTCGGTGAGTACCCGGAAGTCGTGCCGCCCTCGATCGTCGTGACCGCCAACTACCCGGGTGCAAACCCGAAGGTGATCGCGGACACCGTGGCGGCGCCACTGGAACAGGCCATCGTCGGAGTCGACGACATGCTGTACATGTCCTCCACCTCGACCATGAACGGCACACTGAGCCTGACGGTGACCTTCAAGCTCGGCGCCGATGTCGACCGCGCCCAGGTGCAGGTCCAGAACCGCGTCGCGCAGGCCCAGCCGCGCCTGCCGCAGGAAGTCCGTGACCTCGGCGTCACCACGGTCAAGAGTTCCTCGGACCTGACCATGCTGGTGAACCTGATCTCACCGGATGGCCGCTACGATGCGCTGTACCTGCGCAACTATGCGGCGCTGAATATCCGCGATGTACTGGCGCGCCTGCCCGGCATGGGCCAGGTGCAGGTGTTCGGCGGCGGCGATTACGCCATGCGTGTCTGGCTGGATCCGGAAAAACTTGCCGTCCGCAATCTCACCGCGAGTGATGTCGTCGCCGCCATTCGCGAGCAGAACGTGGATGTCGCCGCGGGCCAGCTGGGCGCACCGCCCTCGAAAGGCTCCGAGTTCCAGGTCGCCCTGAATGCAGCCGGCCGGCTCACGACCGAGGAACAGTTCCGCGCCATCATCGTCAAGACCGGCCCCAACGGCGAACTGGTGCGCTTAGGGGATCTGGCGCGCGTGGAGATGGGCGCCCAGGACTACGGCATGCGCAGCATGCTCGACAACCAGAATGCGATCGCGCTGCCGATCATGCAGGCCCCGGGGGCCAATGCGCTGCAGCTCTCCTCCGATGTGCGCAGGACCATGGAAGAACTCAAGAAGGACTTCCCGGCCGGCGTTGACTACCGCATTGCCTACGACCCGACGCAGTTCGTGCGCCAGTCCATCGAGGCCGTGCTGCATACCCTGCTCGAGGCCATCCTCCTGGTCGTGATCGTCGTCATCGTCTTCCTGCAGACCTGGCGCGCCTCGCTGATCCCGCTGGTCGCGGTGCCGGTGTCGATCATCGGCACCTTCGCGGTGCTGCTCGCGTTCGGCTTCTCGATCAATACCCTGTCGCTGTTCGGCCTGGTGCTGGCGATCGGCATCGTGGTGGATGATGCCATCGTCGTGGTCGAAAACGTGGAACGGCACATCGCTGCGGGCGAGGCCCCGAAGCAGGCTGCGCGCATGGCGATGCGCGAGGTCAGCCGCCCGATCATCGCCATCACCCTGGTGCTGGTCGCGGTGTTCGGACCGGTCGCCTTCATCAGCGGCCTGACCGGCGAGTTCTATCGCCAGTTCGCACTCACGATCGCCATCTCGACCGTGATTTCCGCTTTCAACTCCTTGACGTTGTCCCCCGCCCTGGCAGCCGTGCTGCTGAAACCCCATGGTGCCAGACCTGACCTTTTCGCCCGCTGGATGGAGCAGATCCTCGGGCGATTCTTTAGGCGCTTCAACAAGGCCTTCACCGCGGCGGGCAATGGCTACTCGAAGGCGCTGACGCTCACCATCCGTCGCAGCGGCATCGCGCTGATCGTCTATGGCGGCCTGATCGTCCTTGCCTGGGCGGGCTTCAACGCCGTGCCCGGCGGGTTCATCCCCTCGCAGGACAAGCAGTATCTGATCGCGGTGGCGCAGTTGCCGCCGGCCGCCACGATCGATCGCACCGAAGCGGTGGTGCGGCGCATGTCCGAGATCGGATTGAAGACGCCGGGCGTGGAGCACGCGGTGGAGTTCGCGGGCATGTCGGTGAACGGCTGGTCCCAGAGTTCCAGTTCCGGCATCGCGTTCTTCGCCCTGGATCCGCCTGCTAAACGCAAGGGCGCGAACCTCTCCGGCAACGCCATAGCCGCGCGCCTGAACGCCGAGCTCGCCAGTATCCAGGATGCCTACGTGGTGGTGTTCACACCCCCACCGGTGCTGGGCCTGGGATCCCTGGGCGGCTTCAAGGCGCAGGTGGAGGACCGTGGTGATGCGGGACCCGAAGCGCTGTATGCGGCCGTCCAGGATGCCCTGGGCAAGGCCGCGAAGAACCCGGCGCTGGCGGGCCTCCTGAGCACGTACCAGATCAACGTGCCGCAGCTGGATGTCAACGTGGATCGCGAGAAGGTCAAGCAGCAGGGCGTGAAGCTCTCCGATGTGTTCGACACCCTGCAGACCTACATGGGCTCGACCTACGTGAACGACTTCAACCGCTTCGGCCGCACCTTCCAGGTGATGGCCCAGGCGGACGGGCCGTTCCGCGCCCAGGCCGAGGACATCCGCACGTTGAAGACCCGCAATGCCGACGGTGCCATGGTGCCGCTGGGCTCCGTACTGAACATCACACCGACCTTCGGGCCGGATGCCGCCCAGCGCTACAACGCCTACCGCTCCGCGGATATCAACGCCGGACCGGCTCCGGGCTACAGCACCGACCAGGCCCAGGAGGCCCTTGCGGGTATCCTCAAGGACAACCTGCCGCGCGGCATGACCTTCGAATGGACTGATCTCGCCTACCAGCAGCTGATCTCGGGCAACACGGCGACGATCGTGTTCCCGCTGTGCGTGCTGTTCGTGTTCCTGGTGCTCGCGGCGCAGTACGAGAGCCTGACGCTGCCGCTGGCGATCATCCTGATCGTGCCGATGTGCCTGCTCGCGGGGATCACCGGTGTGTATCTGGATCACGGTGACAACAACGTGTTCACGCAGATCGGCCTGCTGGTGCTGGTGGGACTGGCGTGCAAGAACGCCATCCTCATCATCGAGTTCGCCAAGCACCTGCAGGAGGATCGCGGCATGGATGCCACGTCCGCGGTGCTCGAGGCCGCGCACCTGCGGCTGCGCCCGATCCTCATGACTTCCTTCGCCTTCATCATGGGCGTCATCCCGCTGGTGCTCGCGCAGGGTGCCGGTGCCGAGGTTCGCCACGCGATGGGTGTGACGGTGTTCGCGGGCATGCTCGGCGTGACCTTGTTCGGGCTGCTGCTGACACCGGTGTTTTTCGTGCTGATCCGTCGGTTCACCTCCCGTCAACCGGACGCGCAGGCTGCCCGGCCCGAGCGCGCACCGCTTGGCATCGGCCAGGATCCGGAGGTGCATGGTGTTTAAGCTGATCCCGAAACTCATTCCCGTGGCAGTGGCCGCGACGCTGGCGGCCTGCGCGGTGGGGCCTGACTATCATCGGCCCACGGTGACGACGGCCCCGACATTCGTCGAGGCCGAGCCGGCCGTCTACTCCGCCGACGACAGCATCGGTCCGTTCTGGGGTCAGTTCAACGATGACCTGTTGAATGGCCTGGTCATCGAAGCACTCGCCGCCAATCACGACCTGCGCATCGCACTCGCCCATCTGCAGCAGGCCCGTGCGCTGCGTACGCAGGCCAAGCTCGACCTGCTGCCGACGGTCACCGCCCAGGGCGGTTACACGCACCAGCAGTATCCTGCCGTGGAGAGCTTCGGCGCCGGCTCGCTCGATGAGCGCTACTACAACGCAGGGTTTGATGCGACCTGGGAACTCGACCTCTTCGGTCGGGTACGTCGGGGCGTCGAGGCCAGCCGCGCGGTGGTCGAGGGTCAGGAAGCAACGCTGCGCGATGCCCAAGTCAGCGTCACCGCGGAAGTCGCACGCACCTATTTTGAACTGCGTGGTGAACAGGCTGAACTCGCGGTCCTGCAGCGCAACGCCGCCAACCAGCAGCAGACCGTGGATCTGACCAACTCGCTGCTGGACGCGGGCCGCGGTACGGAACTCGATACCTCGCGCGCGAAGGCCCAGCTGGACACGACCCTCGCCTCCATTCCGCCGCTGCGCGCGTCGGTGGATAAATCCATCCATCGCCTGGGCGTGCTGACCGGCCGGGAGCCGGACGCGCTCAGCGCGGTGCTGGCGACGCCCGGCACTCTGCCCGACCTGCCGAAGATGGCAGCGGTGGGGGATCCGGCAGGACTGCTGCGGCGGCGACCGGACATCCGCGTGGCGGAGCGGCAGCTGGCGGCCTCCACGGCGCAGATCGGCGTGGCGGTTGGGGATCTGTTCCCGAAGGTGACCTTCACCGGCAATTTCGGGTTTGCGGCCGGCGACCTGTCGGCACTGGGCTCCTCGCCCACCAAGACCTTCCTGATTGGACCGTCGATCTCCTGGGCCGCATTTGACTTAGGGCGGGTGCGGGCGCGCATTGCCGGGGCCCGGGCCGGCGCCGATGCGGATCTGGCGGCCTACCAGCAAACCGTACTCAAGGCCCTGGAGGAGACCGAAAACGCTCTGGTAAGCCATGCCCGGGCCCGCGACCGGCTGGTGCAACTGACTGCCGCGGCTCAGGAAAGTGATGTCGCGGCGCAGATCGCCCGGGCGCGCTACGAAGGCGGCCTGGTCGGATTCCTGGACGTGCTGGACGCCGAACGGGCGCAGCTTCAGGCCCAGGATGAACTGGCCCAAAGCCGGACGGACGCCGCGACCAGCCTGATCGCCGTCTACAAGGCTCTGGGCGGCGGCTGGGAGGGCGCACCCCTGCCCGTCGCCCGCATCACGACAGCCATGCCGTCACAGCGGTAGACTCCATGGAAGTGTCTGAAAGAGGGGGTCTGATGACCGTTGGCCTCAATGCCCGCGCCGCCGACTGCGGCCCGGATTGTGCGGATATCGATGAGGCTGCGCGTGCCGACGCCGTGAACGTGTGCGCGGAGTTCGCGCAGATCAGCGAATCGCTGCAGCACCGCGAAGGGCTGCTTGCCGCCTCGGCGCGGGCCAGCCGCATGCTCCTGGAAGCGAGCCACGTCATGGACGCCATCCCGGGGGTGCTGCGCGAACTCGGCGAAGCCGCCGGCGCCGATCGCGTCAATCTCATCCGCTCCGAGCCGGGCCCGGATGGGGCGCCCTGGATGGTGGTCGCCGGGGAATGGGCCGCACCCGGGATCACGGCCTACCTGAACAATCCGAACAAGAGCGGCTGCCCGGAAAGCACCATCTTCTCCACCTGCCGCGAGCTGCGCGCGGGTCGCAGCGTGACCATGAACCCCCAGCACCACGCCGCCGGCGACAGCAGCACGGCGGATGGCAGCACCCGGACCAAGGCCGTCGTGCCGATCTTCGTCGACAATGGCTTCTTCGGTGCGCTCACTTTCGATAACACCCGCCAGCGCCGCGCCATCGATCCGGCCGAAGTGGCCGCACTGGAAACTGCCGCCGGCGTCATCGGCGCGGGCCTGCACCGCGAGCGGCTGATCGAGGCGATGCGCCGCGAACGTGAAGAGGCGGCCGAGCAGCGCATGGCGGAACTGGCCAAGGCCAATGCCGTCATCCGCGGCAACCTCGAGCGCCTGGCCAAGGAACCCGACGCCCGCAACTTCCTCGGCCACGTGCTGCTGGAAGCCACGCGGCAGTTCAACGCGGCCGCCGGCAACGTCATCGTGCGGCACGACTCACCGGCGGTCTGGGAGATCGTCGCGAACGTCGATGCGGGACAGCTGGTACCACCGAAGTTCACCGCCAGCATTCCCGCGGATGGCACCGCGCTGGGCGAACAGCTCTCGCGCACCGAGGAGCCGGTGTACTGCTGTCTGCTCCAACCCGACGCCACGCAATGGCCCGGGCTGATGGACTATCACCGCGCCGCCGGGCACATCGGCATGGTGGCGTTCCCGCTGATCTTCGGTGCCCGCAATGTCGGCTTCATCACCCTGTACTTCAAGGACGCGGCCGCGGCGGGGCTCGTGAACAGCGAGCTGATGGTCGCGCTGGCACAACAGGCCACGCTCGCCATCGAGATCATGCGGCTGGCGCATTCGGCCAAGGAGGCCGCGGTGCTCGTGGAACGCAATCGCATTGGCCGCGAGATCCACGACGGCCTGGCACAGGCCTTCACCGGCATCCTCATGCAGCTGGCCGCGGCAGAGGATTTCGAAGGCACGGAGCAGTGCGCCACGCAGGGCGTGATCGCCGACCGCATCCGCGACCTGGCGCGCGAGGGTCTTGCGGAGGCGCGCCGCTCGGTCATGGCGCTGCGTCCCGACCAGACCCGCAGCGGCGGCCTGGAGCTGGCGCTGCGACAGCTGGCCGAACGCTCCTCGGTCCCCGGACGCACCGAGTGCAGCTTCGAGGGCCGCGCTCCCGCCACCGGTCTTGCCCCCGAGCACGAGCATGCCCTGCTGCGCATCGCCCAGGAGGCGGTCAGCAATGCCGTTCGCCATGGCCATTCCCAGCACGTGCGCATCAGCCTGGTCGGCGAGTCGGCCCACTGGGTGCTGACGGTCGCGGACGATGGCCAGGGCATGGAGGGTTCTCCCGAGGACTGTGCACAGCATGGCTTCGGGCTCACCAACATGCGCGAGCGTGCCGAAGCCATTGGCGGCAGCTGGCAGATCCAGACCACCAAGGGCGAAGGCACGCGCGTGAGCGTGCGCCTGCCGCGCCGGAATATCCCGTGAACGCAGCACCGGTGCCCGCAACCGCCACGACGGCGGCGGTCCCGGTGCGCAAGATCCGCGTGATCCTGGCGGATGATCATCCGGTGGTGCGCGATGGGCTTGCCGCCATCCTCAACCGCCAGCCCGACATGGAAGTGGTGGCCGAAGCTGCCGACGGCGAAGAGGCCACTGAGCTGTACGAACGCCACCAGCCGGACGTCATGGTGCTGGATCTGCGCATGCCCAAACGCGACGGCGTGGCGGTGGTGCAGATGGTACTCGCGGCGCATCCGCGTGCGCGGCTGCTGGTGATGACCACCTACGACGGTGACGAGGACATCTTCCGGTGCCTGAGCCAGGGCGCGAAGGGCTACCTGCTCAAGGACTCACCGCGCACCGAGATCCTCTCGGCCATCCGCGCCGTGAGCGAGGACCGCCCCTACGCGTCCTCCTCGGTCGCCAGCAAGGCACTGCAGCGCATGGCCAAGCCCAGTCTCACGCAGCGTGAACTCGGGGTCCTGCAGCTGCTGGCCGAGGGCCGCAGCAACAAGGACATCGCGCGGCGGCTGAGCATCACCGAGGGCACGGCCAAGACCCACGTGAAGGCGATTCTCACCAAGCTTGATGCCATCAGCCGCACCGAGGCGGTGGCGGTCGCCCACAAGCGCGGTCTCGTGCGGCTGTAGATGCCGCGTAAAAGTGCCGATTCGCGCGCCCAGGCCGCGCTGGATGCACTCACTGCTTTGGAGCCGATCGCGCCCCGCACGGAGCAGCTGGCGGCGCTGCTCAAGGCCCTCAACGACAAGCACTTCCTGGTGGTGGCGCGCGCCGCCACCCTCGCCGGCGACCGGCTGTTGCATGAACTCGCCGGTGATCTGGTGTACGCGTACGCGCGGTTCCTCAAGGACCCCGTGAAGCGGGATCCGGGCTGCAAGGCCAAGCAGGCCATCGCACGCGCCCTGGTGACTCTCGAATGCGAGGACCTCGAGTTCTATCGCGCAGGCATCCTCTATCGGCAGCTCGAGCCGGCATGGGGCCGGCCCACCGACACGGCCACCGACGTGCGTTGCAGCTGCGCCATGGGGCTGGCGGCCACAGGGCACGCACGCGCCGTCGCGGAACTCACCGGTCTGCTGGTGGATCCCGAGACGGTCGTACGTACCGGTGCGGCGCGAGCGATCTCCTGCGGCAATCCACAGGAAGCCGAAGCCGTGCTGCGGTTCAAGGTGCACATCGGCGATGCCGAGCCGGAAGTCCTCGGCGAATGTTTCTCCGCCCTGCTGATCATCGAGCCGGAACACTCGCTGCCATTCGTGGCGGCCTATCTGCGGCATGAGGACGAAGCCCTGCGCGAATTCGCCGCCCTGGCGTTGGGCGAGTCGCGGCTCCCGGAAGCCCTCAGGCTGTTGCGCGAGGCGTGGGCCGATGCGATAGCGTCCGGGTCGCGCGGCGCACTGATTCGCGGCGCAGCCCTGCACCGTAGCGAGGCCGCGTTCGAATGGTTGCTCGATATCATCGCCACGGGATCCTCCCAACAGGCGCAGGCGGCCATGGACGCCCTCGCCGTATATGAGCGCAACTCCAGGCTTATCGAGCAGATCCAGGCCGCAAAAGCGCGGCGCTCGGATTAATATGCCCGTATGACGACCCCGATCCGCATCTACCTGGTCCGCCACGGCCAGAGCCAGGCGAATGCCGGCGGCATGACGCTGGAAAACGCGCTCGTACCGCTCACGCCGCTCGGTGAACTGCAGGCGCGGGCGATCGCGCCGCTGTTGCCGCCGACCGCTGTGACGATCTGGTCGTCACCGTTCAAACGCACCCTGGACACGGCGGCGCCGTATTGCGCGAGCATGGGGCGCAGCGCCGCCACTCACGATGACCTGCGCGAATTCGAGACCGTCGACACCGTGCAGCTGCGCGGCACCCCCTGTGAGGAGCGCGAGGCCGTCGTTGCGGGCTACTGGATGAAGTCCGATCCCGACCACCGCTCAGGCCCCGCTGCCGAGACCTTCCGCGAATTCCACGAGCGCGTGGCCCGGGCGCGCCAGGAATTTCTCGCCGCTCTTCCCGACGGCAGCATCATCTTCGGCCACGGCATGTGGATGGCGCTGTTGTTTTGGCAGATGTGGGGATTCGCAGGCGTGGATCGGCTCGGCATGAGCCTGTTCCGCAGGTTCCAGCTGGGTTTCCCGACGCCCAATGCGGGCGTGTATTGCCTGGCACAGGCCACGCCCGGCAAGTGGCAGGTGCAGGTGGACGAGGCCGCCATGCGTGCCATTGCCGAGCTCGAACCGGGTAAGCCGCTGCCGCTGCGCCGCCATGGCTGACCGCTCAGTCGTCGATGCTCTGGTACGCGGAGGTCCGGAAATCCTCGTGGATCCTGACCGGACCCATGGTGTAACGCTGGATCATCATGATCGCAACCAGGTCTTCGGCGTCATCCGACACCCAATCGGTGCCGAAGGCGCCTGACCAGCCGAACTGACCGGGACCCACGGCGGTATTCGCGCGGTCCGTGATCACCGACAGTCCCAGTCCCCAGCCGCGACAGTCCCAGAAACCGGGGGCGAACGGCGAATTCGCCTTCTGCTCGGGCGTTATCTGATCGGTCAGCATCGCCGCCACGCTCGGGCGTGCCAGGATGCGCTCGCTGCCGAGTTTGCCCTTCCCCAGCAGCATGCGGCCAAAGGCGCAGTAGTCATCGATGGTCGAGACCAGGCCGGCACCACCGGCGGGAAATGCCGGCGGGCGGCTCCACTTGCTGTTCTGTCCGTCATCGATGAGCTCGAGCGCACCCCCCGTCGGGCTCGGCGCGTAGCAGCTGACGAACCGTCCCAGCTTCGGGGCCGGCACAAAGAATGCGGTGTCCCGCATGCCGAGCGGATCGAAGATGCGCTCCTTCAGGAAATTCTCGAAAGGCTGTTCGGCGATGCGCGCAATGAGCACTCCCAGCACATCAGAACCGGTGTGATACATCCAGCGCTGCCCCGGCTGGTGCAGCAACGGCAAGGTGCCCAGGCGTCGCAGCCACTCATCGGGCGTATGCGGGGGTGAGGGCATCAGGCTCATCAGGACGAGTTCGTCCATGGCTTTCTGAATGGGGAAGACACCCGGAGGCGACATGAGCATGCCCATTCCCATCCGAAACGTGAGCAGGTCACGCAGTGTCAGGGGACGGTTGGCCGGTACGGTTGCATCCAGCGGCCCGTCAATGCTTTTCAGGACGCGGCGGTTGGCCAGTTCCGGCAAAAAGGAATCCAGGGGCTCATCGAGGGTGATCCGGCACTCCTCCACCAGGATCATCGCGGCCACCGCCGTGATCGGCTTGGTCATGGATGCGATGCGAAAAATGCTGTCGCGCCGCATCGGGTCCTGGCGAGTGAGGTCCTGGACGCCGATGGCGTCGACGAGCGTCTCGCCGCGACGACTGAGCAGGGTGATCGCCCCGGCCACCGTCCCGCGCTCGACATGGGCAGCCATCACCTGGTGCATGCGCGCCAGTCGCGCCTTGGAGAATCCACCGTGTGCCATACCGCCCCCCATTTGAATTGTGGGAGCATGGTACCCACTGTGAACGCTCGCGTGAACCTCCAACTGCTGGCCGTCGGTCATTGTCGTCACTGCGAGCGGGTGACCATGGTGGGCGGGAAGCTGCAGGCCATCACCTTTCCTTCCATCTGCGCGCTCATCGTGCACCCGCGGGCAGGTGCCATCCTGTACGACACCGGTTATGCCGAGCATTTCCTCACCGCGACGGCGACCTTGCCGGAACGCGCCTACCGCTGGCTGGCGCCGGTATCGCTGCCCGCGCAGGAGCGGCTGAGTGCGCAACTGGCGCACCACGGCCTGACGCTCGAGGATATCCGCTGGTGCGTGCTCTCGCACTTTCACGCAGATCACATCGCGGGCATGCGTGATCTGCCGCGGGCGCGCTTCATCGCCTCCCGGCAGGACGTCGAGGATCTGCGCTCGCGTTCGCGCCTGGGTGGGCTCCTGAAGGGCCTGTTGCCGACGTTGCTGCCGCCCGACTTTGATTCGCGACTGCAGTATGCCGAAGCGCTGCCCCGCCGCCCGCCCGCGACCGGCTGGGAGGCACTGGGCGAGGGCTTCGATCCGTTCGGTGACGACAGCGTGCGGGCCGTGCGTCTTCCGGGTCACGCGCCCGGGCATCTGGGGCTGCTGCTGCGTGATCAGCAGGATCGCGAGGTACTGCTGTGCGCCGATGCGGCCTGGTCGCGCCGCGCCTGGCAGGAGCAGCGGCCGCCATCGCTGCTGGCGCGACCGCTGCTGCATGACTGGCAGGCATACCAACGCACCTTGCGTACGCTGCAGCAACTGGCTGCACGGCACGCCGAGCTCCTCATCCTGCCATCACACTGCCAGGCGAGCCTCAATGACTACCGGCGGATGCAGGACACTTAGATGTTGCGATCCGTATTTGCGGCGGCAATTTTTCTCAAGGCCTTCATCCTTGCCAGATGGGGCTACCGCTTCCCCGACCGGCGCGCGTTGGAGCGCTGGCAGAGCCGTCGGGTCGTTCGCTATCTGCGTCGCTCGCTGGGCGCCACCGGTTTCTATCGTGATCGGGCGCGATCCAGGCTCGAGGATCTGCCGGTCATCAACAAGCAGGCCATGCTGGCAAACTTCCAGGCCCTGAACCGGCACGACATCTCACTCGAGACGGCCACGGCCCTGGCGCTGCGCGCGGAAGCCCAACGGGATTTCCGGCCGACCCTGCCCGGGGGCATCACGGCAGGTCTCTCCAGCGGCACTTCGGGCCATCGCGGCGTCTTCCTGGTGAGCGCGGGCGAACGCGCCGCCTGGGCCGCAACCATTCTCGCGCGCATGCTCGATGCCCGCTCGTTCCGGCAGCTGCTCAATCCATTTGCACCGCGCCTGAAGGTCACCCTGTGCCTACGGGCAAACAGCAACCTCTACACCGCAGTTCGGAGCCTGCGGCTCAGCTTCCAGTTCTGCGATCTGCTTGAGTCCATGGCGCAGTGGCTGGAGGCGATCGCGCGCTTTCAACCCGACATCCTGGTCGCGCCGGCATCGGTACTGCGCCAGCTGGCCGCGGCGCAGACCTGCGGCAACCTCGACATTCACCCACGACAGGTCATCAGTGTCGCCGAGGTGCTCGAGCCGGATGACGCACTGACGCTCAGGAGAGCGTGGGACTGCGCGCCGTGCCAGATCTACCAGTGCACCGAGGGGCTGCTGGGCCAGACCTGCGCTGCCGGCAACCTCCATCTGAATGAAGAGTTCGTGCACATCGAACCGCGATGGCTGGACGCGGCGCACGACCGTTTCACGCCCCTGATCACCGACTTCACCCGCACGACGCAGGCCTTCGCGCGCTACCACCTCGATGACGTCCTGCGCGTGGATCGGCGACCCTGCCCCTGCGGCAAGGTTACCTTGCGACTGGCATCGATCGAGGGTCGGCAGGACGATACGCTGTGGTTGTCCGATGCACGCGACCTGGCGTTGCAACCGGTCTTCCCGGATGTGCTGCGACAGATGATGGTCACCGCGGCCGCGGTGTCCGACTACCGCATCGCGCAGCGCGGCAATGAGTGGACGGTACAGCTGAGCACCCCCGCTTCGACTCACGATCAGGTACGTCGCCAGGTGGCCGAGGCGATTGCCGGCTTGTGCGCCCGTCTGGGATGGCGGGTCCCCACGCTCAACTTCGCTGCCTGGCAGCCGCCGGCCGCGGGTGCGAAGCGGCGGCGCATCGAATGCGCCCAGCGCCCGTGAAGATCCTGGTCACCGGCGCATCCGGTTTTGTGGGCGGCGCCTTCATGCGGCGGTTCGCGGCGCGCCCGGATGTGACCCTCCTCGGTGTGGCGCGCCGACCGACGCCGCTCGGCAATTACCGGCGCGTGGACCTGTCGATGCCCTTCGATCTGGATTACGCGCCAGATGTCGTGATCCATGCCGCCGCGCTGGCCTCACCCTGGGCCCGGAGTCGGGACTACGAACGGCACAATGTCGAGGCCACGCGCAATGTCATCGCATTCTGCGAAGCGCGGGGCCGGCCGCGCCTGCTCTATCTGTCGTCCAGTTCGGTCTTTTATCGCAACCAGCACCAGTTCGAGCTGACGGAGAGCAGCCGCATCGGTCCTTACTTCGTCAACGACTATGCCGCGACCAAGTTCGCGGGCGAGCAACTGGTCCGTCGCTATGCCGGAGAAGCGGTGATCCTGCGGCCGCGGGCCGTGTTCGGGCCCGGTGATACCGTGCTGTTTCCGCGTATCCTGCATGCCGCACGCCGCAACCGGCTGCCATTGCTGATCCCGGATGGCGAACCGGCGCGCGGCGACCTGATCTACATTGACTCGCTGTGCGACTACCTGCTGGCTGCCGCCTCAAAGCCAACCGTTTCGGGCGCCTATAACCTCACGAATGCTGAACCGGTCGTGATCCAATCGTTCCTCATTGAAGCCCTCGAGCGGCTGGGGCTGCCGCCGCCACGGCGTCGCGTCCGCGTGGCGACCGCCATGCACGTTGCCGCGTTGAGCGAGTTTGTGTATCGCCTGTTGCGGCTCCCGGGCGAGCCTCCCGTGACCCGTTTCGGTGTCGGTGTCCTCGCCTGGTCGAAGACTTTCGACGTGAGTCTGGCGTTGCGGGACTTTGGACCCCCGTCGGTGTCGCTCTGGAATGGACTGCAATGCTTCGTCGAGTGGCAGCTTGCCCGCTGGTCGAGCATGATGAGCGCAAGGAGAGTTCCATGACCAAGACTGTTCGCATCCATCAGACCGGTGGCCCCGAAGTGCTGCGTCTCGAGGATCTGCCGGTCGGCGATCCCGGACCGGGGGAACTCCGCATCCGCGTGCAGAGCATCGGCCTGAACCGCTCGGAGGCCATCTATCGCTCAGGCAAGTACCTGATCCCGGCCAAGCTGCCCTCGCTGATGGGCTACGAGGCCTTTGGTACCGTGGAGGCATTGGGCCCAGGTGTTCAGGGTCACTCGCTGGGAGATCCCGTTTGCGTCATTCCCACCTATCGGCTGGGTGAATACGGCGTCTATGCTGAATCCGCGATCGTGCCAGCGCGCAGCGTCTTCGCCGCGCCCCCGGGCCTGACGCCGGTACAGGCCGCCGCGGTGTGGATGGCCTACCTGACGGCGTACGCGATCATTGAGGTTGCAAGAATCGGCATCGGTGAGCACGTGCTGATTCCTGCGGCCTCCAGCAGCGTGGGACTGGCTGCCATCCAGCTGGCCAACTGGGCCGGGGCCGTGCCCATTGCGCTCACCCGCCACAGCGGCAAGGCAGCGGCGCTGCGCGAACAGGGCGCGCAGCATGTCATCGCCACCGAGGAGACGGATGTGGTGGCCGACGTCATGCGCATTACTCATGGCAGGGGCGCGCGCACGGCCTTTGACCCGGTGGGCGGTCCGTTCGTCGAGAAGCTGTGCAACTGCCTCGCCGAGGAGGGCATCCTCTTCATCTACGGCAGCTTGAGCAATCAGCCGACGCCCTACCCTCACTGGCCCGTGGCGCTGAAGGGACTGTTCATCCGCGGCTGGGTGTTCTCGTCCATTTCAAACAAACCGGAGCGCTTTGCGCGGGTGCGTGAAACGCTCCAGGCGGGCCTCGCCTCCGGGCATCTGAAGCCGGTGATCGCCAAGACCTTCACCCTGGACCGGATTGCCGACGCGCATGCGTACCTGGAGTCCAATCAGCAGGTCGGCAAGGTCGTCGTCACGGTGTAGGGGCAACTACCAGCCGGGTCCGAAGGTGAAGTTGTAACTCTCGCCCCAGGAACCCCATGCACCCCAGTCCCAGAGTGCGTCGTTGAAGGCCACGGCCGCCAGCTGCTGCTGATCGTAGATCTGCTGCGCAATCCGGTTGGCCCGAAACCGTTCAAGTGCATTCTGGTCGCCGAGGTACAGGCAGCCGCAGAGTGTGGAATCCGCGAATGCATATCGCACCACGTCGCCCTTGAACCGCGACACGAAGCGGTGCTGGGGCAGGCGTGCGAGCATTGCGACCTGCGCGGGTGTCGTCGCTACCTTGACCGCGAAGCCGGCCGCCACCAGGTTGTCACCAAACCGAGCGGTATACACCGGCGTCTGCGGCAGGGTTTCGCAGGCGGCAAGGCCCACCAGCACGGCTATCGCCAGCAGGACTGTCTTCATGGTCTTCAGTCTACGCGGCTTCGCCGTTGCTGCGGCAATTCGAACACCCAGATCGATGAGGCATGTTCCTGAGGATTCTGGATCTCCGGCACGATGGTCGGGAAAGTCTGGCTCTCGATGCCGCCATTGCCGACGACCATGGCGATGTACTGCCGGCCCTTGACGCTGTACGAAATGGGACAGGAGCTGGGCACATCGTTCATGCGCACTTCCCACAGCAGCTTGCCGGAGGCGTCATCGTAGGCTCGCAGGAAACGGTCCAGCGATCCTGAGAACACGACGCCGCCCGCGGTCGCCAGCAGGCAGGTGGTCCCCGGGGCGCGCTGCCGGTCGCTCCAGAGCACGGCACGCGTCTGCAGGTTGATCGCCTCGGTGCGCCCGTACTTGCCGTCGGTGTCAGGCCGCGGGCGGATGGTCCAGTTGTAGCCCGACGAAAGATTGCCACGTTCGCCGGGGCCTGCCGGAATGAGGTCCATGCAGGACTCGACCATCGGCACGTAGAGCACCTTGGTGTCCGGATTGAAGGACGTTGCGTTCCAGTTGCGACCACCGCCCGGGTGCGGACAGATGGTGTGCGGCTTGCCATCGCCCACGACGACATCCGGGTTGATACTCTTATCGCCCGTTTTCGGGTCGATGCCGCTGATGACGTTCTGAATGCCGAGGTCCTTGGAGAACAGGTACTGACCGGTGGCCGCATCCATCGCTTCGATGATGCCCATCTTGCCCGAGGTCACGACCAGCTTGCGCGGCGTGCCGTTCACCGGCAGCTCGATCACTTCCTGCTCGAAGGCCCAGTCCAGGTCCCACTGATCGTTGTGAACGTGCTGGAAATGCCAGGCCAGCCTGCCGGTGTCCGGATCCAGGGCCAGCGTCGAATCGGTATAGAGGCTGTCGCTGGTGATGCCGGGCTTGTTGATGGAATGCAGCAGCGGACCGGTGTCGTAGGTCTGGCCGACGCCGAAGAACGCGAGGTTCAGTTGCGGGTCATAGCTGCCCGCGGTCCATACCGAGGCACCACTGCGTTTTTCCACGGGTAATCCGTTCCAACTGTCACCGCCGAACTCGCCTGGGCGCGCGATGGTGTGAAAGCGCCAGGCCTCCTTACCGGTTTCCGCATCCAGCGCTACCACTGCACCGCCGCCGGGAGACTGACCGACGATGCCCTGCAGGATCTTGCCCTTGGCAACCAGCGGGCCGCCCGTGGTCTGCCAACCTTCCTTGTAGTTCGCCACCGGCATATCCCAGACGACGGTGCCGTTCTTCACATCCAACGCGACCACATGGTCGTCCGAAGTGGGAACGTACAATCGGTCACCGTAGATGGCAAAATTGCGGCGCACGGACAACCGTGCATCGCTCGGTAGTGCGCGCGAGTACTGCCACAACAGGTCACCCGTCGCGGCATTGAGCGCCTGGATGTTGTCGCCCCAGCTGGCGACAAAAAGCACGCCGTCATGGACCAGCGGGGTGGTTTCGTCGCGGCCGTTCGGCAGCGTCCAGGCCCACGAGACGCGCAGTCCGTCGACGTTCTGCCGCGTGATCTGCTTGAGCGGACTGAATCCCTGATCGTTATAGGTGCGTCGCCACAGCAGCCAGTCGCCCGGCGATGGCTCGCGCAACATGGCATCGGTCACCGGCGTGATCTGATCCAGGGGATTCGGCAGGAAGACCTTCGGCACCGGGGGTGACAGCGGCGACAGTGGCATCATCGGCGGCGCCGGTGATACCGGATTGCGTGGAATTCGCAGCGCCGCGAGCACCGTGGCATCCGTTGCCAGCGGTGCGTCGCCGGCCTTCGCGCCATTCACCTGCAGCAGGTAGGCTACGAGCCCCGCCGCGGCCTCAGGCGACAGCGATCCCGCTGCGGCCGGCGGCATGCGGGTCTTGATGAACGTGAACAGCGCTCCGGCCGGCTTGCCGCCCCAATTGAGGCTGAAGGCGTTGCCGTTCAACGGCGTTGCGAACTCGCTGCCACTTAAGTTCTTTCCATGGCAGTTGCCGCACTGCTGCGCATACACGGTCTTGCCGGCCGCCGCCTGGTCGGCGGTGAAAGTCGCCGCCGGGCCCGTCTCCCGTGGGGGACGCTGCGCCAGACCCGGCGTCACGACCAGGAGCAGAACCAGAGCCTGCAGGAACCGCCAGTGCCGCATCTTCATCGCATCCCCACTTCTTTTCGGCGGCCATTCAAGCATTTAACTCTACGGAAAGGCAACGCTCCTTTGACCTATCAACGGCTGAAGTACCGTACTATTGGCGGTGGCCGACACTGGCCATAGGGAGGGGGAACACGTGGTGCATCCGGACGTGGGCGACCTGCGCAACGCATTGACCTGGGCATTCCTGGGCGTTCTGGCCACGCACGCCGCGGGCGCAGCAGACGGCAGCGCACCGAACGGCAGTGCCCCGGAACGCCGCGGCACCGAGCTTGGCTTCGCCGTGTTCCAGCAGCACTGTGTGTCCTGCCACGGCAATCCGGCCTTTGAGCGGGCGCCCAGCCCCACGACCCTGCGCAGCATGTCACCGGAGCGCATCTACACCGCCTTGACCAACGGCATCATGAAACCGGTGGGCGACACGCTTAACGATACGGACCGGCGCCGGGTTGCCGAGTCACTGGCCGGTCAGTTCCTGGGCTCCGCGAAGGCCGGGGATTCGGCTTCGATGCCGAATCACTGCGCGGCGAATCCGCCCCTGCACGATGTGCCGGGCGACGACTGGAATGGCTGGGGCAACAGCCTGGCAAATACTCGCTTTCAGTCCGCCGCCGCGGCAGGCCTCACCGCCGTAAACGTTTCAAGCCTGAAACTCAAATGGGCATTCGGCTTTCCCGGCGGCACCTCCTCCTTCGGTCAGCCGGCGGTGGTCGCCGGCCGGGTTTTTGTCGGCAGCGACATTGGCTATGTGTATTCGCTGGATGCCGTCACCGGTTGCGTGTACTGGTCCTTCCGTCCCGACGCCGGCGTCCGTAACGCCATGACCGTGGGACCCATCACCACGCACGGCACGCACCGCCTCGCGGTCTTCTTTGGCGACCTGAAGGCCAACGCCTATGCCGTCGACGCGCGCACCGGTGCGCCGATCTGGAAAACCCATATCGAGAAGAACTATGCCACGCGCGTTACGGCGGCACCGGCGCTGTACCGGGGACGGCTGTATGTGCCGATCTCGGCCTGGGAAGGCTTCCAGGCGCGCGTCCTGGACTACGCCTGTTGTACGGCCACGGGCAGCGTGAGCGCGCTCGATGCCAACACCGGTCGCGTGATCTGGAAGACCTACACCATCGCGCAGCGGCCACAGCCCACGCACAAGAACTCACGCGGTATTCAGCAATGGGCCCCCGCGGGTGTGCCTGTGTGGAATACGCCAACGGTGGATCCGGCGCACCATGCCGTGTACGTAGGCACCGGCGATGCGTCGACGTACCCGGCACCGCCGACGACGGACGCCATCCTGGCCCTGGACATGCGCAGCGGCAAACGCCTGTGGTGGCATCAGGTTTATGACGGGGACTCCTTCATCGTCGGCTGCGGCGGCGCCGGGAAGACGGAGAACTGTCCGCCGGTGCTGGGCAATGACTGGGACGTGCCCATGTCGCCGATGCTCAAGCAGCTTCCCGACGGCCGCACGCTCATCGTCTTTGAGACCAAGCCCGGCGACGTGCTGGCACTGGATGTATCCCGAAGCGGGGCCACCGCGTGGCAGGCCGATCGCCCGAAACCCGCTCTGGGCGGTGGCGCCCTGTGGGGCGGCGCGATGGACGATCGTTATGCCTATCTGCCCACCGGCGCCACGGGCATTGCCGCGCTGGGTATCAGCGACGGTGCGCGTCGCTGGACGACGCTGCCCAAGCCCTCGCCGGATCCGAAGGTGTCTTACACCGCGGGGGTCACGGTAATACCCGGCGTGGTCTTCGCCGGTGCATCCGACGGCGGCATGTGGGCGCTGGCCAGCGAGGATGGCCATGCGCTGTGGAGCTACCAGACGGCGCGCCCCTTCGAGACGGTCAATGCCGTACCGGCACACGGCGGGTCCATCGTCTCGGCCGGCCCGACCGTTGCCGGGGGCATGCTGTTCGTGGGTTCCGGATACGGAGTAGTCCAGGGGACGCCCGGCAACGTGCTGCTGGCGTTCGGTGTGCAATAGCTGCCAATCGCTCGAGGAGGGGGATCAATGCTTGATAAAAACCGGGCCGCCGGCGGCCTCTTGGCAATGACACTGGTGCTGGGTATTGGCGCGACGCGCGCGCAGGGTGCCTGCGGGACGCTGGATGCACCGCCCACGGCACTGGTACCGAGCACGGGGGAAGTGGTGCGCGCCGGACACTTGGGCCGCGAGATCGGCGACACCGAACCACTCATCCATTTCTATTCGGACCTGATCGGACTGGAACTGGTCGGTCCGCGCACCGCGCCCCGCCCCTTCTTCGTCCGGCACGGGCTGCAGGAATTCGCCGAACTGGGCGAAGACGATGACGTCTACAAGTCCACCAGCCGGGTCGCACTGCTGCCCATTCCCGGAACGGCGGCGACGGCCGGTGGCCCGGAGATGACCATCGAGGCCATCGAGATCAAGGGCGTCAGGTCGTCGCCCTATCATCCGGCCCTGCGCGATCCGGGCGCGTCGTATCTCAAGATCCTGGTTCGGGACCTCGACAAGACCCTGGCGCTGCTGAAGGACGAACGCTACACCGTCATCAGTGCCGGTGGCGCCCCCGTGGCGCTTGAATCCTGGCCCGGCATCACCGGCGCGGTGCGCGCGGTCATGCTGCGCGATACCGACGGCTACCCGGTGCAGCTGCTGCAGGTGACACCGACCCCGGCCACGACGGCACCGGCGGATTCCAAGGTGATCGGCGCACGCGTCGCCATGGTCGTCGACAACCTCGAAGCCTCCTGCAAGTTCTATCAGGACCTCGCCGGACCGGAACTGAAGTTCTGGGTGACCCCGAAACCCATGGGCGACAAGGCCGAGGCGGACCTGACGAATACCCAAGGCCAGTTCCGCATGGCGCAGGCCATGGTTCCCGGCTCCCCCGTGGCGCTGGAGCTCATCGAGTACCGGACTCACAACCATGCGTTCAGGCGCGGTTTCATCCAGGACCCGGGCACGGCGCATTTCCTGTTCATGGTCAAGGACACAGATGCGATCGCGGCGCGGGTCCATGCAATCAGGGCGCATACGCTGAGCAAGTCCAATGCGCCGGTCTTCATCAGCCCCACGGTGAGATCGTTCTTCGTGCCCGATCCCCAGGGCTTCTGGCTGGAGTTCATGGACCATGATGTGAAGAAGGATCCGACCGCCCACTAGCTTTCAAGGACAAGGTTATGACTGACGACACCGAAGCGCCGGGCCGCCGCGCGCTGCTGAAGATGGCGATGCTGGGTGGCGGCGCGGCGCTGGCCGGGCTGATGCAAGCCACCGCGGAGGCCGAACCCTCGCCCAAGGACCAGCAGGCGCAGAGCGCCGTCGAGCGCGCGACGCGCGGCATGCCCACACCGAAGATCCGCGATATCCGAGTCATCGGGGTCGGCGGCGGGGGCGTGAACGATTCCATGGTCGTGAAGGTCGAAACCGACCAGGCGGGCCTGTACGGCTATGGCTGCGCCACCAACACCTTTCCCGGGGGACGCGCGAAACTCGTGGCGGCCGCCGTGGAGCAGTACCTGAAGCCCATGCTGGTCGGCCGCCCCACCGATCGCATCGAGCAGATCTGGCAGATCTGCTACATGAGCTCCTACTACAAGAACGACGCCGTCCTCAACTGTGCGATCGGCGGCGTCTGTGATGCGCTGTGGGACATCAAGGGCCGCCAGGCGGGCATGCCCGTCTACCAGCTGGTCGGTGGCAAGTGCCGCGAAGCTGCGGACTATTATCTGCATGCGAACCTCGGCGCCCAGGATCCCGGCAAGCAGCTGGTCGAGTCTGCCACCAAGCTCACGCAGAGCGGCTGTCGCTTCGTCCTGGTGGCGATGTTCGGCCGGGATGGCGCGGTCAACAATCTCTACGGCCAGCCCAAGTTCGACGACGGCTCCATCGCCTTTGATCGCGACAAGGACATCCGCAAGATCCTCGATGCGTTCACCGAGTTCCGCAAGGAAATGCCGGCGAACATCGGCCTGGGGCTGGATTGCCATTCAATCGTGGATCCGATCCGTGGCGTGCAGCTCGCCAAGGACCTGGAGCAGTTCCGGTTGTTCTACTGCGAGGACCTGTTCTCGCCGGAGGAAGCCGGCCACTACGCGATCGTGCGCCAGCAATGCGCCACGCCGATGGCCATCGGCGAGCTGTGGAACAATCCGCATGAGTGGCAGCCGCTGGTCCAGGCACGGCAGATCGACTACATCCGCCATCATGTCTCGCACATCGGCGGCTTCACCGCCGCGCGCAAAGTCGCAAACTTCGCCGAGAACTTCGAGGTCCGCTTCGCCTGGCACGGCGCGCCGAACTCACCGGTGGGCCACATGACCAACCTGACCCTGGCCCTCACCCACGAGAACTTCGGCATTCACGAGCATTTCGATTATCCGCCGATCGTGCAGGACATTTTCCAGGGCCGCGTGCAGCTCAAGGACGGCTACGCCTGGATCAACGAGAAGCCGGGCTGGGGCATCGAGGTTGATGAGGCGCTGGCGGCCAAGCACCCCATCAACGATGAACATCCCAATGAGTTCCGGACACCCGACGGCGCTGTGATCGAGGGCACCGGCTGACGGCGTGCCACCTGTGGCGGGTATAGCTCAGCCAATCGGTTAATCAGATGAGCTTCACCACCTTAGCGGGGCACGGGTATGTTTCATGTTGCACATCGAGCACTCATCCTCACGGCCGTTACCGCCTTCGCCATGCCGGCGCTTGCCGATGACTGCGCCGTCGCGGCCAAAGGCGCCATGGTGAATTCCGGGCGAACGCCGGTGAGTTCTACGACCACCGGCACCGATTCGCAGGGCAGGAAGTCCACGACCCGGACCATCCAGACGGTCGACAACAAATACGTCCAGACCAAGGACGGTAAGTGGTATTCGATGGGTATCGCAATCAAGGATCTGATTGATGACTCCCGGACCACGAAGGTGGTATGCCGGAGCAGCGGCCGCGATGCGGCAAATGGGGTGCCGGCGATCATCTACGCGATTCAGGTCGACAATGACGAGGACATGAAAGACAACAGGATCTGGGTCTCAAACAATCTCATATTCAAGTCCGAGACCACGGTCCAGGGCATTCGCTATACGACCCTGTACGACTACAGTCATGTGACGCCTCCCGCCATCGCCACGCCCATGGGCAGCAAATAGCGGAAACTCACGGGTGTGGCGTCAGCGCCGGTTTGTCAGCAGATTGCCGAATACGGCGCACGTCCAGGGACCGGGCAGCTCCGGGTCGCCCGGTCATAAACCGACGACGCCGTGACCGCCTAGGGCAGTGCAAACAGCTGGTTGCAGATGGCACCGAGCTTCTGGCCCAGTTCAGCGCCCTTCAGACGCAGCGAACCGGGCGCACCGCCGGCATCAATGCTGCAGCTGCGATCACCGCCCTTCACGGCGTCGATGCCAGTCACGGACTGTGAGGCCCTATCGCCGACGCCCGACAGCGGCTGGGGATCGACGAGATATTTCTGATACGCGTCGAACGCGGCCGGTCCCGCATTCGAGAGAGTGATCGAGATGGAGCCGCCGTCATCGCTGGTCGTAAAGGAGCAGGCCTGGATGCTCAATACCTTGTTCGCACCTTCAGGATTGGTCAGGATGGAGGCGACGACATCGCGGCTGAGATAACGTTCGCAGGCCTGCGCGCCGACCCGGTGGTGCAGGAATCAAAGCAGAGTCAGGCTCTGGCATCACTACCCGTCAAGCCGCTGGATCAGCGCGTGGCGGTAACGATCTATGAGTTTCACAGCGGGGTACCGGATGTGAGTGTCGCCGCAGCGACCGACATCTTCACGACCACTCTGGTGGAGTCCCACCAGTTTCGCGTGGTCGAACGCAACCGCCTCAATCAGGGGATCGTGCCGGAGAAACAGCTCAATGGCGCGGGTCAGTCGACCGGTACCGCAGCGCAACATCAGCTGCGCGGCGCTCGATACATCTTCGAGGGCACCGTCACTGAGGCGAATGCGGGGGCGGATCAGCACCAGGGCGGAGTTTCGATCGGCGGCCTGACGCTGGGCGGCGGCAAGAACAAGGACACAATCGCCATAGACGTTCGTATCCTTGACGCCGAAACCGGTGACGTACTGGATTCCCTCAGCGTGAGCAAGGCGCTGCACGACTCCTCCGTTGGCGTAGGTGGGACGGCCGCCCTCGCCGGCACGCTCGCCTCAATGAGCGGCCATTCGGCCAATCCGCTGACCCCCGACGTGAACTACCAGAGTTCCCGCAAAGAGAGCATCGACAAGGCGCTGCGCGCGTGTATCGAGACTGCCGTGCTGGCGCTGATCAAGCGCGTGGATACCAGTGGGAGCTAGGCACCGGAACTCTCCCGACGTGGTGCAAAGCGGCGCAGCGGTTCGCCGAAGACAAACGGCTCGAGTTCGTTCACTGCCACGAGCTCGGTGAGCTTCACACCGTCAGTCACCCGGCGAAACAGTCCCGGGGCCATCCACGGCGCGTGGCCGTCGACATCGGGCGCGCCACGGCCGGCGCAGAGGTCCTCGAGGAACAGGGTACGGGTCTCCAGGGAGATGCGCGTCAGCCCGGTGTGATTCGGGACGCCCGTGTGGGCGTGCGCGGCAGAGAATGCGATCACGCTGCCCGGATCGATGGTGACCGGGATGGCAAGCCCGGGTGGCACAACTTCCAGGAGTTTGGGAATGCCGCCGTCGGTGGCCGAGACATTGACACCGGAGCGGGACTGTTCCAGCACGTGCGCGAAATCGAAGTCAGGACTCGAGTTGTGCAGGGGTTGCGACCACAGCTGCGGGTACAGGGCCATGGTCCGGCCTGCCGTGATTGCATATACCGGCGCCCACCAGTTCACCTGCGCGTAGAGATTGGTGCCCCAGGTATCGCGATGAAACCTGACCGTCGCAGTCGAACGGGTGCGGACGACCGGCGCATTGGGTGACTGGTGCGGTTGAAACCGCAGGTGCAGTCGATCGCGTACCGTCGCAGCCGGATCCAGGCCGACGGCCGCGAACAGGTCGCGCCACAGCCGCTTGACCTCATCCAGGCGCGCATAGTCCCGGGTCGCGGCGGCGAACTGCTCCACCTGCTGTTCATGTGAAAGATGGCGGTGGATTTCGATCGGGACGTGCGGATGAAACCGGTCCTCCAGAAAGTGCCGGGTGAAGGTCACCAGCTCGAGCTGTTGTGCGAGACCCTCGAAGCGCAGGATCTCACCGCGATAGATTCGATCGTGGAATTCGCGCACCGGGCGCGGCGGGTGCAGAATCGTATACATGCCCTCGTGATTCTACGCCGGCACGCGAAGGAGGGCCTGATGGACCGTCGTACCATGATGATCGGCACCGCCGTCACAGCATTGCTCGCCGGCACAGCCCGCGGTGCCGCAGGCGCAGCTGATCAGGGATCGAAATCCCTGAACGCGCTGTTCGACCAGTTCATGAAGGAGAATCTGGACCTCTCCCCGATGACGGCGACTTCGCTGGGACTGGACAGTGGTGAACGCGCGCGACAGAAGGGTCTCATTGACGACTTCTCCCTGGCAGGGATCCGCACACAGAAAGCCCTCACCGCGAGGCAGCTGGCACGCCTGCGGCAATTCGATCGCACGTCCCTCAGCGGCGCGGATACCATCAGCCTGGAGGTGATCCTGTACGGCCTGCGCACCAGCGATGCCGCCAACAGGGCCTTCGACTACGGGGCGCCCGGTGCCGGGGTTCCGTACGTGCTGAACCAGTCCACCAGTGGCTTTCTCGCCATTTCCTCCCTGCTGTATTCGGACCATCAGATCACCGACAAGGCTGATGCCGAGGCCTACCTGGCGCGACTGGGTGGCTTTGCCACCGCCCTCGATCAGGAGATCGAGGTGGTGCGCCATGACAGGGCGCTCGGGGTCGTGCCCCCGGATTTCATCATCGCCAGGACGCTGGAAGGATTGCGCAGGCTGCGCGCGCCCAGCCCGGAGCAATCACCACTGACCCAGTCCGTTGCCCAAAGGGTGCGCGAGCAGCATATCGCGGCCGACTATGCGCAACCGGCTGCCCGGCTGGTCAAGGACAGGGTCTACCCGGCGCTGGACCGGCAGCTTGCGCTGCTCGAGGAACTACGCACGACCGCGACGCATGATGCGGGCGTGTGGAGTCTGCCCAAGGGTGAGGAGTACTACACCGCCTCGTTGATCAATTACACGACGACCGACCGCAATCCCGCCGACATCCACCGGCAGGGCCTGGAAATGATCAAGGAGCACACCGCGCGCCTCGACCAGTTGATGCGCAGGCAGGGCCTGGCCCAGGGCACGGTGGCCGAGCGCTCCAAAGCGCTTAACGAGGATCCCCGGTTTCTGTACCCGAATACCACTGCCGGAAAAGACGCGCTGCTCGCCGATCTGAATCGGCGGGTGAAAAGCGTCTGGTCCAAACTGCCGGCCTGGTTCGGCGCAATGCCCAAGTCCACCGTCGAAATCCGGCGCCAGCCCAAGGAACGGGAAAGCGGTGAATCCCAGGGTTACTACACTCCGCCGTCACTGGATGGCAAACGCCCGGGCATCTACTGGATCAATCTGCGCGACACGGCGGAGTTGCCGCAGTGGTTCGTGCCCACGCTGACGTACCACGAGAGCATTCCCGGCCATCACCTGCAGGGGTCGATACAGCAGGAGGCTGGTCTGCCGCTGATCCGCAAGGTTGCCTCTTTCGATGCCTATATCGAAGGCTGGGCCCTGTACGCGGAACAGCTGGCCGGGGAAATGGGTGAATACGATGCGGATCCCATGGGCCAGCTGGGCCAGTTGCGTTCCTCCATGTTGCGCGGCGTGCGCATGGTCGTGGATTCAGGTATCCATGCCATGAAATGGAGCCGGGAGCGCGCCATCAGTTACTTCGTGGATGTGATGGGCGATCAGCAGGCCACCGCGGTCACGGAAGTGGAGCGGTACTGCATCATTCCCGGCCAGGCCTGCAGCTATATGCTCGGTAAGCTTGAATTCCTGGCCGGCCGTGAACGCGAGCGCGAGGCCTTGGGCGCGAGCTTCGACATCCGCAAGTACCACGACAAGGTGCTGCTCCCGGGTGCGCTGCCGCTGGACATGCTGCGCCGGATCTAGACCGGCCCGGCGCCGCGCACGAACTGCTCCGTTACGATGACGTCCATCGGAATGTCATGCGGCTGCGGATGAATGCTGGGTAACTCCACCTCCGCAAAGGCGATGCCGATGGTGTGCGGCCTGGGTACCGCGACCGCCAGCGTCCGATCATAGAAGCCACCGCCATATCCCAGGCGGTAGCGTCCTGAATCGAAACCTACCAGCGGCACGACCAGCACATCCGGTCGGACGAGATCCCGTTCCGGGGGCACCGGGATATTCCAATGGCCGCGCTTGAGCGCCACGCCGGGTTGCCAGCGCCAGAACTCCACCGGCACGGCATCCTGCACCACCACCGGCAGAGCGACAATGCCGCCGGCGGCGACGAACTCGCGCGCGAAATCACGCAGATCGATTTCGCCGCGGATCGGCCAGTACAGGCCCACCACCGGGCAACGCGTGGGAGTCACTGCGGCGCGCAGATACGCGATCACCGGCGCCGACAGTTGTCGCCGCTCCGCGGCCGGTCGCGCCATGCGGCGCGCGATGATTGCGTCCCGCTTGCCCTTGCGCCAGATCCTGACCTCGGGCCACGACCGGGGTTCGTCCTCCGGGTTCATTGGCAGGAGACTATGCGCATGTGATCATTCGTGCCATGGACGATGTCATCATAGTTGGAGGCGGCCCCACCGGCTTCATCACCGCACTGGGCCTGGCCCAGGCGGGGGTCCGGCTGACCGTCATCGAAGCGGAGCCGCAGATCGTCGATTCCCCGCGCGCAGCGGTGTACCACTGGAGCGTCGTCGCAGGCCTGGAAAAATTGGGCATTCGCGCGGAGGTGGAGCAGATCGGCTTTCCGAAGCAGGATTACACCTACCTGGTCCATAAGACCGGCGAACGCATCGACTTCAGTCTGGAAGTTCTGAACGGCCGGACCCCCTACCCCTACAACCTGCATCTGGGCCAGCACAAACTTGCCGAGATCGCGCTGCGACGGCTGACCGGCTTCCCGCAGGTCAGCGTGCGCTTCAATACGCGCCTGACGGCCTTGAACCAGGATGCCGCGGGCGTGACACTGCAGGTGGCAACTCCTGCCGGTCCGGAGGAACTGCGTGCAAAGTGGATCGTGGGTGCCGACGGTGCCGGCAGCACGGTCCGGCACCAGCTGGGTCTGGAATTCGCCGGGATGACCTGGCCGGAGCGGTTCGTCGCCACGAACCTGTATTTCGACTTCGAGCGCTACCGCTACGCGCGTGCCACGTTCCTGATCGATGCGACCTACGGCGCCGTCATCGCCAAGCTCGATAATGCCGGGCTGTGGCGTTGCACCTACATGGAAGACGCAGGCCTCACCGAGGCGCTCCTCATGGAGCGCCTCAGGATCGTGTACGCCGCCATCGTACCCGGCGCGGACTACAACATCGACCGTGCCACGCCCTACCGGATGCATCAGCGCTCGGCGCCCCACTATCGCGCGGGACGTGTGGTGCTGGTGGGCGATGCGGCGCATGTAACCAACCCCACCGGCGGGCTGGGACTGACCTCCGGACTGTTCGACTGCTTCGCGCTCTACCCGGCGTTGAGTGCCATCGTTCTGGAAGGCGCGGACGCGTCGATCCTCGATCGTTACTCCGACTCGCGGCGGGACATCTTTCTCAACCGGATTTCCCCGCAGGCCGTAGCGAACAAGCGGCTCATCTACCACGCTAACGGTGGCGGCCAGCCGCTGGAGGCAGCGCTGGTCTCCCTGCGGCGGCTGCAGACGGATCGCGAATTCGTACTGCAGCGCCTGATGTTTCTCCAAACTCTGGAGACGCCACCCTCAGCATTGTTCCAGGGCTCAGCCGGCAAGGCCGACTGAGCCGTCCGGCCCGGATCGCGCGTTCAGGAAATTCGTCAGCAACAGCTCCACCTGGTCCGGATCCACGGGCTTGGTCAGATGGCCGTCGAACCCGGCAGCGCGCGCGGCTTCCTTGTCATCCTCCTGGCCCCAGCCGGTGATCGCCAGCAGGAAGGTTTTGCGGCCCCAGGCCTCGCGGCGAATGCGGCGCGCGGTCTCGTAACCGGTCATGTCCGGCATGCCGATATCGAGAATGATGGCGTCCGGTCGCTCCCGCGAACCCAGCTCGATTGCTTCCCGGCCCGTGTGGCCGACCAGCAGTTCATGGCCGAACATCCCAAGCACCAGGGCCAGAGTTTCGGCGGCGTCGCGGTTGTCGTCGACGACCAGGACCTTGCCGCGCGGACCGGATGCAGCTGGGCGGGTCGCAGCTTCCGCCACCTTTTCCAGGCTTCCCGGGACCAGGGTGGAGCGCGGCAGCCGGATCACGAACTCGCTGCCGCGGCCGACACCGCCGCTGCTGGCTGCAACGGTGCCCCCGTGCAGCGCCAGCAGCCCCTTCACGAGCGCCAGTCCGATGCCCAACCCGCCCTCGGCGCGATCGATGACCGAATCCACCTGCGAAAACATCTCGAACAGGCTCGGCATTGCCGCAGCGCTCAGGCCAATGCCGTTGTCCTGCACCCTGATCGCGAGTCCCTCGGCTTCGAGCGCGGCACTCACCCTGATGCTGCCACCGGCATCGGTATACTTCGCAGCGTTGGTAAGAAGATTGGACAGAGCCTGCGACATCCGCAGCGGATCCACTTCGAGTTCGATGGACTCGCTCGGCAACGCGACTTCCAGGGTGTGATGCTTGGCCTCGATCAGCGGCCGCGCGGGCTCGATGGCCGCCGCCACCAGCGCCTGCAGGCTCACATAGTCCTTGCGCAGTTCGAGGCGGCCGCGGGTGATCCGCGATACATCGAGCAAGTCATCGAGCAGCAGCGCCATGCGCTGCACCTGGCGCGCGATGACTTCGCGACTCCAGTCCCGTTGTTGGTCGGTCGCGCCCGGGACCTCCAGAATTTTGACGGCGTGGCGGATGGGTGCCAGCGGGTTGCGCAGTTCGTGCGCGAGGGTTGCGAGAAATTCGTCCTTGCGGCGATCCGCCTCCCGGAGCGCTGCTTCCGCTGATTCGCGGACCCCGATTTCCGCGCTCAATGCCGAGTTGGTCGCCTGCAGGGCCTTTTCCCGATTCTCCACCTCATCGAGCATGTTGTTGAAGGCAGCGACCACCATGCCGATTTCGTCGCGACCGAAGCTACCCGCCCGCAGCGAGTAGTCGCGCCGATCGATGACCTGGTGCGCCACTTTTGCCATGGCGTCGAGCGGCTCGGTGATGACTTTCTGCAGCGCCATGGACGAGACCAGCGCCACCGTCATGCCCAGCAGGATGACCAGGGTGAAGATACCGAGGTAGGCGCGCACGCGGGCGCCGATGTCATAGGTCGCCCGCAGGTAAATCGTGCCAAGCATTTCGCCATTGTTGATGATCGGCTGCGCATACTCGATCTGATTCCCCCTCGTCTGGGCGCCCGTTCGGGGTACCGGCAGGGTATCCGGCGGTGGCCGCTGCCCCGGTCGCGCATAAAAGGCGTACAGCTTGCCGCCCGTTCCGTAGACCGCCGCGACCCGAATGGCGGCACGGGCCTGCATGGCGGAGAGATCCCGCAGCGCCACGGCGCGGTCATCGAATGCGACCGCCGGCGCGGTCGACAGGGCCAGAATGCCCGCTTCCGCAGACAATCCGGAAACCACGGACTGCCGGTAGTTTGATAAATCGTAGGTCAGCAGGGCGATGGCAGCGACGATGAGCGCAATCGCGGTGGTCGACAGCACGATGCGGATCAGTTTTGCCCGCACCGAATTCGGGGCCGGCAGAAACCGTGCGAAACTGCTGACAGGCGTTTCATCCATGAGATTTGTCACCCTGCACGCGAACCGCGACCGAGAGCAGTTCCGCACTGACCCTAAGGCCCACGTGCTCCGCCGCGGTCGTCGAGACCTCGAACCGAACTCGCCGGTCGATGAACAGAAAATTGACGCAACTGCCTTCCTCGAGCCCGTGGTCACTGGATGTGACGACCAGCACCGGCCGATTGGCGATGTGGGCAATGACTGACTTGAGTTCGTCGTTGAACTGGGGCCCCACGAACAGAATCTGGGAATCACCCAGATCCTCGATGCGCCTGAGCCGCCGCACCTGCGCCGGCCGGTTCTTCAGCTGATGCTGCGGCAGAATCCGTTGCAGCTCCTGCACGACGTTGTCGTCGCCGAGTACCGCGATGGTGAACTCCTGGCTCGGCACAGCCTCCGCGGGCCACTCGACATAGCCGGCAAAACGGTACAGGAACGCCGCCTCGACCTCTTCCTCGCCGTGCAGATCCGCCGCAAATGCCGGGCAGCAGGCGAAGACGGCTGCACACAGTGCTCCGACGAGGATCCCTTTCACTACGGTGTCCACCTGGCACCACCATGAC
>Ga0302316_10000326_pt1 | contig 42820 bp, 40 predicted proteins | sample III_Palsa_N3_2_FD_200456 | JGI IMG/M metagenome (GOLD analysis project Ga0302316, IMG submission 200456) | Peat permafrost microbial communities from Stordalen Mire near Abisko, Sweden - III_Palsa_N3_2 | ecosystem: Environmental > Terrestrial > Soil > Palsa > Peat permafrost | place: Sweden...
CCGCTCCATCAGCAGGACGTGCGGCGCCATGGCGTCGCGCACCGTCGGGTCGAGGCGCAGTGCGCGCGGCCAGGCGGCCTCGAGCTTGGCGGAGGTGACCGAATCGCCGCTCGCGAACAGCGTCACGTCGTGGCCGAGCTCGACCAGAGCCTCAGTCAGGTACGACACGACGCGCTCAGTGCCACCGTAAAACTTCGGCGGGACGGCTTCGTATAGGGGCGCTATTTGTGCGATTCGCATGCGTACTCTCCTGTGTCGGCTGGAGTCGGCCCTTAAGAGCAAACACTCCAGCCCATGCAACATAAGTTGCGGTTCATAACGGCGTTCGCAAAACGTGCTCGGATCGAGCGAAGAGCGAATACCTGTCGGACGGACGGGCGCGGTAGGCCGCCGCCCGGTGGCAACCCGAAACTGCATCGGGTTATCCCTTAAGGCCATTATCGGGATCAACCGGCGCAATTCGAGTTATTTTTCAAACGCTTAATGTTGTTACAGCGCGAAACACCGTGCGTAACAGGTGAAACCGGGGTGCAGCATAGCTGGCACGACACCCCTCAGCAAGCACCGTGCCGCGCCTTGCGGCCCGCCCAGAAAGGTGGCGCGATGCATTGCGCATAGCAGGCGATTGTTGCCGCAGCGTGAAAAAGATCTATAATTTGCTCGCACCTGTAACGGTGCAAGAAACCGCGCGGGGTCGCGCACCGATCGATCCCCAAAAGCTGTCAGCCACCTTTCATCCTCTCCCCGCTATGCGTTTTGTAGGAAAAATTCCTACAGAATTTATGGAAAACTCCGGCAACCAGACGGGGTGTCTGTCCGATTTCAGTCGCAGTTACATTTAGACACAATGCTTGCAAGACCATAAACGAGCCGTTCGTGCGGTGTGCGGTGCGCGCGTTCGAGCAAACGTTTCCGTAACGGCCTGACCAGCCAGATCGACTCGGGGGAATCATGAGCACCACTAGTGACATGCTCAATGAGATACGAGAAGTGAACCTCTCCTATCTCCTGCTCGCTCAGCGTCTGCTGCGTGAGGACAAGCCCATGGGGATGTTCCGCATGGGCATATCGGATCAGTTGGCAGACGTGATTGCCAATCTGTCTCTGGCGCAGACCGTCAAACTGGCTGCATCCAGCCAGGTTCTCTGCCGCTTTCGCTTCGACGACCACGCCGTCCTGTCCGCGCTTGCAGACAAGGGCAAGACCAGCAGTGCCGTTGCTCAGGCGCATTCTGCGATCTTGATGGCGAGCCAGCCCGTGGAACAGATTGGCTGAGGCCGGCGTTCCACGGCGGCAAAACCGACCAGCAACACCAGGACGCGGGAAGCGCAGCGCATGGCCACTAAAAGCGTAGTACTCGAAGTCAGGGAAATTACCCTGGCGATCGAACTGATCGAACTCGGCGCGCGTTTGCAGTTGCTCGAGGCCGAGACCAGCCTGTCGCGCGACCGGCTGATCAAGCTTTACAAGGAGTTGAAAGGGGTCTCGCCACCCAAGGGCATGCTGCCGTTCTCCACGGACTGGTTCATGACCTGGCAGCCGAACTTCCATTCCTCGCTGTTCTATAACATCTACCGCTTCATGGTGGCCCATGGCGGTTGTGAAACGATCCAGTCGATCGTCAAGAGCTACCGGCTGTATCAGGAACACGTCCACCTGCACGACGACGAGCCGGTCCTCAGCCTGACCCGCGCATGGACCCTGGTGCGCTTTTTCGACTCCGGCATGCTGCAGATGACTTCGTGCTGCCGCTGCGGCGGCCAGTTCGTCGCTCACGCTCACGATCCCCAGCACGGATTTATCTGCGGGCTGTGCCAGCCGCCGTCCCGCGCAGGTAAGACAAAGAAAGTTGCCGAAGCCAAAGTCCGCGCGACCCAGCTCGCCGAACTGGACGCCGAACTCGAACTTTGAGCCGCGGGCGGCCAGGGCCGCCCCGCTTGCATCGCAGCCCGGGCGGCCTGCCGCGCGCCCGCATCTTCAGCCCGTGGTTTACACCGGCTCGCCAACTTGCTTTTCCACCAAAGTTTTCCGCTCCGTTGCCGTAAACCAGTCTAACGGCGGTCTCCGTCGCTTCCTTGTGAGGGCTCGGCTGTGCTGATTTTCGTGGGAACACTCGTGACGCTGTTGTCCGTCTTTGGCGGTTATGCCATGGAAGGCGGGCATCTGGGCGCGCTGATGCAGCCAGTCGAACTGCTGATGATCGGAGGCGCCGGCGTTGGCGCGTTCGTCCTCGGCAACGGGATGAAAACCATCAAGTCGACGCTGGGCGTGCTTCCGACCCTCTTCAAGGGGTCTAAATACAACAAGGACGTCTACATGGAGCTGATGGCGCTCCTGTACGTCCTGCTGGCGAAAGCGCGCAAGGAAGGGACGCTGACGCTCGAAGCCGATATCGACGATCCGTCGAAGAGCCCGATCTTCACGCAGTATCCGAAGATCCTCGCCGACCACCACATCATCGAGTTTCTGACCGACTATCTGCGTCTGATGGTCGGCGGCAACATGAACGCGTTCGAAATCGAAAGCCTGATGGACGAGGAAATCGAAACCCATCACACCGAGGGCGAAGCCCCGGCGCATGCGCTCGCCAAGGTCGGCGACGCCATGCCGGCATTCGGGATCGTCGCGGCGGTGATGGGCGTGGTGCACACCATGGCCTCGGCCGACAAACCGCCTGCGGTGCTCGGCGAGATGATCGCCCAGGCGCTGGTCGGCACCTTCCTCGGCATTCTGCTTTCGTATGGGCTGATCGGGCCGCTCTCGAGCGTCGCGGAACAACGCGTCGCCGAGTCGACCAAGATGTTCCAGTGCATCAAGGTGACGATCCTCGCGAGCCTGAATGGCTATGCGCCGGCGATCGCCGTCGAATTCGGCCGCAAGGTGCTCTTCTCGACTGAACGTCCGTCGTTCGCCGAGCTGGAAGAGCACGTGCGCCGCGTGAAAGCCAAGTGACCGCGCGGACCAGGGACTGATTCGATGAGCAAGGACAAAGACCGCGCAATTGTCGTCAAGCGTGCCGCGCCGAAGAAGGCGGGGCATCACGGCGGCGCATGGAAACTCGCCTACGCGGACTTCATGACCGCGATGATGGCTTTCTTCCTGCTGATGTGGCTGCTCAGTTCGGCGACCACGGTGCAGTTGCGCGGCATTGCGGACTACTTTAACCAGCCGCTGAAGATCACGCTGTGGGGCGGTGACCGCAGCGCGGAAGATTCGAGCATCCTGAAGGGTGGCGGCCGCGATGTTTCGACCGACTCGCAAGGCATTACGCGCCAGAGCGATGGCACGATGGCCCGCGCGCAACACACCGTCTCGCATAGCGACGACGAAGCGGTGAACCAGGCGCAGGGGCAACTCGAGCGCCAGGAGCAGGCCCGCCTGCACGATCTGCAGGTCAAGCTGATGGCCGCGATCGAAGCCAATCCGGTGCTGCGTCAGTTCAAGCAGCAGATTCGCATCGATTCGACCTTGACGGGTCTGCGCATCGAGATCGTCGACTCGCAGAAGCGGCCGATGTTCGACACCGCCAGCGACGAGGTCCAGCCGTACATGCGCGACATCCTGCGCGCTATCGGCAACACGCTGAACGACGTGCCGAACCGCATCATCGTGCAAGGTCACACCGACGCCGTGCAGTACGCCGGCGGCGAGAAGGGTTACAGCAACTGGGAGTTGTCGGCGGACCGCGCGAACGCTTCGCGCCGCGAGCTGGTCGCGGGCGGCATGGACGAAGCGAAGGTGATGCGCGTGATCGGCATGGCGTCGTCGCAGAACCTGAACAAGAGCGATCCGCTCGACCCCGAAAACCGCCGTATCAGCATTCTGGTTCTGAACAAGAAGTCCGAGGACGCAATGATGCACGACGACTCGACGACGACCACTTTGTCGGACGATGCCGCCGGTTCGGGGCAGGCGCCCCTGCTGCAACAGATTGCGCAACCGCCGACGGTTGCACCCAAGGCGCCCACCGTGGCGCCCCATTGAAGGACACGATGGCCTGAGCCGTGCCGCCGCGTATCCGCGGCACAGCCAGGCGATTCATAGTGAGCGCAGCGAGGATTTAATGATCAGGCACATTCTGGCAATCGACGACTCGGCATCGATGCGGCAGATTCTCTCCGCCACGCTGACGACGGCCGGCTATGAGGTGACGCTCGCCGCGGACGGCGAAGAGGGCCTCGAGAATGCGCTCGCGATGCCGTTCGACCTCGTGTTGACGGACCAGCATATGCCGGGCAGGACCGGCCTCGATCTGATCGCTGCGCTGCGCGACAACCCGGCTTACCAGGCGACGCCGATCCTCGTCCTCACGACGGAATCCGGCGAACCTTTCAAGGAAGCGGCGCGAGCGGCGGGGGCGACAGGCTGGATCGAAAAGCCGCTCGACCCGGACATGTTGACCGAGCTGGTCGCGGCGCTTGCCGAGCCCGGCGAGGCCTGAGCCACACAACTTTTTAAACAGCGCCTTTAGACAAAGCGGCACGGCTGCCAAAGCCCAGACAGGATCTCTCGCGGTGACCCAGGCATGACACTCGATATCACTCAGTTCTATCAGACGTTCTTCGACGAAGCGGACGAACTGCTCGCGCAGATGGAGCAGTTGCTGCTCAATCTGGACATTGGCCATCCGGACCCGGAAGACCTCGCGGCGATTTTCCGCGCGGCGCACTCGATCAAGGGTGGCGCGGCGACTTTTGGTTTCACCGCGCTCACCGAAACGACCCACATCCTCGAATCGCTGCTCGATCGCGCGCGCAATAACGAACTCGTGCTGCGCAAGGACATGATCGACACGTTCCTCGAGACCAAGGACGTGCTGTCCGGCCAGCTCGCGGACTATCGCGCGAGCGCCGAGCCGGATGCGGCGGTGGCTAAAGCGATTTGCGCCAAGCTCGAACATCTCTACGCGGAAAGCGTCCGCGGCGAGAGCGAGCCGGCACCGGCTGCCGTAGCGGCACCCGAGGCGGCTGCGCCGGCTCCGGCAGTCGCCGAGGCCGACGAAGGCCCGCCGCCGGCGCACGTGGTCGAGCAGGCCGTCGACGTGGCCAGCGAAATATCAGGCATCGAACCGGCACAGACCGGCGCAGCAACAACAGCAACAACCGGGACCGCAGCAGAAGACAGCGGCCCGCATCTGAAAATCACGCTACGGGGTGTAGGTGAGAAGGACCAGGACCTGCTGGCCGAAGAGCTCGGCAACCTGGGGCGTATCGTTGGGCAGGTCAAGGCGGGCGGCGATTTCACGCTGTGGCTGCAGACCGATGTCACGTCCGACGACATCATCGCCGTGTGCTGTTTCGTGATCGACGACAGTCAGATCTCGATTGGCCGCGGCACAGCACCGGTGGATGAATCGCAGGAAGGCGAACCTGGAACGCCTGCCACTGCGGAGCACGCACCGGCGCCTGCACCGGCACCGGCCCCCGCGCCGGTTGCCGCACCGCAGGCAGGCGCAGCAACGCCGACGCACGGACTGTTCAATGAACCGGCGCAGGCAGCATCAGCTGCGGCTCCGGCGCCCACTCCGGCGGCGGTCGCACCGGCCCCTGCTCCCGCGCCGGCACCGGCCGCGGCAGCAGCGGGCGCTGGCGAATCCGACCGCAAGAGTGGGCGTCCGGCGGCTGCGGCTGCAGCCGAAGGCAGTTCGATCCGGGTCGGCGTGGAGAAGGTCGATCAGCTGATCAACCTGGTCGGCGAACTGGTGATCACCCAGGCCATGCTGGCCGAGACCACCAGCGCCTTCGATCCGGCATTGCACGACCGGCTCTTCAACGGCATGGCGCAGCTGGAGCGCAATGCCCGCGATCTGCAGGAAGCGGTGATGTCGATCCGCATGATGCCGATGGATTACGTCTTCAGCCGCTTCCCGCGTCTGGTGCGCGATCTCGCGGCGAAGCTCGGCAAGGAGGTCGAACTCGTCACCTTCGGTCAGGCGACCGAACTCGACAAGAGCCTCATCGAGCGGATCATCGACCCGTTGACCCACCTCGTGCGCAACAGTCTCGATCACGGCATCGAGACGGTGGAGGCACGGCGCGCGGCGGGCAAGGATTCGACAGGACAGCTGGTGCTGTCGGCCGCGCATCATGGCGGCAACATCGTGATCGAAGTGAGCGACGACGGCGCCGGTCTGCGTCGCGACAAGATTCTCGCCAAGGCGGCCAAGCAGGGCATGCAGGTCAGCGAAAGCATGACCGATGACGAAGTCTGGAACCTGATCTTCCTGCCGGGCTTCTCGACCGCCGAACAGGTGACCGACGTGTCGGGCCGCGGCGTCGGCATGGACGTGGTGAAGCGCAACATCCAGTCGATGGGCGGTCACGTCGAGATCAGCTCGCAGGCAGGCAAGGGCAGCACCACGCGTATCGTGTTGCCGCTCACGCTGGCGATTCTCGACGGCATGTCGGTGAAGGTCGGCAACGAGATCTTCATCCTGCCGCTGAACTTCGTGATGGAGTCGCTGCAGCCGCGGTCCGAAGACATTTATACGGTGGCCGCCGGCGAACGCGTGGTGCGCGTGCGCGGCGAATACCTGCCGCTCGTCGCGCTGCACGAAGTGTTCTCGGTGGCGGACGCCAAGTCGGAACCGACCCAGGGCATCGTCACCATCATGCAGACCGAAGGACGACGCTTCGCCATGCTGATCGACGAACTGGTCGGCCAGCAGCAGGTGGTCGTAAAGAATCTGGAAACGAATTACCGCAAGGTGCACGGCATTTCCGCCGCGACCATTCTCGGCGACGGCAGTGTCGCGCTGATTGTGGACGTGGCGGCACTGAACCGCGAGACGCGCAACGCGCACGGCGCAATGAGTCTCGCGTAAATATCGAGGCAACCCCGGGCGACCTCGGGCAACTTTTTACTTAACTTGTTTCATCCCAACCGTTTGGGGGCTAACGTGGCAGAAGTCCAATCCATCAATTCGAGCGTCGGGCGCCGCGACGCGCTGCAGGCAGACGCCGGCGGTCAGGAATTTCTCGTCTTCACGCTCGGCGCGGAAGAGTACGGCATCGACATCCTGAAGGTGCAGGAAATTCGCGGCTACGACAGCGTGACGCGCATCGCAAACGCACCGGATTTTATCAAGGGCGTGATCAATCTGCGCGGCATCATCGTGCCGATCGTGGACATGCGCATCAAGTTTCATCTGGGCCGCGTAGAGTACGACCACCAGACGGTGGTGATCATCCTGAACGTCGCGCATCGCGTGGTCGGGATGGTGGTGGACGGCGTGTCGGACGTGCTGACGTTGCAGGTGGACCAGATCATGCCGGCGCCCGAATTCGGCGCGACGCTGACCACCGAATACCTGACGGGTCTCGGTACGGTCGACGGCCGCATGCTGATCCTGATGGACATCGAAAAGCTCATGACCAGCCGCGAAATGGCGCTGATCGAAACGATCGGCGGCTAAGCGCGATCGGCAAGCATGTGACGGGAAAACAGGGAGCATCAAGATGCTAAGCAGGTGGTCGATTCGTACCTCATTGACCGTGGTCGGAATCGTTCTGGTGGCGCTGACGCTCGTAGTCGGCGCGCTCGGCCTCACCGCGCTCAGCCGTGCGAGCCAGTCGCTCGACGGCATTGCGCGCGGCGATCTGGTGGCTATTCATGCACTCGACGATGCATCGGGTTATCTGTTGCGCTCGCGCATCGCAGTCGACCGGTACAACACGCTCACTGCCGCCGGCAATGCCGACGAAGCGAAAAAGGTGCTGGGCCGCGGGCAAGAACTGCTTGGCAAGGGTAATGAGAGCTGGCAGGCGTTTCTGGATGCGCCCAAGTCCGGCATCGACCAGGCGTTGCTCGACGACCTGCTGGCGCGTCGCGCGACCGTGATGCACGAAGGCGTGGAGCCGGAGTTCGCGGCGCTGCACGCGGGCGACCAGGCCGGTTTTCATGCGATTGCCGACACGAAAATCAGCCCGCTCTTTATCGCCTACGACAATTCCGCCTCGGCGGTTGTGAAGGCACTGCAGCAACGCGCGGCCGATCAGCAGACGGCGGCCCAGTCGAACGTCACGCTCATGACCTCGCTGATCATCGCGGTGGGCGTGTTCGCGCTGGTGCTCGTCGTGGTGATCCGGATCGCGCTGCGCAGCCTGATCGTGCAGCCGCTCCTGGACGCCACCGAGTGTTTCGAGCGGATCGCCGCAGGCGACCTGACGCACCCGGTAGCGGTGTCCAGCACCAACGAAATCGGACGCCTGTTTCGCGGCATCAAGCAGATGCAGGACAGCCTCTCGACGATGCTCAAAGGCGTGCACGGCAGCACCGAATCGATCGACACCGGTGCGCGCGAAATTGCCATGGGCAACACCGATCTCTCGCAGCGCACCGAGCAGCAGGCCGCTTCGCTGCAGCAGACTGCATCGAGCATGGAACAACTGACGGGCACCGTGCGGCAGAACGCCGAGAATGCCCGCCAGGCGAGCCAGCTTGCGGTCAACGCGTCGGACATCGCGACGCGCGGCGGCGACGTGGTGGGCCAGGTCGTTCACACGATGCAGGACATCGCCACCAGCTCGAACAAGGTGGTGGACATCATCAGCGTAATCGAAGGGATTGCCTTCCAGACCAACATCCTCGCGCTGAACGCCGCCGTGGAAGCGGCCCGGGCGGGTGAGCAGGGCCGCGGCTTCGCGGTGGTGGCCGGCGAAGTGCGCAACCTCGCGCAGCGCAGCGCCAGTGCCGCCAAGGAAATCAAGGAACTGATCGGCGACTCGGTTGCCAAGGTGCAAAGCGGCTCGACCCTGGTCGGCCGGGCAGGCACGACGATGGAAGAGATCGTCCAGGCCGTGCGCCGCGTGACCGACATCATGGGCGAGATCAGCGCGGCATCGGAAGAGCAGTCGACTGGCATCGAGCAGGTCAACCGCGCTGTGGTGCAGATGGACGAAGTTACGCAACAGAACGCCGCGCTCGTCGAAGAGGCGGCCGCTGCGGCGGCGTCGCTCGAAGAGCAGACGCGTCAGTTGCGCAGCGTGGTGGGCGGCTGGCACGTGGAAGGCGGGCAGCGTGGCGCTTCTGCTGCACGCAGCACGAGCGCGCCGCGCGCGGCTCAAGCTGTTGCAGCAACAGCGAAGGCTGCTGCACCGAAGACGGCAGCACCGAAGACGGCAGCACCGAAGACGGCCGTGGCGAAGGCGGCAGCGGCGCCAACCCAGGCTGCGCCAGCAGCGGCGGCTAGACACGACACAAAGCACGACGCATCACGCGCGAGTGCGCCAGCACGTACCGAACCAGCGCTCAGGCCGAAGACTTCGGCCAGCGCCAGGGCGCCGGCAGCACGGCCAGCCGTAACGGGCGCATCGACGGCAGGTTCGGATGCGGATTGGGAAACGTTTTAAGGGAAGATGGTTAGTTATGCAGGCTTTCGGCTCCTCGCCGCAGTACGGGCGATTCATTGAAGCACGCTCTCAAGGCGTGGTTCGAGCCGTCGGTCAGGAAACATTCGCGGGCAGGCGCGACCCCGCGATGCAAGTTTCTCGCCCCGCAGGAAGTCTCCCTGAGGCAGCGAGCGACGCTTCGTATCGCAGGCAGGAACTTTGATAATGGCAACGCGCGCACAGCTTCGTCCCGACAAGGCCGAACCGGCGAAAGCCGCTGACCCGGGACGTGATTTCGAATTCACCTCGGCGGATTTCGCTCGCATTCGCGAACTGATCCACCGCGGCGCCGGCATTTCGCTATCGGACCATAAGCGCGACATGGCCTATAGCCGGCTCGCGCGGCGTTTGCGCGCGCGCGGCCTCGACAGCTTCCGCGAATACCTCGATCTGCTCGAGTCGGAGAACGATCCCGCCGAGTGGGAGGCGTTCACCAATGCGTTGACCACCAACCTGACTGCGTTCTTTCGCGAGGCGCACCATTTCCCGATCCTCGCCGAGTTCGTCGCACGTCGTCAGGCACCGGTGTCGGTGTGGTGCTCAGCGGCTTCGACCGGCGAAGAGCCGTATTCGATCGCGATGACGCTGATCGAAGCGCTCGGCGACAGCGCCGCGCGCCAGGCCACGGTGCTCGCTACCGACATCGACACCCAGGTGCTCGCCAAGGGTGAAGCGGGCATGTACCAGTTCGATCAGGTCAAGCACCTGTCGCAGGAACGGCTCAAGCGCTTCTTCCTGAAGGGCACCGGCGCGCACGCGGGGATGGTGAAAGTGCGCCCTGAAGTGCGCGCGATGATCCGTTTCCAGCAACTGAACCTGACCGACCGCGACTACGGTTTGCGCTCGCAGTTCGACGCGATCTTCTGCCGCAACGTGATGATCTACTTCGACAAGCCGACCCAGTCGCAGGTGCTGTCGCGCTTCGAGCCGGTGATGAAAGGCGGTGGCCTGCTGTTTGCCGGTCACTCGGAGAACTTCACCTACGTGACCCAGGCATTCCGTCTGCGCGGCCAGACCGTCTACGAACTGACTCGCGACGGCGGCGCTGCGCGCGCCGGCCAGCGAGGCCAGACCCAACCGGCTCACTCGTCGACTAGCGGGGTGACAGTATGAGCAGCGCCCTGCCGATCGCCACCAATCTGTACTTCGACAATCACTTCCAGCGCCCCGGCGTGAAGTTATTGCCGAACGAGTTTTATACGACTCACGACGACATGGTGCTCGTCACCGTGCTCGGCTCGTGCGTGGCCGCCTGCATTCGGGACCACACGGCAGGCATCGGCGGCATGAATCACTTCATGCTGCCGGACGACGGCGCCGACCTCGGCCAGGCCGCCTCGGATTCGATGCGTTACGGCGCCTACGCGATGGAAGTGCTCATCAACGAGCTGATCAAGGCGGGCGGCCGACGCGAACGTTTCGAAGCCAAGGTATTCGGCGGCGCCGCGGTGCTGGCCGGCATGACGACGATGAACATCGGCGATCGCAATTCGGAATTCGTGCGCCGCTATCTGGCGCTCGAAAAAATCCGCATCACCGCCGAGGATCTGCAAGGCGGTCATCCGCGCAAGGTGGCTTTCATGCCGCGCACCGGCCAGGTGATGGTGAAGAAACTGCGTCTGCAGCAGGAAGCCGGGGTGGCCGAGCGCGAACAGGCGCTCGCCCGGCAGACCTCCGAGCAGCGCGCCGAGCGTCTCGCAAAGGCCCGCGAACGGGTCGAGTTGTTTGCCGCGCCAGCCGGCGGGCGGCCAAAGATCGAGCTGTTTGGTGCAAGGGCCGCTGCCGGCTCAGGGGCGGGTGCCCCGGCTGCGAAGCCACGCATCGAGCTATTTGGCGCGAGCCAGCGTCCGAATAATTCAAACAACGCCAGAACTGCCGAGGAGGCGTGATAGCTGTGCAAAAGATCAAGGTACTGTGCGTCGACGATTCGGCGCTGATCCGCAGCCTGATGACTGAGATCATCAATGGCCAGCCGGACATGACCGTCGTCGCAACCGCGCCCGACCCGCTGGTCGCGCGCGACCTCATCAAGCAGCACAACCCGGACGTGTTGACGCTCGACGTTGAAATGCCGCGCATGGATGGTCTCGACTTTCTCGAGAAACTGATGCGTCTGCGGCCGATGCCGGTGGTGATGGTGTCGTCGCTGACCGAGCGCGGCAACGAAATTACGCTGCGCGCGCTGGAACTGGGTGCGGTCGATTTCGTGACCAAGCCGAAGGTCGGGATCCGCGACGGCATGCTCGACTACGCAGAGAAGCTTGCCGACAAGGTTCGCGCGGCCGCCCGCGCCCGCGTGCGCCAGACCGCCCCGGCGCATCACGCCGGCACGGCGGCCGGCCAGGCGGGTGCCCAGGCTGCGACGCCGGCGCCGAACTTCAACAACCCGCTGCTGAGTACGGAAAAGCTGATCATCGTCGGCGCCTCGACGGGCGGCACCGAAGCGATCCGCGAAGTGCTGGTGCCGCTGCCGCCGGACGCGCCCGCGGTGCTGATCGCACAGCATATGCCGCCGGGGTTTACAAAATCTTTTGCGCAACGCCTTAATGGCTTGTGCAGAATTACCGTTAAAGAGGCAGAGCACGGCGAACGTGTGCTGCCGGGACACGCGTATATTGCCCCCGGTCACGCTCACCTGTTGCTAGCGCGTAGCGGCGCGAACTATATTGCACACCTCTCCGACGACCCGCCGGTGAACCGGCACCGTCCGTCTGTCGATGTGCTGTTCCGCTCCGCTGCGCAGCACGCCGGCAAGAATGCGGTGGGCGTGATTCTCACGGGAATGGGCCGCGACGGTGCGGCTGGACTGCTGGAGATGAAAAAAGCAGGCGCGTATACGCTTGCGCAGGACGAAGCGAGTTGCATTGTGTTCGGCATGCCGCGCGAGGCGATCGCACTCGGCGCTGCCGACGAAATCACCTCGTTGCCGGAGATGAGCCGGCGCGTCATGGCGCGTCTTTCGTCAATGGGTGAACGCGTCCAGCGGGTATGATGCGCGCCGGGTCAGAACGCAGGCGTCTTGCATGGGACTGGAGTCAGTGCTGAAGCGCTAACGCTGGTCGACACACTCGCTGCACCATCTGGGATTAGGGAAAGGGAATTGAAATGGATAAGGGAATGAAGATTCTGGTCGTAGATGACTTTCCGACGATGCGCCGGATTGTCCGCAATCTGTTGAAGGAGCTGGGCTATTCGAACGTCGACGAGGCGGAAGATGGCCAGGCGGGTCTCGCGCGTCTGCGTAGCGGCAAGTACGATTTCGTGATCTCCGACTGGAACATGCCGAACCTCGACGGTCTGGCCATGCTCAAGGAAATCCGCGCGGATGCCAGCCTCACGCATCTGCCGGTGCTGATGGTGACGGCCGAGTCGAAGAAGGAAAACATCATCGCGGCGGCGCAGGCCGGCGCGAGCGGTTATGTGGTGAAGCCGTTCACGGCGGTAACCCTCGACGAGAAGCTCAACAAGATTCTCGAGAAGATGGCGAAAGCCGGGAGCTGATGTGGACGAGCCGACCAACGCGGCAGCCGTCGAAGCGCAAGACGGCGGCGACCTTGCAAGCGACCGCATCCTTGCCCGCATCGGGCAACTGACGCGCACACTGCGCGACTCGATGCGCGAGCTTGGTATCGACAAGCACGTCGAGCGCGCCGCCGAAGCGGTGCCCGACGCGCGCGACCGCCTGAAGTACATTGCCAACATGACCGAGCAGGCAGCCGAAAAGGTGCTGAGCTCGATCGAGGTCGCCAAGCCGTTGCAGGAGCAGTTGCAGCAGGACGCAGCGGTGCTCGACGCGCGTTGGGAGCAATGGTATGCGGCGCCGATCGAACGCGAGGAAGTGCGCGCGTTGATGAACGACACGCGGACCTTCTTGCATGGTGTGCCCGAGGTGACGTCGGCCACCAACCAGCAGCTGCTCGAGATCATGCTGGCGCAGGACTTCCAGGATCTGACCGGCCAGGTCATCAAGAAGATCACTGAGGTCGTGTATCTGATCGAGCAGCAACTGCTCGGCGTGCTGATCGAGAACATTGCGCTTGAACGGCGCGAGCAGTTCGCGGCAACGGCGGCGGCGCTGGCGGCCGAACCTTCGTCGACCGGCAGCCCAGAGAACCTGCTGAACGGGCCGCAGATCAACCCGGAAGGCAAGGCCGACGTGATGCAGGATCAAGGCGAAGTCGACGATCTGCTGGCGAGCCTCGGCTTCTGACGCGGCTTTCGAACAGCTTCCACATCTGAACCGAGCCGGCTCCGGGCGGTCGAACATGGCACGCGCCCCGCTCTACAGCGTTCGGCGCCGCTGTGTACCGTCCCGCACTCCGTGCGCAGGGTTCTTGCCGGCTAGCCATCGCGCATAGCGGATGTCCCGGCCAGGCACCCTGGAGGAAACCTTCCTGCGGAGCAGTGGCCCGGTACCGTATGATCTTGGATAAATGCGAGCGCGCGTGCGATGCACGGGCCGTATCGCAGTTGACCGGGAGGAGTGTGGCTATGCTGAGTCGTGTACGCCGCGCCGTCGTCATGACAGCGCTCGGATTGTCCTGCGTGGTGCCCGCCGTTCAGTCCGCTTATGCGGCGCTGGGCGGTAGTCCGATGACGCCGCCCTCGGGCTCGTCTGTCAGTTCCCAAACCGTTTCCCCTACCGCCGTTCTGCACGCCGCGTCCGGCGCCGCCTCCGCAGCCAGCACCAGTTCTTCTTACACCGTCCGGCAGACGACCTACGGCAGCGGCACGGTCGTGCGCGAGTATCTCGCCGCGGACGGCACCGTGTTCGGCCTCGGCTGGAACGGGCCGCAAATGCCGAATCTGAACGATCTGCTCGGTACTTATTTCCCTCAATACCAGGCCGGGGTTGAGGCCGTGCGCGCAGTGCGCGGCGGCCACGGTCCGGTCGCGGTCGAGCAGAGCAGCCTGGTGGTCCACTCCGGTGGCCATATGGGCGCATTCTCGGGTCAGGCGTGGCTGCCGCAGGCGCTGCCTGCCGGCGTCAGCGGTTCCGACATCCACTGACAAAATGACGGACGGGAGACGAGCCATGCAATTTGCAGCAAAGCTCAGAGGGTGGGCGCAGGTCGCGGCGACGGTCGCGTTGGTGTCGCTGGTTGCCGCGTGCGGCGGAGGCGGTGGCAGCAGCAACAACAGCTCCAGTTCGTCGAGTTCGAATAACGGCTCGTTGCCGGCCAGCCCGACCGCTACGCCGGTTGCGGCGAACGCTGCGAACACCGCCGCGATCACGGTGAGCACAGGCGTGGCGAACGTCATCAATATTCCGACGGTGAGCGTCACGGTTTGCGTGCCCGGAACCAGCACCTGCCAGACCATTAACAACGTGCAGGTGGATACCGGTTCGTATGGGCTGCGGATCGCCAGCGGCGTGTTGAGCGTTGCGCTGCCTGACGCCGCTATCCCCAGCGGTGCGACCGGCACGCTGGCTGAATGCACGAATTTCGCGGACGGCTTTTCCTGGGGCTCCGTACGCACGGCAACCGTAACAATTGGCGGCGAGACCACGACCATCAGCATTCCGGTCCAGGTACTTGGCGATCTGACCAACAGTGTGCCGACGAACTGTGCGATCGGCTCGGAAGAGAATACCGCGAGCGCGCTTGGCGCCAATGGCATTCTTGGCATCGGCAACGCACCTAACGATTGCGGCGCGACTTGCGCGAGTTCGACGACCTTTGCCCAGTTCAGCAATTACTACGCGTGTGCGACCTCAAGCTCAACCTGCACAACCGCCCAGGTGCCGACGGCTGCCCAGGTGGCAAACCCCGTCGCGCACTTCGCTACCGACAACAACGGCGTGATCGTCGAGATGTCACCTGTCTCAAACAACGGAGCCACGTCGGCCACCGGCACGCTGGTATTCGGCATAGGCACACAGTCGAACAACGCGCTCGCGGCGGCGAAGACCTTCACGACCGATGCCTTCGGTGACCTTAACAACAGCACGTTCAACGGCAGCACGTTGTCGGCCTTCTTCGATTCCGGCTCGAACGCGTACTTCTTCATCGATAGCACATTGACGTTGTGCGGCAGCAATTTCAGCGGCTTCTACTGCCCGTCGACGGGGCAGACCCGTACGGTCACCGTGGTCGGCCTGAACGGTGCCTCCGCTGCGGCTAACGTCGGGATCCTGAGCGCGGCGACGCTGTTCAGCAACGGCAATGACTACGCGTTCAACGACCTCGCCGGCCAGATCGGCAGCTCGGGCAGTTTCGACATCGGCCTGCCGTTCTTCTACGGCCGTTATATGTATTTCGGCATCGACCAGACCGCGAGCGGCGGCCAGGCGCCTTACGTCGGCTACTGATCCAGGACCCACCGCGACCCGTCCCGCCCGTTCCACGCCTCGCAGCCCCGGAACGGGCGGCCTCCGCGGCAGCGCCCCCGCTGCCCGCCCGCACCCGCCCCTAGCGGCCCCTCCCGCCGCCCCATCTCCCGAAATACCCCCGTTTCCCCGTCCTTATCCGCCGATCATGGCTTGTGTTCTGCAGGAATAATCGCTCTCACTGGAAATAGGCATGGTGCCTCGACCGTCTGGAGAGCTGCGTGGCAGGGGAAAGCGACCTCGAAAAAACAGAAGACGCCACCCCCCGGCGCCTGGAGAAGGCACGGGAGGAAGGGCAGATCGTTCGTTCGCGGGAGCTGGTCTCGTTTGCCTTGCTGTCGGCCGGTTTCTATGGCGTGTGGGCGTTGTCGGGGACCATCGGCGATCACCTCGCATCGATGCTGCGCGGCGCGCTCATGTTCAATCACGACAGCGTCTTCGAAACGCGGCGCATGCTGATCGGCGCGAGCGTCGACGGCATGCAGGCGCTCCATGCGCTGGTGCCGATTCTTGCGTTGACCGGTGGTGCCGCGCTGCTCTCGCCGCTCGCGCTGGGCGGCTGGCACGTGTCAGCCGGGGCGTTCGACCCCAAATTTAGCCGGCTCGATCCGGTCGCCGGACTCGGCCGGATCTTTTCGATCAACGGGCCGATCCAGCTCGGCATGTCGTTCGCCAAGACTCTCGTAGTGGGCGGGGTCGGCGGCGTGTCGGTCTGGAACCGCCGCGAACAGATCCTTGCGCTCGCCACCCAGCCGCTCCACGAGGCGCTCGCCAACGCGGTGCACCTGATCGCCGTGTGCTGCGGCATGACGGTCGCCGGCATGTTCCTCGTGGCGGCGCTCGATGTCCCGTATCAGATCTGGAATTACCACAAGAAACTCCGGATGACGAAGGAAGAAGTGAAGCGCGAACACCGCGAAAACGAAGGCGATCCGCAACTCAAGGCCCGCATTCGCGCGCAGCAGCGTGCTGTGGCACGGCGCCGGATGATGTCCAAGATCCCGACGGCGGACGTGGTGGTGACCAACCCGACGCACTTCGCGGTCGCGCTGAAGTACAGCGACGGCGAGATGCGCGCACCGCGGGTCGTCGCCAAAGGTGTGAACCTGATCGCCGCGCGGATTCGCGAGCTTGCTGTGGAGAACAACGTGCCGCTGCTCGAAGCCCCGCCACTGGCGCGGGCGCTGTATCACAACGTCGACCTCGACCGCGAAATTCCGGGCCAGTTGTATGGCGCGGTCGCGGAAGTGCTCGCATGGGTTTATCAATTGCGCCGCTTCAAGACTGAAGGCGGCGTGGTGCCGGTTGCGCCGACTGAACTCGAAGTGCCTGCTGATCTGGACCAGGGTCCGGTATCCGACGAAGAGGCGAGCGAAGAAGCCGCCGACACCCTTAACGAAGACGACAAGGCATCTGGAGCCTCCGCATGAACGCACGCGCCGGTTTCCTGTCCCGACGGCCGGACTCGCTGAGCAACACCAACCTGCGGGCACTCGCGGGTCCGGTGCTGATCTGCATGATCCTCGGCATGATGATCCTGCCGTTGCCGCCGTTCCTGCTGGATCTGCTGTTCACCTTCAACATCGCGCTGTCCGTGATGGTGCTGCTGGTGAGCATGTACACGATGAAGCCGCTCGATTTCGCTGCGTTCCCGAGCGTGCTGCTGTTCTCGACATTGCTGCGCCTCTCGCTGAACGTAGCCTCCACCCGGGTCGTGCTGCTCGAAGGCCACACCGGACCGGCCGCGGCTGGGCAGGTGATCGAGTCGTTCGGTCAGTTCCTGGTCGGAGGCAACTTCGCGGTCGGGATCGTGGTGTTCATCATCCTGATGGTGATCAACTTCATGGTGATCACGAAGGGTGCGGGCCGGATCGCCGAAGTGTCCGCGCGCTTCACACTCGATGCCATGCCGGGCAAGCAGATGGCGATCGACGCCGACCTGAACGCCGGCATCATCAACGAAGACGCGGCGCGGCGCCGCCGCCTTGAAGTCGCGCAGGAAGCCGAGTTCTACGGCTCGATGGACGGCGCGAGCAAGTTCGTGCGCGGCGATGCGATCGCCGGTCTGCTGATCATGGTGATCAACATCATCGGCGGGCTGATTGTCGGCGTGGCCCAGCACAACATGGACTTCGCCGCCGCCGCCAAGAACTACACGCTGCTCACCATCGGTGACGGCCTCGTCGCGCAGATCCCGTCGCTGGTGATCTCGACCGCCGCCGGTGTGATCGTGTCGCGCGTGGCGACCAACGAAGACATCGGCACGCAGCTGACCGGGCAGTTGTTCACGAACCCGCGCGTGCTGATCATCACGGGCTGCATTCTCGTGCTGATGGGCTTGATCCCGGGAATGCCGCACTTTGCCTTCCTGCTGCTGGGCGGCGGCCTGATCCAGCTCGGCCGGATGATGAAGAAGCGCGCGACCGACATGAAGACCACCGCGGCTCTCGCGACGGTGGCGCCGGCTGCGCTCACGCCGACCGAAAACACCGAGGCAAGCTGGGAAGACGTGACGATGATCGACACGCTCGGTCTCGAGGTCGGCTACCGGTTGATTCCGCTCGTCGACAAGAATTCGGACGGCGAACTGCTCAAGCGGATCAAGAGCATCCGCAAGAAGTTCGCGCAGGAAATCGGTTTCCTGCCGCCGGTGATCCACATTCGCGACAACCTGGAATTGCGCCCCAACGGCTACCGGATCGCGCTGAAGGGCGTCGAGGTCGGGGTCGGCGAGGCCTATCCGGGCCAGTGGCTGGCCATCAATCCGGGTCAGGTGAGCGCGGCGCTGCCGGGCACGCCGACCCAGGATCCGGCGTTCGGCCTGCCGGCCATATGGATCGACACCAATCTGCGCGAGCAGGCCCAGGTGTACGGCTATACCGTGGTGGATTCGAGCACTGTGGTCGCGACGCATTTGAATCATCTGGTCGTCACGCACGCATCCGAGCTGCTCGGCCGCCGCGAAATCCAGGCGCTGATCGAACGGATGCAGAAGGACACGCCGTCGCTGGTCGACGATCTGATTCCGAAGGCGCTTTCGCTCACCACGCTGCAGAAGGTGCTGCAGAACCTGCTGGAAGAAGGCGTGCCGATCCGCGACATGCGCACGATTCTCGAAGCGCTGTCCGAGCACACGCCGAAGGTCACCGATGCGCACGAGCTGACGGCGGCCGTCCGTCTGGCGCTGGGCCGGGCTATTACGCAACAGTGGTTCCCCGGCACCGGCGACATGCAGGTCATGGGTCTCGATTCGAATCTCGAACGGGTGCTCTCGCAGGCCCTTTCGACTGGGGCAAACCCTGGCCTCGAGCCGGGTCTCGCGCACACGCTGATGACCGAGACGCAACAGGCGATGACGCGCCAGCAAAACCTCGGGCTCGCGCCGGTGCTGCTGGTGCAGCACGCATTGCGGCCGATGCTTGCGCGCTTCCTGCGCCGCAACCTGCCGCAGCTGAAGGTGCTGTCGTATGCGGAGGTGCCCGACACGCGCAACGTCAAGGTGGTGAATCTGATAGGCGGGAAACGCTAACCCGCTCCACACTCCAGACCGGCGCTTCAGGCGCCGGTTTCCATTTGGGGACCCTTGCAGCGCGGCCCCGGCGTACTACCCATCACGCGAATTGCCTGCTTTTCCCTGTCTTTATCAAGCGATGGTCTCTCGACATCTTTCGCAATAATCGATCTCAATGGAAAGCGGTATGTCGCCGGTCCGTCAACCTCATCGGGGGTCCAGCTTGAACATTCGTAAATTTGTCGGTGCTACCAGTCGTGACGCGTTACGCCTCGTTCGCGAGGCGTTGGGCCCCGACGCGGTCGTGCTGTCGAACCGCACGATCGAAGACGGCACCGTCGAGATCGTGGCGCTCGCCGATAGCGAGCTCGCGGCAATCGCTCCGAAGGCGCGTAGCGGCGCGAATAGCGGCAACAGCGCGAACAGCGCGGCTCCTGCGATGAGCCCGGCAGCGCTGGCACCGCGCAGCACGCCGATGATGCAGTCCAATCCGTACGCGAGCGGCATGCCGGATGTGTTTTCGTCGGTGTTCGGCGCAAGCCCGGAAGCCGGCACGGAGAGCATGTCGGCCAGCAACGCGCCGGCACAGGCCGCTGCACCCGCGCAGGCAGCAGCAACGGAAGAGCCGGCCGCGGCCTCGCCGTACGCTTCGTCGGTTCAGGCCGCACCGCTCGCGCCGCAGGCTCAAGCTGCTCACGCGCCGCAAAACACGCCTTCGATGCACGCCGCACCGCAGGCGCAGATGCCGCAGATGCCGCGCTCGGGCGACGATATCCGCGCCGATGTACTGAAAGCCGCGGGCGTTCCGGCGCCGCAGTTTGTGCCGTTCAGCCCGGTCGTGCCGCGCACGATGGCGGAATCGAACCCCTGGCTGATCGACCACGCCCGCAACATCGCGGGCAAGCAGCAAGGCGCCTACAGCGCACGGCCCTCGTCGATGACGCCGGCCGCCGCGATGGCCAAGGGCATGGGCGCACCGGTCGACATCCAGGTCGGCACGCGCCAGCCGTCGAATCTCGCCGACACGCCCGACTGGGCCCGCGAAGCCGCGCAACTCGCCGCGCGCCGCGCCAGCCGGAAGCCGAACCCGGCTACCTCGGCCGACGACGCACGTGCCGCAGCCAACACCACCGCCAGCATCACCGAAGCGATCAAGGCGCGCATGGAGCAGGTCGTCAACGAAACGGTGATGAGCGAGCTCTCCTCGATGCGCGGCATGATGGAGGAACACTTCGCCGGCCTCCTGTGGGCCGACCGCCAGCGCCGCAGCCCGACACGCGCTTCGCTCACCAAGCATCTGTTCGCAGCGGGCTTCTCCGCACAACTGGTGCAGATGATGGTCGACAACCTGCCGCCCGAGATCGACAACATGGAAGGCGGGATGGACTGGGTGCGCAGCGTGCTCGAGTCGAACCTGCCGATCATGGAAAACGAAGACGCGCTGATGGAGCGTGGCGGCGTGTTCGCCCTGATGGGCCCGACGGGTGTCGGCAAGACCACGACCACGGCCAAGCTTGCCGCGCGGTGCGTGATGCGCTTCGGCGCCAGCAAGGTGGCACTCCTGACTACTGACAGCTACCGGATCGGCGGCCACGAGCAACTGCGCATTTTCGGCAAGATCCTCGGCGTCTCGGTCCACGCGGTGAAGGACGGCGCCGACCTGCAACTGGCGCTCGCCGAGCTGCGTAACAAGCACATCGTGCTGATCGACACGATCGGCATGAGCCAGCGCGACCGCCTCGTCTCGGACCAGATCGCCATGCTGTGCCGCGCCGGACAACCCGTGCAACGCCTGCTGCTGCTGAACGCAACGTGCCACGGCGACACGCTTAACGAAGTCGTGCAGGCCTACCAGCGTGGGCCGGATCAACAGCCGCTCGCCGGCTGCATCCTCACCAAGCTCGACGAAGCGACTAATCTGGGTGGTGTGCTCGACACGGTGATCCGCTACAAGCTGCCGGTGCATTACGTCTCGACCGGGCAGAAGGTGCCCGAGAACCTGTACGTCGCAACCAGGAAATTCCTGATCAAAAGCGCCTTCTGCATTCCGCGCGACAGTTCGCCGTTCGTGCCACAGGACGACGATATTCCGGCCTTGCTTTCGGCGCTCTCCGCACGCTCGACGGCCGAACTGCACGAGGTCCGCTTTGGATAAAGTCGTTTCGGATCAGGCAGAAGGACTGCGGCGCCTGCTGGCCCGCAGCGGTTCAAGAGTGCTGGCGGTAACGGGCGGTTCGACCAGCGTTGGATGTACCACGACAGTCGTCAATCTGGCGGCGGCACTCGTGGAGCAGGGCAAGGACGTACTCGTGATCGACGAGTGCCTTGGCGATTACTCGGTGAGCGCGATGCTCGGCGGCATACGGGGGGCGGGTAACTTCGCCGCCGTGGTACGCCGCGAGATGCTGCTCGACGCCGCCGTGATGCGTCATGCACTGGGCTTTTCAGTGCTGGACGCCTCGCGCAGCAATCGCGAAGGCTACACGGCGGCGCAATTGAGTGTGGTGCTGGACGGTCCCGCGGACATCGTGCTGATCGATGCGCAGCTCGACCGGCTCGGCCAGCTCTCTGCGCTGGCGATGCAGGCGCATGACCTGTTGATTGTCACGCGTGTAGCTGCGCAGGCGATTACCGATGCATATGCCTGCATGAAGCGGCTGCATTACGCGCACGGCATCGGGCAGTTTCGCGTGCTGGTGAATCATGTGCACAGCGTCACCGATGCACACACCGCTTTTGAAAACCTCGCGGGGGTGGCGGGGCGTTATCTGACTGTGTCGCTGGAAGGCGCTGGCTGTATTGCCGCCGATCCGCGCATGGCCCGGGCGCTCGAACTGTCGCGCTGCGTGGTCGACGCGTTTCCGTCGACCCCTGCCGCGCGGGATTACCGGCACCTCGCCGCCGAATTGCAGTACTGGCCAATGCGGCCAGCGATGTCGTCACGTCACCACTGGGTGGCGCCGACGGCAGTAACAGCGGCGCAACACGCCGACCAACCGTCTGTGCAGCACGCCTGAAGGGCGGGGCACGGACAAGGGGAGCACGATGTATAACGCTCAGGGAAAGATTTCCCAAGCCGAGGTTCTGACCAAATACGCACCGCTGGTGCGGCGGCTCGGCTTGCAGCTGGTGGCGAAGATGCCAGCGAGTGTCGATCTCGACGATCTGATTCAGGCCGGCATGATCGGCCTGCTCGATGCTGCGAGTCGCTACAAGGAAGACCAGGGCGCGCAGTTCGAAACGTATGCGAGCCAGCGGATCCGCGGCGCGATGCTTGACGAGTTGCGCAGCAACGACTGGCTGCCGCGCAGCCTGCGCCGCACCTCGCGTGAGGTGGAGACAGCCGTGCATCAGGTCGAACAGACACTCGGCCGCTCGGCGAGCGAGACGGAGATTGCCGGTCACCTCAAGATGCCGCTCGACGAGTATCAGTCGATGCTGCAGGACCTGCACGGCAGCCAGCTGATCTACTACGAAGACTTCGATCGCTCCGCCGACGACGAGCCGTTCCTCGACCGCTATTGCGTCGATCATTCGGACCCGCTCTCGGCACTGCTCGACGAAAGCCTGCGCTCGGCGCTGGTCGAAGCGATCGAGCGTCTGCCGGAACGCGAAAAGCTGTTGATGTCGCTGTACTACGAACGCGGCATGAATCTGCGCGAGATCGGTGCGGTGATGGAAGTCAGCGAATCGCGGGTTTGCCAGCTGCATAGCCAGGCGGTCGCACGGCTGCGTACGCGCCTGCGCGAGATGGCCTGGGCCAAGGCCGAAGCGGAATAACATCACGGCGGCCGGCGGTTCGCTGCCGCTGCCCGCCGCTCGTGAATCAAGCGCAATGAGCGCCGTCCCGATGTAAAGGGACGGCGCTTTTTTTGTGTTGAGAGGAAAGCACGGCAAGCGCAGGCGGCGGACAAGCGCCAAACGGCTGGCTGCGCTGAGTGCGCCTGAAAGCGATCAGGCAAACCCAGCGATCAGGCAGCCGCAGCGAGCATTCAGGACAGACTGGATTGGAGTTTGATGAGCGGGGGCGTGCGGAACTACAGGCCGCTGAACCCCGGCACCCGTCCATCCGGCCCATACAGCGAGGGCTTCGGCGGACGCACCTGCAGCACCTCGAGGGCACGCTGGTTGTAGTCCATGCGGGTGCGGATCAACACACCGTTGGTCTTGTTGGAGCGGCGTGCACGCTCTACCGATTTCTGCAGCAACGACCACTGCTCGGCGAGCTTCGGATCGCGCCCGGCGGCCAGCTCGATGCCATTCCAGCCGGCCGGCAAGCCCATTTCGGCGAGCTGCGCGTCACGGATCTTTTCGAGCGAGGCCAGCTTGCCGACCAGTGCGGTTTTCTTTTCGACAACCGGCCGCAACATCTCGGCCGGCTCCACCTGGGTTAGCGCTTTCTGTTCGATAGCCAGCACAGAAGCGAATTCTTCGATGGTCGAGTACTCATCGATTACGGTGGCAAGCAGCGCGTCTTTCATCACAAGTCGCTCTCACGGCGCCCGCATGAAGCATACGGGCCAGGTTTCAAGGTGACGCCTCGCGGCGTCCAACCTTAATTGCCGGTCGCCGGGGCTCTCGTTTGCAACAAACTGCGCGTCGTGTCGAGCACGCCGTCAGCAATCTTGCCTGGATCGATCGTCAGCGTGCCGTTCTTGATGGCCTGCTTGATCGATTCGACGTGAGCGGTGTCGATGTCTGCCGAACCCGATGCTGCCAGGCTGCGCAGGCTGGACGACAGGCCCGACAGGCTCACATTCGCGTCGCCACCCGAGCCGGTGGCGGCTTGCGCGGTGGTTGCCGCGCTTTGGGCGGTCGAAGCCGCCGGGGCCGAGCTGTCCTGCTGGGTACGCGTTGCCGCGCTGCCCGTCAGACTGTCCGGCATGCTATTGGTAGTGGAATCGATTTTCACGATTGGCTTCCTGAACTATTTGATTCCTTTAACGGCATTCAAGAAACCAAACTTTAGCTCAATCGATGTATCCGTTTGTAACGGCCCCACCGGCCGCCTTCTTCCCCCGAAACCCTCTGGACGCCACTGTCACCGGCGCCATTTTCAGGTCCAGATCAACCCGGCATCTACAACTACATCTGGATCTGGACCGTCGAACTGTCCTTCACGATTCCCATCAGAATCTGCCCGGTTGAGGTCTTCACCCTGACCGGTTGCCCCGGCGTCGCATTGCTGAGCGCGCTGCCTTCCGACGAAATCGAAAAACCGTCGCCCTCCGCCACCACCCGCACACTCTGTCCAGCCGTCACCTGGGCGGCGCTCTTCAGCATGTCCTGACGCAGCGGAAAGCCCAGGCTCACCCGCATCAACGTGATCGAACCGACCGCCTGCGACGGCACGGTGACGATCGATGCCGGCAGCATGGTCAGGTCGCCGTCGCGAGGGACCAGATCGGCGTCGGAAATCACCTCGCCGGGCATCATTGCGCGCGCGGCGACATAGTAAGTCGCATGGATCGAGACTTTCGCCTGCAGCCAGACCGTCCACGGGTGGCCGCTCGTGCAGCGCACCGCCACCGTCGTGCGGCCCCACAGGCGCGCGCCGGGCGGCATGAACGCCTGCAGCGTGTCGCAGGCGGCCAGCCCGCGCGGGAAGGCCTGGGCGACGCTCAGTTCGACCTGGCCGGGCAGGCCATTGGCCTGCTCTTTGAGAAAGTCCAGCGCAGCGGCGTGGATCAGTTGGCCGTCTTCCTGGCCTTCGGGCACGGGCTGGCTGGCCTGAGCCTGAACCGGCTGGGATGCCTGAATTGCGGTAGCGCTCTGGACCGGCCGGACTGCGGAAACGGCCACCGCCTGCTTGGGCGACGGTTGTGGAGTCTGCGCTCGCTGCAACGCCTGCACGGCCTGAGCTGCCTGAGCCTGTTGCAGCGCCTGAATTGCCTGCGCGCGCTGCGCGGCTTCAGCCAGCGCCTGCGCCTGGTTCTTTACGGGGAGTGGCGTTTGAACAGACGCGGCAGCGACGTGGGGCGCCGGATTGCGGCTCGGTGCGCTCGCGGCCAGTTCGGGCGGCTCGCCGCGCGAGGCGAGGCTGTCGATTTCGACACTGCTCGCAGCGGCCACGGCGGGCGCGACGGTGGGTACCCCGACAGGTGCTGCGGCCGGCGCTGCATTCACGGGCCGCAGCGCGGCGCCGTAAGTCGCACGCGCCGGCATCGACGTGACGACCACCGGCACGACCTGGCTCGCGGCGAGCGCGGGATTCATATTGACGCGGGTAAGGCTGGCCATATTCGCCGTATTCGCCGGGACATTGGGCGCGCCGGGCGCGGATGCCTCGCCGGTACCCGGAATCACAATGGCGCCGCTGGCGTTTGACAGCCTGGTAAAGCGGTCGGTCACCTGCGGCATCGAAGACTGCGCAGACGGTGCAACAGTCGCCGCGAGCTGCGGATTCATCGTCCGCGGGCTGCTGTTGCTGGAAGTCGCCATCGCCGTCATGCGCGCGAGGTCGGCCTGGTTCTGTTCGCCCGGGCCGGGAATCACGATCGGGCCGCCGGCCTCCTGGGCCAGCGCCGCTGACGTGCAACAGGCGCCCGCCACGGCACACACCAGCCAGGCGGCAGTGTGTCGCGCAACGATGCGTCGCAGCGGCGGCGGCACATCGAGAGTGGATCGGGCCATCGTGCATCTCCAGCGTGAGGCATGGGTACGAGTTGCATTCTAGTGACGCCGCTCCTGGCGCAAACGTTGAATAGAGGCGACCTTCCCCGGTTATTCAGAAGATTGCCGCTTGCCTGCCCCGCCTAAGATGCATCTCATGCAAAAAGCCCTTTTGGGTCGCCGCAGATGTTGTGCTCCCTGATTGAGCGCCAGACGCGGGAACGTTATCCGGAGATTTTTCATGCTAGATAAACTCGATGCCGAATTCGCCTTTGGCCGTCAGGCGCTCGACGTCCGCTCTTACCGGCAGGAACTGCTGTCGTCGAACATCGCGAACGCCGACACGCCGAACTACAAGGCGCGTGACGTGGATTTCTCGTCGACGCTCGCGGGCGCACTGAAAAAGACGGACGGCAGCAGCACCGGCACAGGCGCGTCGAACAACTCGACGCTGGCGATGACGCAACCTGCCGACGTGACGAGCGGCATGTCGATGGCCTCGACCGAACCGGGCCACATGGGCGGCAAGGCAAGCCTGATTGCGACCGGCGGCCCGAGCGACGACTACGGCCAGTTGCAGTACCGCATTCCGACGCAACCCTCACTCGACGGCAACACGGTGGACCTCGACGCGGAACGCGTGCAGTTCGCCGATAACTCGCTGCACTTCGAGTCGGCCATGACGGAAGTTTCGAATCAGATCAAATCGATGTTGTCGGTGATCACGTCGGGCTCCTGATGGAGTCCGATGCGACGACCGGCACACACGCTGGATGTAACCGCTAAAAACCACGCCCCACGGGAAACAATCAAGCCGGAACCTGCCGGCAGGAGAGGTCAGAGAAGCCATGCCATCCCTGATGAATATTTTCAATGTCGCCGGTTCGGCCATGTCGGCCGAATCGCAGCGGCTCAACGTGACGGCGTCGAACCTGGCGAACGCCGACAGTACGACCGGTCCCGACGGCCAGCCGTACCGCGCCAAGCAGGTCGTGTTCGCGGTCAACCCGATTGGCGGCGCGCGCACTGCGTCCGGCCAGCAGGTGGGCGGCGTGCAGGTGACCGGCGTGGTCGACGATCCGACGCCGATGAAGCAGACCTACGACCCCGGCAACCCCGCGGCCGATGCGAACGGTTACGTGACGATGCCGAACGTCGATCCGGTGGAGGAAATGGTCAACATGATCTCGGCGTCGCGCGCGTACCAGGCGAACGTCGAAACCTTGAATACAGCGAAGCAGTTGATGCTGAAAACACTCACGATCGGAACCTGAGGAGCCCCTCCTTGACTACTTCAACCACCATCGGCGGCGCCGGGACAACGGTCTCGCAGACGCTGCTCGACACCATGAACGGCACGGGCTCGGCGAGCAGCGCGTCGAGCAGCAGTTCGAGCAGTTCGGCGACCGCGGGTGCGAATCTGCAAAGCACCTTCCTGCAACTGCTCATCACGCAGATGCAGAACCAGGATCCGACCAATCCGATGGACAGCTCGCAGATGACCTCGCAGCTCGCGCAGATCGACACCGTGACGGGCATCAGCCAGTTGAACACGTCGCTCAGCTCGCTGGCGACGCAGCTCAACGCAGGCCAGACCTCGCAGGCTGCACTGTTGATCGGTTCCAGCGTGCTGGCTCCGGGCAATTCGATCTCGGTGACCTCCGGCAAGGCGACCGAATTCGGCGTGCAACTGGCCTCCGCAGCGTCGGACATGAAGGTCAACGTCGTGAACTCGGCGGGCCAGATCGTCAACACGCTCGATCTGGGCGCGCAACCGGCCGGTACCGTGCCGGTCACGTGGACCCCGGTCGATTCGGCGGGCAATGCACTGGCGACCGGCACTTACACGATCACCGCGACGGGCACGATCAACGGCGCCGCAGGCGTTGGTACGACCTTGACCCCGGGTACGGTGGAGAGCGTCGTGCAAGGTACCGGCGGCGCACCGAGTCTCGTGCTGTCGAATGGCAATACGGTCGCCCTGACTTCGGTCGCGGCAGTCCTCTAAGAAATCAGTTCAACCAAATTTAGACATTTCCCGGAACGGAGAATACGTCATGGGTTATCAGCAGGGTTTGAGCGGCCTCGGAGCTGCATCGAGCGATCTCGACGTGATCGGCAATAACATTGCCAACTCGGATACGATCGGCTTCAAGAGCGGTACGGCAGTGTTCGCCGACATGTATGCCAACTCGGTCGCCACGGCCGTGAACAACCAGATCGGTATCGGCACGCAGCTCGCCGAAGTGCAGCAACAGTTTTCGCAAGGCACGATCAACACGACCGGCCAGGCACTGGATGTCGCCATCAACGGCAACGGCTTTTTCCAGATGTCGAATAACGGCTCGCTGACGTATTCGCGCAACGGTGTGTTTCAGCTTAGCAATACCGGCAATATCGTTAATTCCCAAGGCCTGGACCTGATGGGCTATGCCGCGAATTCCAGTGGCATCATCAACAGCGCGCAGACCGTGCCGCTGACCGTGCCGACCACCAACATCGCTCCGACGGAGACCACCAGCATCACGGCGCAGCTCAACCTGGACGCGCAGGATTCGCTGATGCTCGGCACGCCGGCAGTGAATGTGACCACGACGGGGACGCTGGCGAGCAGCGGTGCGACGATTACGACCGCTTCGGCTGGGTCGAATAACGATGACTACACGATCGCTTTTACGAGCCCGACGGCGTACACGGTAACAGACGCCGACAACGCCGCTAACGACAGCAGCGGAACCTACACGGCGGGCACCGCCATTACGCTGGGCAACGGCCAGACGGTCACACTGACAGGCACGGCTGTAGCCGGTGACACGGTAGCGGTTACGCCGACCCCGACCACCTTCGACGCAAGCAACTCGTCGACCTACAACTACTCGACTTCGACCCAGGTGTACGACTCGCTGGGCGGCTCGCAGACGGTCAACATGTACTTCGCCAAGACCGGCTCCGGCGCATGGGACGTCTACGCAGGCGTCTCGGGCGGCACGGCAAGTCTGGTAGGCACGGCAAACTTCAGCACCAGCGGTGCCCTGACCGGCATCACGAGTGTCGCGGCGACGACCTCGACGGACTCGATCGCCTTCACGATTCCGAACACCGACGGTTCCGGCACGCCGCAGCCGCTCACGCTGGATCTTGCCGGCACGACCCAGTTCGGCAGCACGGACGGTGTCAACAATCTGCAGCAGAACGGCTTTGCCGCCGGCCAGCTGACGAGCTTCACGGTCGGTACGACCGGCATTCTCACCGGCAACTATTCGAACGGTCAGACTGCTTCGCTCGGTCAGGTCGTACTCGCCAACTTCAATGACCCGAACGGTCTTGTCGACCTCGGCAACAACGAGTACGCACAGACCGCGGCATCGGGCGCAGCGCAGATCTCGACGCCGGGCAGCACCAACCACGGCACGCTGCAAGGCGGCGCGGTGGAAGATTCGAACGTGGACCTGACCAACGAACTGGTCAACCTGATCACGGCGCAACGCGACTATCAGGCGAACGCGCAGACGATCAAGACGCAGCAGACCGTTGACCAGACCCTGATCAACATGTAAGTGCAACAGGAGCCGAACGAATGACCGACCGTCTGATTTATACCGCGATGTCGGGCGCCACCCAGGCGCTCGAGCAGCAGGCCATTGTCGCGAACAATCTCGCGAACACGTCGACCACTGGGTTTCGCGCCCAGCTCGAGACGTTTCGCGCGGTACCGATGTCGTTCGGCGACGGCAGTTCAGTCAACGACAACACGACGCGCACGTTTGTGTTGTCGTCGACACCGGGCGCGGACGAAACGCCCGGACCGATCCAGCAGACCGGCAACCCGCTCGACGTCGCCATCCAGGGCGACGGCTGGTTGAGCGTGCAGACCGCCGACGGTGGCGAGGCCTATACGCGCGCCGGCAATCTGCATATCGACCAGAACGGCCAGCTGGTGAATGCGACCAACCTGCCGGTAGTCGGCACGGGCGGTCCGATCTCGGTACCGCCTGGCTCGCAGATCACGATCGGCAAGGACGGCACGGTCTCTGCACTTGCTCCGGGAGACCCTGCTACGGCAATCGCCGTCATCGACCAGTTGAAGCTGGTGAAGCCGGCAGCCGGCACGCTGACGCGCAGCGACGACGGCATGTTCCGTACCGCTGACGGCAACCCCGCCGACGCCGATCCAACGGTCACGCTGGCGCCCGAATCGCTCGAAGGCAGCAATGTGAGCCCGGTCAACGCAATGGTTTCGATGATTACCAATGCGCGGCAGTTCGACATGCAGACCAAGATGATCCAAAACGCCGATCAGAACGATCAGACCGCCAACCAGTTGCTCAGCTTCAGCTAACGGGCGTCGCGCCAGACGTGCACCCAGGAGAACCAACACTGTGAACCGCTCACTTTATATCGCTGCGACCGGCATGAATGCGCAGCAGTCCCAGATGGACGTGATCTCGAACAACCTCGCCAACGTCAGCACCAATGGCTTCAAGGGCTCGCGCGCCGTGTTCGAAGATCTGCTTTATCAGACCGTGCGTCAGCCGGGCGCCGACTCGACCCAGCAGACCCAGGTGCCCTCGGGCATCCAGCTCGGCACCGGTGTGCAGCAGGTCGCGACCGAACGTCTGTACACGCAGGGCAATCTGCAGCAAACGGGCAACTCGAAGGACGTTGCGATCAACGGCAACGGTTTTTTCCAGGTGCAGATGCCCGACGGCACGACCGCCTATACCCGCGATGGATCGTTCCAGACCAATGCGCAGGGCCAGCTGGTGACGTCGAGCGGCTATCCGGTCATTCCGGCGATTACGGTGCCGGTGACCGCGACTTCGCTCACGATCGGCAGCGATGGGTCGGTGTCGATCACGCAGCCCAACAGCTCGAACTCGACGCAGATCGGCACCATGCAGCTCGCTACCTTCATCAACCCGGCCGGCCTCGACGCGCAAGGCGAAAACCTGTTTTCGGAGACCAGCTCCTCGGGTACGCCGAACATCAGCGCACCGGGTTCGAACGGCTCGGGCTCGCTGCAACAGGGTTATGTCGAAACGTCGAACGTGAACGTCGTGCAGGAACTGGTCAACATGATCCAGACCCAGCGCGCGTACGAAATCAACAGCAAGGCAGTCACCACGTCCGATCAGATGTTGCAGACCCTGTCGCAGATGTCGATTTAAGGGTTCGGAACCAGAGGCGGTAGGTAAATACGATGTCGCAATTCAATCTCAATCCGGTCAAGAGCGACGCGCGCAGCGCGTTCGTCGCTACTGCCAGCGTGCTTGCACTGGCGCTGGGCGGCTGCGCGATGATCCCGAAGCAGCCGATCGTGCAGCAGCCGATGACGGCTGTTCCGCCGACGCCGCCGCACACGCAGTCGCCGGGTTCGATTTTCAATCCGGGCTATGCGGGCCGGCCGCTGTTCGAAGACCAGCGTCCACGCAATATCGGCGACATCCTGACTATCGTCATTTCCGAAAACGTCAACGCGACCAAGTCGTCGGGAGCGAATACCGACCGTACCTCGGGCACTTCCTTCTCGACCACGTCCGCGAGTTTTCTTGCCGGCCTGTTCGGCAAGGCCAATCTCAGTTCGCAGGGCGCCAACCAGTTCCAGGCAACCGGCGGGGCGAATGCGTCGAACACCTTCAGCGGTGTGCTGACCGTCACCGTGACCAATGTGCTGGCGAACGGCAACCTCGTGGTGAGCGGCGAAAAGCAGATGCTCATTAACCAGGGTAACGAGTTCGTGCGTTTCTCGGGTGTAGTCAACCCGAATACGATTTCAGGCCTGAATTCGGTGTTCTCGACCCAGGTGGCCGACGCCAAGATCGAATACTCGGCGAAGGGCTATATCGACGAAGCGGAAACCATGAGTTGGCTACAACGCTTCTTCCTTAACGTTGCGCCGTGGTGACCATGAAGCTCGCACCTATCCGCCATTTTGGCCATGCCTGTCTGGTGTTCGCACTCGCGTGCGGGGCACTGCCGCCTGTCACACCCGCGGCCCACGCCGAACGCCTGAAGGACCTGGTCGGGATCCAGGGCGTGCGCGACAACCCGCTGATCGGCTACGGCCTCGTCGTCGGTCTCGACGGCACGGGCGACCAGACCACCCAGACCCCGTTCACGACGCAAACGCTCGCGAACATGCTCGCGAACCTCGGCATCTCGATCAACAACCAGTCCGCCGGTTCGTCGAACAGCAGCACCTCGGCACTGACCAGCATCCAGTTGAAGAACGTCGCCGCGGTGATGGTGACGGCGGTGCTGCCGCCATTCGCCCGGCCGGGCGAGGCGATCGACGTGACGGTGTCGTCGCTCGGTAACGCCAAGAGTCTGCGCGGCGGCACGCTGCTGCTCACGCCGATGAAGGGTGCTGACGGCTCCGTCTACGCGCTTGCCCAGGGCAACATGGCAGTCGGCGGCGCGGGCGCCAGCGCAAACGGCAGCCGTGTGCAGGTGAACCAGCTCGCAGCGGGGCGCATCGCCGCCGGTGCGATCGTCGAACGCTCGGTGCAGACCAGCATCACGCAAGACGGCACCATGCAGCTCGAGCTGAACGACATGGATTACGACACCAACCAGCGCATCGTGTCGGCGGTCAACAACGCCTTTGGCCAGGGCACCGCAACACCGCTCGACGGCCGCACGATCCAGTTGCGCGCGCCGTCCGATCCGGCCCAGCAGGTCTCGTTCATGGCGCAGCTCGAGGACCTCGATGTGAAGCCGGCGGCAGGCGCCGCGAAGGTCGTGCTGAATGCGCGCACCGGCTCGATCGTGATGAACCAGATGGTGACCTTGGAGAATTGCGCCGTCGCGCACGGCAATCTCTCGGTGGTCGTCAACACACAACCTGTGGTCAGCCAGCCAGGCGCGTTTTCGAACGGTCGAACTGTGGTTGCCCAGCAGTCCCAGATCCAGTTGAAGCAGGACGACGGTGCGCTGAAATACGTCAAAGCCGGCGCCAATCTGGCCGATGTCGTGAAAGCGCTCAACGCGCTGGGTGCGACGCCCGCCGATCTGATGTCGATCCTGCAGGCGATGAAGGCAGCAGGGGCCTTGCGCGCCGAACTTGAAATCATCTAAGGAGCCGCGATGACGATGGATTCCACCTCAGGAACGACCGATCTGACGCAGCGCTTTGCGCTCGACGTTCAGGGGTTCGATGGCCTGCGCGCCAAGGTCGCCGCATCGCCGCAGCAGGGTGTCCAGATGGCCGCCAAGCAGTTCGACGCGACCTTCATCACGATGATGCTCAAAAGCATGCGCGATGCGACGCCGCAGGACGGGCCGCTCGACTCGCGCGACGGCGCTCAGTTCACCTCGATGATGGACGAGCAGATGGCGCAGCAGATGTCGTCCAAGGGCATCGGCGTGGCCGATGCAATGCTCAAGCAGTTGATGAACAACTCGGGCATGCAGACGGGCGAAGCCGGCGAAGGCAACACTGCCGCGCTGAACGCGCTCGCCAAGGCGTACGGCAATGCCCAGGCGAACGGGTCGCTGGCGAGCGGCGTCGGTTATTCGCGCAACAGCGCGTTGACACCGCCGCTGCGCGGTGACGGCACGACCAATGTCGACGCGTTTGTCGACAAGCTCGCTGCCTCCGCTCAGGCCGCGAGCGAAACCACGGGCGTGCCGGCGCGTTTCATCATCGGCCAGGCGGCGCTCGAATCGGGCTGGGGCAAGCGCGAGATCCTGAAGGCGAATGGCGAGACCAGCCACAACGTATTCGGCATCAAGGCGACCAAGGACTGGACCGGCAAGACCGTGTCCACCGTCACGACCGAATACCGCAACGGCCGGCCGGAGCGTGTTGTCGAAAAATTCCGTTCTTATGGCTCGTATGACGAAGCGATGGCCGATTATGCGCAAATGCTCAAGGGCAATCCGCGCTACGCGCAGGTGCTGAACGGTTCGCATGACGCCGCGGGTTTTGCCGTCGGCATGCAGCGCGCGGGCTATGCGACCGATCCGCATTATGCGAAAAAACTGATGTCGATCATGAGCCGGATGAGCTGAGCCGCCTGAGCGGCTCAGGCGGCTTTGGAAAGCAACAGGCAGGACGAAATGCAGGGCGACGGGGCCATGTCGCAAAACAAGACGGTAGGGCCGGCCGGTACGCAAGCGTGCCGCCGGCCGAACCGCATGGCAGATATTGCGGGTTGATACGCGGATTCATGCGGGTTCATGCCGGATGAATGAGGAGAGCGGGACGTGACCGGTTTAACGTTTGCGCCAAATATTTCCCTCGGTTACCCTAAACTTTGGGTCCAGACTGCCGCTATTCAGTCAGACCTTAATACCGGGGTCATGTTTCTCCCGGTCAACGCACGTGTCATGGGCCCCGGTGCTGGACCTCGGGCACGGGCACGTACGAACCCGCATATCGGCAAGCCCATGGATACCACTGAGACGAATGGCCAGACGGACGGCTCTTCAGAGACCGGCAACGATTTCGGTCGCCGCAATCCGCTCGAGATCGGTGTCCAGTTACGCAATCTGGTCAACCGCGGCGATTTTCTGACCGCGCAATACAAAGGCGGCCAGCTCGTCACGCGAATTCTCGACGTGGACGTGCCCAGCCGGACGTTTACCTTCGACTGGGGCGCGCTCGCCGAGCAGAACCGCGGCTTGATCGCTGCGCCCCGCTGTCTTTTTCACGCTCAACCCGACGGCGTGCGCGTCGAATTCGTTACCGGCCCGCCGCGCGAGAGCAGTTTCGAAGGGCGGCCGGCGTTTGAAGCCGATTTCCCCGAAGTGCTGTTTTACGTGCAGCGCCGCGAATATTTCCGCGTCGACGCGCCGGTGCTCGACCCCTACACGTGTACGGGCCGGCTGCCTGACGGCGAGCGCTTCCGTTTCGACGTGCACGACCTGTCGCTCGGCGGGGTCGGCATGCGCAGCGCAGACGCGCGCGTGGTGGATCTGCCCATGGGCTGCGTGCTGGAAGATTGCGAGCTGAGCCTCGGTGCGCCGGGCACGCTCTCGGTGGATCTGCAACTCGTGTCGTTTCGCGCGATCGACCTGCCGAACGGCACCCAGCGTTACCAGCTCGGAATGCGCTTTGTGGCGCTGCCGGGCAGTGCCGAGAACACGTTGCAACGGTTGATTACCCAGCTTGAAATGAAGCGTCGCTCGCTGGTGCGAACCTGATTTTTTTGCGCGTGCCGCCGCGGTTCTCGCGGTGCGCGTTTTAATACGGGTTGCCCCCTCAATTTTGTCGCCAGTGCGCCGATATACAGAGAGTCTTGGCAACTCGGTGGGCGCGTTGCCAGCCCTTCAGGATGACGCATGTCCAGCAACCTAATCAATATCGGTCTCAGTGGACTCAACGCAGCCCAATGGGGGTTGACGACAACCAGTGAGAACATCAGCAATTCGACGACGCCCGGCTACGACGTCGAAAGTCCGGTTTTTGCGGAAAGCTCCGGTGAATACACCGGCTCCGGCTATCTTCCGCAGGGCGTGAACACCTCGACGGTGACGCGCGCATACAGCCAGTATCTGACGACCCAGCTGAACACCGCGCAGTCGGGCAGCGGCTCGCTGACCGCCAACTACACGATGCTCGCGCAGCTGAACAACATGATCGGCAGCCCGACCTCGGGTATTTCGACGGCGATCACCAGCTTTTTCACCGGTTTGCAGAACGTCGCCAACGGCGCAGCGAGTTCCGCCACGCGGCAGACTGCCATCAGCGATGCGCAGTCGCTCGCGGGCGAGATTAACCAGGCCGGTCAGGAGTACGACGCGCTGGGCCAGAGCGTCAACACCCAGTTGTCCTCCACGGTGTCGCAGATCAACACGTACACCTCGCAGATCGCCTCGCTCAATCAGGAGATCACCGCCGCCAGCGCGGGGGGCCAGCCGCCTAACCAGTTGCTCGATCAACGCGATGAGGCGGTGTCCAACCTGTCGCAGCTCGTCGGCGTGCAGGTGGTGTCGAATTCCAACGGCGAAAGTGTTTTCCTGCCGAGCGGTCAGGCGCTGGTTACCGGCACGACGAGTTACAACCTGGGCACTGCGCCCTCGCCGTCGGATTCGTCCGAAGACTCGGTCACCTATCTGGGCGCTGCCGGTACGACGCCCACGGCTGCGACCACCCAGTACCTGTCGAACACCACCATGCAGAATGCGGGTGGCGCGCTCGGCGGTCTGATTCAGTTCCGCACGCAGACGCTCGACCCTTCAGAGGCGCAACTGGGTGCGATCGCAACCAGCTTCGCGGCGCAGGTCAATAACCAGAACGAGCTCGGTCTCAACCTGTCCGGCACGGCCGGGGGCGCGCTGTTCTCGGTAGCGGCGCCGCAGGCTACGGCCAATGCGAACAACACGGGCGGCGCGTCTCTCAGCGTTTCGTTTGTCGACGCGACGCAACCGACCACCGGCAACTACACGCTCTCGTATAACGGTTCCACCTATGCGCTGACCGACAACTCGACGGGTTCGACCGTTGCTACCGCCTCGAGCCTGGCGAATCCGATCGACGGCCTGAACTTCTCGATGACCGGCACGATGAACGCGGGCGATTCGTTCTCGGTGTCGCCGACCAGTGGCGCGCTCGATAGCTTTGCGCTTACGACGACCAGCGGCTCTGCGATTGCCGCGGCTTCGCCGGTGCTCGCCACGGCCACTTCGAGCAACACCGGCACGGCGACGATTACGGAAGGAACGGTTGCGGCCGGTTATTCGCTGCCCAGCACGACCACCACGCTGACCTACAGCTCCGCATCGGGCGGCCTGACCGGCTTTCCGGCGGGTTCGGTCGTGACCATCGGCACGACACCGCCCAGCACGGTCAACATTACGTCGACCTCGACGGTGGTGCCGTACACACCGGCGGACGGTGCGACACTGACCATCAATAGCGCGACCACGCCAGCGCCCAGTGGTTCGATGAACGGCGTCACCGTCACGTTGAGCGGCACCCCGGACGACGGCGACACGTTCACCATCGCGTCGAACGCGGGTGCGCAAAGCGACGGCCGCAATGCCACGCTGATGTCGAATATCGTCTCGGCAAAGGTGCTGAGCGGTGGCACGACTACCCTGACTGACGCGTACGCGAGCTACGTCAACACGATCGGCAACACGACCAATGAGGTCAACGCTTCGAATACGACGCAGACAGCGCTCGTGACGCAGATTACGTCGGCGCAGCAGTCGGTATCCGGCGTGAACATTAACGAAGAAGCAGCGAACCTGTTGCAGTACCAGCAGCTGTACCAGGCCAACAGCAAGGTCATTCAGACCGCTGACACGCTGTTCCAGACCATTCTCGGCATCTTCCAGTGAGGCGTTGAACGATGCGCATCTCTACTTCCCAATATCTCGGCATGAATGTCCAGGCCATGGACAATCAGCAGAGCGAGTTGTCCCAGCTGTACGCGGAAATTTCGAGCGGCCAGGCTCTTACCACTCCGGCGTCCAATCCGCTTGGCGCAGCTCAGGCCGTGCAGTTGAGCATGCAGGGCGCGACCCTGTCGCAGTACTCGACCAATCAGAGCTCGGCGCAGACCTCGCTGGAGTCGGAGGATTCCACGTTGACGAGCGTCATCCAGGCGCTGCAAAGCGTGAATACGCAGTTGGAGAGCGCTGGCGGCGGCACGCTCAACGACACGGATCGCAGCGGGATTGCCGCGACGCTGACGCAGTTGAACAACCAGCTGGTGACACTCTCGAACACGACGTCGCCATCGGGTGGCTATCTGTTTGGCGGGTTCCAGTCGTCGACGCAGCCGTTCACCCAGAACTCGGCCGGCGCGGTGGTTTACAACGGCGACAACGGCGTGTCGAGCACGCAGATTTCATCGACGACGTCGATTGTGACTGGCGACACGGGTGCGTCGGTTTTCCTGAGCGTGACGCCCGAAACGGCGACGCCGGTGGGATACGGGTCTTCGTCGAACACTGGTACTGGAGTGATCGGTACGATCAGCACGAGCAATGGACCGACGTCGGCGGAGGGCGACACTTACTCGGTGGCCTTCCAGGTAACGGGGGGCGTGACCACGTATACGGTCACGGACACCAACAGTACGGGAACTACGACGGGCACGGCTCAGCCTTATACCTCGGGTTCGGCGATCCCTCTGGGAACGGCCGGTGAGAGTGTGGTTATCAGTGGCACGCCGGACGATGGCGACACGTTCAACGTGGCGCCGGCGACGCAGGTGCCGGCCGCGCAAGGCGGCACGAATATCTTCTCGACGATCCAGAACATGATCACGGCGCTGCAGACGCCGGCGGATACGACGTCGGCTTTGGCGTCATTGCAGAACACGCTGGCAACGGGGATGGCGCAGGTGCAGAACTCCATCAACAACGTCACGTCGGTGCAGGCGACGGTGGGTGGGCGCGAGCAGCAGATTACCGCAATGCAGGCGGTGAACCAGACCCAGACGCTGGCGAATACGAACTCGCTGGACGATCTGACCTCGGTCGATATGCCTTCGACCATCAGCAAGTACACGCAGACCCAGTACTCGCTGCAGGCCTCGCAGCAAGCTTTCGTGCAGGTTCAGCAGATGTCGTTGTTCCAGTATCTGAATCAGTAAGCGGTAAGCGAGGGATTCGGTTCAGTAAAAGGCGGGAGGCGCTTAGGCGGCCTCCCGTTTTTGTTTGGGATACTGAAAAGCCGTGCATCTCTGCACGGCTTCGCGTTCACGGCGCACGGCGCTTCTTCAGATATCGTCGCAACAAGAAAAGACAAATTCCGAGCGCGATTGCGACTAGGATGGAGTACGCAAGCCATAGAAGCATCAGGCCAAATATCTCTATTATTTCGGGGTCGAGTGGATCGGGTGCTCCCGCGAGATGCATACCCGCTTCAATCGTGTATGCAAGCCAAAGCGGCATTTCAAATGAAATCGACGATGTGAGTTCGCCGATCCACCACCCGCCGTAGAGCGACGCAACGATAAACGCAATCACGTATGCGGCACGCAGGATTGACCGTTTCATCGGACTTCGACCGTGTCGTAAGAGCGCAATGTGCGCAACCGGACGCATAAGTTTAAGGTCCTCGTCGTCGGATATGACGCGCGATCAGAATCGACGCAAGGCGCAACGCAAGCGCAACTACTGAAATGCACCCTATCAGTGCCAGGATGCCGCATATTACTTCGGCATCCTCTCCGTCTTCGGGCGGGATCAGGCCGATTGCCTCTGCTGCGGCTTGAACCGGGTAAAACAGCCAGTCGGGTACCCAAAACGGCATCCGGAAAACAAACTTCACCAGGTACAAGCCGCCGAAGACCGACGCAACAATAAACGCGATGATGTATGCGACACGAGGCATTATCCGTTTCATCGAACTTCCACCGTGCCATAAGCGCGCAGCGTGGTACCGGGCACTGGCAGGTCAGGCTGACGCGTGCGAACGTACCGTTGCAACCGGTCGAACTCAAAATGGCTCACTACGGTGATACACCCTTCGCTTAGGTGCAGTGATCCTTCAGGGTGAAGCCTGAAGTTCCCCCTTTGAATTCCGTTGATCATCGTCGTGTCTCCACCGTGGGGGTTCCATAGCATGAACCACTTCGTTCGATCACTTGATCCAACCTCGAACGAAAGGTACCAGTCCCGCAACCAACCCATCATTCCGCCCGATTGACGATCAACAAGGTAATAGGTTCCTGCTGGAAGCGGGCCGACGTTGCGCGTTGCCGTAGCCCTTGGATTGTCGCGCCCCGAACCTGTACCGGAATAGGCTGTGACCGACCCAAAGCCCGAGCAGTACAGGGTCGACGTTGGTCTGTCATCTAGCAGAAAAGTGCATCTTACCGGCATGATGTCACCCCCTTTAGAAGTGAGACCACGCATCTTTGAAGATCATGTTTCCATCGGCATATGCCCACGAAATCTCCCCGTATCGGAACTCAACGATCTCGAAGTGGTTGCGATGTTGGCTTTCGACTTCTTTGATGTTGGGTACCTTCGGCGACACGCCAACCACTTTCACGTTTTTCATGGATATCGTGAAGTAAGCCTCTTCCATCCCAGCATCGTTTGTCCGGTAGAACTTCAATTCTCCTGATTGCAACGTTTCTCCACGCGCGACTGCCTTATAGAGAAGCGCGGATGCACGGTCGATTTCCTTTTCGATTGTTAGCGGATGATGTGAACGTGCGCCCATAAGCATTCCGGTGTGGCTGTCGGTGGGCGTATGGATGCCGTGCGTCAGACTTAGAACTTCAATGCTTCCTTCCCTTCCGAATACTTCGCTAGACCCTCGGATGTCCGCGCCGCCGTCGTCTTTCAACCAAAGGTGCAAAGGGATCGCCATACAGAATCCTCATCGTTAAAAGATGTGAATGTAGAGCGGCGTTGATATGCGACTGTCAAAATTTGCAACGACGGAATCGTGATCCTGTTGTCGTTTGCGATCGCGAGAGCAGACGTAAGAATCCCGAAGTCGAAAAAGAAAAGGCGCGACCCGGTCGCGCCTCTTTCATTGTGGAGAGCTATCTCGATGATCGACCAACACCGAGCGGTCCTTGCGACCGCGCCGACCTTATCTACCGCAGCCCCGCCGCCACCCGCCCCATCTGGTCAATCCCCAGATCGAACATCCGCGCGAAGAACGGGATCATGTTCGGCACCATCAGCTGCAGCAGCAACATGCCGACCAGCATCGTCAGCGGGAAGCCGATCTGGAACACGCCGATTTGCGGTGCCGCGCGGTTGAGAATGCCGAGCGCCAGGTTGGCGATCAGCAACGCGGCCACCACCGGCAGCGACAGCAGCAGCCCCATCGAAAAGATCGTCCCGCCCCAGCCTGCCAGCGTGCGCCAGCCGGCCGAGCCAAGCAGATCGGCCGAAACAGGCAGCGTCTGGAAGGTGGCGATCAGCGCGCTGATCATCTGCAGATGCCCGTCGAGCACCAGGAACACCAGCATCGAGAAGACGTTCATGTAACTCGAGAGCACCGCACTCGAGCCGCTCGCCTCCTGATCGAAGAACGTCGCGAAGCCGAGTCCCATACCGAGCCCGACGAATTCGCCGGTCGCCTGAATCGCGGTGAAGACGATCTGCATGGTCAGGCCGAGCGCGGCGCCGATCACGAACTGGTTCACGATGATCCACACGCCCATCGCCGAAAACACGGAGACCTGCGGCAGCGGGGCGAGGGTCGGCGCGACGATGAGCGTGATGAAGCTCGACAGCCCAATCTTCACCGGCGTCGAGACGGATGCGTTGCCGAACACCGGCGCGGTTCCCACCAGCGCGAGAATGCGCACGAGCGGCCACAGAAACGAGGCCATCCACGTGTTCAGCTGCGCATAGGTGACGGAAAACATGGCGGGCGCCTAATGTTCAGTGAGCCCAGTAGGCTCAGTTGGCGAGCGTCGGGATGTTGGTCAGCATCTGGCGCAGATAGTCGAGCATGGTCGACAACATCCACGGGCCGGCAATCACGAGCGTGACGGCGATCGCCAGCAGCTTGGGAATGAACGACAGCGTCGCTTCGTTGATCTGCGTGGCGGCCTGGAACAGGCTGATCACCAGACCGACGACGAGCGCCACGAGCAGGAGCGGTGCGGCCAGCAGCACGGCGATGTACATCGCCTGGTGCGCCAGTGCCATGACTGATTCGGGTGTCATGATGAATAGGCCGGAAGCGTGAGGGGTTAGGCGGGTGCGCCGGGTTAGCTGAAGCTCTGCGCGAGCGAGCCGATCAGCAACTGCCAGCCGTCGACCAGCACGAACAGCATCAGCTTGAACGGCAACGAGATCGTCGCGGGCGACACCATCATCATCCCCATCGACATCAGCACGCTCGCCACCACCATGTCGATGATGAGGAACGGGATGAAGATGGTGAAGCCGATCTGGAAGCCGGTCTTCAGCTCGCTCGTCACGAACGCCGGCACCAGTAGCGGCAACGGCACGTCTTCCGGACCTTGCATCGGCGGTGCGTGCGAAATGCGGGCGAACAGCGCCAGATCGGATTCGCGCGTCTGCCGCAGCATGAAGGTCTTGAACGGCGCGAGGCCGCGGTTGACCGCCTGATCCATCGGCAACGTGCCGTCCGAGAAAGGTTTGTAGCCGTCGGTATAGGCCTTGTCCAGCACCGGCGACATGATGAATAGCGTCAGAAACAGCGCGAGTCCGACCAGCACCTGGTTAGGCGGCGTGGTGGTGGTGCCGAGTGCCTGGCGCAGCAGCGACAGTACGATGATGATGCGCGTGAAGCTCGTCATCATCAGCACCATGGCTGGCAGGAACGACAGCATCGTGAGCAGCAGCATCGTCTGCACACTCAGCGAATAGGTCGTGCCGCCGTTCGGCCCCGGGCTGGTATTGAAGGCGGGCAGGCCGGCGGTCTGCGCGCAGGTGAGCGACGGCATGGCGATCAGCAGGACCGGCAGAACCGGTATCGCGAGCGCGACGCAGCGCCGCAGCGTGGCGAACAGCGTCGAAAGGAAACTGCGCCGGCTGGGAGCGGATGCGCGGCTCGAGGCTGCGTGCTCGCGGCGCGCTGACTGTTGACTGGACTGCATTTACTGATCCCCGCCGTTCGGCCGGTTGAAACGTTTGCCCACTTCGCCTTTCAAGGCGTCGCGAAAGCGTTGTCCGAAGGTGCCTGGCAGTGCTCCGCCAGCGCCCGGCTGCAGCGGATCGCCTGAGGCTGCTGTGCCCATAGCCGCGCCCGCGGCCGAGCCGGCCGGCATGGTGTGTAGCAGACGCACATTGCCGGGCGCCGCGCCGAGTACGAGCCAGGTATCGCCGATCTCGACGACCGCGACACGCTCCTTGCCGCCCAGCGAGGCGCCGCCGATGGTCTTCACGAGACCGCCGCGGCTGCCCGGTTGCAGCCCGAAGCGGCGTGCAAGCCAGGCGCAGGCGAACACCAGACCGATCACGACCAGCAGGCCCAGAATGGTTTGCAGTATCGCGCCGACACCGAGCGACGGCACGGCGGCGCCCGCACCGACGCCGGAGGCGACCTGGGCAGGATGGTTGACCGCATTCATGTCG